>Ga0116226_10001124_pt1 | contig 23206 bp, 26 predicted proteins | sample S1TSphfallax_FD_89692 | JGI IMG/M metagenome (GOLD analysis project Ga0116226, IMG submission 89692) | Host-associated microbial communities from peat moss isolated from Minnesota, USA - S1T2_Fa - Sphagnum fallax MG | ecosystem: Host-associated > Plants > Peat moss > Unclassified | place: USA... | reverse complement strand
TGTGATAATTGGGCGAGAGCTCGGTGCCCGCCTCGACATAGTCGGGATCCCAGCCATTCTGCAGATAGACGATTTGGATGCCGGCGCGGCGCGCGGCTTTCAGAACTTCGTCGATCTTGCCGATGGTGCCGGCGGCGCCTGAAATGTCGAAACCAGCCAGGTCGACATAGCCGTTTTTCGACGCATAGGCGTTCTGCATGTCGATGACGATGATGGCGGTTTCTTGAGCCGCCAGGCTCAGATTTTCAGGCCGGGCCTTGAGGTCGATAGACTTACCGCTCACTGCGAAATCCCCCTAAATCACCGTCTCCCCAGACAAGGCTCTAATCTATTGATAATTTTCTGATCAATCAATCAGATTGTTATCGTGGGGAAACAATGATAGGGGCTCGATTCGGTAAGGTTATTTCGTCCCGAACAGGCGGTCACCGGCGTCGCCGAGGCCGGGAACGATATAGGCGTTCTCATTGAGCCGTTCATCGACGGCGGCGACATAGACCTGGATATCGGGATGCGCTTCGCAGAGCAGCTTCACCCCTTCGGGGGCGGCGACCAGTGCCATGAAGCGAATATTCTCGGCGGCGACGCCGTTGCGCTTCAGCACATTGACCGCATGGGCGCCGGAATAGCCGGTGGCCAGCATCGGGTCGGTCAGGATGAACAGGCGGCCTTCGGTCTCGGGCAATTTCACCAGATATTCGACCGGGCGGTGGGTGTCGTGGTCGCGATAGACGCCGATATGGCCGACGCGGGCCGAGGGCAGCAGATCGAGAAGTCCGTCGGCCATGCCGACGCCGGCGCGCAGGATCGGCACCACGGCCAGCTTCTTGCCGGCGATGACAGGGGCGTCGAAGGTGGTGATCGGAGTCTCGACCGGCTCGTAGGCGATCGGCAGATTGCGGGTGATCTCATAGCCCATCAATAGCGAGATTTCGCGCAGCAGCTGGCGGAACGTCTTGGTCGAGGTGCGCTTGTCGCGCATATGGGTCAGCTTGTGCTGGACCAGCGGGTGGTCGATGACGTGCAGATTGGGGAAGCTGGCTTTGCCGCTCATTCTCATTCCTGATTTAGCGATGGATTTGGCCGCTAAATTTGCACGGACGCACGGTGGGGGCGAGAGGTAATTTGTCGGCTCGATCGCCGGGGCGCGACAATCAGGCGGGTTCAGTAGGTCATCGAGACGGTGATGGTGTCGGTATAGGACCCGGACGGCGCCGATTGCAGGGCGGTGATGCTGCCATAAACAGTGATGGTCTGCGACAGGCCCGAACCGGTGCCGGTCACCGTGTTGCTGCCGATTGTGTTGCCCCACACGGTCGAGTAGCCGCTGTCCTGGTACAAAGAGTAGGTCAGCGTGTTGCTGCCCGAGGTCATCACGCGGGTGGTGACCGAGGCGCCCGTGCCGCCACCGGCATTGAGGCCGACATTATAGGGCGTGCCGTTGGTGCAGGTCACCACCACGCTGGTCTGGGCGGTGGTGTTGGTGGACTGGGTTGGCGAGTAGGTGCCGAAGGCCAGCGGCAGGGCGGTGACGCCACAACTCGACAGGACGCTCGCCGAGACGGCGATGCTGGCTGTGGCAGTGGTGGTTGCACGGGCTTGCATCGGCGCGACCACCGTAAGCAGGGCGGCGGCTGGCAGGGACAGGCACAGAGCCCGGAACGGACTGCAGATAGTCATGACGGTGCTCCTTGCGAAGAGGTCTACAAGGAGAAGATGCCGCAGGGCGGCGTGGCTTTGTATTTAAGTAAGGTTAGAAAGCGTCAAAAATAGCTGGATATTTAAGTTTCGCGTACGTCTTTTTGTAGAAAGGTAAGGATAGTCGGCTTTTCCGATCAAATACTTACAATCCCTTACAAAAGCGAAGCACGCCATGGTGACAGCGCTTCGCGCCGATGGCCCTATCGGGCCGTCGAGCGGACTATTCAGTACTGCCTCAGCAATCCGACCAGGCGACCCTGCACCTTGACCCGGTCTGGCCCGAAGATCCGCGTTTCATATTTCTGATTGGCCGGTTCCAGCGCGATCGACGCCCCCTTGCGGCGCAGGCGCTTCAGGGTTGCCTCGCTGTCATCGACCAGGGCGACGACGATGGTACCATTCTCAGCGGTGTCGCAGCGCTTGATCAGCACGATGTCGCCATCGAGGATGCCGGCTTCGATCATCGAATCGCCTTCGACGGTGAGGGCGTAATGCTCGCCATTGCTGAGCATCGAGGCCGGGACGCCGACCGTATCGGAATGATCGCGCAGCGCCTCGATCGGGGTGCCGGCGGCAATCTTGCCATAGAGGGGGAGGTCGATCGCTTCGGCTTCCATACCGATCGCAGCGCCGGTCAGGGCCGCGGTGAAATTGCCGTGGATGACATTGGGCGAGAAACCGGCGCTGAGCGCTTCCGCCGCCGCGGCCGGCGCATCGCCGGCGCGGTTCTCGGGCAGCTTCAGCACTTCGAGCGCGCGGGCTCGATGCGGCAGGCGGCGGATAAAGCCGCGCTCTTCGAGGCCGGTGATCAGACGATGAATTCCCGATTTGGATTTAAGGTCCAGCGCTTCCTTCATCTCGTCAAAGGAGGGGGATACGCCATGCTCCTTAAGGCGCTGGTCGATGAACAGCAGCAGCTCATATTGCTTGCGCGTCAGCATGGAACTTTCTCCGCCCGCCGGACCTGTGCCGAAATGGAACAAACCCGAAACATCTAGATCTGTTCTATTTTAGTTCCGGCGAAGCGTCAAGGGAAAGTTCATGCCCGCAGATGATGAAAAAGGGCGATGTCGAACGGTGCCCACAGCGCGGTCGGCTGGCCGGCGCTGGACAATGCCTCGCGCGTCCATTCGTTGCAGGTATTGAAGGCCGAATAATGACCGCGCGCTTCATAAAAGGCATCGTGCTGGCCGAAATAATGCGCGCCGGCGATCGGAATCGGCGTCCCGGCGGCATCATGCTCGAAGCTCTGTTCGATGAACGCCACGAGGTGGCGATATTGCTCGCCGGTGAGACGCAGCCGGCTGCTGCGCGGACCGGGCTGCGGCGGGGATGCCGATTGGACATGCATTACGGTGCTGTCGAGCCCGCTCAGCGCCAGCAGGGCTGTTGAGAGTTTCAGCTCAGACCAACTGGGTGTGGTCAGGTAGAAAGCCCGATCGCCCCAGCCGAAGGCCAGATAGGCAAAGCTGCCATCGGCGACATCCGGATCGTCGAAGGCCAAGCGCCGACGCCAATCGATGTCCAGCGCGCTGACCGGCAGCAGCAGATCGGTATGGACACCGTTGGAGTGGACGAAAATGTCGATTTCCTGGGGGGCTGGGTCGATTGTGACGCCATGCGGCAGCAGGCCGCCCGCCGCGGCAGCGGTCAGATAGGTCGCCGCCAGCCCGATCGGAGCCAGCAGGATCCATCCGAGAATCCTCAGCGTTCTGCGCATGTCGTACCCCTTGCCCAACCTGTGGTTGTCCGCAAGATCAGGGTGGAAAATGGCAATATTGTGATGTCACTCGGCCGTGTAAGGGCCCGATCGGCCGCCGGTCTTCTCGATCAGGCGGATGTCGGTAATCCGCATCTGGCGATCGACCGCCTTGCACATGTCGTAGACGGTCAGCGCCGCCACGGACACGGCGGTCAGCGCCTCCATTTCGATGCCGGTGCGCCCGGTCACCTTGCAGCGCGCCGTGATCTCGACGCGGGGCGGGGAGTCCTCGGCGGTCAGTTCCATCTCGACCGAATCGAGACCGAGGGGATGACAGAGCGGGATCAGGTCGGCGGTGCGCTTGGCGCCCATGATGCCGGCCAGGCGCGCGGCCGCCAGCACATCGCCTTTTTTCCCGCCGCCCGAACGGATCAGCGCCAGGGTTTCGGACGCCACCAGCACCGCGCCCTTGGCGGTGGCGCTGCGCTGCGTGACCGGCTTCTCGCTGACATCGACCATCCGGGGCTGCCCCTTCTGATCGAAATGCGTGAAATCGGTCACGACAGAGTTCCCAGCAGGGCATGCGTGGCAGCGGTGACGTCGGCTTGGCGCATCAGCGTCTCGCCGACCAGGAAGCGGCGGGCGCCGGCGGCGGACAAGCGCTGAAGATCGGCGTGGGTGCGCAGGCCGCTTTCCGCCACCAGGACCCGGTCCGCCGGCAGCAGCGCCGCCAGCCGCTCACTGACGGCGAGATCGGTGACCATGGTCTTGAGATTGCGGTTATTGACGCCGATCAGCGAGGATTTCAGCCGCAGCGCGCGCTCCATCTCGGCTTCGTCATGCACCTCGAGCAGCACATCCATGCCGAGCTCGGTCGCCGCCTCTTCCAACTCGGCGGCCTGATCGTCGGACAAGGCGGCCATGATCAGCAGGATGCAATCGGCTCCCAGCACGCGGGATTCGACGATCTGCCACGGATCGAGCATGAAATCCTTGCGCAGCACCGGCAGCGAGCAGGCATTGCGGGCCTCGATCAGATACTCGTCCTGGCCCTGGAAATAGGGGATGTCGGTCAGTACCGACAGACATGCCGCGCCGCCGGCCTGGTAAGCCTTGGCCAGGGCCGGCGGATCGAAGTCGGGGCGGATCAGCCCGGCCGAAGGCGACGCCTTCTTGATCTCGGCGATCAGGGCGAAGCCGGTCTCGGCCTTGGCGGACAGCGCCTTGGCGAAGCCGCGCGGGTCCGGCTGTTCGACCGCCATGTCGAGCAGCTTTTCGAAGGGCAGCAGGGATTGCGCGAAGGCGACGTGCTTTTTCTTTTCGGCGCAGATTTCGGCCAGAATATCGGTCAATTGACGGTCTCGTTATCGGTGATGTCGACCTGGTGGTCGAGGCGGTTGGTGATCTCGATCAGACGGTCGAGGCAGGCTCTGGCGCGGCCTTGATCGAGGGCGGCGCCAGCCAGGGCGACGCCCTCGGATAGGGAGGAGGCTTTGTCCGCCACCACCAGCGCAGCGCCGGCATTCAGCAAAACAATGTCGCGATAGGGACCCGCCTCGCCGTCCAGCAGGCGGCGCAGAGCGGCGGCATTGTGGGCGGCGTCGCCCCCTTTGAGCGAGTCTGCGGCCGAGCGCGGCAGGCCGGCCGCCTCCGGTGTCACCTCGAAACGGGTAACGCGCCCCTGGTGCCATTCGGCGACCGAGGAGGGGCCGGTCACGGTCAGCTCGTCGAGCCCATCCGAGCCATGCACCACCCAGGCGCGCTCGGCGCCCAGCACGCCCAGCACCTCGGCCAGCGGCGAGACCCAGCGCTCGGCGAACACCCCGACCAGCTGGCGTTTGGTGCCGGCCGGGTTGGAGAGGGGGCCCAGCAGGTTGAACAGGGTCCTGAGACCCATTTCCTCGCGCACGGGGGCCACATGGCGCATGGCGGCGTGATGGCGCGGCGCCATCAGGAAACAGAGATTGTTCTCGACCAGGCTGCGCAGCACCAGGGTCTGGTCGGCGGCGACATCGACGCCCAGCGCGGTCAGCACATCGGCCGAGCCCGATTTCGAAGACACCGCGCGATTGCCATGCTTGGCCACCGGCACGCCGCAGGCGGCGGTCACGATCGCCGCCGCGGTCGAAATGTTGAAAGTTCCGCTGGAATCGCCGCCCGTGCCGCAGGTATCGATGGCGCCCGGCGGGGCCTGGATGGTCTGCGCCTTGGCACGCAGCACGGTTGCGGCGGCCGCAATCTCGTCGACGGTTTCGCCGCGGATGCGCAGGCCCATCAGGAAGGCGCCGATCTGCGCCGGCGTCGCCTGTCCGTCCATGATCAACTCGAAGGCGGCCTCGGCATCGGCGCGCTCCAGCGGCGCGCCACTGGCGAGGCGGGCCAGCAGCGGCTTCATCGAGGCCGCGGCCATCACGCCGACGCCATCAAGCCGTTTTGCGTCCCGGAATGGCGGTCGGCAAGGTCGAGGAAATTGCGCAGCAGCGCATGACCATGCTCCGAGGCGATGCTTTCCGGGTGGAACTGGACGCCGGCGATCGGCAGTTCGCGATGCGCCAGACCCATGATCAGCCCGTCATCGGTCCAGGCTGTAACCTCCAGCGAGGCCGGCAGGCTGTCGCGTTTCACCACCAGCGAGTGATAACGGGTGGCGAGGAAGGGCGTGGGCAGGCCGGCGAACAGGCTGGTGCCGTTGTGATGCATTTGCCCGGTCTTGCCATGCACCGGGGAAGGGGCGCGCACCACCTCGCCGCCGAAGGCCTGGCCGATCCCCTGATGGCCGAGGCAGACGCCGAGCAGCGGCACGCGCCTGGCGGCGGCGAGCGCGATCACCTCGAGGCAAATGCCCGCTTCATTGGGCGTGCAGGGGCCGGGCGACAGCACGATGCCGCGCGGATTGCGCGCCAGCGCCTGGTCGGCGCTGAGCGCATCATTGCGCACCACCTCGACCTCCGCCCCCAACTCGCCGAGATAGTGGAACAGGTTATAGGTGAAGCTGTCGTAATTATCGATCAGAAGGAGCATTTGACGCCTGAAAGCCTTGCTGTGTTTAGCGTTTCTGGTCCGTCGCGTTCTTTGTTACCCGGTATCTTACCCGGTTTAAACCCGGACTTGGGCGGACTGTGGCGGACGATTGGCGGCTAAGCGGCCGCCTGTTCCCCGCGCGACTTTCGTACTCGCTCCGCTATCCATTCGTCAATCTCCGACTGGTGCTATGGGGAGGGATCAAGGCTAAGGGGCTATGGGGGTGCGTGAGCGCAGATCAGTCGCGTCGATAAGGCTCGTTTTCATTTAGGCCGGTCAGGCGACAAACGGCATATCTTTGAGAGCGACCTCCGCATCTGCGACGGCCGTTTTGTCCATTGATACGCGCCCCTCAACGAGCTTTCGGCCCTGAACGTAATCGCGGGGTGTGTTCACGCAATCGAGCGCGGCTATTCTGCCATCTCGGAAATAGACAACAGAGAAGGAGCGGGTCTTGGGGTCTCCGCGGACCACGACCGCGTCATGGCCGGCGGATAGACCGACCGTTTGCAGCCGCAAATCATACTGGTTCGACCAAAACCAGGGCGTCGCGGTATAGGGAGCGGGTGAGCCGATAATTGCCTTAGCGACAGTGGCCGCCTGGTCGTTCGCGTTCTGTACCGACTCCAGCCTGATCCTCTTTTCATCTAAAAAGCGACTTTGATGGGACGCGCAATCACCAATGGCGTAAATGTCCGGCAACGAGGTCCGACAATATTCGTCAACATGGATGCCGTCGCTTCCTGCAGCGCCTGCCTCGAGAAGAGGGGCGACTGATGGAATAATGCCAATGCCCACAATCACCATCTGTGCCTTAAGGATCTCGCCATTCGCCAGGCAGACCCCAGCGACAACTCCGTCTCGACCTATGAGGGAGTCCACTCTCGCTTCCAGTCGGATTTCCACACCGTGCGAGCGATGCTCTTCCTCAAAAAAACGTGAAAGCGGCTCGCCGGCAACACGGGCCAGGACGCGGGAAAGGGCTTCAAGAACCGTAACCTTCTTTCCCATCTTTGAGAGTACAGCCGCGGCTTCGAGGCCGATATAGCCGCCACCGATGACAACGATCTCGTTGACCTGGCCAAGCGCTGCGCTTATCGCGTCTGCATCGGCCCTTGTTCGAACGGTAAATACACCGCCAAGGTCATGTCCCGAACATGTCAGCCGACGAGCTGATCCACCGGCCGCCCAAATCAATTTTCGATAGGAGATGGACGAACCATTGGCGCAAATCGTCCGCGCTTCTGCATCGACGATACTGGCCCGCACGCCGGTAAGAATTGAAATTTCGCGGTCTCGCCAGAAGGTTTCCGGTCGCAGGAGCATGCGGTCGAAACTTCTCTCGCCAGCCAAATACTCCTTGGAAAGAGGAGGGCGTTCGTAGGGAAGATTGGGATCTTCTCCGATGACCGCTATGCTTTCCTTAAAGGCAGCCTGTCTCAAAGCGGCTGCTGCCTGCGCTCCCGCATGCCCCCCACCGACGATGACCACATCGTATTCTTGCGACATATTTTAGTTCTCCGCTGGCGAGTAGTCTTATCGAAAGGCCAGACTATTCCCGCTCACAGTCGCCTGAGACGATGAACCTCATTGCTATCGATGGCCGCTTCGGCTTTTGACCGCGTCGCATCCACGATCCGTCGCAAAGCTTCTCTGAAAATCCCGGTGTCGCAGGAAATCATGAAAAGCGAATAACCGTCGGCGATCGCGCCCGGTAATTTTTCAGCGACGGCATTGACCGGAAGACCGGCCATGCACCTCTTGCCTGCTGCAAGGGCGGCAGCTTGCCCTCTCTTTTGCGCATCGATCAAATAGGGATGGCTCATGTCGGTGCTCAAGCCCTTGGATTGGGCCAAATCGGCGAGGCCGATCCAGATGATGTCAATCCCCGGCGTCGACGCGATTGCTTCAATATTCTCAATACCCTCAGGATCTTCAACGAGGGCAACGGTGATCGTTTCCTCGTTGGCGATTGGCCAATAGGCGTTCCAGTCCTCGAAACCGCCATATCGCATGGCCCGTATTTGCGGACAGGTGCCGCGTTCGCCTTCGGGGTGATATTTGACGGCACGCACCAGTGCCTGTGCGTCTGCCGGGGTTTTGATATGGGGTGCGACTACGCCGATAGCCCCATAGTCGAGAACGTGCAAAGCGCTTTCTGGTCGAAGCGCATCAAGTCTGACGAGTGCGGGAATGCCCGCGGTGTCTGCCGCGCGAATCAGCGCCGCCGTTTCGGCGAGCAGCGCAGCGTCTGAATGCTCGGTATCGATCATGACGTAATCAAGACCCGAGAATCCCATCATCTCAACGAATTGCGGTGCCCCAGAGGTGCAGGTTGTTCCGAACAGCAACTCACCGCTCAGAATTTTCTTTCGGAAGCCAGTGCGCGGGTGGAAAGGAGGACGGACGTCTGAAAGAGGGGGCATCGCGAATCCCTAGACCGTTTGCCGTTCGGGTAATGCTACGACGATCCCGTCAAGATTGGGGGTCAGCACCAGCTGGCATGCCAGACGGCTGTTTTCCAAGCGCTCGCTCACGGTACCGTCGAGCATCGCATCTTCTTGTTCCTCAAGAGCGGGCACTTTAAGGGCCCAGTCTCCTGTCACATAAACGTGGCAGGTCGCGCAGTTGCAGAAGCCGCCGCAATCTCCCGCGATGCCTGCGATCCCAGCAGAAACCGCCAAACCCATGATCGTCGTGCCGGGAGTTCCCTCAGCCTCATGGGTCGTACCGTCATGATCAACAAAGACGACTTTCACCATCACCCTAATTTCCTCACGTTAAAACAACTTATCTTAGTCGATCAGAAGGGGGAGCGCACTGATCGCGCGATTCTTGAGCACACCCTCAATCTGCGGAACGACATTCGGATCGACGGCCCGCACGCCTGGGAAGCGGGCCAGCGTCTTTTCGACACAAATGCGAGTCATGAGGCGGGCCAGCGTGTTTCCGATGCAGTGGTGAACGCCGTGGCCGAAGCTGGTCAGATTTTGCCACTGCGTATTCCGGGTAATGTCGAACCGAAGCGGGTCGGGATAAAGGTCGGGATCAAAATTTCCGCTCGCGCTCAGCGTATGGACCGGCATGCCCTTGAAGATCTCCAGACCCTCGAAAGTGAAGTCGTCTTTTGCATAGCGAATGGATGCGAATGACGACGGCTCCATGCGCAGAGACTCGGTCATAGCCCCCTGTATGAGATCAGGTTGCGCCTGTAGCAGAGCGAGCTGATCGGGGTGGCGGGTCAATCGCCATAGGAGCCATGAGGGAAACGTGGTTAGGCCGCCGATGCCGGCGACATAGAGAATGAACAGTGTGGCAAACAACTCTTCGCCGGTGATCTTGCCCTCGGCGCCGACGTCCATCACGAGGTTGCTGACAAGGTCATCCTCAATTGGTTTCGCTCGCCGCTCCTCAATAATCTTGGCGCAATACTCCTTTGCGCGCTCGAATGCCTGCTGATACTCCTCGTCCTTCTGCCCTTTGCCGGCCAGCGTGCTGAAAGCGCGGCGCTGCGCTGAAACAAGGTCGGTCATCACCGGCCAAGCGTCCTCACTTATGCCACAGACCAGGGTCAGCAGGGTGTGAAGCGCGATTGGCTTGGCAATGTCTTTCACATAATCTATCTCGCCGCCGGATGCCGTTACCGAATCGAGCACGCGGTCCACCATCTCGGCGATCTGAGCCTCAAGCGTTAGGAGGCGCCGAGGCGTAAACGCGGGCGCCATGAACCGGCGACGACGCGTGTGGTCGGGAGGGTCGCTATCGGTCACGGTCGGCATGGCGTTGAAGAAGTAGAAGCCCTGGGTGCCAGGGTAAGGCTGCTTCACACTGGAAAATCGTGTGAGATCCTGCAAGACGCTGCGTGTGTCCTGATACCGGGTGCAGATCGCCTGCGGATAGCCTTCGCTCATGATGTAGAACGGCAGCGTGGTCGCCCAAACCTCATAATAGGGATAGGGCCAGCGCTTTACCTCGCCATAGAGATCGACGTCGACGACCTTGGACGGGTCAGGATTTCTTTGGGCCGCTTGCATGTTTGCCTCCAGGGTCGTCCGCCGTGAAAATCAGCGATACGCGTATTTTCATGTTTTTGGTCTTGAATTCTAACACTCGGTATATTTTATTGTCACTCAGTAATTAAATTGTCAAGCTGTCCTCAGGCGATTTGCGGATTGATCCGATAGGCCTCCCGCGACCAATTCCCGCCCACACGGCCGCAAGAAGATTGAAAGCACCCTTCGAAATCAGGGGTGGTGTTAAAGGGTGTTGATATGCGCGATGTCGTGATTGTCGAGGCGATAAGAACGCCGATAGGAAAATTTCGCGGCGGACTCAAAGACGTTCGTGCGGATCATCTCGCGGCGGCCTTGATGTCAGAACTAGTTGCCCGCACAGGAATCGATGTTCACCTGATTGACGATGTCGTCTTCGGCTGCGTGACCCAGGTGGGCGAGCAATGCGGCAATGTCGCGCGCACAGGGTTGCTCAGCGCTGGATGGCCGGCGACTATCCCCGGCATGACGGTCGATCGGAAATGCGGGTCTTCGGAAGCCGCTATTCACGTTGCGGTCGGCGAAATTGCCGCCTCGGCCTGCGACATTGTGGTTGCCGGCGGTACTGAGAATATGAGTCGCGTGCCTATGGGCGGCAATCGAGACGTCCATGGTGATCCCTTTGGGAACCTGCTGCTCGAGGCCTTTCCTGTGACATCGCAGGGCGAGGCGGCCGAGCGAATTTGTGATCTCTGGGAATTGACGCGTGACAGCCTGGATGACTACGCAATCGAGAGTCACCGGCGGGCGGCAATGGCGGCCGATGCCGGCAAGTTCGCGAGGGAGATCGTGCCCGTTGATCTGGAAAAGTGGGGTGGGCTGCCGGCGACCGCCGGAGGACAAACGATCGCTATGGACGAGACGATCCGCCGCGATACTAGTCGCGAGAAATTGGCTGGCTTGAAGACGAGCTTCCGTCCAGAGGGGGGGCGGGTAACAGCCGGCAATGCCTCGCAGATTTCCGATGGGGCGGCGCTTGTCCTCTTGATGGCTGCCGATATTGCAGAGGCGCTCGGCATGCGAGCCCGCGCCCGCATTCGCGGGATTGCTACCGTCGGGTCCGACCCGGTCCTGATGTTGACCGGGCCAATAGCGGCGACCAGGCGTGTTGTTGAACGCGCAGGTCTATCTCTGGATCAAATCGATCTGTTTGAGGTCAATGAGGCTTTTGCGCCTGTGCCGCTGATTTGGATGCGCGAACTCGGTGTCAGCCACGACATATTGAACGTCAATGGCGGGGCTATCGCGCTAGGCCATCCGCTGGGCGCGACCGGCGCGCGCATTATGACGAGCTTGCTCGGCGAAATGGAGAGGCGTCAGGTGCAATACGCCGTGCAGGCGATCTGTTGCGCTGGCGGTTTAGGAACGGCAACGCTCATTGAGCGCCTTCCTTGACGGCTCCAGGAGCCCGTCCGACCTGATCAGTCAGCCGCCTGGGAGGATGTTGGGGGGCGATGAGCTGGTGCCCCGCCTTCAGGGCAATGTCAGAGCGATAGGGACGCCGACTTCAACAGAGGTCGAGAGCGCGCGCCGCTTAAGCGGCGCGCGCCTTAGCCTGGAAATGGGGCATCACTTCATAGGCAAACCGCTTCATATTGCGATGACGTACATCCTTGGGGACACCGGGCGTCGCTGTGGACATGAGGAAATGATTGAAGCCAATTTTCGACAATTCGCTGATCCGCCGTGTGACGGTTTCGACTGAGCCGATAGCGTTCATGTCGATGAATTGACCAATATTATCGGGGTTGGACATGGATACAAGGTTTGCGAAGAAGCGGCTGAATTGCTCGTAGCCTTTGATGTCCTTGTAGTGATCCTTGTGAACTTCGTAATGTTCGACCTGACGCTGGAAGTAGCGCGGGATATAGATCTTGGCTTCTTCGCGGGCTTGCTCATCTGTATCGCCGATATAGCACTGAACCAGAATCGGGAAGATTGCCTCGTCTGACAGGTTGCGCTCGCGGCGCGCCGCACGCCATTTATTCATGACTTTATCAAGCACGTAGTCGGGCGATTGGGCTATCGACAAAGGCGGCAAATCCAGGCCAGCCATGATTTCCGCGCTTTCGGGGCTGCTGATTGCGCCGTAAAAATTCGGTCGGATCCCGTCGAGTTGCGGTCGGAGGCGGATTTCCGTGTCAACCGAGACAAACTCGCCTTTAAAGGTGAAGGGCTCACCGTTCAGCGCGGTGCGAATGATATCCCAAGATTCGCGAAAACGCTCACGCGCCTCCGACATGTCGAGTTCAAACGCATCATATTCGAGTTTGGCGGTCCCGCGCCCGACCCCTATATGCAGCGGTTTTTTCGTCAGCGTCTGCAGCATGGCGACGTCTTCAGCAAATCGAAGCGGATTGTACCAGGGCAACACCATGACGGAGGTTCCCAACTCCAGCTCTGGGCAGGCCGCCGCGACGTGTGACAGCAACATCAGCGGATTAGGCGTCGGAAAATAGTCCGAGAAGTGGTGTTCAATGACCCAGGCAGCGGAATAGCCGAGCTCACACCCGTACGCGGCATCGGACAGCAGGTCGCCATAAAGATCGACATCGGACATGCCCATTTCGCCGACCGCGCCCAGTTGAAAACCAAACGTAGGGGTAATTTCCGACATCATTGCGCCTCCTACATACCAATCAGTTTCATAAAATAACGAACGGTATATATTGAGTCAATAAGGGTAATTTTTCAAAATCGTTGGTAGATAGCCTTGGTTTGGTGTGGTAATTTCGTCAAAATTTTTAAAAAGATGAGGGCGGGAATGATGGAAAGTTTGCCGAAAGGCGTTGCCGAGATGCTTGATCGAGACGCGATCCGCGACGTCGTTTACCGGTTCGCCCGAGCCGTAGACCGTCGCGATTTCAATGCTTTGCGGGATGTCTATTGGCCCGATGCCGTCGATGAGCATGGCGCATTCAATGGTCCCGTCTCGGAATTTTTCGACTGGGTCGACGAACGTACCCGCGGTTGGGATCGGACCGTTCACTATATCAGTCAGATCAGTGTGGATCTCAAAGGCGACGAAGCCGGCGCCGAGACCTATTACATGTGCGTTCAAAAGAAGCCTAAGCCTGAGGGCGGCTGGTTCGACGAACTGGTTGGCGGTCGCTATGTCGATAAGATGACCAAACGGGACGGCGAGTGGCGTATCCAGCACCGGATCAACGTATTCGAATGGTTTCGTCATTTTCCCGACTCGTTCGATTTTAAGAACAGTCCGTTCGGAAAGGCCCAACTTGGCGGACACAAGCCGCACGATCCGCTCTATTCGCTTATCGGCAAGTTTTTGACCTGATCTAAGAAGGCAAAATTCATCGCTGCGCGGCTTTGCGCCAGAGGTGTCGAGAGGGAGTGTCGTTTTGAAATTAAAGAACAAAGTCGCGCTGATAACGGGCGCGGGCGCGGGGATCGGTCGTGCTGGAGCTCTGCTTTTCGCGCAGGAAGGCGCGAAGGTCGCGGTGTCGGATATCAGTGACAGCGGCGGAGCGACGGTTGATCTGGTTCGCTCCCAAGGAGGTGAAGCCATTTTTGTAAAAATGGACGTCACGGAGCCGGAGAGCGTAGAGGCGGCTATGGCGGCGGTCGTAAAAGAATATGGTCGCCTGGACGTTCTTTATAACAACGCCGGTGGCAGCAGTCCGCATGATGGGAAAACGGTCGATGTCGACATCAGCGAATTTTGGCGAGCCGTCAAGGTAGACCTATTCGGCACCTTCCTGTGCTGTCGTTTCGCAATACCACACATGATCGATGGGGGCGGCGGCGCGATTGTCAATACGACCTCTTCTGTCGCATTGAGGGCGCTTAAAGGGATGGACGCCTATACGGCTGCCAAAGGAGGCGTCATTTCGCTGACCCAGGCTCTTGCCGTCAACTATGCTGAAAACAAGATCCGCGTCAACGCCATCGCGCCGAGCGGTATTCGAACAGATCGGGTTGTGGCACGCCTCAACGCGCTCGGCCTTGTTCATGACGAGAAAAAGAGCGGCCATTTGCTTGGTCTCGGGCAACCACACGATGTCGCTTCGGCGGCAGCGTTCCTGGCATCTGACGAGGCCGCCTATATTACGGGCATTACACTGTCGGTTGATGGCGGCTGGTTCGCTGTGGGGCCGAGTATTTGAGTTTGCCTTTGAACTCGGGAAGACTGAGGTCCAGTTGAGCGAAAATCCTGTCTCCGAACCGATACGAAAGAAAATCGCCGTTATCGTCGGGGCGACCTCCAAGTGGCAGGCGGAGGGGCGCAACACCCTGTTTCGCTATGGCACAAAGTTGGATGATGCCGGCTTGCCTGTGGCGGCCCGTTGGGGAGTCGGTGGGGCTATCGCCCAGAAATTCGCTCGGGAAGGCTTTCTCGTCGTGCTGACGACCCGCTCTGCTGCCAATGCTGCTGGTTTGGCTGAAGCGATACGGGAGCAAGGCGGGGAAAGCCTGATCGTCGAAATGGATCTCGTCTCGCCGGAGTCCATCGCGGCGGCGTTTGCTCGGATAAGGGACGAAACCGGTGATCCCGAAGTCCTCATTTATAATGCCGGCTATATGGATGGTCGAGAACTCCCGCCTGAAAAGGAGCTGCTCGAAAACCTGCCGCTTGCGGTTTTTGAAAATGCCCAACATATCGCAAGCCGTGGACCTTTTCTGGTAGCCCAGGAAGTATTGCCGGCGATGCGGGAAAAGGGCTCGGGAACTATTCTTTTCACCAACAATCCCTTTTCTCTGCGCGGTACCAAACGCAAGACCGGCGAGTCGTTTTATGCCCTTAGGGTCATGATACGCACGCTCGCGCAGATTCTCACCGACGAGTATTCCATCTTCGGTGTGCACGTCGCGAATGTCGTGATCGACGGCAACATAGACTCCCCTGGCACGCGGGCGTTACCAAGTGCCCTGGAACGCCCAGAGATCATCATGAATCCCGAAAAGATCGCCGAGGCCTATTACTACCTTTATGGTCAGGATCGCTCCTGCTGGACCCATGAGCTGCAATTGACCCCCTATTCGACACCCGTAAAATACTGAGCGCCGGTCTCTCGACACTTAGAGCCGGATGCTTTTAGGTGGAATCGCTGCGCGATTACACCTAAAAGCTGACTCCGCCTCTAAACAAATAGCTAGAGGGCGACGAAATCCGACAGCTTGCGGTCTTCATCGGCGAGTCGCTTAAGCAGCGGCTCGGGAGTGAACGCTCCCCCGATTGTTTGCTCGAGATTTTCGAGTGCCGTGACGATCTTACTCAGACCGACCGAATCGGCCCAATACATCGGACCGCCCTTATAGGCCGGCCAACCGAAGCCATGCACCCAGGCCACGTCGATGTCGGTGGCACGGCGGACTTTGGCCTCGGCCAATATCTTAGCGCCCTCATTTACGACCGAATAGAGGCAGCGCTCAAGTATTTCCTGGTCCGATATCGAGCGTTGCGCGATACCCTGTCCCGCAGCGAATTGGCGGATGATTTTTTCGACGAGAGGCGATGGTTGTTTTTGACGGCGATCGTCATAATCATAGTAGCCGGCGCCGGTTTTCTGACCCCGCCGGCCCTGCTCACAGAGTAATTCCGCGACGGACGCACCACGTGATGCCGCCGCCGACCAGCCGATGTCCAGGCCCGCTAAGTCCAACATCGCGAAGGGCCCCATCGGGAAGCCAAACCTCTCGAAAACAGAGTCCACTTCCCAGGGGGTCGCGCCTTCGACAATCAGACTGCGCGCTTGAAAGAGGCGCTTCGCCGACATTCGGTTGCCGACGAATCCGTGTGCATTCTCGACGAGGACAGGAATCTTTGAGAGTCTCTTCGCCAGCGCCATCGCCGCGGCGACGACGGTCGGTGCGCTTCTGTCCGTTCGGACCACCTCGACGAGCTTCATGATATTCGCCGGTGAAAAAAAATGCAGACCGATGACGCATTCTGGATGACGCGTTTCAGCGGCGAGCGTGCTGACGTCGAGATAGGACGTGTTCGTTGCCAGGATGGCATCCGGCCGCGCGATGTCCGCCAAGGCGCTAAAGATCGACTTTTTAACCGTAAGGTCTTCGAAGACAGCCTCAATGATCAGATCCTGCGAAGAAAGCAGGTTCAGTGATGTGTCCGTCGTGAGACGTGCGACGCAGGCCTTGGCATCGGCATCGCTTTGCCGCCCCTTCTGCACCGAGGATTGATAGGCCCGCGTGATAGTGGCCTTGCCCCGTTCAAGGCTCTCGGGGGTGACGTCGATCATTGTCACCGGGAAGCCGGCATTGAGGAAGCTCATCGCAATCCCGGTGCCCATGGTCCCCGCGCCGACGACACCAACGCTATGAATGGGAGGGGGCAGACCCTCGGTGTTCACGGGCGGTTGCGCGGCTTGCCTCTCAGCAAAGAATAAGCGTTGAAGCGCCTTGGATTGTTCGCTTTCGAGCAGGGTTTTGAAGAGTTGTCGTTCAAGCATAAGGCCGCGTTCAATTGGTGCTTCGAGGGCTGCTTGGACGCATCTTGCGATGGCCCGGGGGGCTTCGGCGCCGCGAAATTTTTTCTCCAGGGCAAGGAATGCTTGGGCAAGGCCGGTCGAATTGGAGCGCGCGGCGTCTAGTTTGTCGGTGCGTTGACTGACGCGGGGCAGGGAGGCAGTGGTAATGGAAAGCGCGAACGCCATGGCATCGTGGAGCAGGGTGCTGTCCGGGAAAACCGCATCGACGATCCCGATGGTCAGAGCCTCGTCGGCTGCGACCTGCCGGCCGCTGGTCATGATGTCCAGCGCCATTTCGACCCCGATCAATCTTGGCAGCCGCTGGGTTCCGCCGCCGGCAGGTAATAAGCCAAGCTTTACCTCGGGCAGGCTGAGCTTGGCGGACTTGGCTGCAACGCGATAATTGCAGGCGAGAGCGATTTCCAGCCCACCTCCGGCTGCGGCGCCATTCAAGGCGGCGATGACGGGCTTGCCGGATGATTCAAGAAAATCAAGAACGTCATAGAGCGTCGGTGTCAGGACTTTGCCGAACTCCTTGATGTCGGCACCCGCGGAGAAGGTATGGCCTTCGGCGGTGAGAATGATGGCGCGCACATCCGATGCCAATGAGCTGGCTTGCAAATGAGCCAAAAGTTCGCGTCGAACGGCCGCCGAAAGGGCATTAACCGGCGGGGAGGAGATCACGATTTTTGCGATGCCGCTTTCGATAGAGAGGGAGGTGTAGGGTTTTGTCACCTGGTCATATCCTTGCGCTTAAGCATGACGGTCATTCTTGTTGAGGTCGCATGCGCCGGTGGTCATCGTGATCGGCGTTTCTGGCGGGCGCCCTTTCCAGTTAGATCGAATATAAAACTGAATATACGGCATGGTAGAAAATAATACTTCAACGAACAAGGTCTCAGTAGGATCAATTTTCCGCCGACAATGCCCCCTTGGGCCCGAAGGTCGAGGCGGCTTAAGGCGTGAGGCGGTGCCGTCCAGTTGGGATGGACCGCCAGGTTGCCGCCGATGTACTCGCCGCCAGCGCCCGAGCCAGCACCGGTCTCAGTGTTGCTCTCGAGCGACTGCGCGAATTCTGGAGAATGCGACCGGGCAGTGCGATGCCCAAGGACCAGCGCCATTTCCGTGAACGTTTGAAGCAGAATGGCATCACTGAGCACATTATTGAGACTGTGTCGGCGACGGGGGTCAAGGTCATGCGTGCAGAGGATCCATAATTGTAGCAGCCTGCATTCGTAATCCGCCCGACCTGCAATGATCGCCAAATCCGGCCACAATTAAGTGCGAGCAGCAGGCCCGGAAACCGGGATTAATTGCGAGCGAGCCTGCAATTAGCGGTACCGACCTGCAATCATCCACGCTAGGCCCACATTATTTGCGACTGACCGTGGCTGTCAGATCGGTAGGCCGGCGGCCAGCATCTTGTCACGGATTTCGGCCGCGCGCTCGGCGTCGAGTTCATTGCTGAACAGCGCGCGCAGCTCGGCCGGCTTCGCCTCGAAGATCTCGACCAGATCCTTCATCTTGTAGCCGTGCCTGGTCAGAGTTGGCTCGATGTCGTCAATGTGCCTCGACATGACGGTTTCAACCGTCTCGGCCGTGATGGCGTGACCTCCAATGTCGTATCCTGCTTCCAGGGCCAGAGTGAGGTGCAATTGGATCTGCAGAGGCGTCCTCAGCTTCTCGGCCAGAATCTTGATTGCATCGTCGGTTAGGATCGATTCGACTGGCGTCTTGCCGGTCGTACATTCCGTCAGCACCCACTCGATATATTCGCGCTGCTGCCCGGCGATCCCGTCGAGGGTGAAGAAGGCCGTCCGGTAGCCGATCTCTTCCATTGTCGGCTTACGCAGATCGTTCCGCAGCTTCGGATGGCCGGATAACACTACGGAGAGAAGACCGTCGCCATCCTCGACCACCTCCATCAACCTCTTGAGTCCGGTCAGGGTATGGCCGTTGAGATCATGGGATTCATCGATGAAAAGCGCGATCGGCCGCTTCCCCTTCTTCACCAACTCGCGCAATTCGCGCTCACGGCGCTCGCCTTGCTTCGGGATCTGCACCTGCTTGTTGTCGGGCGAGAGGTCGTAGAACAGCGCGGCGATGAGCGTTGGAAGCCGGACATTCTGTTTCTCGACGGTCAGCGATTTCGAGACGGTCACGCGGTTATCGTCGCGGAGGATCTGCTGGAGGCGCCGCATCGTCACCGTCTTACCGCTCCCGACGACACCGCACACCGCGATCAGCTTGCCCTCCAGGATCGCGCCCCGCATGTCCTTCAGCAATTGCTTATGGTGCGCGGTCTCGAAATAGCCGGCCTGGTCCAATGGCCTGGTCAGCCCGTAATGCTGCATTACCTCAACCCGCATGGTCACCTCCGGCTTTCTTCTTGCGGAAATGGTCTCGGACGCGCGCCAGGATGATGCTGCGCACCAAGGTTTCAGAAACCAACTGCTCGACGAAGGCCAGATCGTCGGCCTCGAGGCGGGCGAGTGGCTTCACCAGTTCGTCGGCGATCGCCAGCTTGGCCGCCACCTTGTTGGGGAAGCGGTATTCGAACGCGGCGGCGTCGAAGGGTTGCTTCGGTATCTCGATTTGGCCGGCGGATGGCGCCAGGCGCACGTCGCTGCCGGTGAGCGCGGAGATTGGCAGGTTCAGCCGCTCAGCGAGGGCGCGGATCTTGTCGGCTTGGTCGTCGGCCTTGCCACGCTTCAGCGTTCGGTAGCGGTGCAGCGGCACCGGCCCGGAGATCGGATGGAAAGGGCCGTGTTTCTCGCTCTCGAACTCGACATAAAGTTCGTTGTCGAACAGCCCCCAGAGCAACAGGACCGTCTCGCTGGCGAAGTCCGGCGCCACCTCGTAGAGAGTCCCGTCAACCGACACCCGCGCATCAGGCCCGACTTTTCGCCGTTCAGGCTCACGGGCGAGGCGGCAGTACAGTTCCCAATTGCACATATCGCGGATGCCGTCGGGCGGGACGTTTGCTAGCCAGTCATCGAGCCTGGAATGCGGCTCACTCCGGTGCCGACGCTGGTTGTAATCCGTCACGAGGTAATGCAGCAGCCATTCATTGGCCTGCTGTTCCGTCTGAGGCTTGTGGAAGTGATACAGAGTCTCGTGCGCCTCCTTCACCGTGCGGAATGGACGTTCGACCTTTCCCTTGGACCGGGCCGTTACCCGCTAGCCATCCTTCCCAGCCGGGATGTGGGTTTGCCAATCGATCCCAAGGGAGGCCATCACGTTTTGGAAAACCCGGCTTTTGGCGACAGGCCCGTTGTCCAGATAAATCATCTTCGGACGGCCCTGGAACGGGAAGCCGCCGGGCTTGGCCGCCATGGCGTTGAACAGGAAGCGCAGCGCCGATTCCGCGTCCTCGCCATAGACGCACCGATATTCCATGTAGGCCAAGCCCGAACGGTCATCGACGACGCTGAACAGAGTCAAGGTCGGCGCACCCTTCGACGGATCGAGCCAGGCCGGCGCCTCGATGTGCTTGAGATCGGACGGCGACATATCGAACTGCCAGCAATCATTACTGTGAGCGGCCTGGAACCGGACTGCCGGCGGCTGTCGCCGGAGGTGGGTCTGATCCAGACGCCACCGGCTGATATAGGCGTTGACGGTACTCCGAGTGAGCAATCCTGCCGGTGGCTTGACCAAGCCGTCCGGCGTCTCGACGCCATGGGCCTCCAGCAACTCTATCGCGCGCACCGTCGATATGTGCCGACCGGCCTTGTTGGTGGTGCGCAGCTTCAATGCCGCCACCAGCTCGCAATACCGCTCAAGCTCACCTTTCTGCAGGACCCTTGGCTTACCGTGGTCGGATCGGTGCGCTGCGCGTGGCTTTAGCAAGTTGGACAGTGCCCGGTAGACGGTGCTGGGCGAGACGGCATAGAGGATGGCGACCGCCGCCACCTGTTCGGCCCGCTCGGGACTCTTCACAGGCAGCCGGTCCAGCCGCTGCCGCAAATGCAGCAGCGAATCGGCAGGAATGTGGTTCCGTCGCCCGCCCGGCATCTCCCACTCGCACAGTTCAGAACGGGGAGACGTGCATCATATCCGCTTCCGCACCGGCCAGATAGCCAATTAGCATGGCCAATTGGTGCGTGGCCAAATAGCATCGCTCTTGGCTTCAATTGGCTATGTCCTATATGATGGCTCCTTAAAGTGTACCCATCTTAGCCAGGTCGTAATGAAGATCGCCCGCGTATATTTTCGGGTCAGCACTGATGAACAGGATCTCGCTCGGCAGGAAGAGATCGAGAATATGACTCGGGCGTCGGGATTCTACATTGCCGGCGTCTATCGGGAGAAGGCCTCGGGCGCGCGACCCGATCGGCCGGAATTGCTACGCATGATCGGCGACCTCCAGCCAGGCGAGTTGGTGGTGGCGGAGAGGATGGACCGGATCAGCCGCCTTCCGCTTCCTGAGGCCGAAAAGCTGATCGCGTCGATCCGGTCGAAGGGTGCCCGCCTTGCCGTTCCGGGCGTGGTCGATCTCACCGATCTGGCGGCCGACGCGGACGGAATTGCGAAGATCGTGCTTGAGTCCGTCCAAGATCTCCTTCTCAAGCTCGCCCTGCAAATGGCCCGTGACGACTATGAGACCCGCCGCGAAAGACAGCGCCAGGGTGTGCAGCTTGCGAAGGAACAGCGGAAGTACAACGGTCGGAAGCCCGACGAGGCCACGCACGCCAAAATCATAGAGCTTCGCCTAGCCCGCCATTCGATCGAGCGGACCGCCGCGCTCGCCGGATGCAGCAAGAGCCAGGTCAAGCGGATCTGGGCGCAACATCAAGCCGCTCGGGAGTCCGAGCAAACTGCTATCGGATAAGAAAGAGCGCTATGCCAACAATCAGCACGTTTTACGGTCTTTTGATCCAGATGTTTTTCCGCGATCACGCGCCGCCGCACTTCCACGTTAAATATGGAGAGTATAAGGCCGTGATCGACATTCAGGCGCTTTCCGTCCTTGAAGGCCGGCTTCCCCGCCGCGCCCTCAATCTCGCGCTCGATTGGGCGGAGCTGCATCGCGACGAGCTTCTGGACGACTGGAACCTGTGCCAGGAGATGCAGCAGCCGAAACCGATTGCTCCTTTGGAGTGAAACCTATGCTCTGGGATGTTACCGAAGTGAAGATCGCCGGCCCGGCAACCCTCTGGGTTCGGTTTGCCGATGGCACCGAAGGCAACGTCAAATTCCTGCCGAGCGCGTTCCGAGGTGTGTTCGCACACCTCGCCGACGAACAGCAATTTCGTGAAGCCGATCTCGTCGACGGAGTTGTCACCTGGCCGGGCGAGATAGACTTGGCGCCAGATGCGATGCACCGCGCCATCAAGGAAGGGGGACAGTGGGTACTGTCCTGAGCACTCTGTATCGTCGATGCCTTTTCCAGTTACTTGTCGGCGAAGGAAATCATCCATGATCACCATCCGTACCGCAGCCGTCCGTGACGCCGAGGACATCGCTGCTGTGCATTTTACGAGCTGGGACGAGACCTATCGGGGGCTCATGCCTGACGCGATGATCGACGGCTTTTCTATCGAGAAGCGTGCTGCCATGTGGCGGGATGCACTGGAGCGCGATCCTCAAGTTCACTCCGTCTATGTTGCCACAGACTATGACGGCCGGATTATCGGGTTTGCTGCCGGCGGGCCGGGCGGTAACTCTGATTTTGCCGCTGACGGAGAAGTCTATGCCCTCTATGTGCTGCGCGCCGCTCAACGGCGGGGAACAGGGCGTGCGCTCATGGCAGCCTTGGCTGCCCGACTGCTTGAGCGCGGGCATTTTAAAGCCGGGCTGTGGGTACTGCGCGACAATGCTTCCGGCCGCGGCTTTTACGAGCGACTGGGTGCTCGGTTGATTGGCGAAAAGACGGATGAGGGGCCTGAGTGGACTCTGATCGAGTTGGCCTATGGCTGGGACGATTTACGGTCACTCGTCGCGCCCAGTGCAGCGGCCTGCTCAGTCGCCTAGTGTCCCGTCGCAGAGATTATGACTCGTTGAGTGAGGGCGAGGGATAGGATTTTGCCATCTTCACGCGGGCGTGATCTGTGGAGAACATCCAGCGGATTTTGGCACCACTTTCTGTGCGGCGGCGCTCCCAGGCGCGGACCTCGGTTTCGAGCAGGTCGCGATTATCGATGCGGCGGTCGAGACATTGTCGGCGCATGACGCCGATCTCGATCTCGGCCATGTTGAGCCAACTGGCGTGCTTGGGCGTGTAGTGGAACTCCAGCCGTCGTAAGATCCGACGCGCCTCATGGGCGGGGAAGGTTTGA
>Ga0116226_10001123_pt1 | contig 23237 bp, 23 predicted proteins | sample S1TSphfallax_FD_89692 | JGI IMG/M metagenome (GOLD analysis project Ga0116226, IMG submission 89692) | Host-associated microbial communities from peat moss isolated from Minnesota, USA - S1T2_Fa - Sphagnum fallax MG | ecosystem: Host-associated > Plants > Peat moss > Unclassified | place: USA... | reverse complement strand
TGAACTTATCTGGGCCGATTGTACGAGCCGGGTCGAAGTTCGGCGGGCAATGCGACTTGTCGTCGAACATCAAGCATTTCTTCTGCAGCGGTGGAAAGACATTCATGGTGGATCTGACTGATCACGAAATCGACGCAGCCATAGAGCGCGGCCGTGTTGCGAGCATGAACGAACCACGGGCTCGCGCTGCCCGATATGATCGCAAATCCAGCCGCATTATTGTGGATCTCACCAATGGCTGCACTTTCGCTTTTCCGCCCGCCCTGGCAGAAGGTTTGGATACTGCAACCGACGCGCAGCTTGCCCAGGTGGATATCCTGGGTGCGGGATACGGACTGCATTGGGCGGATCTGGATGTAGATCTTTCAGTGCCCGGTTTGCTTGCGGGCCTGTTCGGAACGCGTGCATTCATGGCGCGGCAGGCCGGGCGGGCAACATCCCCGGCCAAGGCGGCGGCCGCGCGTTCCAACGGCAGCCTTGGCGGGCGCCCCCGTAGGACCACTGCCAAGCAATAATTTCCTCCCGCACTGCGGTGAGGTAACTTGTCTGCGCTCGCGCGCATTCTGTCTGGCCCAGGCCTAGATACGGGAGCAAACGAAGAAGCAAAAGTGCTTTGTTTCTTTTTTTCAGAAAAGAAGAACTTTTGCGGCCCTTGCAGCTCCGGCATAGATGTCGAGCCGAAAAGGAGTTGACGGAAGCGCTGTACCTTCTCATGAGTGCGCATCGAGAGTCTGGGAGGGTACATTGAAACATATTTTGGCAGCGCGGGCGCTCCTCGCGCTTGGCGCGAGTTTTGTGGCGTTTGGCGGTGCATCGGCGCAGACGGCCGAAACCAGGGCACAACTCAAACTGCCGCCGCCGATGTCCTACCCGACCGCCACCTATTTTGCGAAAAACCCCAGCGCCTACAGCCGTTTCCTCGCGCAGCTGGCACCTGGTGCCGCCACCGAGCATGAAGGGGCCGGGCCCCGCGCCACCACCGCGGCCGGTGGCACCTGGGCGCCGGTGCGCAAGGCCCCGGCGGGCCTCGGGAACCCGCTGCTGCTGACAGATGGCTCGGTGATGGTGGCGGTGCCCGATACGCCCGCCTGGTACAAGCTTACCCCCGACGAACACGGCAACTATGCCAACGGCACCTGGAAGCAGGTTGCCTCGCTGCCGGCGATCAACAAGGTGAAATACGCACCGCTTTATCACGCCTCCGGCGTGCTGCCGGATGGGCGGGTGATCATCATGGGCGGCGAATACAATGGCCCGAACGCCGTATGGACCAATCTGGGCGCCATTTACGATCCCGTGGCCGATAAATGGACACCGGTGGCGGCACCGATCGCCAGCGCCTGGAGCATGATCGGCGATGCGCAAAGCGTGGTGCTGGCCGACGGCACGTTCATGCTCGCAACCTGCTGCGCGATCAATCCGCCGGCCGATGTCCTGCTCGATCCAAAAACCCTGACCTGGACGAATACCGGCGCACCACGCGCCGCCAACGGCTACCAGGACGAGCAGGGCTACGAGCTGCTGCCGAACGGCGATGTACTCACGGTCGACATCTGGACTAACTTCAATTTCGCAACCGGCAAAGGCACGGCCGCAAAGAATACCGAGCGCTACAACCCGGGGCCGGGCGTATGGACCAGCGCCGGCAGCACGCCGGTGTCGTTGCCCGATCCGATAAAATGCGGCAATTTCGAGATCGGGCCGGCGGTTTTGCGCGGCGACGGCACCGTGGTGGCGTTCGGCGGCAACACCGGCTGCATCACCACCGCCTCCAACGATCCCACGGCGATCTATCATTCGCAAACCAACAGCTGGAGCCGCGGCCCCGTAGTGCCCGCCCTATGCGGCAGCAACGGCACCACCAGTTGCGACCTGGCCGACGCGCCGGCGGCGCTGGAGCCGGACGGCAACATCCTGTTTGCCGCCAGCGCCGGCTACGGCAACAACCCGACTCATTTCTTCGAATACAGCGCCACCAACAAGATCACGCAGGTTAGCGATCCGCTGTATTTCGCGTCGGAATCGGGCGCCTACTACTACAATTTTCTTGTGTTGCCGAACGGCCAGATCCTTTCCACCGATTTCAGCCCGCGGGCGGAGGTTTACACGCCGGCCGGCCCGCCGGTGGCGGCCTGGGCGCCGGTGATCAACCAGGCGCCAAGCGAGATCGTGATCGGCAAAACCTACTCCATTATCGGCACGCAGCTGAGCGGTGTGTCGCAGGGCGCCTATTACGGGGATGATGCACAGGCGGCGACGAACTATCCGATTGTGCGGCTGTCCAACGTCGCCAATGGCCGGGTTTTCTTCGCCCGCAGCTTTAGCTTCTCCACCATGTCGGTAGCGCCGGGCACGCTGGGTTCGGCGAGTTTCACCGTGGCACAAGGTGCGCCCACCGGGCCCGCCACGCTGCAGGTGATCGCCAACGGCATCGCCTCGACACCCGTGCAAGTCACCATCAAGTAAAACAGTCTGTAAGTGCCCAAATCCCCTCCCCCCGTGTGGGGAGGGTTAGGGTGGGGGATGGCATTATGGCAAGGTCGCCAACGTCTCCCAAACCCCGCCCGCCGGCCTTCCTCCGCATGCCGGATGCGTCTATACGGCCCCCACCATGCACACGCAGCCCCAGGCCGCCCCACCCAGGAAGACACGCGGCAGCAGCGCTTCGCGCCGCGACGAAATCCTCGCCGCCGCCAAAAAACTCTATTTGACGGAAGGCTTCGAGCACGCAACGATCCGCAAGATTGCGGCGGCCGTGGGCGTCACCAGCGGCGCCCTCTATCTCTACTTCCCGGATAAGGACGCCATCAACCGCGCGCTCGCCGAGGAAACGTTTGAGGCTCTGCTGGTGCGGCTGGAACAGGCGCGGGTCGGCGCGGGCAGCCCGCTGGAACGCCTGCGCGCCGGCATGCGGGCCTATGTGGATTTTGGCCGCGCCCATCCGGACGAATACCGGCTGACCTTCCTGTCCAAAATGCTCAGCGAGGCCAACCCCGGCCGTTGCGCGCACCGAGCCGACATCGAAGCCGCCGACCGGTCGTTCAACGTGCTGGTGGGCGAGGCAACCGACCTTATCGCGTCCGGCGTGTTCCGGGACATGGACCCGGTGACCGCGGCCGAAGCCCTGTGGTGCTGCATGCATGGGGTTACTTCCGTGCTGCTGGACCACGCGGACCACCTGACTACGCAGCCCGACCGGCTGGCGGAGGCGGTGATCGACATAACGGTCAAGGGACTATGCCGGTCCTAAACTAATCATTGATTATCTAATCATTGATAATATATGGAGCGCATCGTTCAGGCAGGCGAGGTGCTCCATGGCTACTCTAAAAAGGCTGGCCCTTCTGGCGGTTTCCGCCGGGCTGATCGCGGCGGCTGACCAGGCGCCGCGCCCCGTGCGCGTGCAAACCGTGCAGTTCACGCCATCGGACCAGGCGCTGACCTATTCGGGCACCATCGAGGCGCGGGTGCAGGCGGAACTCGCCTTCCGCGTGGCCGGCAAGGTGATCGATCGGCCGGTGAACCTTGGCGACCACGTCAAGGCCGGCCAGGTGCTGGCGCGGCTGGACCCCACCGACCTGCGCCTGGCGCTGGAAGCGCAGGTACAGGCAGTGGCCGCCGATGTGGCCGATGCCGTCAATTCCCGTGCGGAACTGCGTCGCTATGCGCGGCTGGGCCAAAGCTCGCCGGCCTACATGCAGTCGGAACTGGAAAAACGGCAGGCCAACGCCCTGATGGCCGATGCGCGGCTGGCCCAGGCCCGCCGGCAGCTCGCCCAGGCGCAGGACCAGCTGGACTATGCCGCCCTGCGGGCCGACGCGGATGGCGCCATCACCGCGCTGCCCATGCAGGTCGGCCAGGTGGTTCAGGCCGGGCAGACGGTGGCCACCCTCGCCCACGCCCAAGAGATCGAAGCGGATGTATCCGTGCCGGAAAACCGCTTGCCGGATGTGCGCGCGGCCAACCAGGTGACGGTGGCGCTCTGGTCCGCGCCAAACCAGAAACTGCGCGGCCGCGTTCGGGAAATCGGTGCGCTGGCGGATTCCTCCAGCCGCACCTTCAGCGTGCGGATCAGCCTGCTCGATCCGCCGCCGCAGGGCGTGCTGGGCATGACAGCCACGGTGCAGTTCGAACATGATGGCGGCGCCCCGGTTGCCCTGTTGCCGGCCAGCGCCATCGCCGATACGGCGGGCAAGCCCGCAGTGTGGGTGCTGAATCCGGCCGCCGCCCGCGCCACGCTGCGGCCGGTGCAAGTGGCGGCCCTTGCCAACGACGGCACGGTGGCAATCAGCGCCGGGTTGCAGAACGGCGAGCAGGTGATTACGGCTGGCGCAAACGAAGTGCGTAACGATATGCCCGTGGTCGCCTGGGTTGGCGCACAACATTAAGTAATACCAGCCTGCCTGGAGGCTGACCTATGAGCGAATTCGTAGTGTGGACGCAGTCCACGCCTTCCGCTTCAAGCGTCGCAGCCATTTCGTGGACTGCGTCCACACGACAATGATGGCCTCGATCTATCTGGGCCATGGTCGAAGAATAAAAGTCTTTTGCTTCTTTTCTTCAGAAAAGAAGGACTTCCTTCTTCTTTTGAATGCGAAGGGGACCATGGAAAACTTCAATCTCTCCGCCTGGGCACTGCGCAACCGCTCTCTGACCCTGTTCATGATCATCGCCGTCGCCGGCGCGGGCATCTGGGCGTATCTCACGCTTGGCCGCGCCGAGGATCCGCCCTTCACCATCAAGCAGATGATCATCACCGCCGACTGGCCAGGCGCCTCGGCCGACGAAATGATGCGCGAAGTCACCGACCGGCTGGAGCGCAAGCTGGAGGAAGAACCCTTCCTCGATCACATCGACAGCAAGGTGCAGCCAGGCAACACCATCATCACCCTCAGCCTGAAGGATAGCACGCCCCCCGCTTTGGTGCCCGATATGTGGTATCAGGTGCGCAAGAAAGTCGCCGACATAGCTTCCAGCCTGCCGGATGGCGTGCAGGGCCCCTATTTCAACGATGAATTCGGCGACGTTTACGGCATCGTCTACGGCTTTACCGGCGAGGGTTTTACGCTGCCCCAATTGCGCCACGTGGTGGAGGATGTGCGCGAACAACTGCTCGGCCTGCCTGGCGTGGGCAAGATCGCCTTGCTGGGCCAGCAGGATGAACGGATCTACCTCGATTTCTCCTACCACAAGCTCGCGCAGCTAGGGCTTACGGTGCAGGACGTGCTGGCCGTGGTGAAGCACGAAAATGCGGTAACGTCGGGCGGCTTCGTGGAGACCGCACGCAACCGTATCTTCGTGCGCACCGGTAACGGTGCGGATGGTGCGGCGGCGATTGCCCATCTGCCGATCTCCGTGCGCGGCAAGCTGCTTCAGTTGGCCGATATCGCCACCATCTCGCGCGGCACCGTCGAACCGCCAGACTCGACCCTTGCCGTGAACGGCAAGCCTGCGCTGGCACTCGGCATCTCCATGGCCGATGGCAGCAACATCCTCGATCTCGGCAGGCTCATCGCCGCCCGCATGGCGCAGATCGAGCCCACCCTGCCGCTGGGCGTCCACACAGTACGTTTCAACGACGAAAGCGTCGTCGTCGCCAAGGACGTGAGCGAATTCCAGGAAAGTTTTTTTGAGGCTCTGGCGATCGTGCTGCTGGTGAGTTTCGTCAGCCTCGGCTGGCGCACCGGGCTGGTGGTGGCGATCAGCGTGCCGCTGGTTCTGGCCGGCGTGATGCTCGGGATGAAAATGATCGGGATCGACCTGCAGCGGATTTCCCTGGGCGCCATGATCATAGCGCTCGGACTGCTGGTGGATGATGCGATCATCGCCGTGGAAACCATGCTGGTGAAGCTGGAACAGGGATGGGATCGCGTGCGGGCGGGCAGTTTCGCGTTCACCTCCACCGCCTTCCCAATGCTCACGGGCACGTTGATCACCGCGGCCGGCTACCTGCCGGTGGGCCTCGCGCAATCCTCCACCGGCGAATACAAGCGCGACATTTTTCGGGTCGTCGGCATGTCGCTGATCTTCTCCTGGTTCGTGGCCGTGCTGTTCGTGCCTTATCTGGGCGCTATTTTGCTGAAAACGCCAAAGCACCAGGCGGCGGAAACCGACCATGCTGTGTATGATACACGCGCCTATCGCCTGTTCCGTGCAGCGGTTGCCTGGTGCATCCGCAGGCGCTGGGTGATGATCGGCGGCACATTGGCCGCGTTCGTGCTGGCGGTTGCCGGATTCAGCAAGGTGCCGCAACAGTTCTTCCCGTCGTCCGACCGGCTGGAGCTGATGGTGGATTTGCGGCTGCCGGAAGGCGCCTCGTTTGCCGCAACGGCCGCGGAAGTGCGCAAACTGACGGACATGCTGCGAAAAGAGCCCGGCGTGGTCTCGTTCGCCGCCTACACCGGCACCGGCGCGCCGCGCTTTTTCCTGGCGATCACGCCGCAACTGCAAAGTGCGAATTACGCCCAGTTCGTGATCAACATGACCGGCGTGCCCGCGCGCGAAAAACTGCTGGCCAAATTGCGCAGCGCTGAGGAGCTGGGCGCAGCCGGCCCGTTCCCCGATCTGCGCATGCGCACCTCGCGGCTTGAACTGGGGCCGCCCGTCGGCTACCCGGTGCAATTCCGCATCATCGGGCCCGATGCCACCACCCTGCGCCAGATCGCCGACCGGGTGCAGCGCGTGATGGAGGCCAATCCGAACATCCGCAACGCCAGCCAGAACTGGGGCAACTATGCGATGTCGATGAGCGTCGCGGTGGATCAGGACAAGGCGCGGCTACTCGGCCTTTCAAGCCAGGATGTGGCCGATACGCTCGGCACGCTGCTGACTGGCACGACGGTGACGCAATATCGCGAGCATTTGGACCTGATCCCGGTGGTGGTGCGTGCGGTGGCACCGGAACGCAAGGACCTGCGGAATATCGCGCAGATCGATATTCCCTCGGCCAATGGCGGATCCGTGCCGCTCTCGCAGATTGCGACTGTGCACACGGGGCTGGAACTGCCCACCTTCTACCGCCGCGATCGCATGCCGGCCCTGCTTGTGCAGGCCGACGTTTTGAACGGTGTGCAGGCGCCGGACGTGACCCACGCGATCGAGCCGCAACTGGCGCAGATCAAGGCATCCTTGCCTGCCGCCTACCGCATCGAAACGGCCGGCGCGGTGGAGGAGAGTGCGAAGGGCCAGGTTTCCATCAACGCCATCATGCCGCTGATGGTGTTGGCGATGCTGACGTTGCTGATGGTGCAGTTGCGCAGTTTTTCGCGCGTGGCGATGGTGCTTCTCACGGCGCCGCTGGGGCTGATCGGCGTCAGTGCCGCGCTGCTGATCACCGGCGCGCCATTCGGCTTCGTCGCCACGCTGGGCTTCATTGCGCTGGCCGGCATCATCATGCGTAATTCGGTGATCCTGGTCGATCAGATCGAACGCGATCTGCGCGAGGGCAGCGCCCCGGCCGACGCCATTATCGCCGCCACCGCGCGCCGCGCCCGCCCGATCGTGCTCACCGCGCTGGCCGCGATCATGGCGTTGGTGCCTTTGGCCTTCTCGGTTTTCTGGGGCCCGATGGCGATTGCGATCATGGGCGGCCTGGTTAGCGCCACGGTGCTCACCCTGTTCTTCGTCCCCGCTCTGTATGCCGCCTGGACGCGCGTGCCACGCGAGGTGCCCGAGCAGCGCAAAAGATCGTTGCGGTTCTCTTTCCCGAAAATGAAGGCTGTATAACCAACTCTCCGGCCAAGTCCCGTATCTTCGAACGCACGCAGAAGCAAAAGTCTTTTGCTTCTTTTCTTCAGAAAAGAAGAATCTTCTTTTTCTGAAGAAAAAGAAGCAAAAAGACTTTTGCGTCATGTTGCGCGCGGATAGATCCGGGACATGGCCGGATAGGGGCGTCTACAGGCCGTCGCGGGGCCGAACAGGGTGCCGCTTCGTAGCAATGGTCCAAAGCGCCCGCAGAAGTGGCAGCGTAATCGGCCATGCTCGGCCCATTGCAAAATCCACCGTGGCCGGATGGTAGGGCTCGTGCCCGGACCATGTGTATGGGGTCAGTTCTCCCACCCTGATGCCCTCCACCGTGTCGTACAGATCGACGCGCAGATGCGAGAAATTCTTTGCAAGACGTTCCGAAATCGCAATCATCTCCGACAGCCTCGGCGGGCGGGGCAACAGAGAGGTCTGGCTCGGGACGTTGATCATGCGCCATCCAAGGTGCGACCAATCGGGGCCGTAGAACGCGGCTTGCCGGGCGATCCGGTCGGGTGCCACCACCAACGACAGAATGACGCGAACCCGGCCGCCGAATACAAATAACTTATATTCTATCGGCGGTGCCTGGCCTGGGCCAAACAGCATGGTTTCCACCATCAGCCGCCTGGGTATAGTCACGTAGCCGGGCTCGCACAGCGCGGTACCGTGGCAACGGAGCAGCCAGCGGGAAGCTGCCTCTCGCATCGCCGGCGGGTCGATTTGGCTGCGATCGCGAACGATCCAGCTTTGGTTGGACGCGTGGGTACTTTTCAGAACGTAGGGCGGCGTGAGTTGGCCCAGCGGAATGGCTTGCGGGTCGGTGCCGGACCATAGAAGCGGAATGAGGTAATCGGGCCCTATCCGCGCCGCGACAAACTCACGCGCCGCAAGCTTGTCACAGACGATGTGCAGGCGCTGATCGAGATCGAACAACTTGCGCCACTGCATCTTTTCGGTGAAGCGCCGTGGGCGGAACAGTGCGGGCATGCGTCCATGTGCGCGCGCATAGTCGCCTTTCACCTGCCCGATGAGCATGCGCCAGATACGCAAGCGGCTTGGGAGCTTGAATTGAAGCATGAGGGGTCCCAGTGATGGATCGGCGCAGTATAACGCCGAAACCGCACATCAGCGCGGCGTCCGAATGGCCGGAAAGATTGAAGCTGCGTATGAAATACCCCGCACAATACCTGCTCGATCGCCTTCGCCTGTGGCCCGGCCGCGATCGGGCCCCTACGCTGTTCGACCGGTCACGCCCGCTGGCGTTCATGCATATTCCGAAAACCGCGGGGTCCAGCATGATCGGTGCGCTGGTGGATGCGCTGCAGCCCCGGCACGTTCTCTCCGGCTACGATCACATCCTGTTCGGCGCCTACACCGATTTCGCCAGCTTCGATCCGGCCGTGCAGAAACTGGTCTACCACGCGCCGGAAGAGCTCCCGGAAACCGAGCTCGTGGTGGGGCACATCTCCTACGACACGCTGGTGCGCCGCTATCCCGCGGCCCAGTTCACCACCGTGCTGCGCGAGCCGATCCTGCGCCTGCTATCGCTCTGGATTTTCTGGCGCGGTCACAGCGACGCACGCCTGGCGGCTTGGGGATCATGGGCAGATGATGTGCGGCTCTCCCGCCGGCCTCTGGAGCACTTCCTGCGCGCCCCGTCGCTCGCCTGCCAAACCGACAACCAGGCGCTGCGCATGCTTCTCTCGCCCCACAAGCTGATCCCCGCGAACGGCCCGATCGATGCGAGGCACGACGCCACCCTGCTTGCGCAAGCCACCGAGCGCTTGCGCCGCTTCGCCTATGCCGATGTATTGGAAAACGACCGTTTCGTGAACGATTGGCAGGATTGGCTTGGTGTTTCGATGTCGCTCCCCAGACTGAACGAAACCACCAAGCTGCCCGCGCCATTGCACAGCCAGTTGGACGTGGAAATGACAGACGACGCGCTGCATCACCTGCATCGCTGCACCCGGCTGGATCTGCACCTGTGGCGGCACGTGGCAGGCTGGCGGCTTACGGACCCGGATCGCCTGCGGGAGCATGCGCTATTGCCCGGCATTGCCCGCTATGCCGCCCTGATGGCGCCGGCGTAGCGATTAAACAAATAAATTCAGCCGTGTAGGCCGCCTCAATTCTCCCTCGCCCGTCTGGGGAGGGTCGAGGTAGGGGTTGGTGCCGGAAAAAAACCTTGAAACTTGGGCAAGGGTTTGACCGGATGCGAGCATGCTCAACCGTTTGATGTCACGCCTCACGGGCGCCCTGCCACTGCAGCCTCGAGACCGGCCTGCCCCCGCAATCACATCGGATCAAAAGCGTTTCTTCGACGAAAACGGCTACCTGGTCCTGCCCGGACTCATCCCCGCCAAGACCGTGGTACGTCTCAAGGACCACCTCGAGGCGCTGTGGGAGACCAGATCCGGCCAAGGCGAGGTCGCGATCGACATCAATTTTGGCCTCCCCGATGAGGCTCGCCTGTTTTTCCGCAAGGTCCCGGCCGAGGCACGCCACAACCCCTACAAAATTCTCGATCTGCATCTGGTGGATGACCTCATCAGGGACGCCTGCACCGACCAGCATCTGACCCAGGCGCTAGACCTGCTGCTGGGGGCGACACCTCTGGTGTGCAATTCCCTGCTGTTCGAATGGGGAAGCCAGCAATACCCGCATTTCGACACATTCTTTATGCCGTCGAACACGCCGAACATGATGGCGGCCTCCTGGATCGCGCTCGATCCGGTTACCGAAACAAACGGGCCACTCTATTACTATCCCGGCTCGCATCTTATCGAACCGTTCCGGTTTTCGCATGGACGGATGAACGCCATTTTCTCCGAGCTGAAAACATCCGCTGCCGCGCATATCGACGCTATCATCGAGGCACACGGACTGAAGAAGGAGATTTTTCATGCCCAGCCAGGCGACGTTCTGATCTGGCACGCCCAGCTTCTGCACGGCGGCAGCCCGATCCTGAACCGGTCCGAAACGCGCAAGTCTCTGGTGACCCATTACTGGACTGAAGCGGATTATCCGGACGAGGCGCAGCGGATCGATCTGGGCAACCGGCGCTGGGTATTGCGCAAGCCGCATCAGCATGTGGTGGACGACGACGTTCTGGCCGAAGTCGACGCGTTTCTCACCACTCTCTCCCCACCGCCCAATGCGAGCAGCACCGTCCCGGAGTCATTCGACCCAAGGTTGTATCTGGCACGCAATCAGGATGTGCTGAGGGCGGGCGAAAGCCCCTGGCAGCACTACATCAATCACGGCCGCAACGAAGGCCGCGTCTGGTAGCCCGTCTCCCTCCCCCTTGTGGGGAGGGCTGGGGTGGGGGTTCTCACTTGGTCAAGAATCAAGCCCATTCAGCAAGAGAAAAGGAAGCAAGAATTTTTTGACGCAAATGAACACGGATAAGAAGGGATGAACACAGATATAAAATCTCTTGATGAATGCGCATCCTTTGCCATCTGTCTTTATTCAAAACGCCGACATCTGCGTTCATCCCTTCTTATCTGTGTTCATCCGCTTCAAAAATCTTCCTTTTCTGACCTGTACCGTAACACGTGCTGCAAACGCAGCCCTCTACCGATCAAAATTGTGCCCCAGCCGATCGAACCACGGATTATCCCACAGGTTCATCATCACCTTGTCGTAATCATGCCCCAGCCGCCAAAGCACCACCGGAAGAGATAGCTGATCCCGAAAGCACCATTTGGTGATTTCCGCCCACCAGGCTTCATTCGTGCGAATCACGGACGCGTTGGTGGGCGCACGCGCAATCAGCGTCGCGGCCATCAGGCCTCTGCCTTCCGGCATACCCTCCGCCCGGTAAGCCTCCATTTGCGCGGCAATCGGCAGTGCGCTCCATTTCTTCTGCGCGGCCGCCTGGCGCAGTTCCTTGAACACGCAATCCCTGTCAGGATGGATAAACATGGACCAGCCGGTGCCGCCGATATGCCCCGCAAAAGCTTCAGCAAAATGCGGATCCTTGATGCGCAGGCAGCCATCCACCCATAGGATGGCATCGTAGCGCGGCCTGCGGCCGCAAAGGTCAAACCGCCACGCCAGCCGGCCGCCTGGGAAAACCCGATGGCTCAACACCTTGAAATACTTGGCGCGCATGCGCGGGTGGAGGCCGGCGTTCAGGCCGGACCGGATCACCCGCCATGCACCAATCTGCCGAGGCCATGGCGCTTCGGTGAAGCACAGAAAATCGCATGGAACGCTCTGCTCAACCGGCTGCAGAAGGTTGTCATACTTGCCGTAGATGGAGGTATAGATACAGATGCGCATAATTATTGCGTATTTGCACCGTGAGCGCCGTTGGACGTGGCCTTCCACAGCTTCCACCTGAGAAGCTCGGTTTCCTCGTGCCTTACTTTGGCGTGCATCGCACCCTCGCCCCAGCCGTGCGGAATGAACTCCGCAACATCCGGAGAGCGTTTGCGTCGCCTTACGCCTCTTGCGACCAGAACGGTGTTCAGGTTGTCCTCGAGCGTATTGAGAACGGCAAGCGAGTTGGACTCGGCTGGGAAAGCAACCGAGAGGTCCGCCACGGCAAACGTCAGTCCGTTTCGCCCGAAAGTATTTTGGCAGTAGGCGATGGCCTTTGCCGAAACGTCAAAGCCAACTACGCTTGCCGCCCCGTGATCCGCAAGATACGCGGCCCCGTAACCGTTTCCGCAGCCGGCGTCGGCTATGCGGAGATTGGCCACCATCGCTGCGGCGAAACGATAGACCGACAGGTGCGAGTAGTCATTCCAATCATGTATGGACGCCACCACACGTTCGCCATCGTCACTCAACGCGGCCTGTTCCTGGTCCATTATCCAACCTTTTATGCAATCTTCCTGCAATTTCAACCGCTACGGAAGGTGTCACAGCCTGCGCACCCTTGAAGAAAGGCAAGGCAAAGTCCTTCTTTTCTGAAGAAAAGAAGCAAAAGACTTTTACGTCTGCGCTGGCGGCAACATCCGGGACATGGCCGGGATCTTGCCGCTCGCGGAGACTCCGTAGGGTGGGCTTCAGGCCACCATCGCACCCATCAACACTTCAGAAAAGAACGCTTTCTCCCGCGCAGGAAAACACCGCCCCATATGCCGCAAGCTCCAACTCAAGGTCCGGCACACCCACCGGCGCCGCCGACAGATTGAAGACGCACACCACCGGAGCCTCGGCATCCTCCCGCACAAACCCAACCAGCGGCTCCGGCATGTCCAAAAGCCGCAGCCCACCCCGCACCAGCGCCGGATGCGCGCGGCGATAGCCGAGAAACCGCCGCCAGGCGTGCAGCAGCCCCGCCTCGTCACGCTCCTGCACATCGACTGCCAGATCCAGATGCGAAGCCGGCATCGGAAGCCACGGCGCGCCTGTGGAAAACCCGCCATGCGCGGCGCCGCCCTCCCATGGCATAGGCGTGCGGCTGCCATCGCGCCCGCGGAACTCCGGCCACAGCGCAATGCCGAACGGATCGCGCAACTGCTCGGCCAAAAGCTCCGCCTCCGTCAGGCCAAGCTCCTCGCCCTGATACATCAGCACACTGCCGCGCAGGCTTAGCTGAAACGCCATCAGCAGCCGCGCGAATCGCGGGTCGGGGCGCCCCTCGCGCGCCGGATTCCAGCGGCTCACCGCCCGCTCCACATCGTGGTTACTGAACGACCAGCACAGCCAGCCGCGCTCCACGGCAGCCTCCGCCGCCAGCGCCCGCATGCCCGCCCAATCGAATTTCTCGCGCGAGGGCCGCAACGTATACGCCATGTGCAGCAGACCATCCCCCGCCGTATAATCCCGGCACCGGTCGAACGCCCCATCCTGGCTGGAAACCTCGCCCAGCGTCACCGCACCCGGAAATCCATCCACAAGCCCCCGGATGCGCTGCAAAAACTCGAATGTTTCCGGCTGCATCATGTCGTGCAGATGCACCTGCCGCCCAAAAAGTTTGGCCGGCGGCACCGCACTCGGCGCCGACGCCGGATTGCGCCGCAAGGCGGGATCGTGGGTAAAGAAATCCAGCGCATCCAGCCGGAACCCGTCCACCCCCCGGTCCAGCCAGAAGCGCCCGACCCGCAACAGCGCCTCCTGCACCGCCGCGTTGTGCAAATTCATCTGCGGCTGATGCGGAAGAAAATGGTGAAGATAGTATTGCCGCCGCCGCGGTTCGAACGTCCATGCGGCGCCGCCGAACACGGAAAGCCAGTTATTGGGCGGCGTGCCGTCGGGGCTCGGATCGGCCCACACATACCAGTCCGCATGCGGGCCGGTGCGCGCTGCCCGGCTCTGCCGGAACCACAGATGCTGGTCCGAACTATGGCTCCATACCTGGTCGATCAGCACTTTCAGGCCCAGCGCATGCGCGCGCGCCAGCATCGCGTCGAAATCGGCCAGCGTGCCGAAGATCGGATCGATCGCCTGATGATCGGCCACGTCGTAGCCGAAATCCCGCTGCGGCGAGGTGAACACCGGGCACAGCCAGATCGCGTCTACCCCCAACCCAGCAATATGACTGAGGCGCGCCGTAAGCCCGGGCAGGTCGCCGATGCCGTCGCCGTTACTGTCCGCGAAACTGCGCGGGTACACCTGGTAGATAACGGCGCCCCGCCACCACTCGTCCGTCATCGTCATCCGTCTCTCACGTAGCACCGTCTCACATAAACCGGGGTTACGAAAGGGCCGCGAGGCCACCCATGCGCGGCGGTTTGCCGGCGCCACGTCGCTTTAACGCTCCTGCAACATCTGCCGCCTAGCTTGGCGCGGTCTCGAAACAAGCTGGGCGCCCGCTTCCACAAAAGCGTGGGCCCATCTCCGCGGCGGAGGCGGCGATGTCTGTTGCATATGGGTGGGTCGCCACGCGGCCGGCGGAAGCGGAGGATAGTTCGCGCCCCGCGGAGATGTCCGGCCTGCCGCTCGTCTGGCCGTATCTGGCCGGCGGCGAGGTGCCGGTGCTGGTGCTGCGGAACAGCGGCGGTAAGCCCCTGCGGCTGCGGGCGGAGATCCTGGCCGAGGGCAGCAGCCGCCGGGCCGGCGCGTGCGTGTGGCATGAAACCGCGATCTACCGCACGCATGACGGCGCATGGGCCGTCGCCCTGCGTTTCCTCTCCGCTGCCGGGATGGAGGGTGGCGTGCATCGCGCCCGCCTGTTCGCAACGGAAGATGAAGCCGCAACCTGGCTCGAATCCTTCGATCCTGCCTGCGATCTCAGCGCGGATTTCGACGTCTCTGATCCGTCCCTGAGCGTGGCCCAGGTGGCACTGAAGGCCGCCGCCTTGCGCGACCGCGCGGAACGGCTTGTCCGCGCCTATCGCGTCATGATCGGCGAATTGCTCTACCGTCTGGAGACCGAGCGTTAGGGCCGCCCGGCATGAGCCTGGCCGGCCGCCCGCCTTGCCCGCCGCTGGCCGACATCATCGGCGGCGGGGCCGACATGCCCGACCTGGCCGGTTTTGTCTGGACCGTTCTGCCGCGGCACGGACGCCGTCCGGCGGCATTCCTCGGCCGCGAATTGTTGCGCGCCGATAATGCCCAGGCCGTGCGTTCGGGTGTGCGCAGCGAGTGGTCCGACATTCGCATTTTTGAAGTCGCAGGCGGGAGTTTTGTGACCGCCGTGCGCCATCTGCGCGCCGAGGATGGCCTGCCTCGCTGGCAGGATGTGTGGACCGCGCCCGACGCATCTTCGGCGGTCGCCACCCTCTGCGCGCACGATCCCGACATGCCTGGCGAAGCTTCGCAGTTGCTGGCCTGGCAGGATCTGCTGCAGGCGATCTTTGGTGCCGGGCCCCGCACATGAACGGCGGCGAAGATATCAGGGTGCGCCGCACCGGCCTGCGCCCATTGCGCTTCACCGGCGCGCGTATTGCCGGCTTCGAAACCTGTGCGGTGGCGCCAAAAATCCGCATCAGCCTGGCGCTCTACCAAACCACGCAGCACGTCTATGCCTCCGTCTGGAGCTGCGAGCCAGACCCGGTTGCCGCCTGGGCGTTCCTGAGTTGGCACGAAGCGCATATGTTTGCATCGTTGGAGCAGGCCATTGCCGCCTTCGAAACCGCCGCCCCACTATGCGTATTCGATCCGGTGCCGGCTGAGGCCAGCTTATCAACCACCTTGCTCCAGGCTGCCGACACTGCCGCGCGCGAGGCTTCGGTGCGTGCCGCCTTCGCCACCGCAGCCGGCACTTTTCTTTACGAACTGTGTGTGCGTGGCGCCATCGATCTCTGATTTCCCTTGGTGCCCACATAAATATGCCGGCCAAGTCCCGGATTTATGAAAAGCCCTAAAATAATAAAAGTCTTTTGGTTCTTTTCTTCAGAAAAGAACGCCTTGCTTTCCTACGCCGCAAAACATCTCGCTGGTTTATCGTTTTTTCATTCCCCCCTGGGAAGGTGCCCCCGGCCCATGCCGGGCTGACCAGCTTCTCTGAAAGGACCGATGGAATGACCATCAACAAGAGCCTCGCCTCCAGCAGCCTCGCCGAGGTGATCGACCGTATTCTGGACAAAGGTGTTGTGATTGACGCGTTCGTGCGCATCGCGCTTGTCGGCATCGAGCTGATTGCCATCGAAGTGCGCGCGGTGATCGCCTCTGTCGAGACCTATCTGCGCTATGCCGAGGCGGTTGGCCTGACCACCGATGCCGTGGCGGCTGCCGCCTGATCTGCGCCGGCAGCTGGCAGACGGATGTAGCGATGCGCCATCGCCGCATCCGCGCTGCCCGCGCGGTATCCCGGACGATCCGCCCCAAGGCCTTGTCACATGACCGAAACTGAACCGCCCCCGTCCGTCAGCGATCCATCGCCCCCCCGCACGGCCGGCCAGAACCTGGTTGCCGCCTTCCGGGCCGCACGGATCCGCCAGCGCCCTACCCTGCAGGCCGATTTGCGCGCCGAACGCGCCGCCCTGCGCCAGCAGCGGCTCAGCCGCCTCGGCCGCATCAAGCCGCAGCCCGAGGCGCCCGTGCCGCCACAGCCTGCACTGGAAGACCACGAGCCTGCGCCAGCCGCCGAAAGCTCCATTTTTGCCCGCATCATGGATGGCGCACAGGCGGAAACGGCATCACGCCCGGCTCCGCCCGCAGCACCGCCCGCCCCCGCTCTTCCCGACCCAGGCATGGCTGACCTACCCCCGATAAACCTACCCCCGACCCTGCCGCTCTCGGCCATCGGATTCGGCCCCGGCATGGTGATCCGCTTCCGTCAGCTCGGCATCGAAACCGCGGCCGACCTCGCCGCCTCCGACCCCGCCGCCCTACGCACCGCCCTGGGCGACATCACTCGCCTCATCAACGTGGACGTGTGGATCGCCAACGCCCAAAAAGCCATCGCTGCCTGACGAAAGGGGCAGGCTGCCGTGCAGCCCCCCTACCGCTTGCCGCCCTTTACCTTGCGGTCTGCCCCCGCATCATCATCGACAACCTTCGCCGGCGACCGGATGATGGATTTCACGTCGCTTCTCGCCCGACCCGAGGCTGCCGCAATCTCCCGGTCCTGTGCCTCGATGATCCCTCGCGCCGGCGCATCCCCTTCCCAACCGGCCAGTACGCCGGCCGACACCTTGCGGTTGGAACTGCGCGTGCCGTCCTCATAGACCACATCGAACATCACGAAGCTGGTCGAAGCCCGGCTCTTCATCGCCACAGCCGCTACTCCCCCGATCCCTGGGCCGGGCCATCGTCCGGCTCCGCCTGGGCCGCTTCACCGGCCTTGCGAAGCGCCGCCTGCTCCTTGCGCTCCTGCAGTTTCGTCTCCTTCAACGCCTTCTTGGCCCGGTCACGCTCGGCACGTTGAAAATTGTAGTTCGGCTTGGAAGGCATGCTGGCTGATCCCGAGTATGTTTGTGACTATATGGTGCAGGCACGCCACCGCAGGAATACGGCGGCATCGCAGGTCGCCCATGTCGGTGGCGGCTGCAGAGGCAGGAACGTCGCCGCGCTTAGCGGCTCCCGCCAGATAATAATAGTCTTTTGCGTCCTGCAGGCAGGGCAATCGGGTGAAGAAAGACCTGGGGGCTTTGCCCCCAGACCCCCACCAGGGCGAGCCGCCCTGGACCGGCACTTCTTGAAGGCAAGGCGCAGGGGGGCAGAAGGCCCTGCTTCCTTGATTTAACCCGGAGCGCCCACCCGCCGCAGGTCCACCGTCCGGTCCGGCCCGGCAATGCGGTTGCGCCCCGAACGCTTCGCCTCATACAGCGCGCCGTCCGCCTCCCGCAGCAAAATGTCCGGCGTGGTGCAATCTGCCCCCTCGCCGCACCAGGCCGCGCCGACGCTCGCCGTCACCACGCGGCCAGGGAAGGCCGGATGCGGAATCGCCATGTCTTCCACCGCACGTCGCACGCGCTCGGCAAGTGCCACCACCTCGCTGTCCAGGATGCCGGGGGCGAGCACCACGAACTCTTCGCCGCCCCATCTTGCCATGCGGAACGCACCGCCGCGCACCACCGAGGCGATCGCGCCGGCCACCGCGCGCAAGCAGGAATCACCCTCCGTGTGGCCGGCGCAGTCGTTGAACGCCTTGAAATGATCCACATCCACAAGCAGCAGGCCCAGCCGGCGCGCGGCACCCGTCTCCGGCCAGGCGGCCTTCAGGTCCGCCTCGAAGCGGCGGCGGTTCGCAACACCGGTCAGCACATCGGTATGCATAAGGCGTTCCAGCTCGGCATTCACTCGGCTGAGTTCGGCCGCCATCAGTTCGGCATGCAGCGTTTTCAAAAAATCCCGCCGGCGGCCCGCTTCGCGCTGGCGGGAAAGGATGGCCCCCACCAGCAAGGCGACACCGCCGGCCGCCAGCCCATTGGCGTGCTGCACCAGCATCGGGCTGCCCTCGATCAGCCAGAACGTCAGCACGAAACAGCCGAACAAGGATGCGGCGAGCACACGCGACACTCGGCCGGGCACCGGCGGCACGCCGCACAGCACCGCGAACAGCATCAGCGACATGACGATGTTGCGGTCGATCAGAACCGGCGGCCCGCTTCTGCCGGCCCAGGCGGCAAGCACCACCTGCCCCAGCAGCGGAACACAGTAGCATGCGGCCTCACGCAAGGCGGTTGTGGCAAACAATTCTGCCGCGGCGCCGGCAAGGCTCAGAACGATCACGCAGGCCCGCAGCACGAAGGTGCGCTCGAAAATGCCGGTGGCATTGGCATGGTCCAGCAGGGCGGCGATTACCACCGAGATCGCGACCAGCACCAGGGCCAAGGCCAGATGTTTCCGGCGGGTCGGGCTCGTGCGCCTTTCGTATTCGGCTTCCAGCCCGGTGGAGAAGATGCCTGGACTGCCACTCGAAAGCAGTGCCTCGATCTCCGCGCGCATCAGCGCAGCCTGCATGATAACTCCGGATTCTCGTCGAACAACCACGTGCAGGCGGAACACTGCCCGCCATTTCGCGCGCAGCCAAGCATCATAGTGCAACCAACGGATGAAGACCGCCGCGTTCGCCGTAACGTTAGGTATTGCAGCGCACAGCCCCGCGTCAGACCTCCACGACAATCTTCCCGATCTGCGTGTTGCCTTCCAGGAAGCGGTGCGCCTGCACGATCTCGGCCAACGCAAACCGCCGCGCGATCACCGGCTTCAGCGTGCCGGAGGCGAGCCCCTCCAACACATAGGCCTTGCCGGCGGCAAACCGCGCCGCATCCTGGCTGATCTCGAACAGGGTGTAGCCGCGCATGGTCAGGCCTTTGCCCAACGCTGCGAACAGCGGATAGGGCGTGGGCAGCGGGCTCAGCGCGCCATAGATGAACAGGATGCCCTGCGGCTGCAGCGCCGCCGCCAGCTTTTCCACCGTGGGGCCGGCCACCGGATCGAAGGCAAGGCGGGCACCCTTGCCCTCGGTCAGCCGCATCACTTCGGCGACCAGATCCTGCTCCTCGGTAAAGATGATGTCGGTGCCGGGTGCCGCCAGCAACAGCGCCTCCCGCTTGGTGCTGCTGCGGGTCAGCGCGATCGGCCGGCCGCCTGCGGCACGCACGATCTGGATCGCCGCCAGGCCTACGCTGCTCGTGGCTGCCGGGATCAGCACGGACTCGCCGGCGCCCACGCCCGCGATATCCACCAGCGCGCCCCACGCGGTCATATACTGCATCCAGCTGGCTGCCGCCTCGGCGAAGCCCAGTCCTGGGGGGTTGGCCACCACGGCGTGCACGGGCGCGATCACCTCTTCGCCATACATCCCGTATTGGTTCATCGAGAATGCCGGGATCGTGCTTACCGCCATGCCCACGGCAAAGCCCGACACCCCGGGCCCCACCGCATCGACACGTCCGGAGGCTTCGTAGCCCAGCCCCGACGGCAGTTTTGGCGCTTCAAGATAGGCGCCGGCCCGGAACATCGCCTCCGCCCGGTTCAGCCCTATCGCGTGCACGCGGATGCGGATTTCGCCCGCTCCCGGCGCGCGGCTCGGCACCTCCTCGATCTTCAGAACCTCTGGCCCGCCGGTCTCATGAAACCGAACAATGCGCGGCATGGCACTCTCCCGATCTGTTCGCACCGATATGGGCGCGCGCCCGGCGGCAACCAACAAGCTCTAATATCTTCGGCGCTTCCCACCTCTCCGGCCAAGTCCCGTATCTATCCGCGGCACCAGAAGCCAAAGTCTTTTGGTTCTTTTCTTCAGAAAAGAACATGCTTACTTCGCTTCAGTAGTAAGGGCTCTCCCGCATCAAATAGTTTTTCACATACGTCGCCACGCCCTTTTCCAGCGACGTAAATTCCTGCCCAAATCCCGCAGCCCGCAGCCGCAGGAGGCTCGCCTGCGTATAGGACTGATACTGGCCCAGCAGCGACTGCGGCATGTCGATGAATTCCACCCGGCGCTCCACGCCCACCGCGTCGCACACCGCATGCGCCAGATCGAGATAGGTGCGCGCCTGCCCGGTGCCCAGGTTGAAAAGGCCGTTCACCGAAGGCGTCCTGAACAGCCACATCATCACGTCCACCACGTCGCCTACCCAGATGAAGTCCCGCTTCTGTTCCCCATCGGCCAGATCGGGCGAGACCGACCTGAACAGTCGCGCGGGGTTGCCGGCCGCCACCTCGTCGTATTTCACCTTCACCACCGAAATCATCTTGCCTTTATGATACTCGTTGGGTCCGTAGACATTGAAGAATTTCAGGCCCGCCCATTGCGGGGGCTTAGGCTTTCCCTGCGCCACCCAGGAAAGAACATGCTGATCGAAAACATGCTTGGACCATCCGTAAAGATTGAGCGGCTTCAGTTTCGCGAGCCCGGCCGGATCGTCATCGAAGCCGGCCGCGCCATCGCCATACGTCGCCGCCGACGAGGCATAGACGAGCCGCACGTCATGCGCCGCGCACCAGGCCCATAACCGTGTGGAGAGCGCCACATTGGTTTCCCAAACCAGATCGCCGTCCCGCGCGGTTGTTTCGCTGATGGCGCCGAGATGAAACACCATTTCGATCGGCGGATCGCCGGCCAGGAACGCGTCCAGCGCTTCGGGGCGAATGACCCTGGATGGCGGATGCGACGCAATGTTGCGCCATTTCGTCTCCGATCCCAGCCAGTCCACAATAACGACTTCGAAGCCGCTGGCCGCAAGCTGCGCGCTGAGAATGGAGCCGATAAATCCGGCCCCGCCGGTCACTAAGATCATTGCACCCCTATACCGGCGTCCGGCGCTTTTTCAAAAAGGAACATCCTTGGCTAAGGGCCCGTTCGACATCAACTGAATCGAGTTGCAGGGTCGAACGGGCCCTAAGCCTTTGTTCGAAGCGGCATCTTTGCCGGCGTGCTGACGCACTTATTTGCCGACGATGCCTAAGCGCGGCTGGGCCAGCCATCCCGGCGCAGCCACGACCAGGCCCCGAGCGCCAGCCCGATCGCCCCCCAGGTTGCGTTATAATTCTCGATCGCCGCCACCCCCAGGACGATGGCCGCAAGCTGCGCGCCGAACCCACCCCCCCAGGAAAACCCAAAAAGCCCAAGTACCAGCGAACCGGCCCCCCACAGATAGTATCGCTGCAACCAGATCAGCGCCGCCCGTGGAACGCAAGCCGCAGGCGGCGTCGCCGCCACGCACAGCGCCCCCCATTCTCGCGGCTCGATGAACCAGGCCCGGTAGGCGATCAGCCCCGCCGCCGCCGCCCCCACCAACACCAGCCCCCACACATCACGACGCTGCATTGCCGACCTTCGCCTTGCGCCCCCACCTGCCGGGCAGATATCTCCCCCCCATGGACGCCCCCAAAAAACCGCCCAGCTTCCAGGATATCATCCTGCGCCTGCATGCCTACTGGTCGGCACAAGGCTGCGTCATCCTGCAGCCCTACGACATGGAGGTGGGCGCCGGCACCTTCCACCCCGCGACCACCCTGCGCGCATTGGGCCCAAAACCCTGGCGCGCCGCCTATGTGCAAGCCAGCCGCCGCCCAAGCGACGGCCGCTACGGCGAGAACCCCAACCGCCTGCAGCACTACTACCAGTATCAGGTGATCATGAAACCCAGCCCGCCCGATGCCCAGGCGCTGGTGCTGGAAAGCTACCGCGCCATCGGCATCGACACCGCCCTGCACGATGTCCGCTTCGTGGAGGACGATTGGGAAAGCCCTACCCTGGGCGCCTGGGGCCTCGGGTGGGAGGTGTGGTGCGACGGCATGGAGGTGACACAGTTCACCTATTTCCAGCAGGTCGGCGGCATTCCCGTGGTCCTGCCCTCGGCTGAATTCACCTACGGGCTCGAGCGCCTCGCGATGTATGTCCAGGGTGTTTCCAGCGTCTACGATCTGGATTTCAACGGCAAGGGCGTTACCTACGGCGACGTGTTCTTGCGCGCCGAGCGTGAATACAGCGCTTATAATTTTGAGGCCGCCGACACCGACATGCTGGCCCGCCACTTCGCCGACGCCGAGGCCGAATGCGCCGCCCTGATCGCCCGCGCCCTACCCCTTCCGGCCTACGACCAATGCATCAAGGCCAGCCATTTGTTCAACCTTCTCGACGCACGCGGCGTCATCAGCGTCTCCGAACGCGCCAGCTATATCGGGCGGGTGCGCGCGCTGGCCAAATCCTGCTGCGAAGGCTGGCTTGCCGGGGAAAAGTAAAGGCAAGGCAAGAATGTTCTTTTTTGAAAAAAAGAACCAAAAAACTTTTGAGTCCTGCGCTCGCGGATAGATAGCGGCCATGGCGAGGGGCGTGGGAGCGGCGGAGACATAAGAAGTCTTTCGCTTCTTTTCTTCAGAAAAGGAGACCTTCCTTCCCTGCCCCTTTGCAAGAGTCGCAACCCGGCCCACGCAACATCGTAAGAAGCTCGCCCCTATTTCGACCCCTCGGGCAAAGGCTGCCGCAGCACTTTATCGCATCGGTGCGTCAACCGGCCGGCCTAATCCCATACGCACGCGGTTCAAGCCAATGCACCGTCCTGTGATCGGGCCGGTCAGGAACCTGACCGCGCTAAACTGGTTTTCTGGCAATGTGGATGAACCGTAACCAAAAATTCGGCCCCGTCGCCGTCGCCATCCCGGCGCGTAACGAGGCCGCCCATATCGGCGCC
>Ga0116226_10001122_pt1 | contig 23238 bp, 16 predicted proteins | sample S1TSphfallax_FD_89692 | JGI IMG/M metagenome (GOLD analysis project Ga0116226, IMG submission 89692) | Host-associated microbial communities from peat moss isolated from Minnesota, USA - S1T2_Fa - Sphagnum fallax MG | ecosystem: Host-associated > Plants > Peat moss > Unclassified | place: USA... | reverse complement strand
GCCTTCAGGATGATGCCCGCTAGTTGCTCACGTCGGCGTTCTGTCCGCTGGGCACCGCAGAGTACACCGTCGAGAGCTATCGCCCGATGCGGCGCGAACATCGGTGGAAAGTTCGAGGTGCCAGCCAACGGCTGTTCCGGCACCTCCCGCTGGCGGGAATGTTGGCCCAACACGGCCCTATTGACGATCCACCTCGAGTTACAGCGACCTCGCCGTTTCACCCCGTAACGTCGTTTCACTATTCCAATAATCTCATCCGGCGTGCATCACCCGCTGCATCACCTTGCTGAGCACATGGTCGCCCTTGAAGTACGCTGCCAGGAACGCCCTGGCTTGCGATGCCGTGATGTGTGGCGGCAAAGGCGGAACGTTCGGATCCGTTTTCACCTCCAAGACCACCGGGCGATCGCTTGCCAGGGCCTCCTGCCATGCTGTTTTCAATGCATCCGGCGAGTCGACGAAGATGCCTTTCAGGCCCAACATCTCGGCAAATTGCGAGTAGCGGACATCCGGCAGATCCTGGCTCTTCGCGTAACGGGGATTTCCTTCGGTCGCGCGTTGCTCCCACGTGACTTCGCTCAAATCTTCATTGTTCAATACGCAGACAATGAGCCGCGGATCCGCCCACCGTTTCCAATATTTCTGCACCGTGATGAGTTCCGCCATGTTGTTCATCTGCATGGCTCCGTCACCCACCAGCGCCACGGCGAGACGTGAGGGATGGGCGAACTTCGCGGCGATGGCGTAGGGTACCGCTGCCCCCATGGATGCCAGCCCGCCGGATACGGATCCACGCTGTCCTTCGCGCGATCGGTGGCACATCGCGTACCAAGGGGCGCTGGTGCCGGAGTCGACGGCGATGATGGCGTCCGCCGGCAATAAAGGCGACATTTCCCACACCACGCGCTGCGGATTGACCGCGTCAGCCGGCGCCATGGCGCGCTGCTCGACCGTCTCCCACCAATCGGCAACCTCGCGCGTGATGCGCTCCTGCCAGCTGCGATCCGTCTTGGGCTTGAGCAGAGGCAGCAGCGCACGGAGTGTCTCCGCGGCGTCGCCATGGAGATTCACTTCCATGGGATAGCGGAGTCCGAGCATGGCAGGATCCCAATCGATCTGCACGGCTCGCGCCTGACCGTCCTTCGGCAGGAATTCACTCCAAGGAAAACTGCTGCCGATCATCAAGAGAGTGTCGCAGCCCGACATCAAGTCGTACGAGGGCTTGGTGCCGAGCAGCCCGATGGTGCCGGTCACGTAGGGTAACTCGTCCGACAACACATCTTTGCCGAGCAACGCCTTCGCGACGCCGGCACCCAACGCCTGCGCCACCTCCACGACCTCGGGGGCCGCACCCCGCGCGCCGGCGCCAATTAAAATTGCGACTCTGCTGCCCGCATTCAACACCTCCGCCGCCTGCTCGAGATCCTTGGCGAACGGTACGATGCGCGGCCGCGCATAGCCCATTCCCGAACGGGTGAAACCATGCACAGCCTCCGGCCCTTTCCACGGTTCGTCTTGAACATCCTTGGGGAGGATGACGATCGCAACGCCGTTCCCGGCCACGGCTGCGCGAATGCCGCGATCGACGATGTGTCGTAGCTGGGCAGGGGTCTCCGCTTCCTGAACATAGGTGGCGACATCCGCAAAGACCCGGTCCAGATTGATCTCTTGCTGGTAGCTCGCCCCGCGGACCGTCACCTCGGCCTGTCCCACGATTGCGAGCACCGGTACGTGATCGAGCTTCGCATCGTAAAGACCCGTAATCATATGCGTGGCGCCCGGACCGCCCGTCGACAGGCAGACGCCCATCTCGCCGGTGAACTTGGCATGCGCCGTGGCCATGAAGGCGGCCATCTCCTCGTGTCGGACTTGGATGAAATCGATGCCGTCGCCCTTGCCGTCGGCCCGTTGTAACGCGCCTAAGACCCCATTGATACCATCGCCGGAGTACCCATAGATTCGGGTAACACCCCAGCTTTTGAGACGCTCGACAAACCAATCGCTGGTCATTTTCGCCATGACTGTGGCCTCACTCGGAAGAACAATGAGGCGAGTAGCGCATGTGTCCGCGCTGGCCGCTAGGGAGATTTCACCCGGCCCGATGTGGGGAGATGCCGACGCGGGTCTGACGCAGACATCCAGGCGCTCGCCGCGCGCGCCAAAGCCAAATTCTCGAAGTTAAATCCGGGCGAGTGGATCAAGGGTGCCGGTTGGGACGAAGGCAAGCCGTCCGAGACTGCGCTCGCTGCGAGGTTCGACTCGTTCGCATGACCAAGTGATGCGCCTCATCAATCCGCGCTCGTGATTTCACCACTGATTTGACACCTGAGTGCTCGGTCAAGTGGTAAAAATCAACTTGCCTGCCTACAGAAGCAGCGCTCATGATATGGCGCGCGAAATCTTCTGGAGCACCAATGACGCAACCGAATTCCCTCATTTTTGTCGATCTCGCATCGGACGATCCGGCGGCGGCCGCTGAGTTCTATTCCAAGGTTTTTGGCTGGCGTCACGACCCACGTTACCCCGGACTCTGGCATCGATTGGTACCCGACGGAAAATTTCTCAACAAGGATGGTTCACCGAGCGAAATTAGTCATCTTAATTTCGGTGTATTTCGCGCTGACAACGCGCGTCCTCACCCCGACCCAGATGGCGCCGGACCGCGCGCATTGGCACCCGCGGGACGCCGTGCGCGAATCTGGATTGAAGTGAGCGACGATGATTCGGTCGAGCGCATCGTTGCCACAGCTGAGTCGCTGGGTGCGACCATTCTGTGGCGCCGACATTACTGGCCGGAATTCAACGGCTATAACGATGGGTTCTGCGATCCGTGGGGAAATGAGATCATTCTTTGGAAGGACGCGGGTGAGAACCCGGTTATCTCCACGGATTTCACCCAGGAATCGGCACCTTGAAGCAATCGACCATCTACCTCCCGCACGGCGGCGGTCCCTGCTTCTTCATGGACCCGCCGCCAGACGAGCCACAGCGCTGGACCGCGATGCGTGACTATCTCGCTTCTCTGCCGTCATATTTGCCGAAACAGCCGGACGCACTGCTCGTGATTTCCGCCCACTGGGAGTGTCCGCGACCCACGGTACTTCGAGCCTCAGCGCCGGGACTGTTATTCGACTACTCGAACTTCCCGCCGCATACTTACCAGCTGACCTATCCCGCCCCAGGTGCACCGGCACTCGGCACCAAGGTTCGCGAAATGCTGCAAAGCGCAGGGATCGAAAGCGACGAGGACACACAGCGAGATTTCGATCACGGGATTTTTATTCCCATGAAGGTGAGCTTCCCGTCAGCTAACATTCCCATCGTGCAACTATCCTTGCAACGGGGGCTGGACCCTGCTCGTCATCTTGCCATCGGTCGTGCCTTGATGCCCTTGCGCGAAGACAATGTCGCCATCATCGGCAGCGGTTTGAGCTTTCACAATCTCGGCGCATTGGCGGATCCCGCGATGAACCGACCGGCCGCGGAATTCGATCAATGGCTGACCGACACGCTCTGTGATTCGCCACCGATCGAGCGGACCCGGGGCCTCACTCGGTGGCTTTCGGCACCCTATGCGCGTGCATGCCACCCCCGAGAGGAGCATCTGATGCCACTGATGGTCGTGGCCGGTGCCGCGGGTGAGGATACGGGACGCCATGTGTTTGCCGGCCATATTTGGGGCAAGGCGGTCTCCGCGTATCATTTCGATTGAAGCAAATCCAAGGCCGTTCGGTAGCGGGTCACGAGCCAGTCATTCATCTGCGGTAGCGTTGCTTCGAGCCAGGAGAGGGTGCCTGGTGGCGTGAACCGCGAGCGATGTCCGCGCTGCAATGCCTCTTGGGTCACTACGTCTTCGCCAACAATCGTTCGCAACGCCGCAGCCTGTGCGGCGACCGCGCCCACGAAGTTCGGCGACTCGGTCGCGACACGCGGGTAAAGGGAGAACGTGCGTAGGGTCATGGTCTCAGCACCCTCAGGCAGCGCCAGCGTCACGAGCACCGAGCCCGGCTCGAAAACGAGGAAGAGCATGGGCAGTACCGCAACGAACAATAGGCGCCCCTGCTGCTCATCCGAGAGCGTGGGGATAGGCGGCAGCGGTTCACCACCCTCGAACAACTCGTTGGTCTGTTCGAATCCCGTGGTGGTGATGATGGCGGCATCCGCCGGATTGCAGTCGTAGAACGCGGACAGCCGCGCCGGCGCCGGATTGTGCGAGGTACGGTGCACCGTATCGGTGTGATAGGGCTCGAGTGAGTTTTCCTGATAGATCTTCCAATTCGATTTGATCGGTGTGCTCGTCACAGCGGTCGGAATCAGATCTGCGAGACCGAAGCCCTCGATCATGCGCCGCATCTTTTCGGCACGCGAGTCAAGAGGGGCGGCATTTTCATCGAAGTTGATGAATATGAGGCCCTGGTAAATGGCATGGCGGATCTGCGGCAGACGGATGCGGCCTCGCAGTTCCTTGAGCGGGGTGGTTTTGCTCATTCCCGGGGCGGCGTGCAGGGCACCGTCAAGCGTGTAGCTCCAAGAGTGGTAGGGACAGATCAACAGCTGGGCATTGCGGCATCCGCCAGCGCCATCGCTCTGAGCCAACCCATCGAGCAGAGGGTGACCGCGATGCTGACAGATCGCCGACATCACATGGATCTCGCCGGACTCGGCACGCGCTACGATGAGCGGCTCGTCAACCACGGTGATGGCGAAGTGATCGCCGGGATTCGGGATCTGGCCTACGTGGCCGACGCAAAGCCACTCGTGCCCGAATAGCGCCCAACGTTCGAATCGCCAGAAATCCTCGGACGTGTAGGCCTCGCGGGGCAACATCTCGGCGGTCGCCACGTGACCGGCCACCCGCGTGGCTCCGTCGATCACTCGGCGCGCGGCCGCTATCGCGCCCGCATCGGGAAATAGCTCGGTACGAAGTACGGACATCGTGAATACCTTTTCCGAAGATCCAGGAATGGTGCGGATAGATAAAGAATTTCCCGCTCCCTGTATAGTCCGAATGCCGCTATGGCCCTCATAGGATGAGCCTATCAAGGCACAGGACGATCCGCCGGCGCGATGTGCTCGAGTACTGTATCGATCAGCAATCGAGTGGCACGATCTTGGAGATCGGGCCGCCACATCAAATGGATATCGAGTTCGACGACGAGGTGGGGAGGGAGCAAGGGTTTCAGATCCGGTGCCATCTTACTGACCATGGGTTCCGGCAGGATGCCGATCCCAATCCCGAGTCCGATCAACCAGCAAGCCTCATACACATTGTCGGCGATGCCACCGGTGCGCTGCCCGAGTCCATAACGCACGCGAAAGTCGCGCAAGGCCTGCGGTTCACCGTCGCTGAACCCAACGAAGGACTCATCGGCCAAAATCGTCGGATCATCGATGATTCGCCCGAATAGTGGATGCGTGGGTCCGCAGTAGAGTTGCAGGCGTTCCCGCGTCAGCTGGGCGTGACGAAGCTCCGGCTGCGGAGTTTCGTCGAACCCGACGCCAACCGCTGAATCGCCACTCAGCAGCGAATTGACTATGTGTTCCCAAGGGGCGGTTTCAAGGACCAATTCGACGGTCGGATAGCGCGCCTTGAAGGCGACGAGGCCGGCGTCAAGCGCAGGCGAGTACACATGCGATATCGTCTTCAGGAGCACCGAACCGGCAAGACTATCAGCGATCGAGCGCAGGACGGCCGGCGCGCCCGACAAGCGCTCGACGATATCTTGGCACTCCGTCAGCAGCGCTTCACCAGCCGCTGTGAGTTGTACCCCCTTGCGCGTGCGAATACACAGCTGCGCACCAATTTGGGACTCGAGCCGGCGCAGCGCCGCACTAACACTGGGCTGGCTCAGCCCGAGACTGTCGGCCGCTGCACCAATGCCGCGCGAGTGCGCGATTTGTACGAAATACTTCAAGAGATTCCAGTCGAGGACTCGCGTGAAACGGTCAAGAGTATTCAAAAGACCCGACTCCGGACGTCCCCATAGTCTTGGGCTATGGACCTCATATGCAAGCAACCTCTATACAATCTGGAACCCTCTGCGTTAAATAAGACAAGCTCCCGTGCCGGTGAAAGCATCAACCGCTTCGGGATATCCTATCAGCTGCCCAGGGTGTCGCCATGGACGAGATCAGCGCTTCCCCTCAGAAGCCCGGCATCACCGCGGAAATGATACGGGCGGCACGCGCATCTCTCGAGCAGCCCGTCGGGATGGCGGAAGGTCTACCGGGCGTCTTCTACGGCGATGCCTTCTATCAGATCGAACGTCGCAAGCTGTTTCCGAGTACGTGGTGCGCGGTGACCGTCGGCTCTGCCATTCCCAATCCAGGTGATGTTCAGCCGATCGATCTGGCGGGATGGCCGATCATCGTGTTGCGCACCCGCGACGGTGAGATCCGAGCCTTTCACAATATTTGTCGCCACCGTGCCATGCGCCTCGTGCGCGAACGCTGTAGCGTCGCCAACCGGATCGTCTGCCCATGGCATGCGTGGACGTACGATCTTACGGGCAGGCTGCTGGGAATGCCTGAGATCGGCGGCGCGGGCGTCCACACCGCCGCTGGCTTGGAGCGAACCGAACTCGGTTTGGTGCCCATCGCCGTGGGTCGTTGGCTCGACTACGTATTCGTCAATCTTGACGGCAAAGCAGCGCCGTTCGCCCAACACATTGCGCCGCTGATTCGGGAGGTCGCTGATTTGAATCTCGATGGGCTGCGCCATGGCGCCAGGCTCGAGGATGGCTACCCCGGCAATTGGAAACTAGCCACGGAAGGTGGAATAGAGGACTACCACCTTCCCTTCGGCCATCCCCAGTTGAATGCCCACCTCTATCGAAACACAAAGCCTCTTTGCGCACCTGGCGTTTACGCCGGCGGTGCCGTGTCCGTGGGCGGCGCTGTTCACGAGAGTGGCGCGCCGCCCGAGCAAGACTCCCGTCCATGGAATGCGCGGCTGCCCATGCTCAATCGCCGCGACGGCGGCAGCATTAGCGACTTGTATGTGTTCAACGTTTTTCCAACGGGAACCATCTTGATCGCTGCAGACCACGTCATGCTCGGGGTGGTCCTGCCCGACGGTCCGAGCCGCACTCGCGTCGATCTGCATCTGTACTTCGACGGCGGGGCCGCGGACAGTACGGCGCTCGATGCGGCGCGCCAAGAAACTCTGGCGATGTGGCGTGAAGTGGTCCAGCAGGACGTTCCCTTCGTCGAAGGCACCCAGGCGACACTCGAGTCGCGGGATGCAGCTGGCATTCGGACCCGCTTTTCGCCCTACTGGGAAGATTCGGTTCTGCGCTTCCAACACATGGTATTGACCGCAATAGCTTGAGGATACCCGGATGACCAGGCAACGATTGACTATGTTTACGCTCGCCGCCTGTAGCCAGGCTGCGTTGGCGCTGCTCATATCGCCCGCGAACGCGGACTCCGCGTCGGATTCCCTGCAGCTCTCGGATGTGGTGGTCACCGCGCAGAAGCGGCCGGAAAAGCTTCAAGACGTCCCGATCGCGATCGATGCGTTCGATGCATCGCAGTTGGTAAAGTCCGGAATCGACACCGTGAACGATCTGGCCATGGTCGTTCCCGGACTGGTCTACGCTGACGTCACTGGCTATGGATTGCCCTACCTTCGGGGAATCGGTACAACCGCGACCGGTCCCGGCTATGAAAATCCGGTGGCGACCTATGTCGACGGCGTGTACTACGCGGCCCAAGGCGCGGATGCATTTGCGTTCAATAACATCGCCTCGGTGGAAGTAGACAAGGGCCCGCAGGGCACGCTGTTTGGACGCAATGCCACGGGCGGCGCGATCCAGATCAACACCTTGAATCCAACTCAAGCGTTTTCGGGCACTGCCGAAATCGGCTATGCCAACTACGACACCACGACCTTGCGCGCCTATGTCACGGGAGGCCTCACTGCGAACCTCGCGGCGAACCTCGCGGTGAATTACTCCGATCAGGGAAAAGGCTATGGCGTGAATCTGGCGAACGGGGCACAGGTGGACAAGACCGATAACGCGGGGCTGCGCTCAAAGCTCCTGTATTCCTTCGATGAGGCCACTTCGCTCACCGTGATTCTCGATTACAACCGGCTCCAATACATTCCGACGCTCGCACCATTCCCCGGCACCACGCCGCAATTCGATCCGCCGGTGGCATCGAATCCCCGCGACGTCTACGGCAGTCCACAACCTTATGGCCGCAATACGCAGTACGGTGTCGCAACCACCCTGGTGAGTGATTTGAGTTTCGCGAAGTTCACCAGCATCACTGCGTTTCGCAGCACGTTTGTCGATTCATTATTCGACAGCACTCTGACGGCGGTCCCGGGCACGCTCTTTTTCATCGAGGGCCACGAACCACACCGCCAAGCGTCTCAGGAATTTCAGCTGGCCTCACACGAGGGTGGCTCATTCGATTGGGTGAGCGGCGCCTATCTGTTTTGGGAGCGCTCTGGCTATAACGATCCGACGTTGATCGGCGGCAGCTCCTTCGGCGTGCCCGAGCAAGGCATCCCATCAGGGATTCTTCAGAACCTCGACTACAAGACCTACTCCGCCGCCCTGTATGGTCAGGGAACCTATCACTTCGCAGCGGCGACGGCGCTCACGGTGGGCCTCCGTTACACCAACGAATATCGCAACGACGTATTCACGCAGACGCTGCCGGATTTCGCTTTGACGACCGTATCCCCGGGCGACCGCGCGTTCAACAACCTCTCCTGGCGTTTGGCGTTAGAGCATTATTTTTCACCCAACATGATGACCTATATCTCGGATAATCGCGGCTTCAAGAGCGGTGGCTACAGCAACGGCAGTCCTTTCCTGCCGGAAAGGTTGGATGATTATGAGATCGGCGCCAAGCAGGAATGGCTGGACCATCGCTTGCGGCTCAACGCCGCGGCGTTTTTTTATGACTACAAGAACATCCAGACGGTGACCTATCCGCAAGGTCAGGAGGACATCATCAACGGCGCCGACGCGCATCTCTACGGGCTGGATCTGGACGGCCAGGCGTCTGTTACCAGCGAGTTGAAGCTCAGTGCAGGACTTGAATGGCTGCACACCCAGTATGAATCGTTCGCGGACGCACCAATCTCGGTGCCCAACCCGGTGATTGCACCGAACTCGCCGTTGTACGGGGATGGCTTCTTCAGCGCCGGCACTACCTACACCACACGGCCGGGAGGCGCTGCCGGCAATGCCTTACCGAAGGCGCCGAAAATCTCAGGTAATCTGTCGGCCGACTACGCGATGCCTGTGAGTATCGGTGAGTTTGCCGCGAACGTCACCTACGCCTACGATGGCAGTTGGTATGCCGAGGCGGACAATCGGCTGAGACAACCGTCTTACGGTGTGCTCAACGCGTTCTTGAGCTTTGGCAGCAGCGACCATAATCTGGTCTTCAAGGTGTGGGGTAAAAATTTGACCGACCGGTTGTACGCGGCCTTCATCGCATCGCAGACCAACGGCGACTTCGCTGAATGGGCCCCACCCCGTACCTACGGCGTCACCATCACCCGGAAATTCTGATCTATGGCCGCCGTCGCCCAAGGCTCCAGGACCACGATGGGTGACGCACCGAAGAATGGCGCGGGTGTCGTTGTCGCCAGCACCCTGGGAAACGCCTTCGGCGTGACCCCGACGGTGACCGCCGTTTTCGGGGTGTTTCTGGTCGCCATTGCAGCCGAGTTTGGGTGGCCTCGTGCCGAAGTGAGCGGAGCGCTCGCGGCCGTCTCGCTGGCGAACATGCTGGCATCTCCCATCGCCGGGCGCATTGCGGATCGTTGGGGAGCGCGACGAGCGGCGCTGGCCGGCAGCTTGTTGCTGGGGTTGCTCATTCTGTCGCTCGACCTTGCGCCCGCAAATGTCGCTGTGTTTTATCTGCAATTCATCCTTATCGGAGTTGCTGGCGCGCTGCCTAGCGGGATGATTTACGCCAAGCTGATCGCCGAATGGTTCGACAATCGCCGCGGATTGTGGATTGGCATTGCCGGGGGCGTTGGCAATGGCATCGGCGCAACGTTCTTCCCGCTGCTCGCAGGAGCGCTGCTGCCCTTGATCGGTTGGCGGCACACATTTGCCGTGATTGCCCTCGTCATCTTAGGTCTAGGCTTGCCCATTCAATGGTTTCTATTACGCGAGGCGCCCGTGCCGGCTGCGGCCTTGGGGGACGCCATTGGCGAGTCTGCTGCCTTCGAGGGACTCGAGGTACGAGCGGCACTGCGCACTCCCGTTTTTTGGTTGCTGGTTACGGCCATGCCGATCGGCGGCGGCTGTCTCATCGGTTTGTTCTCGATGATCGTCCCGGTGCTCACCACGCGTGGATTCTCCATGGATGTCGCGACGATGGTCATCGCCGTATTTGCCCTGGCGTGCACCGTGTGGGAGCCGAGCGTAGGTTTCATTCTCGATAAATCCAAGCGGCCCCGCATCCTCACCCCATTTTACTGGACGGGTGCGGCCGGCGTACTGCTGCTGCTGGATGCAAAGACGCCATCTCTACTCGCCATCAGCGGCGTTATGCTGGCAATAGGCTTGGGCGCCGAGTCGAGCGCACTCTCGTTTCTGCTATCGCGCTATTTTGGCCGCCGTGCTCTCGGCGCAATCTCAGGTGTGGCTTTCGGTGTCATGCTGGGAGCGGGAGCGCTAACGATGGTTTTGTTGAACGCAGGTTACGACGCGGGCCTCGGTTACCGCGGCGCAGTTTCCTGCCTCGTTCCCGTGTTGCTCTGGAACGGTGCCGCGCTCTTGTTCTTGGGAGGCTACCCGTTCGGCGACACCTCGTCGCGCCGCGAAAGTTGACATTGGAATTCTCGCGCACGGAGCAGTGTCGCTGGCATCAGTTCTACAAGATTTAATTAAAATCCACGCCGCCCTCACATAGTTTGAACGGAATAGCCAGCGTCAGACGGCGATTTGGCATTAAATTTCTACGTGTCGCCCCCTATATTAAATAGGCACGGGTCTCCGTGAGTGCAGACGCCGCAGGCGAAGTGAGGGCAGATGGCAAGGACGTACCTTAATGCCGTAGGGGCTCTGGTCCTGTCGATACAAATGGCAGCCGCACAATCTGGTTCTGAACAGCTTCCGGTGAAGCCGAAACCCGCGACGCCCGCAGCGATCAAGGCATGGCGAACCCTTGCGCTCACAGATCTTGCCTTCCTCGAGAACCTAATCCACCGAGACTATATCTATGCGAACTATCCAGGCGGTGTGGCGTGGGATGCTCAATTGAAGTCCTCGCTCGCTCAGGCACGTCGGGAGATCGCCCTTGTGCGCGACTTCGACGGTTACCGCGCCGTGCTCGTGCACTTCATCACCAGCTTCAGCGACGCGCACTTCAGCGCGTATTTCAACGTCCGTTCGCAAGTCGCCCGCTGGCCGGGATTCACCGTCCGCTACAGCGGGGGGCGCTATGTCGTTGCCTCGTCCGCGATCCCTGACGTCGCCTCAGGCGACCAACTTGAGAGTTGCGACGGACGGAGTCTCAATGAGTGGATGGATGCATTGTCGAAATTCGAGGGCGGTCCCGCCGGGCGCGAGACAACCCACGCCGCAATCGCCGAAGAGTTTCTGGTCGACCACAGAAACCCTCTTTACGCGCTTCCAACGTCCTGCCGTATAGGAGGGCGTGAGGTGAAGCTATTGTGGCGTCCGATGCCTGGCGAGATTGCGAGTCGAGCCCGATCCGGAGGGACAGCCGACACCGTTGGCGACACCGACCTGACCGTGAGCAGCTTCGGCGCCAATGGCGCGTGGGTGAGAATCGGCACCATGTATGTGACGACCCGCAAGCAAGCGGCCGACTTTCAGAAACTGATCGATGAGGCTCCGGGTCTCCGAGATAAGAGCGTGGTGTTGATCGACGTTCGTGGCAACGCCGGCGGCACCTACAATTGGTTCATGGCCTTCCTGAGGGCTTACTACGGAGCCGAATATGCCGACTATTTCGCGCGGGCACGATTGGAGATCTCGAACGTCGTGATGACGCTTCCGGGCGAGAGCGACGAAGACTCGTTAGACTCAACCGACGAGGCGGCGACGATCCCGAGCCCGCCTGATCCTCCCATGGAGGCACAAGGTGAGCCGCCCCGGATCAGCAAGTTGAAGAACGGCGGCCAGCTCATGGTGATACCTGTGCCGGTGAACACGATTCATTATCCGCCAACGCCGCCCAAGAGTGAGGCCACAGGGAGAGTCTATGTACTTACGGACTATGGCTGCGCGAGCGCGTGTCTGTCGTTCGTGGACGAAATGATGCGTTTCCCTGGCGTCACACTGGTTGGCGCAGAAACCCACGTCGACCGCCGATCAGGTGGTTGGCCCACCGGCTACGAGCTTCCCAGCGGCCTCGCGGTGATTCGGCTGGGACGAATGGTCCGCGATGGACGCGCGCGCGGCGAAAACGAGGCATGGGTCCCCGCCGACCGGTACAGGTATCCGGGCGACATCGCGGACACGGACGGGGTGAAGCGTTGGCTGCTCGACACGGTGATTCCAGAGGACCAAAATGCTGGAGCGTGGCGACAAACGGCCACTCTGAAAGGGCCGCAATGATCCCATCGGCTTCCACGGTGACCGAGGTTGGCTCACGACTGTCGAATAGTCAATGTCGTAAAAATGCGTATAGAGTAAATTCGCCGCCCCCGCATTCGTCGACCATCTGTGAATGGCACGAAACAGATCCTGCCAATTTTGGCGACATCGAGGCAGTTTATTGCTCGCGCCGGCAATCAGACCGTCAATAACGCACAAATTGTGCCCCCGAGTCTCGTTAGTCTCCCTCTGTTGTTAAATAAAAACGGCGGATGGAATGAAGAATTCGTGCAGGCGTCTTTCGGTCTATTTCGGCCTCGCGGCGGTCCTGTACGCGGCCGGAGCGGTTGCAGCATCATCAGATCCCGGGACAACGGAAAACGCCGGTCTTGAAGATGTCATCGTCACGGCCCAAAAGCGCAGCGAGCGCGCAATGGATGTGCCGGTGGCGGTCACATCGTTAAACGCCAACGACTTGGTGGAACAGAACCTCGTGCGGATCGAGGACTACTATTCCCGTATTCCGGATCTGCAGTACAGCTGCACGGAGACGTTCTGTCTTTCTTTACGCGGCATTACGACCGGTGGCGCTACCAACCCGACGCTCGCGATTCTGATCGACGACGTGCAATTCGGTGCGACTACGGCGTCAGGCCTTGGTGACGGACGCTTTCCCGACATCGACCCGTCGATCCTGGATCGCGTTGAAGTTCTCCGCGGTCCGCAAGGCACCCTGTATGGAGCTGCAAGCCTCGGGGGGCTCATCAAGTACGTGACGCGCCAGCCAGATACGACGCAGTTCTCGGGTCGGGTAGAGGCTGGTATGGATGCAGTGGACGGCGGTTCCATTGGCTGGACGACGCGAGGCTCCGTGAATTTGCCCCTCGTCAGCAACGTCGCGGCGCTGAGCCTGAGCGCCTTTACCCGTGAGGACCCGGGCTATATCAACAACCTCTATGATCCCGTCGCACAAACCGGTTTCGGTGCAAGCAACGTCAACGATGCGCACACCTACGGTGAACATGTCGCACTGCTCCTCAAGCCGATCGACGACTTGACGATCACGCTCTCGGCGCTCGATCAGAGACGTCACGGTTACTTTTCGGACGAGGTACCGGTGCTCGTCAACGCGAACGGTGCACCGACGTACGTGGCTACCTATGGAAGGAACTCGGTCAGTTTGTCGGCGAGTTCGGATACCGGCGATCAGCAGCTGTATTCGGGGCGCGTGGAGCTCAATCTCGGCAACGTGCAGCTCCTGTCGCTGACGGCATGGGGAAAGAGCGACAACATCAATAAGGAAGACCTCACCAGCACTTTCAGCTTCATACTGCCATTCTATGGTGCCCCCATAGGCTCGGTAGTCGACATCAACGACGAAGCGTGGACCGAGAAGTTCTCGCAGGAATTCCGGGCGAGCGGAAAGATCGATAAACTCGACTGGCGCACTGGGTTGTTCTATACGAAGGAAATGGGCGGGGTCTTTCAGTTGTTTCCGCTGGTTGCTCCTAGCGGTACTCACTTGGCCACTCCTCTCATCAGCGACACCCCCGAAACCTACGAGGAAAAAGCAATATACGCGGACGGGGTGTATCACTTTACCGACGCGTGGGATATTCAGGCCGGTATTCGATACTCAAGGAACGAACAAACGACGGGCAGTGTCTCGGTCGTCGACGTCCCGATTCAAGCGGTGTTTGGTCCTTCGATCATCTACCCACCGGCATTATCGAACGATAGTTCGGTCACATGGGCTGTAGCACCGACCTATCACATCAGCCCGGACCTGATGGGATACCTGCGCGTGGCGACCGGTTATCGACCGGGCGGCCCGAATACGGTGGTCGGCGACATTCCGGTGACGTACCGCCCGGACACGGTCGTGAACTATGAAGCAGGGCTTAAGGGCTTCGAGTGGGGGCACGCCGTCAGTTTCGATCTGGCCCTGTTCGAGATCGACTGGAAGAACATTCAGCTGCAAGATACCGACGCGGCGACGCAGATCGCGTTCAACACGAACGGTGGCAGGGCACGGAGCCGCGGTCTGGAGTCTGCCATCAGCTGGAAGCCCATCGGCGGGCTGACGGTCGATGCCAATGCAACGATGCTCGATGCGACGCTGCGGGACCCGCTACCGACGCTTGCCACAGCGAATGGACTGGTCGGAGCGGCGGGCGATCGCCTACCCGCCTCCGCAAGGTTCTCCGGCAATCTGGGAGTTCAGCAGGAATTCCCTCTCTCGGCGGCGGTGAGCGCGTTTGTGGGTGCCAACTGGAGTTTTGTGGGCGCTCGATACGGCCAGTTCCTTAATGTCGCCGCCACAGCTCCCCGACTCGAGATGCCGAGCTATTCCGATGTCGACCTGCGCGCCGGCTTCACCATCGACTCCAGTTGGCATGTCAGCCTCTTTGCCCGCAACGTATTGAGCGGAAAAGGCGTCATCACGGCCGACAACAGGAATGGAACAGCTGACAGCAGGCCGCAGTATATGACGGGTTTTACCGAAGTGCAGTTCTTGCAGCCGCGCACGGTAGGCTTCTCGGTCGCCAAGACTTTCTGACCTGGAGGGGCGTATCTGCCGGCAACACCTCCTATGTAGGCGCGCCACCGCTCACCCACGCGCGAAGATCAGCGGTTAGGGCGGCCAGCGATGGGTCGTACAGGTAGGCGAGGTGCCCACCTAAGTACTGGCGTTGGAACACACGATCCCGCGGGTAATCGCTTTGCGTCACGAGATACCGGGCTGGGCCGATGGTCGTTGTGAGGTCGAAGTAGCCGGTCCCCGTCATCAGCCGGAACCGCGGATTGGCGCGGAACGCTGTGGATAGTCGTGCCGCGTAATCGTAATCGAGGAACGGGCCACCAGGTCCGAGTGTTCCGTTCCAGGCCCAAGCAGCCTCTGAGCCGGGAGCCTCGTCGCGGTACTCGCTCACGGGCCACGTCACGCCGAGGTCCTCGGCGAGATAGCGCTCAAACAGTGCTGATGCCGAATCGATGATTGCGGAGAGAGGGCTCTTCGACTCCTGGCCAGGCGGCGCCACGTACCCAACGTACCGTGCGTCGTACATCGACATAAATTGACCGCGGTCCTTGAGCAATTCTTGGGTGAACTCGATCTTTGTAATGGCTAGATCGTGCTCGAGGTAATACTCTGCGCTGATTCCCGTGAGTCGTTCCAGCGTTGCGGCGATTCGCCGTCTCGTCGGCGCCGGCAGGTCGTTTCCGCGCACCAACGCCTGCAGATAGTCGCCCATCCCGAACGCGTAGGCCTCGTCGACTATTGCCGCCGTGGCTCGACCCGGGCGGCCGCCAGCCCTCCCGTGGTATGCGGCGACCGCCGCGAGTGCCGGCAAGTTCGTCGCGTAGGCGAGTGCGTTCTTGGCTCGCTGGCTGGTCTCGATCATGTTAACTGCCTGGCTGAGCAGGAACACACCGTCGAGCGGCATCGCCTCAGCGAGTTGCCCGGCCATCACCGCCGCACGGATCGTGCCGTAGCTTTCGCCGAGCACGTACTTAGGCGATGTTTCGCGTCCGTTGGCCCGCACCCACGCGACGACGAAGTCCGAGACGGACTGCGCGTCCCCATTGACGGAGTAGAATTCGTCGCGGCTGCCGCCTGCCAGGATCCGAGAGAAACCCGTTTCGGCGGGATCGACGAACACCAGGTCGGCGACGTCGAGTAGGGTGTGCAGATTGCTAGTCGTCCGAGTCGGAACTTCCGCTATCGCCGGATCTTGGCTGACGACGAGCCGCTTAGGCCCCAGTGCCAGGATATGCAGAAACGAGGAGCAGACGCTCGGTCCCCCGTTGAAAAGAAACAGCACGGGTCTTGTGCGGGGGTCGGTTCCGGTCGCAACGTAGGACGTTGTGATGAACCGAATCGTCGGCCGTGACTTCTCATCGGTGATCACGGTCGCCCCGACTGTCGCAACGTAGTCGACCCTTCTGCCGCCGAAGAGACCGGAGTGCTTCGTGACGAAGGGACCGCCTGATGCGATGGCGGGAACTTCTGCGAACGCCGGGATTGCCGCAACGGCTAGCGCTCCTGCAAGCAGATCACGCCTCGTGATGGATGTCACAGCACACCTCGGGTCTGCGATGTCACCGTCATCAACGAACTCCCGTGACCAGTGCCCGGACATCCTCGGAGAACCGCTCGGCGGTATCGCCGAGGTAGAGCATGTGGCCAGATTCGTAGTTACGAAGCGTGATCCTGTCGGCGGGGAGGCCAGCCCGCCTAACGGAGTACTCGGCATTCGCCGGCGTCGAGAACATGTCGAAATACCCCGCACACACGAGCAGCCGCAGCTTCGGCATGCGGCGCATGGAAGTAGCGAGGTCGCCCGCGTAGGTCTGTTCATCGGGGACGCCAGTCCGAGTAAAGTTCCAGCGCAACGCGAAGCTGAACGCAATCGCGGCGTAAGGGATCGGCATCTCGACCTTCAGGTCGTCGCGAAGCAGCTGGTGAAACGCGGCGATGAAGCCCGGTACGTAACGAACCATCGCGGGGTCGTCCGCGACCGGGTCGCCGTCGCTGCCAGAGAGGGGCAGCGTGTAGCGACTGTCGTACATGCCGACCTCGAGGCCTTGCGCGGCAAGCAGCTGCTTGGCGAAGGACGCCTCCGGGATGCGCAGGCCGGAGCGCAGCCAGGTCTCTTTGGGCAAGCCCGTATAGCCCTCGAGCTTCGCCGCGAGCCGCTGCTGCTCCTCGTCGGGCAAAGCTCCGATCGATAGCCGGCGCAGTGCGTCCGCATACTCACCCGCACCGAAAGCCTTTACCTCGGCGTAAAGCTGCGGGACGGTACGATCGGCGCGATCGATCCGGCCGTGATACCACGCTGTCACGGCGAGGCTCGGCAGCGCGCGGCTTGCAGAAGCCGCGTCGGATTCGTCGCTTGCGCGGCTCGACGCCTTGGCGCCACCGTCGAGCGAGACGCCAAGCAGTACGATGCCATCGAGCGTGATGCCCCGCATGTAGCTCGTGTAGAACGGGCCGCCGATCAGAGCACGCGACAGCACCGCCGCCCGGACGCTGCCGTAGCTCTCACCGACGACATACTTTGGCGAGTTCCAACGCCCGTTCTGCGTCAGCCAGCGCTCGATGAAGCGTGCGACGGAGTCGGCATCGGCGTCGACGCTGGCGAAGTCAAAGTCCGATGCGTTGCCCAAGGCGTGACTGAAGCCGGTGCCAACCGGGTCGATGAACACCAAATCGGCGACGTCCAGCACGCTGTACGGGTTGTCGCGCAGGCCGAACGGCGGCGAGTTCGACGGATTCACCTCATGGTCGAGCACCACCCGCTTGGGTCCAAGTACTCCGATGTGCAACCACATCGAAGAGGAACCGGGCCCACCGTTGAACACGAACATGACCGGCCGCAGCGGGTCGACCGGAGCATCCTTGAAATACGAGAAGGAAAAGAATGACGCAATCGGTTCACCCGCGGCGTTCGTGATGTAGGTCTCACCGGCCGTCGCCGTATAGGACAGGGTCCTGCCGCGAATCTTCGTCGTGTGGTGCGTCGTAAACTGACGTGGGGCTTGAAGGTCAGTGAACCGCACGGGTTTTTCCGAAACACGGGCGATCACCGGCGCAGGTCCCGGCAGCTCCGCTGTCGGACCCGGATCAGCAGCGGGCGGCCCGGCGACCGCGACACCGACCATGAGGATCAGGAGCAGCGCCGCCTGCGGCACACGGTGTGTTTTCACGGTGTTCTCCTTCGATCGCCGCAAAGCGAGTCGAGTGTATCGGCAAATGCGTGGATTTCTGCCGACGTGTTATAGAAATGTGCCGCGACCCGCACGACGCCGTCGCGTGCCTCGACGTGGATCGACCGCTCAGCGAGCGCGCGGACCAGGGCCGGTGCTTCATCGTGCCGGATCGCGACAATCCCTGCGTGCGCCGAATCCGGAGTCAAGACCTCGAAGCCTCGCGCGCCGATATTCGCAGCGAGCAGCGAGGCGAGCGCATCGACGCGCCAATGAATCCCAGACCAGCCGAGCGCACGAAGGTAACCGAGCGTCGCACGCAGCGCATAGACACCCGGGTAGTTCACATGACCGTACTCGAGCGAACGGCTCGGCGGCTTGTTGCCGTAGCCGCGCAACGCCGGAACAAGTTCGCTCGCCAACCGATCGCTCAACGCGAGGATCCCGAGACCGAAACCCGACAGCAGCCATTTGAAGGTGGGTGCACAATATGCGTCGACGGCGGAGGCATCAACCGATACTGCGCCGATCCCGTGCGCACCGTCGACGATCAAGCGGCAGTCGCTCGTGCGGCACGCCGCCGCGAGACGTACGAGGTCGAGCCGCGTACCGGTGCGCCAGTGGACGTGCGAGACCGCGAGCACCCGAGTCCCGGGACCCACGGCCGCGACGAGGGCGTCGGTGCGCTCGGACTCGCGCGCAATACGTACCGGTATCATCTCAACGCCGCGAGCCTCGAGCGCCCGCCAGGGCAGCGCGACTGACGGGAACTCGTCCTCGGCGAAGGCGACCCGGTCGCCGTGCCCGAGCGGGAGGCTGAGTGCGATGAGGTTCATCGCCTCGGTTGTGTTGCGGACGAACTCAATGGACGACGGCAGTACTGATAGAAGACGGGCGAGATCGTCCCGCGCCGCGTCGGCCTGCGCGCGCCATCGATCCTGACCCGCGATGCCCCGGGCGAGGTCCACCTCGTAGAACTCGGCTGCGGCGACCCCCTGTCCGGGCCAGGCAAGCCCGGCGCTTGCCGTGTTCAGATAGGTACACTGCGCGAGGTAGGGGAACTCGGCGCGCACGGTATCGATCGCGAACGCCTCGGCGATTCCCGTAGCTGTACCGGTTGAGACGACCATCCCGTGCAAGGTAGCGCACGGTCGCAGCAAAGGTTTGCCGCAATCTCGGCTATCGGCTCGCCGCGCGGCATAAATATTGCCGCGCACGGCGCCGATGGGGATCTACTTGATCCGGGAGGGGACCGGAATCATCGTCGTGCTCTTGATTTCCGCGAGCGTGACGGTCGAGCGGATATCGATAAAGCCTGGCAGTTTCATCAAATTGTTGAACACGAACGTCTGGTACCAGGACATCGACGGTGCGATCACCTTGATGAGCACGTCCATCTCGCCGAAAATCGTATGCGCCTCCATGATTTCGGGTATCAGCTCGAGCTTGCCCAGAAACTCCTCGCGCTTCTCTTCGGTTCGCGTCGCAAACTTGAGGAACGCGAAGATCACGAGTTCATAGCCGAGCAGCGTGCGGTTCAGAAGCGCCACTTGCGCCCGGATGTAGCCGGCCTCCTTAAGCCTTTGCACGCGGCGCCAGCACGGAGACTGCGATAAGCCAACCTTTTCGGCGAGTTCCGCCGTCGACTGCGCGGCGTCATTCTGAAGCTGCGCGAGGATCTTGAGGTCGTAAACGTCCAGTTCGTCGGCCACGGAGCTGCTCCCTCCGCTAAAGCGGACGTCAAGAATGGCCTGCAGTCGTGGTGGCGCCCGCAGGTCCCGCCGAACGGTGAGAGCCGTTGGCGCGCATAGAATATGCCACGGGTGCGGATATCAGAGAATAACTTTCGCGGGCTGGCGGCGCTATGCTGCAAGGACGTTTCAGCTGCCGACGGCCCCGACCTGGACCCATGACAATCGATCGCTACGAGGAAGAATCAGTCAATCGCCCGCTCCGGTGGCGCCGACCGGCGCGGGAACTCGATAGACCGAAGGACCCAAGGGGCTTGGCGTGACGCCGGCACGGCTATCACAGAGCGTCGGATTGACAGGCGTCGTTACGTTGGGCGCCGGCACGGCAATCGGGGTGTCGATCTTCTCGGTACTTCAACCTGCCGCCCAGCTCGCCGGATCGGGGCTCATGATTGGCATCGCCATCGCGGGAGTGCCGATGGTCCTGTTTGCGACCATCTATTCGTACCTCGGCTCCGCATTGCCAACGTCCGGTGCATCGTACGATTGGCCGCGGCTGTTCATCCACCCTCTTGCCGGCTTCGTGGTCTCCTGGCTTCGGATCCTCTCGAACGTGGGCGCCATGACCGTGCTCTCGCTCGTGCTCGTGAAATACGCGAGCATGGCCATCATGCTGCCGCTGAAGCCCTCGATGGCGGTGGCGATCACACTGGTTTTCGCGCTGAACTACTTTGGCGTTAAACTCGCCGCTGCTGCGCAAACGCTGCTCTTCGGCCTGCTGCTCGCCGTGCTGGCTGCGCTCGTCGTACTCGGCGCACCACAGATGACGGCGGGGAACGTCGGCCCGCTGCTGACGCGCGGCTGGCTCGGCATCGCGGCTTCGGTGCCCTTGCTCGCCAGCCTGTTTCTCGGGATCGAATCCGCGGCCGACATCGGCGAGGAGATCCACAACCCGCAGCGCAATCTGCCGCTTGGCATTGCCCTCGCGATCGCGGTGACGGCGATGGTGTACGGCACCATCGCGTATGTGGCGCTCGGCCTCGTGGGGCCGGCCCAACTCGCAGGGAGCGAGGCGCCGCTGCTCGAGGCGGCTCGCGTCCCGTTCGGCCATTGGGCTGTGCCGGTGATCGTCGGCGCTGCGACTGTGTCGATCTTGAAGACGATGAACGCATCCGCGCTCGTGTTCACCCGCTGCCTCTTCGCCATGGGACGCTCGGGGGTGCTGACCCGCCGGCTCGCCGAGATCCACCCGCGCTTCCGCACGCCGCACATCGCCGTACTGACGGGGTATGCTGCCGCGATGACCGGGCTGCTCTTGCCCTCCACCATGATGTTCTTGCTACTCACCGTGAACCTACCGACGATGCTCAAGTACCTCGCCTGTTCCGTGAGCGCCGTGCGCGTCGCCGCACGCCATCCCGAGATCCACTTACGGTCACGACTCCAGCTGTCGAGAAAGGCGGTCCGCTGGCTTGGCGGCGCGGCCGCGATCTGCGCGGTGGCCGTCGGCGGGCTGGGCGCCAGTGCTGACTGGCGGCCCTATGCGTTGGTCAGTGCCTGGCTGGTCGTCGGGCTCATCTACTGGGCGTGGCGTCGACGGCACGACACGGATTACGCCGCTGACGTCATGGTGGTGCCGGCCCGGGAGGCCTCCCCGTGACGGGCGCGCCGTTTGCGACCTACTCCTCGGACGACGTGAAGCGATTGCTGGCCTACGATGAGTGCATCGCGGCAGTCCGCAAGGCGATGGCCGGCCTCTCGGCCGACGCCTTTGAGCAGCCGCTTCGCAGCGTCGTTCCCCTCGGTGCCAATAGAGTGCTAGGACTGATGCCGGGCGTCGCGCACGGCGACCTCGGGTTCGGCGCGAAAGTCATCAGCGTGTTCGCCGACCCGGCCCACCCAGGCCGGTCCGCCCACCGGGGCGCCGTCGTGCTGTTCTATTCCGGATCGGGTGCGGTCCGCTGTGTTGCTGACGCAGGCGCGATCACCGAGATCCGCACGGGCTCTGCGAGCGCAGTCGCCACAGACGCGCTGGCTCGCGCGGACGCGCGGGTGCTCGCCATCTTCGGTACCGGCACGCAGGCGAGGTCGCACGCGCTCGCCGTCACCCGAGTGCGACGCTTCGACCGGCTCATTATTTGGGGTCGCGACCGAACACGCTCGGAAGCGGCAAAAGCAGAATTGTCCGGTCAACCAAACCTCGCCATCGACACGTCGTCCGATGGTCAGGCCACCGCGGCAGCCGCGGACGTGATTTGCACCGTAACCAGTGCGACGACGCCGATATTACTGCGGGACTGGGTCCGGCCGGGCACCCATGTCAATGCCGTCGGCTCTAGCGTCTTGGGTCCGATCGAAGTCGACAGCCCCCTGGTCCGCGATTCCCGCTACATCGTCGACTACCGGCGCTCGGCGTTGGCTGCCGCGGCCGAGTTCGCGGTCGCAAGGGAGCAGGGTCTCGTAACCGACGAGCACATCGTCGCGGAAATCGGCGACGTATTGCTCGGCCGCGTCGTGGGGCGCCGATCGGCACAGGACATCACGGTATACAAGTCGCTGGGCCACATCGTCCAAGATCTGGCCGCCGCCGCCTGTGTACACCGTGCAGCCGGCCTTGGCGAAACATGACGACTCACGGCCGCGCCGATCGCGGTATCGTAACAAGACGCAAGTTCCTCCTCGCCGCGGCCGCAGCTCCGCTCACGACTGCTTTTTCGGTTGGCGATGGCTCCGCACTGCCCGCTGCCACGCCTGGGGCACGGGGCTTGCCGGCCAAGGGCAACTTTGCGCCGATGCCCCTTACTTATTTGAACTCTGCCTCCACCCACCCGTTCAGCCTGGGAGCGAGGCAGGCAGTGGTGCAATATCTGTCGGGAAGGAGCTATGAGCACGGCCCTCCGCAGTGGGGTTTGGATGCAACCGGGGATCAAGTCCGTGCCAAATTTGCAGACCTCATCAATGCGAAGTCAGAAGAGATTTGCATCGTCCAAAGCACGACGGCGGGCGAACATCTCGTACTCAAAGCGCTCAACATTCCGTCGGTCGGCGGCCGGATCGTCACGGACTCATTGCATTACCCGGATTCGTTCTACCTCTATGACGCCATGTCGAAATCCGGCATGGACGTGGTGTGGGTGAGATCTCGCGATGGCAAGACGATCGATCTCGCCGACCTCGAGAGAGCCGTTACCAAGGACACGAAACTGGTTGCGGTTTCTTTGGTTTCGACGGTCAACGGATTCCAGCATGATCTGAAACAGGTATGCGACATCGCGCATGCGAAAGGGGCCCTCGTT
>Ga0116226_10001121_pt1 | contig 23264 bp, 18 predicted proteins | sample S1TSphfallax_FD_89692 | JGI IMG/M metagenome (GOLD analysis project Ga0116226, IMG submission 89692) | Host-associated microbial communities from peat moss isolated from Minnesota, USA - S1T2_Fa - Sphagnum fallax MG | ecosystem: Host-associated > Plants > Peat moss > Unclassified | place: USA... | reverse complement strand
GCCCGCCCTTTGAGGCCGGGATTGGAAAACAGCTTGTTGCCCTGGCACTGCCCGCATCCGTGACCTTTGACGAAGAAGCTGCCCTCGATATTCTCGAGCAGGGCGCGAAATTGGCGAATCGTCGCAAGGCGCCGGACATCCAGACCTGTGAGATCGGAAAAAAGCGGGATGCGGCAGGCCGGACATAGGGCCGGAACGAGCCGCTGACTCATCCAGCACACATGGACGCTGGCGTCATAGGCGACATGCCGACTGACGCCCATGCGTTCATACCGAAAAGGGACTCCGAAAGCCCCGGTGGTATGCTGGGTCGTCATCACCAGTTTGCCGGTCACCGCCGCGTCGATCGAAGCCTCGGCGGTAGACAGCGTGCGGCACTCGCCGATCTTGATGGCATGGGGCGCCAGACGCAGGCTGGTGTGGATCTTTTGGGCGAAGGGGTCCTCGCCGTCCCCGACATCATACATGGCAAGTTGGCAAAGCTCCGGCGCCATGAATTCGACAGGGTCATCGATGCCGATAACATCGATATGCCCGCCGCGCGCCTGGACCATGTCGATGCAGAACAGATTTAGCGTCGTGCTCTTGCCATTGTCGGTCGGGGCCGTGATGGTAAACAGACCAGCGCCGATATTCTGGACGAAATAGAGGCTTTCCAGCTGTTGCGGCAGTAATCCGATGTCGGCCAAAGTCCGCCCGGCCACCTCCGTCGATTTATAGATGAAGCGGAGATCGAGCCGCCGCCCATCCTCGCGCACCGCCGTCTGCCCGCGGATGGTTTGCACATTGGGGGGCAGCTTGCGCGGATCGGTAATGGTGAATTTCTGGTCCTGGGTAGGCTTCTCGACCGGATCACCTTGATCGGCGTAGTTGAATGCCGAGGTAATCAGCGCGCTGGCCTCCTGCGCCGTCATGTCATACCGGGACACATTGGCCGAAAGCGCGTTGTCCTTTTGCAGCCGGACCACCGCATGGTCCTCGATGCTGTCGATCTTGACGTCGTTGGTCTGGGTTGCCGCGGCGAAGAAGATTATGTCCTTGAGACGCGCGCGGCTGCCGGTCCCGGTACTGGAGGTCAGCTGCGCCTCGACCTCGGCGACATTGAAATCGCGGATCACCTTGAGCGTCGCTACCTGGGGCGCTGGAATCGTCTCGTTGAGATGAAGACCCGCTGCCCGGCGAAACGAATCGATTTCCGCGCTCGACTGGTAGGAAGCCAGCGCATACAGCCCGAGGACTCCGTCCTTACGAACCAGGGCGCATTTTTCCGCCAGAGACGGATCGAGATGGTAGAGCTCTCCACCAGGGGCGGTCAGCACGCCGTCCGGCTTCTTCTGCCCTCCCGATTGCAGGACGGAATCCTGCCGGCAATGGTCTGCGCTCGGCAGAAGGCCTCTGCCGAGGTCAATAGCCTCGACGTGAACCATCAATTCAGGAATCGAGCGTCCCGAGGCGGCGGCGTTCTTTTTGAAGACGTTCCGCATGGTCAGTCCGAACCGCCATAGCCAGCGGCCGCTTCGAATAGGAGCGGCTGCGGCTTGCCCTCGCCCGGCCGGCTCACCAGTACCTCGCCGGGCCGTATGCTGACGACGGTCTCGCCGCCCGGCAGCTGCGATCGCGGCCCGTTGGGGCCCGGTCCCAACACCCGCAGACGCTTTCCGCCGGCGAACACCAACACCGCACTCAAATCTTCGCCGAATCCGCTGATCTGAGCCACGGAGGGAAGCTCGCGGCTTTCTGCGGGAGCCGGATGGAGTTTCGGGACGACGGGTGGCGGGGGCACGGCGCCGATCTGCGTCGGGGCAGGCAAAGCCATAATTGTGGAAGCAGGCTTGGCATTCTCTGGCCGGAAGCACCGGTCATCGCCATAGCCGGTGTCACAATAGGCTTTCAGTGCCTTGGCATATTGTCCATCGATCTCGAGCTGAAAGGTCCGCTGCTGCTTATCGAGCATTCTTCGGCGATCCATTTCCGTTTGCGCATCGAGAAAGGACTGCAACTCGGCCTGACTGCCTCCGCTTGCCTGATAAACTGGCCGGCTCGCCGACAAATGCGGCGGGGCGCCGAGCGACGGCGCCTCGGCGGACTGAGGCGGGAGATCCGGCGTGGTCTGGGCCGACACCAAGACCGGCGCGATCAGCAGCAGGGCGCAAAGGATCTTACGGGGCGACATAGGCATTTCCTTTGATCCTCCACGTCAGGCCATGGTCAGAGATGCCGAGGGTGACGCTGGTCACCTCGATGTTGGGGATGGCGGCAAGGTCGGGCTGCCAAAGCAAGGGCGGCGCCGTGGTCTCGAAGCTCCATTGCGACACCCTGTAGGGTCGCGGCCTTTGTCGACCGTTGGACTGAGGCGGCGCCCCGACCGGAGGAACGGCCGGGCTCAGCGTATTTGTCGAGTTGGCGTGCTCGTCGATCACCGTGAAGGAATTCTGGTAGCCCTCCTCCGTCACCAGAGGCAGGGAAATCGGAGCGACCTCACGCACCACAGGCGAGGGTATGACGATGTTCGCCTGCTTTCGCGTATGCAGATCGGCTTCAGGATGAAATGCGAGCATGGTCGTCGCTGGGGTGTCCGGCCCCGGAACCAGTGTCACGGTAAGCCTCTGGTCTGAGCAGCCAGCTTCGCTCAGAGCCCATCCTGGCGTCTGATAGCGGCTTGCCAGCCGTGGCAGAAGATCGACGCAAGCGGCCAACATTTTTGCGCCGGAAGGGATGCTCGGGTAATAGGGCGCCGGCGGTTCCTGGCTGGGGCGTGGGGTATGAGCGTCATGCCATTTGGCGTAAGCGATTGCGCCCCCGGACACCAGGCATGCGGACAGACCGGCAACCACCAGTCTGTTTTTGCCCCCGGCTTGAAATTGGGGCGAAACCGCCTGCAATGGAGCCCCTGGGCGACTGACGATGCCCAATGCCGCCCCAATCCCATCGATGAGTCCGGCCACCCTGCCATCCGGCCGCCGCCGGCGCAGAACGGCCAAAGGATCGATCTGTTTCGCCCGTGACTGCCAGTCGACTGGCGCAAATATGTCGTTCCAATATTGTTGAGCGAAGAGTTCGTCGAAATAGAGACGAGCAGCCTCGTCTTCGGTAAAGACGCGGTCTCCTTTGGCGTAAATGCGCCCGTTGGTCGCGGCCAGGATCCAGATTTTGCCGTCCCGAAATTTGAACGCAGCCAGGAGCGACGAATAGGGAAGGTCGGCGAAGGCAGCGGCCGCAGAGCGCCATGGGGTAAAGATAGAACTCTCCGGCAGATCGTGCTCCAGCCGCGTCAATCCGACCTGAGCCTTGGATAGACGCCAGGCTATGTGGGTCGCCCTCTGCCTCTTGGCAGCCAGCTTAGCCTGCGCGATCGATTGTTTGTTGGCTGCGGCGGTCATCCAATCCAGCCCGAAAGCGAAATTGGTGCCATCAACGCGATAGAATACCGCTGCGGAGACTGTCTCGGTGGCGGTCATTTGGGAGCCGCCAGGATGGTCGGCGTGACCAACAGCACGAGGCGGGTCTTGATGACCGTTCCGGCGCGCTGTCCGCCGAGAAGGATGTTCCAGCTGTCACCGACGCCTTGATCCGCCCTGCTGACCTTCTCCTGCTCGGTTCCGGCGAGAACCAATGTCTGGCCTGATTTCAGAGGCATTTCAGTCCAGACCGTCCGATTGTCGATGGTGGCCAGCTCGACCGTCCCGGTATTACCGATCTGGAAATTCTGCAGATTGGTAAGGTCGTTGGCGGAAAAAGACAGGAAGACGTTGACGACGCCTGGAGCGACGATGCGGGGCAAAGCCGTCAGAGAAAAGCCGTAATTGATGGTGCTGGTCTGCGCGGTCACCGAGGTTGTGCCCGTCTGCAGCCCGACAGCATTGGTCAAGGATCGGACGATGTCCTGATTGGTGGTCAGAGTGATCGGCATGGGTACGCCGTTGCGGCCGGTAGCGGTGGCGGTTCGATAGTCAGCGAGGCGCTGACTGCTGCTGACCGCATTGAGAAAGATCTGAGAACCCGCGAAATGCGTGTTGAAATTGTTGCCGCCTGTCTTCGGCGCCAGGATTGCTACACTGCCGCTGCCTCCCGCCGTGGAGAGGCTAGGCATCAATCCGCTCAGACCGGCCGTTATACCGCCCTGAGTGCCGGCCTGGTACAAAGCCGCCAGATCCAGCGCGTAATTGTCATTGTCATTGACGGTGACGTAGATCGCCGCGATCTCGACAGACACGGTGGCGCCAAGGATGGCATTCATCTGGTCGGCCCACTGCTCAACGTCCTTGGCTACGCGCGGCGTCGTGGTGATCGTGGCTACTCCAGCCGTGCGGCTAATAGTGTAGCGCGACCCACGCGGCAGCATGGTCTTGATGCCGTTCTCGATGTCCGACCAGACATCCGTGTTTATTTCATAACTGGCCGTCTGGCTTGTATTGCCCCCCTGCGCAGCACCCCCCGAACCCCCGCTGCTCCCTCCTCCCCCGCCACTAGCGTTGTTGGCTCCGGCCGACAAAGTCGCCTGAGTCTTCGTACTGGCGTCGGAGACGCGGAAAATGATCGTGCGCGTGACGTATTTGTCAAACGACAGGATGCGACCATTCATGCGCCAACTGAGATCAAAGCTGGTCGCGATCTGGTCAAAAACTTCGTCGCAGGGACCATGGAAATTGGGGGTGATCGTCGCGGTCGCCTGAGAGATCTGTCCGTTTCCGATTGGCGCTTTACCGAGAAAAGGAAAACCCGTGGGCCCAGCAGCGGGCGACGCTTGGGGCAGGCTAGCAGGCTTGTCTTCAGGGTCGTTATAGACGCGAGGATCGATTTCGACCGGTATCCCGGTCGCCTGCGTGATCAATTCCTTGAGTTGACCGAGCGTCTTAGGCTCAGCCACCTGCAGGGTAATCGCATGCGTGCAGCGTACCGGCAAGGAATCGCCATGCTCGGAAGCGTGCTCCAATGTTCCCAGCAGAGGGTCGGGGCCATGAATCACCCCACCAAGCGAGGCCAAAGGAGGCTTGGCCGTGAGCAACTGGTCGGTCTGATCCATGCGCTTGCCGAAGGTCTGATCGGCTTGTTGAACCTGTTGGCAGGACGACAAGACGACCGCGATCATGAGTGCAAGAGACGTTTGGCGGGGCATGGCTAGAACCGTCCCGAGCCGGAGTCGGCTGGCGATGTGCCGGTCGGCTGACTGAGGATGTCGATCGTCTTGTTGGCGCCGAGGTAAAAAACAGGTCTGTTGGGCTGTCGCGAGAACCCTTTCGACAGCCATTCCAAAGCCTCTTCAAAACTGCCTTCATAGCGCTGCGAAACGAAAAGTCGCCAACGGTCCTGCGCGGCGAATACCGGCACCGGCGTGTACCCCGCCTGCCGCGACCACCGGAAGACCGTCTGCGCGACAGTCTCCCCGTCGAACACCTCCCACTCTTGCGGCGGGGGTGGCGCCAACTCGACCAGCACCTCCCCATCGCCGATCTTGGGCACCAGCCCGACTTTGCCGAGCGCATCTCGGAGCACGGCCTTCCAGGAGGCGCCACCCTCCCAGGAGAGAACAGTCGCCGGATCGACTTCGTTGGCGATCACCACATGCAAACCTGACGGAACAATCCCCTCGACGGCCTGTGTGAGCGGCAGATCCTTCCCAAACCCCTCGATCGCGCCATCTGGAACCGTTCCTTTGGCTGGCAAGGCCGCAAGCAGCAGCAGCACCCATCCCAGGGAGTCTGCTACCCGTTTGCACCGGCTTCTCATTTCCATTTCGCCGCCCTCACGGACTGCCGGACAGGCTGCTCTGCCCGATCCAGCCAATTTCGGTACGCACCACCCAGCCAGCTTGCGCAGACAGGCTGATCTCCGTCACCAGCCCGAGCTCCGAATCAGCCCGGCGCTCGAACACTTCCCGGGGCACCGCGCCCGGAACCGTTCGGGCCACATAGGCGGAAACGGGTCCGTCAGGCGGACGCTTGACCCCCCGCACCACCCAATCGGTCAGTCGGATTTCCGCCGGATTGACGCTTGGAAGCGCAGGAACAGCAGGCGCCGTAAGAGCGAGTGGAGAGGTGGAAGCAAGTTCGACTGGCCTTGCGCTCGGAGACGCCATGGCATGGCTGTTTTCCTCGACAGGCGACTCCGGCACCACCAGGGCAAGCCACAGCACGTCCGCGTTGGAATTGACAAAAATTCGGCGATACTCCGCCGTCTCCGCCAGGGCATGAACATGCCGCTCCAATTCGCTTACGCGCGCGGCGACAAAGCGGGACCGAGCCGGTTCGGTAGTTATGGGAACCAGCAGCGCCAATCGGGCGCCCGGCGTATTTCTGGCGCGAGACACGAACTGTTCGAGCGAAGCGGCATCCTCCGGACGCAGACGGCTCGACGCGACTTCAAAATGAGCCGCAATCCGGTCCACCATGCCATCGACGCTAAGCTCGTCCGCCAAGCATTGGGACGCGACCAGGCAACCCAGGAGGAAGAGAAGACGGACACCGATCATCCGTGTTCTCCTTCCCCGGCCTTCGTCGCTAAACGTTTTACGCACACCACGCGATTGCCGCTTCTCAGCGTGAAGTCGCCGACCGCCTCCGCGACCAGGATCGACCCGTGTGGCCCGACCGTCCGCGAATTGATTGCGCTATCCACGCCATCGACCACCTGGTGCACAATCGGCCGCGTGACGATGTCAGCCCGGTCGCCGAAGTCAAAATAAGTAAACAAGCCGTCCTCGAACACTCGAGACGGCGCGATGTCCGCGTCGGAGGGAGTCTGCGCGTAGAGCTTCATATCGAATCGCAGATCCTCAGGGCGTTTGACGATTCGTCGGATATAGTCCGGGACGGCCGGGCCATCGGCTGCGTCCGCCCGCCCCGACACCGCGCTACCGCCCTGATCTTCCGCGTCCCGCGGCGCATCGACATAGACGGCAAGGTCGGTGACCTGGCTCGAATTCCAGGCTTCGGAGCGGACATAGAAATTATAGACATTGCCGCTCGCCCCGAGCAGGGCGAGGTTGCTGTCGGCGCCGGCATTGCGGGATCGCACCGCAAAGACATTGCCTTTGACCTTCTTGACGTCGAACACCACCGGATCACCGACATAAAATTCGGTCACTCTTTCCCAACTGGGCAGCATCAGGGTGGTGACCATGAAGTCACGCGTCCGCACCCCCATGACGAAATCCGTCTGCCATAGATAGTGGATCACGCCAGGCGCTGTCTGGCCGCTGGCGGGAACCGGACGGTCCCAACTGCGCTGCAATGTGCCGAGCGGAAGCGAAGGGCTGCGTGCCATGGCGGGAAAGTCGCCATGGCTTTCCTGATCGATCGCCGCCTCGGTATTATTGAGAAGCGGTGCCGGAATTGCCGGGCCGGGATTGCCGTTGGGCAGGCCGGGAAATTGCGGTGAATTGGAAAGCTGAGCGCCTGAGACGGGCAACGTATTGGCAAGCTTTCCGCCGCTATAGACATGGGCGGCGGGCTCTTGGGCCATGCAATAGTGACTCAACGCCGCCAGGCCTATCAGAAGGAGGGAACGAGGACGCGGCACCGTCACTCCTCCGCCGCGACGGAATAGCCGGTCACGATGAACCCCAATGGATTCATATACCGATCTTCCCAGCTCACTTCGCGTGGCACATATCCGATGGTCAGCGAGGCCACCCAGCGCTGCTCGCCGACCTTGGTGACCCCGCCCAGGAGATCCTCGGTTGCGAATTCTACCTGCCAATAGCCGTCGGCGATTTTGCTCACCCGATGAACAGTCACCGTACGCATCAGGCGCCGTTGCCGAATCTCGTCATATTTCGGCGCCGTCTCCGCGACGAAGCGGGCATACTCAGCGGGCGAGGAGCGATGGGCAACAAGGCCTCTCCCCCCCCACCGGCGACGCAGTTCTGCCTCGTCCAACACGATCTCGTGACGCGTCAGCACATAGTCCCGCACCAGCGATTCGGTCATGAGCTCAAAGCCTGTCGTGCCGCGCTCGAAAGGCTCGATCTTGACCAGTTGCTCGCTCCGGTCCTTGAAGGTCACCAGCATGGGCTCGACCCGTATGAGAGGCGACAAAGCGTTAATGGCGATTCCGAGCACCACATTGAGACAAAGGCTGAGAAACATGCCGATGGCGAAGGCGCGCGCGATCCACAAATAGCGACGCCCCTCAAGCGCGGGCACATCTCGCTCGGCAGGATAGGCTCCCAGCCGGTCGATGGGCGGGCTTGATGAGAGTATTCCGCTCGACGCCGCGCCGACGGGGATCTTTTTCTTATTGGTGAGGCCGCCGAATTTCATCCCGGTACAATCCAGGTGGCGTAGTTCTGTCGGAGTTCGACGCAGGCGCAAGGGCTTTGCTTCAACTCATCCCGATCACGACCGATGGCGATCGGCTCTGGCGTGAAAATGCTCCCGCACCCGGACAACAGAACGGAGGTCAGGACAATCAGGTAACGAAGACGCATCATGATCCTGCTCCGCTGTTGGCAATGGAGGTAAGACGAGCCAGGGATTGCTGCTCCAGCAAGAGCGCCAGAACAGCCTCCACAGAGCCGAGTTCTTGAAGAACGGCCAATCCCGCCGCGCTGTTGGCGTGCAGGTCGCTGCGTAGGTCCTGAGCGCCGGAGGCCGCGTCGGCCAAGATCTTCGATCGGCTGACTGCGCTTCCGGCGTCTTGGTTGGCAACCTGGGACACCGCCAATCCTTCTGCGGCGACCCGCTGATAGGCTCCCTGCCAGAGTTGCCGGGTCTGTTGGAGTCCGGTCGCGCTCCGAGAGATCGCCGAAATAAGAGCAGAAGCATCCGTTGCCATCGGCATGCCCACCGATTGCAAAGCCGCATAACTCTTAAGAGCCGTTGGTGCAGTAGAGGCGAACGAGATCAGCGGCCCCATGGCTCCGATCTGGGTCGACAATTTATCGAAGGTCCGCAACGTGTCGATCGTGGTCGACAAATTGGTCGCGAGTTGCGCAGCCTGTTGGGACATGCGCGCGATCTCGGTGGGATCCCAGACCGGATCCGCCAGCGCCGGCTGGCCCGCCGAAAGGGCGGCCAGCGCCGCGCAAATGAGCGTCTTCATGGCGTTCCTGCATATCTAAGGACAGAATGGGCGGACGGGTCTTGCGCAGCAGCGGCCAGAAGCGCCTTCCATTGCGCATAAGTCGGGTCGGCCGACAATTTGGCCAAAAGAGTTTTTTCCGATGCTGCTCCTGGCGCACCGGCGACATCGGCTCCAACCCGGTCGCTCAGGGTCCCGAGAGTCGTATCCAAGGTCGAGATACTTTGCTGGGCCTGCGAGGCAAGAACCGCCCAATAGCGACTTTGCTTGTCTGCATCCAGCCAGGATGCCATCGTCGATTCTAGCTGTTGTATCGCTGCGTTCCCGCCATCGGTGTCCCCCTGCGATAGCCCCCCTGCGGACAGGAGCGTAGAAGCGACCGTGGAGACCGCATGCTGCGCCGCGGCCGTTTTTGCGCTATCCAACCAGCCGGTGCTATCAATCGTCACCAGGGCTTTTTTAACTTCGGACAATGAAGTGGCTGACAGTCCGGCGCTGGCGAGGCTTTGCCGCAATGCCGCCTCGGCATCGCTGGCGAACTGACCGGCCAGCGAGGCGCTGGCAATGGTCTGCTGGAGCGCGGGATAGGACGAAAGCACCAGTTGCGCCGTGGCGCGTGCATCGTGAAGCGCCACAAGTTGATCCGCGGTGCTGGCCAAGGCTTGGGTCGGCGAGGGAGACGAGGGCAGCGCCGAGTTGCCCTTGGCCACGGCTGGCGATGCTGTCGAGCCGCCGGCCCCATTCGGATACCGAACACCAACCTGTATCGAGCGCTGCGAGACCCAGGCGGACACGAGCTGGTGAACCGCCCCGACATCTTGATAGAGCGCCAGACGCGACGCGGAGTTGGCCGCCATGTCGCCCTGCAACTGTTGGGCTCCGGTTGCCGCTCCGGCAAGCTGTGCTTGTTGCGGAGCTAGGGAGGGCAATGCTTTTGATCGCACAAGACTGACGGCGAATGCGCCGGCTTGCTCGCCTTGGAACGCGGCCGTGCGGGCCGACACGCGGCTTGCCAACTGTGTACTGGTCGAGGCGTTGCCTACCGTCTCAAATAAGGACTGCTTGAGTCCCGCCAGCGTCTGCACAGGATTGGTCGAGAGGCCATTTTGAATGGCCGTGACTTCGCTCGACACTGTTCCGGCAAAATTCGACAATTCCTGGCTCATCGTGCCGGCAACGGCCTTAGCATCTCCGATCGACTGCCCGATTTGGGTTGCCGTCTGGACGATCTGGGCGTCAATTCCCACCGCCTGCCCCAATGTGTCCGCTTCCACCAGCAGCTTTGGCACCCGCGTCGGATCGAATACCGGACAGGGCGACGGGCAGCAGAGTGGGCTGATTGGATCGATCGCGCAGAGCTGCCCAAGCGCCGGCGACGCCAGCACACCCAGCGCAAGAACAGCCAAGGCGACCGGGAAGCAACGAGGGACTGGCATTCAGGGCGTCCCGCTGCCGGTTTGCGAAACGGGGGTCTGGCTGGACGTCGCCTGCATGTCGCTATCAGCCATTTGACTGCTGCTCTGAACGGCTAAGAGCGCCGCCAGCAAAGCCTGGATCTCGGCCATCTCGTCATGCACAGCCAGCATGACGGCGGTGTTGGCGGCAACATCGTCGCGTAAGGTTTGGGCCGCGGCAACCTGATTGGCCAGGGTTTGGGTCTGGCTCGACATCGTGCTGACCTGCTGACGCGCTGTGAGCGCAAGGGCGTAGCCGCCGGCGGCCGCTTCCCCGGCCACCATGGAGCGCGCTTGCCGGCCCAATGCCTGAGCTGTAACCGTCGCCGTTGGCGAGGTCGTGAGGCTGGCGTTCACCCATTGCTGGGCTGACGAGAAGGACGAGAAATCGGGCGCCTGACCGGTGCCGGACAATCCTTTCTGCTGCTGGATCTGGCTGAAGACTGATTGCAGTTGGGATCCCGCATTGAGGCCTGCCAGGGTGGAGGAGATCGTCGCGCTGAACTGGTCGAGCCCGCTCTGAGACAATAGCTGCGGCAGGACCAGTGTCGTCAAAGCGCCATTCTGACCGACTGCTTTAGCCAGGCCTTGCGCCGTGCTGGCCAGGCTCTGGAGCTGCTGAAGCTGTTGCTGCAGCATCTGCAAATTCTGCTGGGCAGCGGCGATCGCCGAGGCGTCGATGACAGGAATGCCCTGCGCGCGTCCTGACGCGGGAGTTAGGATTGCCGCCAAAGCCATCAGGGACAGCAGGAGACGACCAGTTTTACCGAGCTGCGACATAGTGATCCACCCAATCGTCGCCAAATCGACGTTGCAGTTCCGAGGCGAAAGCGACGGATTCGCGCCCGGACGCAAAAATTCGGATATGAGGACCGAGGGGCGACAGATCGGTATCGAGAACGACTGATTCGCCGCTCGCCCTCTTGACCAGCACGGACCTTTTGAGGCGCCGCGAGATCGCGAGGTCGCCCTTGACATAGGCCCATTCGGAATCGGTCAGGGACCAGTCTGCATAGTCCTCCGGTTTGGCCTGGGGGTTGGGGAAGAAGAACATGGTCTGGCATTGGCCACGGATAGCCTCGCTCATTCCGGTCTGGGCAATCGCCTCGGGACGCTGAAAGGCCGAGATGACCGCGGCCCCGCGCTTTCGGTACTCCTGCAACATGGTGAGGTAGTAAGTGCGGAACTGAGGGTTCCGAAGCATGGGCTCGGTTTCGTCGATAAAGATAAAGGCCGGCGCATTGGCCTCGCCGATCGTCGCCTGGATGCGGTGCATGAGGTAGGACAGGGTTGCCTGGGTCAGCACCTCATCCTTGAAGATATCCGTCATGTCGAAGGTCACCAGACGGCTCGCCCGCATATCGAGCGTATCTCGCGGCGCATTGAACATTGTACCGTAGGCCGATGGATCGACCCATTTCTGCAACTCCCGCTTGAGCGGCAGGGCGGCGCTGAAACAGGGTTCATAGAGAACGTCCAAGGAACGCTGGTCGACGGGAATGGTGCTATCGAACAGCGACTGCACCGCCAGCGAGATTTCCTCAAGCGAATCGGCATCCTCACAACCCGAGATCGCTCGCAGCCAAAGGCGAAGAAATGAGCGGTTTTCCGGAGTGTCCGTGCATTGAAAGGGATTGAGTCCGCACTGGTCGCGGCTTTCTGCGCCAGGCGTAAGACTGACATACCGTCCACCCACGGCGTTGGTGAAGACGTAGGCGCCCTGATAGCGGTCGAAGATATAGGCTCGCAATTTCTTGTGCCTCAGGGCCATCCCGGCCAGGAAGCTCATCACCGTAGTCTTGCCGCTGCCGGTGGGGCCGATACAGACCGCATGGGCGACCGCGTCCTTCTCGGCCGACACATGGAGCTGGAAGGAATAGCTGGTCCCGCCCAGCGTGCGGAACAGGGCGAGCGGCCCATCCCCCCAGTCGCATTTCGGCAAGCCGGGGGGAGACCGGTCCAGGGTCATGTTGCAGGCGATATTTGACGAGAAAAAGCGATAGCTGCGTGGCCAAGGCTGATAGCCTGGGAACTGAGAGAACCAACTCGCCTGGGCTGCCACACCCTCACGCACCGAACTGGCGCCGTAAGCGGCGAAGATCTTGCGGATCTCTCCATCGAGCAGCGTGATCTTTTCCGGGCTGTCGCTGATAATGAAAATGACAAAGGAATAATTGGCAAGCGACGCACGGTTCTCGTCGAGACCTTCGATGATGTCCATCGCCGAGTCATATTGCTCGTTCGCTGCGTCGCTGAAGCGCGTGACGCGGCTCATCCGGCCTTCTTGGGCGATTTTCAGCGCTGCGATAGCCTTGGTCCAGGGCTCCACCAGACTCATGATGACGAACTCGCTGTCGAGACTAGACAGATCCGCCAGCATCTGTTCATCGACATAGTCGCCAAAGCGGCGCACGCCGATAGCCGCAACGAACCTTTCCTGCTCGCCGCGCCGGAACCGGATCAATCCCTGTTCGCCGGTAAACTCGACGCAATCGTTAGCAATCGCCTCCGATACTTCGGTATCCTTGATCTTGGCCCGTGGCCGCGAGATCGGGCTGGCTAAAAACCCCCAAAGCGCCAGCAGATTGTCATCTCCATCGGCATCCTCGCTCATGATCCGTGGCTGATAGGGGCCGAGCATATGAAGTGTCGCATCGACGGCCTCCTGGAGGCGCGTCCGGGCGGCACGCCCCTTGCCGGCGGTCGAGAGCACCAGCACCTGACGGTGGTGATAGGTGGTCTGAAAGGAGGCGTTCCAGGCCGTCGCCATATCTTTCAGCAATATATTGTCGAACTCATCGTCGCGTCGCAGCGCGACCCGTTCGCGTAAAAGCATGCTACGGACGGTGATGCCCAGCTCGGCGATAGCGTCCAGCCAATTTTTGCGCAGACGAAATAGCGCATCGCGTTCCGCCGGGCTGAGGAAGGTGATATCGCGCCCCTCGACCAGCAGGCATTGAACCAATGTGCCGTCTCTACAGACCAAGGTTCGCCGGTCAGGCAAAAGACGGTCGAAAGGCAAATGGTCCGCCAGACGCGTGTCGCGCGGCGGAGGGAGCACAAACCGTGCGACGGCCGGAACCGAAAGCGCCGTAAAGGCACCGCCGCCCAGCAACATTCCCATGACACTGAGCCCAGCTCGCACCGGCGACACGCCCTTGGTCAGTGTCGCCAGAACGTTCTGCGACATCTCCGCGGCGAGGGAGGGCTCAAGGGACATATTTGTTTCCCGCTACCGGCAGAAGATTGGCGGTCTTTTTCCGCGACACCATCCAGGCCGAAATAAGCCCCGAAATGTGCGGATCTCGAGCGGCATAACCGGCCATCAGCGCATGCCCCACCAGCAGAGTGGCGAAGAAAGGCAGTGGGTTGACGTTGAACCCCATGATTCCGAACAGCATCGCAGTGATGTTGATCAGCACGTTGCCGGCTGCGGGCATAAGCGGCGCCCAGAAGACCTGTGGCGGCTCGGCGACGACTCGGAGTACCAGCGTTCTCATGGTCGGTTATGGGCTGGTGGGCGCGGTCAGGCCAAAATAGGTGATCACTTGGCTTACGAAAGCAACCAAAGCAAGGCCGCCCAACAAGCTGATCGCCCAGCTCCATTTGAAATGCCCGAAGAAGGCCGAGGCGGCGAGGCCGAGCACGCCCAACGCGCCGACCACCATCAGAATGTTACGGACATTGGTGAAGATGTCGCTGGTCTTGCTCTGCACAGAGGTGAAGAACGTGGCACTGGAAGTATCGGCCCAGGCCGGGACTCCCAGCGTTGTGGAAACAACAAACAGGGCGAAGAGCAACGCAAAACGAGCTTCTATGCTCGGATTTTTCTCAAGATCGAACATCGTAGAAGGTTCCCCTGATTGTGATTTTCCATTTTATATCCATTTTGGATACATTCGTCTACAGACAAAAGCGGCGAGGGCTCGCCGGCAGGGCTGCGGGGCTGGCGGGGCCGGCAAAGCCCTTGACGAAGAAGGGATATCGGCGGATTCTTGGGCACTGTCCTGCGATGCTCGTCGCGCGGGGGCTCAGCACCATCCGGAAACTTCACTCTGTTTACGGGACCGCCGGCGGTTCGATGACTCGACAACAATGACCCTGCACGACCAACCCAATCGCATCCGCGAATGGCGCGCCCGGCGCCGGATGTCGCTTGCCGAATTGGGCGAGACGGTCGGGCTCAGCCGCTCGGAGATCAGCAAGCTTGAAAATGGCAGCCGGCGCGTGCGCGCCGAACATCTGGTGATCCTGGCCAAGGCGCTGAAGGTGCCCCCGGAAGAACTGATGGATCGCGATACCGTGCGCGACATGCTGGGCGAGATTCCGCAGCCGGCGCCGGCCCCCTCTTCCTCGATGCTGCCGGTGCGCCAGTCGCGCCGTCAGGGCGGCATGGTGATCGTGCCGGAACAGGAAACGCCGGGCATGGGCATCGAGGCACCGCCGCAGCTGGCTCATGTGCCGGGCGCCTATGCCTTCTACATGCCCGATACGTCCTATGAACCCCGCGTGCCGGTCGGCGCGCTGCTGATGGTCAATACCGTGCTGCCGCCAAGAGCCGGCGACATGGCGGTGGTGCATCTGGACGGGGCGGAACCCTTCCTGGCCTCGGTCGAGCGCCAGGGCGACAAGCTGGTGGCGGTGGCCAATAAGGACACCGCACCGGTCGACCTCAACGGCCCGCATGTCGCGCGCACGCACCGCATCGCCGGCGTCTGGTACGCCTGACCGCTCGGCCGAGCGCGGGCGCGCGTCACATCTCTAGGCGGACAGCTGATCGCTACCGGAGAGGGGAAACGACATGAAATCGACCATATTCACGATAAAAGTGAAGATAATCATCGCTGTACTCATCCCGATCATCGGAATGATCTCCTTTTCCGTCATGAGCGCCATCGATCAGCGCGATATTCTGACGCAAAGCCGGAAAGACCATCTCCACCAGATCGTCGACGCCGGCATTTCCATTCTTGCCCATTACCAGACCCTGGCCGCGAACGGGCAAATGAGCGACTCCGATGCGCGCGAGCGGGCCAAGGCGGATATCAGGGACATACGCTACGGCAAGGGAGACTACCTGTTCATCTATCGCTCGGACGGCGTCACGGAGGTCCTGGGCGTGGCGCCCCAGCTCGAGGGCAAGCAACGTATAGACACCACCGATCCCAGCGGGATTCCGTTCGTCAAATTGCTGATCGACGCCGCACACCGAGGCGATGGCTTCGTCGCCTACAGCTTTCCGCGCAAGGCCGGGGAGCCCGCCGCACCGAAAATCTCGGCCGCTCTCTATTTCAAACCGTGGGACTTGGTGGTCGGCAGCGGAGTCTATATCGATGACATCAGCGAGACCTTCCAGCGGCAGTTGATCCGTCTGGGCATCATCCTGGTCATATCGGTGCTGGTGATTTTCAGTATTTCCTTTGCCCTGGTCCGCAGCATCACGGCCCCCTTGTCACTGATAACGGCCCTGATGGAGCGTCTGGCCTATGGCGATAAGACGATCGCCATCCCTTTTGCCGACAAGCGCGACGAGATCGGCAAACTGGCCCGGGCGCTCGATATCTTCCGCCAGCAGGCCTTGGAGCTGGAGCAGAAAAGCGAGGCTCAGCGCCAGGCGGACGCCCGCAATGCCGAACTTCTGGCGACGGAACGGCGCAGTATCGCGACAGAGTTCGAAGCCAGGGTGACGGATATGATCGCCGGCAGCTTCACCTCCAGCACCGGCATGCACGACACCGCGAAAATCATGTCCGATGTCGCCGACCGCTCGCTGTCGCAGGCCGGCTCGGTCGCGGCCGCCGCGGAAGAGGCGACCTCAAACGTTCAGACCGTCGCCGCCGCTTCGGAGGAACTATATGCGTCGATCTCCGAGATCAGCCGCCAGGTCGCCGACGCAGCCCGCATATCCAGCGAAGCATCCGAAGAAACCAAGCGAATCAATGGCATGATGAGTGACCTGTCCAGTTCCGCCAGCCGGATCGGTGAAGTGGTCAAGCTGGTCAACGACATCGCCAGTCAGACAAATCTTTTGGCCTTGAACGCGACAATCGAAGCCGCCCGCGCCGGAGATGCCGGCAAAGGCTTCACCGTGGTGGCTGGAGAGGTCAAGACCCTCGCCGCCCAGACGGCGCGGGCGACCGATGAGATCACCAGCCAGATCACCTCGGTCCAGAACGAAACCCGACGCGCGGTGGATGCCATCCGCACTATCGGACTGGTGATCGAGCAGGTTAAGCAGATCTCGTCGGGCATCGCGTCGGCGGTGGAAGAACAAGGCGCAGCCACCCAGGAAATCGCCCGGAATGTAAGCCAGGCGGCCGCGGGCACCAATCAGGTCTCGGCGAATGTCGGCGGACTGACCCAGGCTGCCGGTACCACCAAGACCATCGCCGAGAAAGTTTTGACCGTCGCAAGCGAACAAGCGCGTTATGCCGAGACAATCCGAGCGGAAATCAGCAACTTTCTCGCCAAAATGCGCTCATGAAGACGGTATGGGCCCCCCAAGCAACAGCTCGCCGGCCGCGCGTCGTTCGCCGAAGCAATCGAACGGTTGGTCGACGGGGCGGATTGACAGACCCCTGACCAGCCATCAGCCTGTCCGCCAACTTAATACCCCCTGAGGAGACGTTCATGAAACGACCTGCGCGGCGCTTGCCGATTTTCGCGCTGACCCTGATGGTGACCGGAGGCCTGCTGGGCGCGGGTGCCTATGCCGCCGAAAAGGCCAAGACCACGGCCAACACCACTCTGCCGGCCAGCAACCCCTTCTCGCGCCCCTCGACCCTGCCTTATGGCGCCGAACCGATGGACCAGATCAAAGATAGCGACTTCAAGGACGCCATCGATGTCGGCATCGCCCAGGAAAATATCGAGATCGCGATGATCGCCAACAGCAAGGATAAGCCGACTTTCGAAAACACGATCGGTGCGCTGGACCGCAGCGGCGCGCTGCTCGGGCGCGTCAACAACCTGTTCCAGCAGCTGGTCGGGGCAAATACCAACGACACGCTGGACAAGATCAATGAGGAAGAGACCCCGAAGATGCAGGCGCATCAGGACTCGATCCTGCTGAACGCCAAGCTGTTCAAGCGCGTCAAGGCGGTCTACGACGCCCGCGACAATTCGGGCCTCACCGACGACCAGAAGTTCCTCGTCACCAGCACCTATCGTCGCTTCGTCCATTCCGGCGCCGAACTGCCGCCCGACAAGAAGAAGCAGCTCTCAGCGCTCAACGAGAAGATCGCCAAGCTCTCCAACGAGTACCGTACCAAGCTGCTGGCCGCCGGCAACGAAGCGGCCGTGCTGGTGGAGTCCAAGGACCAGCTCGACGGGCTGTCGGAGGCCGATATCGCCTCCGCTGCGGCGTCGGCCAAGAAGGCCGGCCATGACGGGCAGTATCTGCTGGTGATCCGCAATACCACGCAGCAGCCGCTGCTCGCCTCTCTCAAGAATCGCGATCTGCGCCTGAAACTGATGCAAGCCTCGGAGACCCGCGGCGAGCATGCCGGCAAGAGCGACGTGCGCGACCTGATCGCCACCATCGCGCAGCTGCGCGCCCAGAAGGCCGAACTGATGGGCTTTCCCACCTTCGCCGCCTTCACCGAGGCCGAGCAGATGGCCAAGACGGCCGACGCCGCCAAGAAGCTGCTGATCGATCTGGCCCCCGCCGCAGTCAAGAAGGCCAAGGAAGAGGCGTCTGAAATCCAGGCCGTGATCGACGAGCAGAAAGGCGGCTTCCAGCTGACCGCCGCCGACTGGAACCTCTATGCCGAACAGGTCAGGAAGGCCAAGTACAGCGTCGACGTCGACGAGGTGAAACAGTATTTCGAGATCGATCGGGTTCTGAAAGACGGCGTCTTCTTCGCCGCCAACAAGATGTACGGGCTGACCTTCAAGGAACGCCACGACATCCCGACCTATCACCCCGACATGCGCGTCTTCGAAGTGTTCGAGGAGAGCGGCAAGCCGCTGGCGCTGTTCATGCTCGACCCGTGGGCCCGCCCGAACAAGAATGGCGGCGCCTGGTGCACCCCGATCAACAACCCGTCGGGCATGGATAACCGCCTGCCGATCCTGGTCAATACCGAGAACTTCACCAAGCCCGAGGACGGCAAGCCCGGCCTGTTGTCGTTCGACGATGTGACGACGATGTTCCACGAATTCGGCCATGCTTTGCACGGTATGTTCTCGGTGCATTATTACCAGGGCGAGAACGGCTTCAACGTGCCGACCGACGTCGTCGAGTTCCCCTCGCAATTCAACGAGCATTGGGCTCTCGAGCCGACCGTCTTCGCCAATTACGCCAAGCATAACCAGACCGGTGCGCCGATGCCGCAGGATCTGGTCGACAAGATCAAGAAGGCCCGCACCTACGGCAAGGGCTATGCCACCACCGAATATGTCGCCGCGGCGCTGCTCGATCTGGAATGGCATAGCCTCACTGCCAAGGATCCCAAGCAGACCGACGTCGACGCCTTCGAGGCCGCTGCCCTCAAGAAGGACGGCGTCGCCCTGCCGGAAGTCCCGCCGCGCTATCGCAGCCCGTATTTCCTGCATATCTGGGGCAATGGCTATGAGGCGAATTACTACGCCTATATGTGGGGCGAGATCCTCGACGACGACGCTTACGAATGGTTCGTCGAGAATGGCGGCATGACCCGCCAGAACGGCCAGATCTTCCGCGACAAGATGTTGGGCCGGACCTACACCGCCGACCCGATGGAAGTCTATCGCGCCTTCCGCGGCCGCGATCCCTCGGCGGAGGCGATCAAGCGCGAGCGCGGGCTGGAGTAAGCCCAGCCCGTAGCCGGCACAGTGAACGGGGAGCCTCGCGGCTCCCCGTTTTCAGTCCGCGTCCGCGTAGCCCTTGACCAGATCGGTCAGAAAATCGCGCGCAACATAGACCGAACGCACGCCCTTGCGCTCGTTCAAGCCATGCACGCCGCCGCCATCGGGCTCGCCCCAGCTGCCCGGCACGCCATAGACTGGAATGCCGACCGCTTCGAGGAAGACGCCATCGGTGGCGCCCGTCGACATGGTTGGGATCAGCGGCACGCCGGGATAATATTTCGCCACCATCGCGCGGGCCGGCTCGACCACCTTGGGATCCAGGGGCGGCGGCACCGCATCCGGGCCGCGCTGCTTGTTGGCGGTGATGGTGACTTTAGGATCGTTGATCACCTTGGCCAGGGTCGCCAGGGTGCCGTCCACCGTCTCGCCGGGGAAGATACGGCAATTGATGTTGGCGCCGGCCCGCTGCGGCAGTGCGTTCTCGGCATGGCCGCCATCGAGAAGGGTGGCGACGCAGGTGGTACGCAGCATCGAATGATAGGCGCGATCTTTCGAGACGATGGCGTCGGCCGCCTTATCGTTGGGGTTCTGCGAGAGTGCCACCATCGCCTGGCCCATCTCGTCGCCGCGGCTCTTGCCGACCTCGGCGAAATAGGTGCGCGTGGTGTCGGTCATCTTCACCGGGAACTCGTAGTCGCGGATTTTCGCGATGGCGTCGGCCAGTTCATAGATTGCATTGTCGCGGATCGGGATCGAGCTGTGTCCGCCCGGATTGGTGGCTTCGATGCGGTAGTTCTGCGCCTTCTTCTCGCCAACCTGAATGGTTTCGAGCACCAGCTTGCCATGACCATCGGTGCGCCCGCCGCCGCCCTCATTGAGCGCGAAGGCCGCCTGCACCGCGTCCGGCCTGTTCTGGGCCAGCCAGTCGGCGCCATTGAAAGCGTCGGTGGTCTCCTCGCCGCAGGTCAGCGCCAGCTTGACGGTACGCCTGGGGTGATAGCCCGCCTTCTTCCAGCGCGCCAGCATGTCGACCCAGATGGCGTCCATCGCCTTCATGTCGGCGGAGCCTCGGGCATAGAAATAGTTGTTTTCCTCGATCAGGGTGAAGGGATCGCGGGTCCAGTCCTCGCGCTTGGCTTCGACCACGTCGAGATGGCCCAACAGCAGGATGGCTTTCTCGCCCGTCGCAGTGCCGGCCAGCTGGGCGGTCAGGCCGCCCTCCTTGGGATGGTCGGGCACCGAGAACAGCGAGACCTCCTTGTCGGTGAAGCCGGCCTTCTTGAGATGCGCCGCCATGCGCTCGGCCGCCAGGGTACAGCTGCCGGCGGATAAGGTGGTGTTGGTCTCCACCAGCTCTTTATAGAGCGCCCGGAACGCCGTCTGGTCAGGCCGCAGCGGCTGATCCATCGGCGGCTCTTCTGCCAGGACCGGCGCCGTCGACAAAGCCAAGCCAGCCAGCAGCAGCTTCAACCTGTTCATCTTCATCCCCTTTTAGAGCTTCGAGCCTTTAGTCTGCGCCATGGCATACATACATTTTGCCTATCGCCAGCCATGAGGCAATCTCAAGAAATTTGAGCCCTGGCGCCGAGATTCGTGCGAGCGAGGGTGATTCCCGCGCGCCCCCCCTGCACACCAATCGTCCTGATTCCCCAAAAGGAAAGGCCCGACCGAGCTGCGCATGAAGCGCGCGGCTTTGATCGGGCTGAATAACGAGCCGGCCTTCAGCTGACCTTTTCCGCCCCGATCAGTTCGATCAGCGCATCGACCGTGGCCAGCGCCTTGGGGAAATCGTAGGACTCGGTCTGTTCGACCAGCCTCTTGGCCAAGGCGGCGTGATCGCGCGGCAGCACGCCGGCCAATTCGCGGCAATGGCGGGCGGCGTCGGTGTCGGCGTCGGCCACCAGCATGCGCAGCATCTTGAGCCGACTCAGCACTTCGCCCGGATGATCGACCTTGTTGGGTTCCGCGGCGGTAGAGGGATTGTTGATGACCTGGTCGATCAGATGGAGCGCCTGCTCCAGCGCCTGCATGGTGGCGGTGTAGCTGTCGCGCACCATATCCTCGCTATGGTCGTCACGCACCGCTGTCTCGAGACGGCCGGCGGCGGACTGCAGCTCCAACAGGCCGATCGTGCCGGCGATGCCCTTCAGGCTGTGCGCCGTCCGAACCGCGCCCTCGATATCGTCGCTGTCGCGCATCTCATCGAAATTGCGCGAGAAATTGGGGGCGTCGGCCTGGAAACGCTGCATCATCTTGATCAGCAGCGCCATGTTGCCGCTGGCCCGGCGCAAGGCCGCGTCGAGGTCGAGCGCCACGGCGGTGGGCTTTTCGGGCTCGGAAGCGACACGGGCCGGCTCGGCCGTATCGGTGCCGCCGATGGTCCAACGATAGACCACCTGGCGCATCTCGTCAGGCTCGACCGGCTTCGAGACATAGTCGTTCATGCCGGATTCCAAGGCGCGCTCGCGGTCGCCGCTCATGGCGTTGGCGGTCATGGCGATGATCGGCAGTTTGGCGAAGCGATCCGACCGGCGCAGCTGGCGCGTCGCCGAATAGCCGTCCAGCACGGGCATCTGCACGTCCATCAGCACGCAGTCGACGCTCTCCTTGTCGAGAAGCTCGACCGCTTCGAGGCCATTTTCGGCGATCAGCACCACCGCGCCAGCCTGCTCCAGCAACTCGCGGGCGCACAGCTGGTTGATATCGTTATCCTCGACCACCAGCACGCGGACGCCGTCAAGGCGAGCCTTTCCGGTATGAGCAGCGGGAAGCGGAAGGCGGGTCAGATCGGCATCGGGCATCACGCTGATGATGGCGTCCAGCACCGTCGAGGCACTGACCGGCTTGAGCAGCGGGCCGACGAATTCATGCTTCTCGACCTCCTCGGAGATCTCGTCGACCGCAGTGGCGGTGACGATGATGATGACCGGGCGGCCGGCATCGCCGGCCAATTGGCGGATCTCGCGCCCCACATCGATGCCGCCCCCTGGGTAGCTGTCGCCATGCAGCTCCTGATCCAGAACCACCACGTCGAAATCGGCGCCCTCCGCGTTGAAGGCGTCGAGCGCCTCTTGCGCCGTCTCGGCCTGCACCACCTGGCACCCGAATGCCTCGAGATGGGTCGAGAGCAGCTGGCGGGCATTGGTCTGGTTGTCGGCCACCAGAGCGCGCACCTGCTGGAAGGCGGTGCGCGAGGAATTCTTGGCCGTGGTCAGGGTGCCGACCTGCAGCGAGATCTCGAACCAGAAGGTCGAGCCGCGATTGACCGAGCTGGACACGCCAAAGCGCCCCTGCATCAGCTCGACCAGCCGCTTGCAGATGGCCAAGCCGAGACCGGTGCCGCCGAAGCGCCGGGTGATCGAGCCGTCAGCCTGGCTGAACGGAGCGAACAAGGAGGCCTGCTGTTCCTCGGAGATACCGATGCCGGTATCCGTGACCGAGAAGCGCAGATTGACCATGTCCTTCTTCTTACCGAGAAATTCGGCGCGGAAGCGGACCTCGCCCGATGGGGTAAATTTGATGGCGTTGCTGCCGAGATTGAGCAGGATCTGCGACAGGCGCAGCGGATCGCCCGACACCACGGGCGGCACATTCGGATCGATGTCGAAGGTCAGCTTCAGCCCCTTCTCGCCCGCCTTGACCGCCAGCATGGCGTCAAGGCTGCGGAACAGTTTGGAAAGGTCGAAATCCTCATTCTCCAGCGACATCTTGCCCGCCTCGATCTTCGAGAAATCGAGGATGTCGTTGATGATGCCCAACAGCGCATTGGCCGAGGACAGGATCTTTTCCAGGTAATTGCGCTGCTTGGGGTCGAGCGCGGTCGACAGACCCAGATGCGACAGGCCGATGATGGCGTTCATCGGCGTGCGGATCTCGTGGCTCATATTGGCCAGGAATTCGGACTTCAGCTTGTTGGCCACCTCGGCGGCGACCTTGGCGGCGACCAGTTCGCGGTCGCGCGCGATCTGCGCCGAGACGTCGGCGAACAGGGCCACGACG
>Ga0116226_10001120_pt1 | contig 23277 bp, 23 predicted proteins | sample S1TSphfallax_FD_89692 | JGI IMG/M metagenome (GOLD analysis project Ga0116226, IMG submission 89692) | Host-associated microbial communities from peat moss isolated from Minnesota, USA - S1T2_Fa - Sphagnum fallax MG | ecosystem: Host-associated > Plants > Peat moss > Unclassified | place: USA... | reverse complement strand
GGGGCGGCGGGGTTTGAATTTTCCGTCTCGGATGCGCTGGGCGAGTTCGTCGAAGCGCCGCTTGATGCGGGAGAGGCGCTGGTGGATCTGGAAGTTGAGGTCCCTCGGCATCGACGCGTGCCCTAGGTAGATCTGCTGGGTCACGAACCCGAGCAGGTAGAACAGCGCGCCGGAGAACCGCGCGGCGGCGGTGGGGGTTGGGGGTGCGTCGGTCACGGGGAGAAGATAGTGTAGGTGACGCAGTGATGTCAAGTGTGTTTAACGTGTCCGTTGCCTTTTCTGACGCTTGGTGCGGTCCCATGGATCGCCGGCTCTGGGCCCGGCGATGACGAGTTTTTTGAATCAACGGGTTGTCGTGTAGGGCGGAAAAGCGCAGCGCCTTCCGCCGACGCATGGTGCCGTCGTGACGGGGTTGCCGTCGGCCCCCGGCACCGTTTGCGCGCGGGATGGGTGCGTCGGCGGAAGGCGCTTCGCTTTTCCGCCCTACCGTCTACGGTCCCCTGGGCCCGGCGATGACGAATTGACCGTGAATCAACGGATTGTCGTGTAGGGCGGAAAAGCATAGCGCCTTCCGCCGACGCATGGTGCCGTCGTGACGGGGTTGCCGTCGGCCGCCGGCGCCGTTCGCGCGCGGGATGGGTGCGTCGGCGGGAGGCGCTGCGCTTTTCCGCCCTACCGTCTATCGTTCGCCGAATGCCCGCCTTCGCCGGCGAGGCGCACCCCTGTTGGCGCACCCCGGCGCCTCGGGTAGAGTATCGGCGTATCAACGGAGCCACGTATCAGGATGCGGCTGCGCACCCGACGCCCATCGGCTCCCCCGACTCGGATCGACCGCTATGTGTTCCGCCAGCTCCTGGTGGCTCTGCTGGCCGTCTCCGGCGGGCTGGTGGCGCTGATCTGGCTGACCCAGTCGCTGCGGCTGGTGGAACTGGTCGTCAACCACGGGCTGACGTTAAAAGTGTTCCTGGAACTGACAAGCCTCCTGATCCCCAGCTTCCTGGCGCTGATCCTGCCGATCACGACGTATGTCGTCGTGCAGTTCGTCTATCACCGGCTGGCCGGCGACCGGGAGCTGACCGTGATGCGTGCGGCCGGCGTCTCACCGATGGTGCTGGCACGGCCGGCGCTGGCGCTGGCGCTGGTGTCGATGGCGGCGTGCTTCGCCCTGAACGTCTATATCGTTCCGCGCACGCTGGCCGAGTTCAAGGAATTCCAGTTCGAGATCCGCAACCGCATCGCCGCCTTCCTGTTGCAGGAAGGCGTGTTCACCCCGGTCTCGGACGATCTGACCGTCTATGTGCGCAAGCGCGACACCGACGGCACGCTGCACGGAATGCTGATCGACGACGCGCGGCAACCCAACAGCCACGCGACGATCCTGGCCGAGCGGGGCCGGCTGGTCGATACCGGCGGCGCGCCGCGCGTGCTGCTGATCAACGGCAGCCGGCAGCAACTCGATCGACAGACCGGGCGGCTCGACGTGCTGACGTTCAGCGAGGACACCATCGACCTGGCGCAGACGGGCAAGGGGGAGGAAACCAGGTTGCGCGATCCGACGGAAATGCCGATGAGCGACCTGATGAATGCGTCGCCCGCGACGTTCGGCGAGCATGAGTTCGGCAAGGCCGTGGTGGAGGCCAACAAGCGGCTGGCCTCGCCGTTCACCGCGCTCAGCTTCGCGCTGATCGGGCTGGTCGCCGTGCTGACCGGCGCGTTCCGCCGGCACGGCGGGTTGCTGCGCCCGGCGGCCGCCGTGCTGGCCGTCGCCACGCTGCTGGTGCTGGGCCTCGCGTTCGGCAACCTCGCCAGCCGCGACGTGCGCCTGGTGCCGCTGATCTGGGTGCAGGCGATCCTGCCGGGGCTGGTGGCGGGATGGGTCCTGTTCGGCCCGCAAATCCGGCTGCTGCCGTGGGTTTCGCCGCGCCGGACGCGGCCCGCGTGAGGCGGGCGGCATGAGGTGGGCGGCGTGAGGCGGCGGCGGGCCCGGCCGGCGGTCGCGCGCTGATGTTTCTCGCGCGGACGCTGTCGATCTACATCTCGCGAGTGTTCCTCCTCGCGGTACTGGCAACCCTGGTGGGGCTGACCGCGCTGATGGAGATGGTCGATTTCATCGAACTGCTGCGCCGCTCGGTGACGCGGCCGGAGGCGACGTTCGGCATCGTCAGCGAAATCGCCGCGCTGCATCTGCCGTGGGTCGCGATGCAGATCCTGCCGTTCGCGGTGCTGCTGGGCGGCATCATCGCGTTCTGGCGGCTGACCCGGTCGTCCGAGCTGGTGGTGGCCCGCGCCGCCGGCCTGTCGGCGTGGCAGTTCCTGATGGCGCCGGTGCTCTGCGCGGTGGCGCTCGGCGCGCTCGGCACTGCCGGGATCAGCCCGGTCTCGGCGGTGATGCGGGCGCGGGCGGAGGTGATGGAGGACAATTATCTCCGCAGCAACGGCGGACCGCTGGCGTTGAACGGCGGCCAGCTCTGGCTGCGCCAGGCCGACCACATGCTGAAGCCGCAGGGTGTCGCGATCCTGCACGCACACTCGGTGGCGGCGCAGGGATTCGAACTCGACGCGCACGACGTCACCGTGTTTCGCCTGGACGGCAACGACCGCCTGCTGCAACGCATCGACGCCGCCGGCGCGACGCTGGGGGATGGCGCCTGGCTGCTGCACGACGCGCGCACCGTCGTCGCCGGCCAGTTGCCGACCAGAATCCCGACCGTCACGCTGCCCACCGATCTGACGGTCGCGCGGGTGCAGCAGAGCTTCGCGCCGCCCGACACGTTCTCGGTCTGGGCGCTGCCGGGGTTCATCGCGCTGCTCGACCGCTCCGGCTTCTCCTCGATCCGGCACCGGCTGCATTTCCAGTCGCTGCTGGCGCTGCCGCTGCTGGCCGGAACGATGTGCCTGCTCTCGGCCGGCTTCTCGATGCGGCCGCAGCGGCGCGGCGGGGTGGCGCAGATGATCGGCAGTGGCATCGCCGCCGGCTTCGCTTTGTTCCTGGTGTCCAAGTTCGCGGAGGAATTCGGGCAGTCGGGCGCGCTGCCGCCGGTGCTCGCCGCGTGGGCGCCGGCCGGTGCCGGCCTGATGCTGTCGGTGGCGTTGCTGCTGCATCTGGAAGACGGCTGAGATGCACGACCGCGACCGGCCGCCGGAGCGTGCGCATCTCGCCCCGCTTCCACCGCCCCCGCGCCGCCGGAAGGCGAGAACCAGGCTGGCGCTGCTGCTGGCGACCGCGCTGGTCGCGGCCGGGGCCGCCGCCGCGCGGGCCCAGTTCAGCGCGCTGCACGCCGGCAGGGAAGCGCCGATCTCCAACGACCAGCCGGTTTATTATGTCTCCGACGGCGCCGAATACGACCGAGACAGCGGCATCGTCACGCTGACCGGCCATGTCGAGATCTGGCAGGGCGACCGCGATCTGCGCGGCGACAAGGTGACGTATGACCGCAACACCGGCGTGGTCGCGGCCTCCGGGCACGTCGTGCTGCTCGAACCCGACGGGCAGGTGATCTTCGGCGACTACGCCGAGCTGACCAAAGGCATGAAGGACGGCGTGGTCAGCAACCTGCGCGCGCAGCTTGCCGACAACGGGCATCTGGCCGCCAACGGCGCACGCCGCATCGACGCGCGGATCAACGAACTGAGCCGCGCCGTCTACTCCACCTGCGACGCCTGCAAGGACGATCCCGACGCGCCGCTGCTGTGGGACCTGCGCGCCCGCTCGGCGGTGCAGGACGTGGACAACAAGCGCATCGAATACACCGACGCGATCATCGACTTCGAAGGCGTGCCGGTGCTGTATCTGCCGTACCTGTCGCACCCGGACCCGTCGCAGCGGCGGGCGAGCGGCTTCCTGGTGCCCTCGCTCGGCGAAACGACGCATCTCGGGTTCTATACGGTCCTTCCGTATTTCTGGGCGATCGACGATTCGACCGACGCCACCATCGCGCCGTTGCTCGCGGCACAGGACGGGCCGGCGGTCGAGGGCCAGTTCCGGCACGAATTCAACGACGGCAAGGTGACGATCGACGGCTCGGCGGCCAGATACGGAGGCACCACCCAAGGCGACATCTTCGCCCGCGGCGCGTTCGCGATCGATGACGAGTGGCGCTGGGGTTTCGACCTGGAGCGCGCCAGTTCATCGGACTACATGCGCGACTTCCGCATCAGCGGCGAGGCAACGGTGCTGGCCAGCACCGTGTACCTGGAGGGGTTCGGGCAGGGCTCTTATACAAAAGTGGATTCGTTCGCTTTCCAGGGCCTGACGAGCAACCTCGTGCCGGCCCAGATCCCGCTCGTGCTGCCGCGCTACGAATACAGTTTTGTCGGCGAGCCGGACGCGCTCGGCGGCCGGACCTCCCTCGATGCCGGTGCCTTCAACATAATCCGCGACCAGGGCACCAACACCGCCCGCGTCAGTCTCAGCACGAACTGGGAGCGGCCATTCAACGGCCCGCTCGGCGATCTGTGGAAGCTGGTGCTGCATATCGACAGCGCCGGCTACTCCGCCCACCAAATGGATGTGGCGCCAACGCTGGGTGCCACGAACGCGGCGGATTCGGCGCAGGCCATGCCGACGGCGGCGCTCGAACTGCACTGGCCGTTCCAGCGCGATGCGGGCGACTGGGGAACCCAGGTGGTCGAGCCGATCGTGCAACTGATCGGGGCGCCGAACGGCAGTTCCTACGGGATCAATCGTCCGCTGGCGGCGAACGGCTACTACAACACGCGGATTCCGGACGAGGACAGCTTCGATTTCGAGTTCACGGACGCGACGCTGTTCAGCCTGAACCGATTCTACGGGATTGATCGGCTGGAGGGCGGCGCACGGGCCAACGTCGGTTTGCACGCCGACTGGTTCTTCCCGGATGGGGAGAAGATCGACGCGCAGATCGGCCAGGGCTACCGCGCCAAGGCCGACCCGGCGTTTCCTGTCGGCTCGGGGCTGAACGGCACGGTGACGGACATCGTCAGCCATGTCAGCTACACGCCCAATTCCTGGATCGATTTCACCACCCGGGAGCGGTTCGACCACCAGACGCTGGGGGTGAAATTCGCCGATACGCTGGTCACCGGCGGCCCGTCCTGGCTGCGGCTGAACGGCGGCTACCTCTATTCGCCCTATTCGCCCTACATGTACTACCAGGACATCGTCATCGTTAACGGCGTCAACGCGCTTCCGCTGATACCCCGCAACGAGGTGACGCTCGGCGCCTCTACCTCCTACGGCCACTGGCGCGCGCATGTGTCGGTGCGCCGCGACCTGCAATCCCACCAGCTTGTCAGCCTGTCCGCCGGCGGGGCGTACGAGGACGAATGCTTCGTCTTCGACGTGGAGTTCGGCCGGCGCTATACGTCCCTCAACGGGGACAACGGTGCCAACACGCTGCTGTTCCAGTTGACCCTCAAGACGGTCGGTTCGTTCGGCTACAGCGGCCTCTAGTGCTCTGGCTCATGAGAAGGTTCAGCATGTTTGCCTGCCTCGCCCTCCCGCCGCTCCGCCGTTGCGCGGCCCTCGCCACCGTCCTGGCCGCGTGCCTGCTGGGCGGGGCGGCGGGCGTCGTGCCGCCCCCTCCGCCGATCTCGGCCACCGAGGCGGCCCGCATCGTCGCCATCGTCAACGGCGACGTGATCTCCGGGGCGGACGTGGAAAATCGCCGCCGGCTGTTCGCGCTGTCGACCGGACTGCCGGCAAGCCCCGAGGTGCTGGAACGGCTGACCCCGCAGATCACGCGGCAACTGATCGACGAGCGCCTGCGATTGCAGGAGGCGCAGCGGCGCCGGATCGTTGTCACCGACCAGGAGATCGCCAAGGCGATCGGCGAGGTCGAGGCACGCAACGGCATGGCGCCGGGAACGCTGCGCAATCGCCTGTCGGCCGACAAGGTCGATTTCCGCACGCTGGTCGACCAGATTCGCGTGCAGATCGGCTGGACCCGCGTGCTGCGGGAGGTGATGGGGTCGCAATCGCAGGTGACGCCGGCCGACATCGCCGAGCAGGAACGGATTCTGAAGCAGCAGGTCGGGCAGACCGAATACCGCGTTGGCGAGATCTTCATTCCCGCCGACTCCCCGGCGGCGGTGACCGAGGCGCAGCGCTTCGCCGACACGGTGATCCAGCAATTGCACGCGGGCGCGCCGTTCCCGGTGGTGGCGGCGCAGTTCAGCCAGAGCCAGACCGCGCTGCAAGGCGGCGACCTCGGGTGGGTGCAGCCGAACGAGGTCGATCCGGAGGAGTTGCGCGTGCTGAAGGAGATGCCGGTCGGCGCCGTCAGCAACCCGCTGCGCGTGCCGGGCGGGTTTTCGATCGTCTCGCTGCACGGCAAGCGGGAGATCGGCAAGGACCTGGCGACGATGCTGACGGTGCGGCAGGCGTTCTTCCCGTTCACCACCAAACTCGACTCCAACAACCCGACCGAGCAGCAGAAGCAGACGCTCGAGAAGGCGCGCGCGCTGAATGCCTCCGCCAAGGATTGCGCTTCGGTCGACGCGGCGGCGAAGGCCGCGAACAGCGGCCGCCCGGCCGACCCCGGCCCGATCCGGCTGGACACGGTGCCGAGTCCGGGCCTGCGGCAAGTGCTCGGCGGCCTGCCGGTCGGCGTCGCCAGCCAGCCGCTGGTGGCGGAGGACGGCATCCTGGTGGTCATGGTCTGCAGCCGGGAGGAGAAGAATCTCGGCCTGCCCTCCAAGGAGGAACTGACGGACCGCATCCTGAACGAGCGGATCGAACTGGCGTCGCGCCAGTTGATGCGCGACCTGCAACGCCGCGCCGTGCTCGACGTGCGCACCTGACACAAAGCGGAGACAGCCTGCCGCCGCTGCGCGAGGTGATCGCGCGGCACGGGCTGGATGCGCGGCGCTCGCTCGGCCAGCATTTTTTGCTCGACGCGAACCTGGTGGCGCGGATCGCGCGCCAGGCCGGCGACCTGGCCGGGCGGCATGTGGTCGAGGTCGGGCCGGGACCGGGCGGCCTGACCCGCGCGTTGCTGGCGACGGAGGCGGCCGACGTGACGGCGGTCGAGGTCGATCCGCGCGCCATCGCCGCGATCACGGAACTGGCCGGGGTTTCGCCGCGTCTGCGGCTGGTCGATGGCGACGCGCTGGCGCTGGACCTGTCCGCGCTGGTGCCGGCGCCGCGCCAGATCGTCGCCAACCTGCCGTACAACATCGCCTCGCCGCTGCTGGTCGGCTGGCTGCGGCAGGCGGCGGCCTGGGAGCGGCTGACGCTGATGTTCCAGGAGGAAGTGGCCGACCGCATCTGCGCGGCGCCGGACACGCCGGCTTACGGGCGCCTTTCGGTGATCGCGCAGTTCGCGTGCGTGGCCGAATTCCGGCTGCGCATTCCGCCCGCCGCGTTCGTGCCGCCGCCAAAGGTCTGGTCGGCGGTGGTGGTGCTGACGCCGCGCCCGGTCCAGCCACCGCCGGCGCTGTTCGCAGCCATGGAACGGCTGACCGCCGCCGCCTTCGGGCAACGCCGGAAAATGCTGCGGGGGTCGCTGAAATCGCTGGGCGGCGAGGCGCTGCTCGGGCGCGCCGGAATCGCGCCGGAGCGGCGGGCCGAGACCCTGTCGGTTGCCGAGTTCGAGCGGCTGGCGCGGCTTACCGCCCCGCCCGAAACCCCGCCATGAGATCGGCGAGGCCGACGAGCCGCCGCGTTTCCAGCCGCGCCGCGTGCAGCACGGCGCGCGCCTGCTCGACCGACTGGGCGAAATCGCGGTTGACGAGCACATGATCGAACTCGCCGGCATGGCTGATCTCGCTGACGGCGGCGGCCATCCGGCGGGCGATTTCCTGGTCGTTGTCGCTGCCGCGCGCGCGCAGCCGCGCCTCAAGTTCGGCCAGCGACGGCGGCAGGATGAACAGGCCGACCACGTCCTCCGGCAGCGCCGCGCGCATCTGGCGATGGCCCTGCCAGTCGATGTCGAACACGACGTCCCGCCCTTCGGCCAGCGCCGCCGCGACCGGCGCGCGCGGGCTGCCGTAGCCGCGCCCGAACACGCGCGCCCACTCCAGCAGATCGCCCGCCTCCACCATCCGGTCGAACTCGTCGGAGGTGCGGAAGAAATAATGCACGCCCTCCCGCTCGCCGGGCCGCGCCGCGCGGGTGGTCACGCTGACTGACAGGGTCAGATTGGACTCGCTGGCCAGCAGCGCCCGCGTGATCGAGCTTTTCCCGGCCCCCGACGGCGCCGCGACCACCAGACACAGACCCCGGCGGGCGATTGTCATAATACCGACCGACGTAACAACCGACCCATGAAGCGACCCCTCCCCCAGCCCCTCCCACAAGGGGAGGGGGGAAGGAAGGCCAATTCCCCCCTCCCCTTGTGGGAGGGGGTTGGGGGAGGGGAGGCAAGCGGTACATGCGTCACCGGCTGTGCGAATTGGTGCAAGGTGGCGGTCATTCGATGTTCTGCACCTGTTCGCGCAACTGCTCGATGGTTGCCTTCAGCTTGAGGCCGGTCGCGGTCAGCGCGACGGAGGCCGACTTGCTGCACAACGTATTTGCCTCCCGGTTAAACTCCTGCACCAGGAAATCGAACCGGCGGCCGACCTGCGCCGCCTCGGCCAGCAGCGCGCGGGCCGCCTGGATATGGCTGTCGAGCCGGTCCAGTTCCTCCCGCACGTCCGAGCGGGAGGCGAGCAGCGCCACTTCCTGGGCGATCCGCTCCTCCGGCAAGGTCTGGCCGTCGCGCAGCAGGTCGCGCACCGATTCGAGCATCCGCGCCCGCTGCGCCGCCGGCTGGTCGGCGGCCTCGGCCTTGGCCTGGAGGCGCAGCGCCGCGATCTCGTCGAGCTGGGCGGCCAGCATCGTCGCCAGCCGCGCCCCCTCCTCCCGCCGCGCCTGGGCGAGGGCGGCGAGCGCCTGCGCGAATCCGGCGCGCACGGCTTCGGTCTGCGCCGGCGTGATCCGGTCGTCGTCGGCGCCCGCGGCGGCGCGGAGCACGCCGGGCAGCGCGAGCAGCGCCTCGGCGCGCGGCGGCGGGGCTCCGGGAATGCGTGCGGCGAGCGCGGTTGCCAGCGCCAGCACCTGCTCCAGCGCCACCGGATCGGCGGCGATGCGCCCCTGCTCCTCCCGCTTGACGGCAAGCGTGGCCGAGACGTTGCCGCGTTTGAGGATCTTGCCCGTCTCCTCGCGCAGCGCGGGTTCCAGCGCGTCGAAGCCCGGCGGCAGGCGCAGCCGCAAATCCAGCCCGCGACCGTTGACGCTGCGCAACTCCCAGGCCCACGCAAGCCCCTCGACGCTGCCGGCGGTGCGGGCGAAGCCGGTCATGGATGCGAGTGGGACCGTCAAGGAGGGCGCGACCATCGGGACTCCGTGCGGCGCGGGTTGGGGCGCGACCTTCTAGCAGCGGTCGGCTAGTCTCGGAACAATGATGAGCCGCACATCCGTCCTGATCACCGGCGCTTCCAGCGGCATCGGCCGTGCGCTGGCGCTGGCCTGCGCCGCACCGGGTGCGGTTCTGCATCTGGGCGGGCGCGACGCGGGGCGGCTCGACGCGGTCGCGGCGGCCTGCCGGGCGCGTGGGGCGACGGCGACGCCGCGCGGGATCGACGTGCGCGACGCGGCCGCGATGGCGGCGTGGATCGCGGGCGCCGGCCGGCTCGATCTGGTGATCGCCAATGCCGGGATCGGCGCCGGGATCGAAGACGGTGCGCCGGAGCCGGCGGCGCAGGTGCGCGCGATCTTCGCCGCCAATCTGGACGGCGCGCTGAACACGGCGCTGCCGGCGCTCGATCTCATGCGCCGCCAGCCGGCCGGCGCGGACGGAGTGCGCGGGCGGATCGCAACCGTCGCCTCGATCGCTGCGTTCGTGCCGGCGCCGGGCGCGCCGAGCTATTGCGCCTCCAAGGCGGCGCTGGACGCCTGGACGGTCGCCACCGCGCCCGCCGCGTGGGCGCACGGGGTGCGGCTGACCAGCGTCTGCCCCGGCTATATCCGCACGCCGATGACGGAAAAGAACCGCTTCCCGATGCCCGGCCTGATGGACGCCGACCGCGCCGCCCGCATCATCCTGCGCGCCGTCGCCGCCGCGCGGGTGCGCGTCGCGTTCCCCTGGTGGGTCGCCGCCGCCGCGCGCGTGACGGGGCTGCTGCCACCGGGGCTGATCGCGGCGGCGCTGACGCGCGCACCCGGCAAGGCGGGGTTGCCGGCCGACGCGCCGTGATCAGATAACCCGCGAACCAGCACCCATCGGGAGGACTTGCCAATGCCGCACGCCAATCCGGGCACCCATCACATCAAGGTCGGCGATGCCGTCGTCACCGCGCTGAACGACGGGCAGTTCGACGCCGACATCAGCTACGTCACCGGCATTCCGGCCGCCGAGGCGGAGGCGCAGTTGCGCGGCGCGTTCCGCGCGCTGCCGCCGCGCATCACCGTCAGTTGCTTCCTGCTGCGCATGGGCGGACGCACGATCCTGATCGACAGCGGCGCCGGCGGCGCGATGGGGACTCTGCTGGGCGCCACCAAAAGCCGCCTCGCGGCATTGGGCGTGGCGCCGGCCAGCGTCGACACGCTGCTGATCACCCACGCCCATGTCGACCACGTCAACGGGCTGCTCGATGACGCGGGCGGCGCGCTGTTCCCCAACGCCGACCTGTTCCTGCACGAGGCCGAAGCCGGGTTCTGGCTCAACAAGGACGTGCAGGCCAAGGCGCCGGAGGCGATGCAGATGTATTTCGGGATCGCCCAGCGGGCGCTGGCGCCGTATGCCGCGCGGACGACGCTGATCAAGGACGGGGCCGCGTTGCTGCCCGGCGTCACCGCCGTGTTCCTGCCCGGCCATACGCCCGGCCACACCGGCTTCCGCATCGCCTCCGGCGACGCGACGCTGCTGATCTGGGGCGACATCGTGCATCTGCCCGGCCTGCAATTCGCCAAGCCGCTGGCCGGCATGGCGTTCGACGCCGACGGCGACCTCGGCCGCGCGACCCGGGCGAAGGCGCTCGACATGGTCGCGACCGACAAGATCCTGCTCGCCGGGATGCACCATGATTTCCCGACCTTCGGTCATGTCGGCCGGGCCGGCGGCGGCTACGCATTCGAGCCGCTGGTGTGGTCGCCGACCGACGAGGGGCTGTTCGCGGCGGGCTGATCGGGCGTGCGGCGACGCGGGCGGCGCTATGCCGCCCGCGGGCGCTCGATGTTCGGCAGGAACGCGGTCAGCAGGCCGATCGCCGGCAGGAAGGCGCAGACCTGATAGACGGTCTGGATGCTGGTCATGTCGGCAAGCTCGCCGAGCAACGCCGCACCGAGCCCGCCCATGCCGAACGCAAAGCCGAAGAACAGGCCGGAGATCATGCCGACCTGCCCCGGCACCAATTCCTGCGCGTAGACGACGATCGCCGAGAAGGCCGACGACAGGATCAGGCCGATCGGCACGGCCAGCACGACCGTCCACACCAGCCCGACATGCGGCAGGATCAGCGTGAACGGCAGCACGCCGAGGATCGACCCCCAGATCACGTATTTGCGGCCGATCCGGTCGCCGAGCGGGCCGCCGAAGAACGTGCCGACGGCGGTCGCGGCCAGGAACACGAACAGGTCGAGCTGCGCCGCCTGGATGCTCACGCCGAACTGGTGGATCAGGTAGAACGTGAAATACGTGGTGATGCTGGCGAGGTAGAAGAACTTCGAGAACATCAGCGCGATCAGCACGGCGAGCGAGGCCCGGACGCGCGCGGGCGAGAGGTTGTGCTGCACCTCCGCCGCCTTGCGCGTCTTCGCCCCGCGCACCGACTGGCGCTGCACGTACCAGCGCCCGACGCTGCCGAGAATGACCATCGCCAGCAGCGCCAGCAGCGCGAACCAGGCGACGCTGCCCTGCCCGCCCGGCACCACGATGAACGCCGCCAGCAGCGGCCCGAGCGCCGAGCCGGCATTGCCGCCGACCTGGAACAGCGACTGCGCCAGCCCGAACTTGCCGCCCGACGCATAGCGCGCCATCCGCGAGGCTTCCGGGTGGAAGATGGAGGAGCCGAGCCCGACCGTCGCCGCCGCCGTCAAGACCGCCGGGAAACTGTGCGCGTGCGACAGCAGCAGCAGGCCGACGAGCGTGAACGCCATGCCGGCCGCCAGCGAGTAGGGCATCGGCTTGCGGTCCGTGACCAGCCCGACCAGCGGTTGCAACAGCGAGGCAGTGAGCTGGAACGCCAACTGGATCAGCCCGACTTCGCCGAAATTCAGCGCGAGATTGTCTTTCAGGATCGGATACAAAGCCGGCATCAGCGACTGCATCGTGTCGTTGAGCAGGTGCGAGAACGACAGCGCGAGCAGGATCGCGAACGCCGCACTCTCGGCCGCGCCGACGCGGGCGGGGGCCTCCACCAGCTTTTGCATCACGCTCTCCCGCGCCCGTCGCTTGTACAGTGGTAAATCGTGCAATCCACGGCACTATGGCCAAAGGCGTGCCCGCGACCAATCCCGATCTGCCGGGGCCGGCGCAAGGCTGGGATGCGTCCCACTCGGTTCGGCGGCGGTGCGTTCGGGGTCAGCGGCCGTCAAGATCGCGCGGATAGGTCAGCGGCCATGCCGCAAGCATCCGCATAACCGCGTCCGCCGCCGGCTTCAGCGCCGCGCACCCTTGGGCCTGTGCGGTGGCGTATCCCTTTGTCAAAAACGACTCAAGCATCCGATGCCAGATCGTTTCCGCATGACCGCGGTTTCGCGGATCGCCAGGATGCAGCCGCTCTACCGCCGCCAGCACCTCGTCATACGATTTGTCTTGGATATCCAGATAGACAATCCTCGCGAGGCCAGGCCGATCGAACGGTGGGACGCTCGGAAGCGGGATGTCTCCGCATTCCCGGATCATGCCCAGCTCCGTCAACATCGCATTCATGATTTTTGTTGCGGGCTCACCTTCAACTTGTTGCGTATCGAACGCCCGCACTGCCTCCCAGGCGGGCCATGGCGGGAGACTGGACGAATTTGGCAGATCACAGCCCACGAGAATCGCTGCGAAGAGAACGAGTAATCCGAGACGCACGCATAAAATTGTGCAGATTTGGCTCATCGGCCTTCCGGCATCTGCTGTGGCGAAAGGCCGTTGGGCCCCGGCTATGCCCGATGAGTGGCGCTACAAGTTTGCGACAGGTAGCGGCCCGACCACCCACCTCTCCCTGACCCTCTCCCCCCGCAAGCGCGGGCGGAGAGGGGACGTTGCGGCTGATTTCCGCGCGGAACGGACACAAGCGAGATCTGCGAATCCCCTAGCCCACGAGGGGAGGGGGAGCATTCGTTGGCCACGTCAACGCAATCTGCTTAGACCGGTTGCTGCTCCGGGGGTGGAGGAACTTGGGGGCCGGACCAGTCCGGGACCGCCGGCGCATTCGGCACCGGGGACGGCTTGGGGGCGGCCGCCTGCCCGTTGCCCCCCGTCAGGTTCAGCAGCTTCGACGCCGAGCCGGCGGGGTCCTGCAAGACCTCGTCCATCGCCAGGAACGTCGCGACCGGGTCTTCCGCTTGCAGGGTGCCCTCTCCCGGTTTCGGGGCGCCGGGCGGCAACTCGTCGAGCGGGCAGATCGGGCGGCCGGAGCGGTCCTTGGCCAAGGCCTGGTCGGAGCGGTCGCGCGGCCAGGGCTGGCCGGTGGAGCTTACGCCGCCACCGTCGCGCGGCACGAATGTCGCGGGGACGCGGACCCAGCCGGGGCCGCGTACCTGATCGGGCACCTTCTCTCCCGCCGGCACGAAAACGAAGGGACTGTTGAGATCGTCGGACATGGTCACGGTTCTCCGGGGTGTTAGATTTCAGTAACACGATGCGAACAAAATGGCAACCCCGAGTGCTCGCGCGATCGTTGCCCGACGGCGCGTGCGAATTTGCCCCGGCGCGGCGCCGCCGCTATGGTCCGGCCCGCTTCGCCCCCCGGTTCCGCCGGCGCGCGCGGTCAGACCAAGAGGACGTCCGTGGTTGATATTTTCGACGAGGTCGAAGACGACCTTCGCGCCGACCGCGCGAGGCGGCTGCTCACGCACTATGCGCCGGCGCTGATCGCGGCGGTGTTGCTGGTCGTGGCGGCCGCCGGCGGCTGGCGCGCATGGCTGTGGTACGACGGCAAGCGCACGGCCGAACTCGCCGCCGGCTACCTCGCCGCGATGAAGGTCGCGGAAGGCAAGACGCAGGCCGACCATGCCGCCGCCGCCGCCGACTTCGCCGCCGTCGCCGCCAAGGCCGGCCCCGGCTACCGGACGCTCGCGCGGCTGAGCGAGGCGGGACAGAAGGCCGACTCCGGCGACCTCGCCGGCGCCAGCGCGATCTGGGACGAGGTCGCGGCCGACACGTCCGCCGACCGGCTGCTGCGCGACCTCGCGACGCTGCAATGGGCCCTGCACGAGCTCGATACGGCCGATCCGGCGATCGTGCAGGCGCGGCTGGCGCCATTGACCATCGCGCCGAACCCGTGGCGCCCGCTCGCGTCCGAAGCGATGGCGATGTTACAGATCAGGCAGGGCAAGACGGACGACGCGCGCGCCACGCTGAAGGCGCTGACGCAGGACATTTCCGCGCCGGAGGGTGTTCGGCACCGTGCCGAAGGATTGCTGGAGCGGCTCGGTAGCTGACGGATGATCATGACACCTGGTACTCGCGTTCCCACCCGCCGCCTGTCGCGCCGGGCTGCCCTGCTGCTGCCGCTCGCCGCGACCGGCTGTAGCTGGTTCGACGATCTGTTCGGCGACAAGAAGACGCCGCTGGAGGGCAACCGCATCGGCATCATGGCCGCCAAGCGCGGGCTGGCGGTGGACAACCCGCCCGGCCGCATCGTGGCCCTGCCCTACCCGTCCGCCGTGCCGGAGTCGCCGCAGGCCGGCGGCACCCCCTCGCACGTCGGCGGCCATGTCGCCATCGCCGACCATCTGAGCGAGGCGTGGCGGGCGGAGATCGGCGCCGGCGGCGGCTATCGCAACAAGATCACCGCACGCCCGCTGGTCGCCGGCGGCCGTGTGTTCACCATGGACAGCAATGCCGTGGTCAGCGCCTTCGATGCCAAGACCGGCAGCCAGATCTGGCGCACCGAAACCGCCCGCCCGGATGACGACAGCACCAATGTCGGCGGCGGCATCGCCGTCGATGGCGGCGTCCTCTACGCGGCCACCGGGCTCGCCGACGTGCTGGCGCTCGACGCCGCGACCGGCAAGGTGAAATGGCGCGGCCGGCTGCCGACGGCGGCGCGGGCGGCGCCGACGGTGGTGGACGGGCGGCTGTTCATCCCGACGCTCGACGACCAGATGCTGGCGCTGTCCGCCTCCGACGGCGGCAAGCTCTGGTCCTATCAGGCACCGACCGTCGATACCTCGGTGCTCGGCCTGCCCTCACCCGCCTATTCCGAGGGGCTGCTGGTGGGCGGGTTCGGCGGCGGCGAACTGATCTGCCTGCGCGCCGCCAGCGGCGCCGTGACCTGGACGGACAGCCTCGCGTCGGTGCGTGGCCGGACCTCGCTGGTCGATCTGTCGGCGATCCACGGGATGCCGGCGATCCTCGACGGGCGGGTCTACGCGATCGGCCTGGGCGGGCTGATGGTCTGCATCGACCTGCGCTCCGGCCGGCGCCTGTGGGAGCGCGAGATCGCGTCGGACCAGAGCCCGTGGGTGGTGGGCGAGTGGGTGTACGTGGTGACGGTGGATCAGGCGCTGGTCGCGATCAACCGGCAGGACGGCGCCATCGCCTGGATCACGCAACTGCCGCAGTGGCAGGACCCGAAGAAGCAGGAGGACCCGATCCGCTGGCTCGGCCCGGTGCTGGCCGGCGCCCGCCTGTTCGTCGCCGGCAGTGCCGGCGACGATTCCGAGATGCAGGTGGTCGATCCGTTCAACGGCAAGGTCTTCGACCATATCCCGCTGCCCGGCCCGGCCGCCGAAGCGCCGCTGGCGGCGAACGGAATGGTGTTCGTCGTCACCGATGACGGTGTCCTGCTGGCGCTGAGGTAGCGGGACCCATGCTCCCCACCGTCGTCATCGCGGGCCGCCCGAATGTCGGGAAATCGACGCTGTTCAACAAGCTCGCCGGGCGGCGCCACGCGCTGGTTTCCGACACGCCGGGGGTCACGCGCGACCGCAAGGAGGCGGAGGCTATGCTGCGCGGGCGCGCGGTGCGGCTGATCGACACGGCGGGGCTGGAGGAAGCGGCGCCGGAGACATTGCCCGGACGGATGCGCGCGTCGTCCGAGGCGGCGGTCGCGCAGGCCGACCTTGTGCTGTTCGTGATCGACGCGCGCGCCGGGATCATGCCGGCGGACGCGCACTTCGCCACCTGGCTGCGCCGGCAGGGGCGGCCGGTGCTGCTGATCGCCAACAAGGCCGAGGGCCGCGCCGGCACCACCGCCGCGCTGGAGGCGTTCTCGCTCGGCCTCGGCGAACCGCTCGCGGTCTCCGCCGAGCACGGCGAGGGGCTGTCGCAACTGATGGCCGAGATCGCCGAGCGGCTGCCGGAGGAGGCGGCGCCCGACGCCGACGACTCGCGGGTGCTGAAGCTCGCCATCGTCGGCCGGCCGAACGCCGGGAAGTCGACGTTGGTGAACCGGCTGTTCGGCTCGGAACGGATGATCACCGGCCCCGAGCCGGGGCTGACCCGCGACGCGGTCGCCGTGCGGCTGAGCGACGCGGACGGGCTGCCGATCGAGCTGGTCGACACCGCCGGCCTGCGCAAGCACGCGCGCGTCGAGCAGCCGCTCGAGAAGATGTCGGTCAGCGCCGCGATCGAGGCGCTGAAGATGGCCGAGGTCGTCGTGCTCGCGGTCGATGCGACCGAGGGGCTGCACGAGCAGGACCTCCAGATCGCCCGCCTGATCGAGCGCGAGGGCCGTGCCTGCGTGCTGGCGCTGACCAAGTGGGACGCGGTCGCCGACCGCGCCAAGGCGCGGCGTGGCGTCGATGACCGGCTGGAGACGAGTCTGGCGCAGATGAAGGGCATTCCGGTGGTGACGCTCTCGGCGCTGACCGGCCAGGGCGTGGAAAAGCTGCTGCCGGCGGTGCGGCAGGCGCACGAGGTCTGGAACAGCCGGGTGCCGACCGGCGAACTGAACCGCTGGTTCGAGGGCGCGCTGGAGCGCCATCAGGCCCCGCTGGTGGAAGGCCGCCGCCTGAAACTGCGCTATCTGACGCAGGCGAAGGCGCGGCCGCCCACCTTCATCGTGTTCGGCACCCGCGCCGAGCAGACGCCGGAGGATTACCAGCGTTACCTCGTCAACAGCCTGCGCGAAACCTTCTCCCTCCCCGGCACGCCGATCCGGATGCAGTTCCGGGGGACGGCGAATCCGTACGCGGAGGCGTAGGATGTAGAATGGCCAGATGACGCGGAAGATCACGGATGTTGCGGTGATTATCCCCGATGCAAGCCCGGTTCTGACGCTTGCGCGCATCGGTCGACTTGACCTGCTGGCAAGTTTTTCCGCACCGATAAGGATTGTAGATCAGGTCCACTACGAAATCACGAAGCCCGAGAACGACCGGAATGGGGAAGTTGCCTCAGCCCTTCGCCGCCTGCACAACCAGTTACAAATCATTGAGACCAATGTCGGTGTTGGGTTCCAGGTGCGCCGGGCGCGCGACCCCAACACCCCGAGCAGCAATCTCGGTGAAATCGCGATCGACGAGTACACCACCACCCTTTCGCTCACGACAGGTCCGAATTTCATACCGCTCGTCCTGTTCGAAGATCCGGATGTGTTGACTCTACGGATCGCCGGTATGAAAGGCGTACATTTGCTGAACACAACGGCGTGGCTGCTGACCCTGCATCGGGAAGGGTTGTTGCCGGACGGACTTGACCTGGTCGAGAAAATCAATTCGACCCGCCGAACACCCATGTTACCATTCGAGAAAGTCGGATTGACCAAAAAGGTGCGATCGACGTGGCTGCGAAGGAGTTTCGGCCGATGAGCGACGAGCTGAGCGGATTGTCGCTGGCGGATGTGCTTGGGAGGCTCGAGCACGGCAAGATCGGCCATCGCGCGGCGATGGCTTGGCTGAATGTCACAGCCTATGACGACCTTGTCGAGATCATGCACGCCAACGGGCGATTGATGCCAGGCCACCAACCGATGCGCGTGTCACCTGAGACGAGGGCATTGGTGCGTTCGATCTTCCGGCCCGACTTCGCTCGCACCTAGTCCCGGGGCAAAGATTACCACCGAGGCCCCGCCGATTTCGTGACGACCGACCCGTACGACCTGCTGGTGATCGGGGGCGGCGTCAATGGCGCCGGCATCGCCCGCGATGCCGCCGGGCGGGGCCTGTCCGTGCTGCTGGCGGAAAAAGATGACCTGGCGCAAGGCACCTCGTCGCGCTCCGGCAAGATGATCCATGGCGGGCTGCGCTACCTCGAATATTACGAGTTCCGGCTGGTGCGGGAGGCGCTGATCGAGCGCGAGGTGCTGCTGCGCGCGGCGCCCCATATCGTCTGGCCGATGCGGTTCGTGCTGCCGCACAGCGCCGAGCAGCGCCCGGCATGGCTGATCCGGCTCGGGCTGTTCCTGTACGACCATCTCGGCGGACGGGAGACGCTGCCGGGCACCCGCCGGCTCGATCTGCGGCGCGCGCCGGAAGGGGCGGCGATCCAGGACGGCTACCGCACGGCGTTCGAATACTCCGACTGCTGGGTCGACGATTCGCGGCTCGTCGTCCTGAACGCGCTCGATGCGCGGGCGCGCGGGGCAACCATCCTGACGCATACGTCGGTGGCATCGGCACGGCGCGAGGATGGGCTGTGGCGCGTGGTGCTGCGCGCCGAGGACGGCGCCGACCGCGTCGTGCGGGCGCGCGGGCTGGCCAACGCGGCGGGGCCGTGGGTGGAGGGCGTGATCACCGGAATCGTCGGCGCCAACACGTCGCGCAAGGTGCGGCTGGTCAAGGGCAGCCACATCATCACCCGCAAATGGTGGCAGGGGCCGCACGCCTATCTGCTCCAGAACGACGACCGGCGGGTGATCTTCGTCGCGCCGTACGAGGGCGAGCTGGCGCTGGTCGGCACCACCGACATTCCGTACGAGGGCGCCGCGGACGACGTCGCGATCGACCAGCGCGAGCGCGACTATCTGTGCCGCGCCGTCAGCCGCTACATGCGGCGGCCGCTCTCGCCGGGCGACATCCTGCACGAATTTTCCGGCGTCCGCCCGCTGTCGGACGACGACGCCGCGAACCCCTCGGCGGTCACGCGCGACTACTCGTTCGACGTCGATGACGCGGGCGGCGCGGCGCCGCTGCTGTCGGTGTTCGGCGGCAAGATCACCACCTTCCGCAAGCTGGCCGAACACGCGATGCAGAGGCTGGCGCCGTACTATCCCGGCCTCGCGCGCGACTGGACCCGCGATGCGACGCTGCCGGGCGGCGACATGCCGCGCGCCGATTTTGCCGCGTTTCTCGCCGAACTGTGCCGGCGCTTCCCGTTCCTGCCGCAGCCGGTGGCGGCGCATTACGCACGGCATTACGGCACCCGCACCGCCGAGTTGCTCGACGGCGCCTCGTCGCTGGACGCGCTCGGCCGGCATTTCGGCGGGCGGCTGTACGAGCGGGAGGCGGATTTCCTGATCCGCACCGAATGGGCACGCGACGCCGACGACGTGCTGACGCGGCGGACCAAGCACCATCTGCATCTGACGCCGCCGGAACGCGAAGGTTTCGCGACATGGATGGCGCGGGCGACCTGATCGGCGACAGGGCGGAACCTGGATGAATGGGCGGCGGGCCGGCCGTCTGCCGGCGCTGTCACGCGGAGAATCAATGCGGCAATCGTTGCTAGCGCGCGAGTTCCTTGCGGCAAGCCTCCTCCAACGGCAGTAGATCGCGCTGCACAACGTGCCACAGCACATCGGGCGCAATGCGTTCGTATTCGTGCCGCAACATGTTGCCGATCCCCGCCACCTTCGGCCACGGAATTTCCGGGTGCCGAGCCTTCATCTCGCCTGGCAAATGGCGGCTAGCCTCGGAGATGATTTCGATGCCGCGCTCGACCAGCCACCTCTTGCGGCGGTCAGCCGCAAAGCCGTCGAGAGACACATCCGCCATTTCGCCCCGGATAAGTTCGATCGCCTCGATGATGTCGGTGAGCCGAGCGACCGGGGATACCCTGGCCATCAGAAAACACGCAGCGCCGACGCCTCGATCCGATCGCGCAAAACCGGATGCAGGCTGCGTCGTGTCATGATGTCCGCCTTTCGCCCGAGGAAGCGGGCGGCGGCGTCCTTCACGTCCAGAAGCTCATAGAGCCCGAGCGATCCCTCCGGGTGGTCGAAGAAGAGATCGACATCGGAATCATCTCCCGCCTCGCCGCGCGCGGTCGAGCCGAACAGATACAGGCGTTCGACGCCGAGTTGCTTGAACTCGGCCTCGTGGGCCTTGAGCAGGGTCATCGCGGTTTGGCAGTCCATGCGTGCGTCATAGCACCCGAAGCGTTACCTTGGCAGCGGCAAGCAAACCCCGGTTGCCGCCCGTTCGCCTGCATGGCCCAATGCGGGCATGAAGATCGTCGTGATCGGGGCCGGCATCGTCGGCCTGACCTCCGCCTGGTGGCTGGCGCGGGAGGGGCATTCGGTGACGGTGCTCGACCGCGCCGAGGCGGTCGGTCTGGGCGCCAGCCACGCCAACGGGGCACAATTGTCGTACTCCTACGTGGCGCCGCTGGCCTCGGCCTCGGTGCTGCGCAGCCTGCCGGGGTGGCTGCTCTCCGGCGACAGCCCCGTGCGGCTGCGGCCGGCTTTCGACCCCGCGCAGTCGGCGTGGCTGTTGCGGTTCCTGGGCGCCTGCACGCAGGGCGCCAGCGATGCGGCGACGGCGCGGCTGCTGGCGCTGTCGGCGCTGAGCCGGGCGAGTTTGCAGGAGATGCTGGCGGTCACGCCGATCGCGTTCCAGCACGCGCGGAACGGCAAGCTCGTCGTGCTGTCCTCGGCCGCCTCGATGCGGGAGGCGGAGCGGCAGATGCGGCTGCAAGCCGGCCTCGGCAGCCGGCAGGAGGCGCTGGGCGTGGCCGGGTGCCTGGCGCTAGAGCCGGCGCTGGCCGCCATCGCGCACCGGCTGGTCGGCGGCATCCTCACGCCCGACGAGGAAGTCGGCGACTGTTTTCTGCTCTGCCAAGGGCTGCACAACGCGCTTTCGGCGGCCCCGTTCAACGTCCGGTTCCGGCTGGGGACGGAGGTGCGGCGGCCGCGCCTGTCCGGCGGGCGGATCGTGGCGCTGGAGACGAGCGATGGCGAGGTCGCGGCCGACCTGTTCGTGCTCGCGGCCGGGGCGCGGGCGGCGGGACTGGCGCGGCTGGCCCGGGTGCGGCTGGCGGTGCAGCCGATTCGCGGCTACTCGATCACCGCGCGGCTGCGGGCCGGCAACGCGGCGCCGGTGCGCAGCATCACCGACAGCGCGCGCAAGACCGTCTACGCCCCGCTCGGCGGCACGCTGCGGGTCGCGGGCTTCGCCGAGATCGACGACGGGCGCGACGAACTGCGCCCGGAGCGGATCGCGGCGCTGGCGGCGACGCTGGCGGAAACGTTTCCCGACGCGGTCGCGCCCGAGGATTTGCGGCCTGACCGGATACGACCGTGGTCCGGGCTGCGGCCGGCGACGCCCACCAGCCTGCCGCTGATCGGGCGCACGCGGGTGGCGAACCTGTTCGTCAATGCGGGGCAAGGCGCGCTCGGATTCACGCTCGCCGCCGGCAGCGCGCGGCTGCTCGCCGACCTCGTCGCGGGCCGGCCGCCGGCGATCGATCCGGCGCCGTTCGCCGTATCGTGAGTGCGACTGAGTCGCATCATTCCGGCTGCGTTGAAATTGCCGGCGGTGGCGCCATAGTGCGGTCCGACTGCTTGCGAGAGGGCACACATGCGCAACTTCGACGAATTGAGCGAGCGGGAGATTCTGGCACTCGCCATCGGCAACGAGGAGGAGGACGGGCGCATCTACGCCGACTTCGCGGAAGGGCTGCGCGCCGACTATCCATCCAGCGCGAAGGTGTTCTCCGAAATGGCGACGGAGGAAGGCGACCATCGGCGGCGGCTGCTCGACCTGTATCGCGAGAAGTTCGGCGAACACATTCCGCTGGTGCGGCGCCAGGACATTCGCGGGTTCGTGCAGCACAAGCCGATCTGGCAGATCAGGCCGCTGACGATCGAGATCACGCGGGGCCACGCGCAGGTGATGGAGGCGGAGACGTCACGCTTCTATCGGCTGGCGGCGGCGCGCAGTACCGATGCGTCGATCCGCAAGCTGCTCGGCGACCTCGCGGAGATCGAGGCGCAGCACGAGCACACCGCCGACCGGCTGGTCGAGGAGAACGTGCCGAAGGACGTGGCGGCGGAGGAGGCGGAGACGCAGCGGCGGATGTTCGTGCTGCGGGTGATCCAGCCGGGGCTGGCCGGGCTGATGGACGGGTCGGTGTCGACGCTGGCGCCGGTGTTCGCGGCGGCCTTCGCCACCGGGCGGTCGTGGGATGCCTTCCTGGTCGGCCTCGCGGCGACGATCGGGGCCGGGATCTCGATGGGGTTTGCCGAGGCGCTGTCCGACAACGGCAGCCTGACCGGGCGCGGCGCGCCGTGGATACGCGGCGGCATCTGCGGGCTGATGACCACGCTCGGCGGCATCTTCCACACGCTGCCGTTCCTGATCCCGAATTTCTGGACGGCGACGGCGGTGGCCGTCGGCGTGGTGATCGCGGAACTCGCGGTGATCAGTTGGATTCGCTGGCGCTACATGGACACGCCCCCCATATCGGCAGCGATGCAGGTCGGCTTCGGCGGCGCCCTGGTGTTCGCCACCGGCATCCTGATCGGCAACGGCTGACAACAGGGGGCTTCATGCGCGCAGTGTGGAACGGCCAGACCATCGCGGAGAGCGATGACATCGTGACGGTGGAGGGCAACGCCTATTTTCCGGCGAGCGCCTTGCGGCAGGATTTGATCGTGCCGAGCGAGCACACCAGCGTCTGCGGCTGGAAGGGCACGGCGCAATACTACTCGCTGCGCGTCGACGGCCAGAGCAACGCCAACGCCGTCTGGTACTACCCGGACCCCAAACCGGCCGCCGCCCAGATCAAGGACCGGGTGGCATTCTGGAAGGGCGTGAAGGTCGAGGGCTGATGGCGTTGGGATAAGCGGAATCCATTGGCCGGACCACGAAAGCTCCCCCTCCTTGTGGGCTACGGCACACACACATCCGATTGGTGCGAAGTTCTCGCGGGAATGCGCCGCTTCGTCCCCTCTCCGCCCCTGGGGGCGGAGAGGGTCAGGGTGAGGTGGGGGAAACTCCGAAGTTGTCGAGTGGCGCTACAAGTTTGCGACATGGTAGCGGCCCGACCACCCACCTCT
>Ga0116226_10001119_pt1 | contig 23294 bp, 36 predicted proteins | sample S1TSphfallax_FD_89692 | JGI IMG/M metagenome (GOLD analysis project Ga0116226, IMG submission 89692) | Host-associated microbial communities from peat moss isolated from Minnesota, USA - S1T2_Fa - Sphagnum fallax MG | ecosystem: Host-associated > Plants > Peat moss > Unclassified | place: USA... | reverse complement strand
CTCGCTTACAACTGCAAGCGCATGGTCACGCTGACAACAGCGTGACCATCAAAACGGCCAAGTCAAAGGCGGGGGCACCAGCCTGAAGGCCCGCAGATCCTCACCAATCCGACAGGCTGCTAGAGCGAATTCCTCCCCTGCGCAGCGGGGGAGGAAAAGGGAATTGCTGGACGGCTGAACGCCGTTACTGTACGATCGCTCAATAAGCTATTTCAGTAGAGGCCGCCATGGTCGAGCCGATTCGGCTGCGCGACACCAAACCGCCCATCGATCGGACGGACCCCCAGGAATCGGTCAGCCTCCCCGGCTGGATCTATCGCGATCCGGAATTTCTTGAGGCGGAGAAAGCGGCGATCTTTGCCAAATCCTGGCAGATCGTCTGCCATGTCAACGATATTCCGAACGATGGCGATTACCATACGCTTGATTTTATGGGCGATAATCTCGTCGTTATTCGCGACCGCAAGGGCGTGCTGCACGGCTTCCACAATGTCTGCCGGCACCGCGCCGCGCGGCTGTTGGACGGGCCGAAAGGTAATTGCCGGCACGCCATCGTCTGCCCGTACCATGCATGGGGCTATAACCTCGAAACCGGCGCGTTGATGTCGGTGCCGTTCAAAGAGAATTTCCCGGATTTCGATCTGGACTCGCATGGGCTGGTACCGATCGAGCTGGAGGTCTTCTTGGGCTTCATCTTCGTGCGCACCGAGGCCAATGGGCCGAGCGTCGCGGACATGATGGCGCCCTATCGCCAGGAACTCGAACTCTACCGCCTGCCCGAGCTGGTGCCCCAAGGCCGTGTCACGCTGCGGCCGCGCGCGGTGAACTGGAAGAATGTCGGCGATAATTATTCCGATGCGCTGCATATCACCGTGGCGCATCCGGGCCTGACCCGCCTGTTCGGCCGCTCCTATGGCACCGAGGCGATGGATTGGGTCGATAAAATGTGGGGCGGCCTGCGCGCCGAGCCCTCGGCCAATCTTTCGGAGCGAGCCTACCAGAAATTCCTGCCCGAGGTCGCGCATCTGCCGGCGGACCGGCAGCGTCACTGGGTCTATTTCAAGCTCTGGCCGAATATCGCGTTCGATATCTACCCGGATCAGGTCGATTTTATGCAGTTCTTCCCGGTCTCCCCGACCGAGACGCTGATTCGCGAGATCGCCTATGTGCTGCCGGACGAGCGGCGCGAGATGCGGGCCGCCCGCTATCTCAACTGGCGGATCAACCGCACGGTCAGCCTGGAGGATAAAGGGCTGATCGAACGCGTCCAGTCCGGCATGGCGTCGAGCAGCTATTCGGTCGGCCCGCTCGCTACCACGGAGGTCTGCCTGCGCAGCTTCGGCCGCAAGATCCGCCGTCTGATCCCCGAAAGCCGCCTAGACCGGCCACCAGCGCCAGGGTGGAGCTATCGACGGTCGTAAAAGAACCCTCTCTGCCCCTTTGGGGCGGAGAGGGCAGGGAGAGGGGGGGATGGCGCAAGCCATTGACAGTTATGAAATTACCGCCGACGCCCCCCTCACCCATCCTCTCCGCCCTGAAGGGCAGAGAGGGGCGATAACCTATTTCATGTGTTCATGGTTACGCCGGCATGTCCTCACACCCGCGAGATCCGTCCCACACCCGAGGACACCAGCACCACCACCCCAACGGCGGCGAGATGCGCGGCGAGATCGAGGAAGGTCACATCGAACGGGTGGAAGAATTGCAGGATGACCGCCCCCAGCGCCGCCACGCCTAGCCCACCGGTCGCAGCGACCGGAATCGGGGCCAGCGGTTTCGCGCGGCTGAGCGCATAGGCGAGGCAGAGGCCGAGCGGGACGCTGACGCCCACGATGAAGTTGAAACACTCCGCGGTATGCCCCCAGCTCCAGCCTTCCGGCCCTTGGACGATCCAGGTCTTCCAGCAGCTATAGGAACTGCTCGCCACCCACAGCACGAACGGCGGCAGCGGCAGCAGGGCCCACGCACTTGATCGATCGGGCAGGCTGAGATGGAACGCGGCGATGATGGCGGCGATCCCGGTCAATAATGTCCCGGCCATTTCGAGTTGCAGTTTGGGGTCGCTCATCCGCCGATCGACCATGCCCCAATTGGCGAGGAACAGGATCGCGGTGCCGGCGATAGCGGCGACCAGCAATAGCCAGAGTGCCGACCGCATCATCGGCGGGCGTAGCCGACGGACCGGCTTGGCGTGAGCCGCTAGGGTGGCGATCAGGCGATCCGTGTCGAGCGCCATGCTCATTGCCCCCGCAACCGGGCACGCAGCGCCAGCAACGCGCGGTGCATATTGACCTTAAGCGCGCCGACCGACCGGCCGGTTATCGCGGCCGCTTCGATCAAGGACAATTCGCGCAGTTTCAACAGTTCCACGGCCTCTCTCTGTCCCTCGGGCAAGGTGGCAATCGCCTCGGCTAGCCCATCCGCCTCATGGCGAGTCTCCTGCTCCCTATTCGCTCCAGGATCGGAATAGGTTTCATAGGCGAGCTCATCAAATATTTCTTTGGCATCGCTGCGGCCGCGCCGACGTAAGAGATCGATCGAGCGCCGCCGCGCGATCGCCGCCAGCCACGGGCCGAACGGCCGGGCCGGATCATAGGTGTTGCGGATTCGGTGGATCGTCAGCAGCACATCCTGCGCCACGTCTTCAATGCGATCCTGCGCCCGGTGATCGCGCGCGACGATCCGACAAATCAGCGGGTGAATCTCGCGCAGCAAACGTTCATAGGCAGCACGGTCACCATCCTGTGCCCGGCCCATGAGCAAAGCCCAGTCCTTATCCCGTTCGGCACGGTCGAGAGCGTCAGGTGGCGTCATCGCAGCCCATCAGGATCGTCAAACATCGTCACGCGGGCGGGACAATGGCCGTTTCAGTGCTTTCACACAAGAGCGGCGCCAAATGCGCGAAAATCATGTAACCTAATCCGACCTGTGGCGAAAACCATCGGTGGGGAGCACGCTCCCCGTCGAACGGCCGGCCTTGGAGAGAAATATGTCCATCCTCGCCAGCAGCCATATTGTGATCCCGCGACCAAAGCGACCGCGCCCGTTGGGCTGCACGGATCGTTGGGGTTATCGTGTCACCGGCGCTACGGCAAATGTGACCGATCGGCTGGACCGATTTGGCGAGATCGTGCTGCGCCGGAGTCGCGGTGCGGAGATTGCACTCGAAACCGCCGCGGAGGCGCGGGCCTGTCCGCTCGCACAAGCGCAGGCTGCGATTTTTCACCTTCTGTCCGATACCCGTGAAGGCATGGTGCAGGCGCGCGCGTATCTGAGCCGCGCCGCACGTCACCTCGCCTCTGCGACCGAGCGTGAAACGCTGCTCATCACGGCGCTGCAGGCCATGAGCGAGGATCGTATCGATCAGGCGACCACCTCACTGCTGGCACTCAGCCGGCTCGCGCCGGGCGATCGTTTCCTTGCGTATATCGCCCAGCTCTACTGTCTCAATCAGGGCAAGTTCGGCGCGATGCTGGCGATCGCAGAACCGGTTGCCGCTGCCGACCCTACTGATTCCTTTGCGCTCGGCATGCTGAGTTTCGCGCAGGAGCAAAATGGCTCGATCTTGGCGGCGGAGCGCAATGGTTTGGAGGCGTGTGCGCGCGACCGGCTGAACCCGTGGGCGCATCATGCGGTGGCCCATGTCTATGCAGGCAAAGGCCGCGCCCGTGAGGCCGAACGGTTCCTGCTGGCCCAGGCGCCGCTGTGGGAGAGCTGCGGCTCGTCGATGCAGACCCATAATTGGTGGCATCTGATGCTCACCTGGCTTGAGCTCGGCTGCGCTGACCGCGTCCTCGCCACGTATGACAGCCGGCTTGCGCCCGAAGTCGGCCAATCCCTATCGAGCTACGTGAACGCCGTCGCGATCCTGGCCAGACTAACCTTGGGCGGGATCGATACCGGCGCGCGGTGGGACGCACTCGCCGATGAAGCAGAGACGTGGCAGCATGATCATGTGCTGGCGTTCCTCGATATTCATCACGCGCTGGCCCTGAGTTTTGCGGGACGAGACTCGGCACTTGGCTCGCTGATTGACGGCGCCCGCCGATTTGCCGATCACGCCGATCCGGAAACCGCATTGGTCTGGCAACGCGCCGGCCTGCCGCTGCTGGAGGCGATCCGAGCGGGACATCAATGTGCTTGGCGAGGTGCAGTGGAGCAGCTGGAGAACAGCCGGCCGCACTGGGTGACGATCGGCGGCAGCAACGCGCAGCGCGGGATTTTGGGCCTGTTGCTTGAAACCGCGCGGACGCGGGCAGCCTCGATTTAGAGCAGGCATTCTCTTTCCCGCCCCCTGGATGGGGAGGGAGAGGGAATTGCTATGACCGAGACCTCAGCGCCGCTGCACTCGGCGCTTCGCTTCCCGCCACAAACTGAGCAATTCTTCATGCCGCAGCGCAACGATCCCGATGCCGGCAAGCCAGGTCAGGCAGGCTTCTTTGAACAGCACGCCGCCATCGCCATAGGGATCAACCCCGAGCGGTGACACGAGATGGAAAAAGATCGCGCCACTCATGATGCCCACCGCGAGCGCACCGCCGAAAATCCGGCAGCGCGGCAGGAACAGCAGGATCGACGCGAACAGCTCGACCGAGCCGGTGCCGATGCGCATGACTTTCTCGTAGCCATGAAAGCCCAGCCAATCGGTCAATGTCGTGAACAGCGCGACACTGCCGGGGTGGCCGGTGAACTTGAATTGCAGGTACCAGAGAAAGACGTAGGCGATCCAGAACGCCAAGATCCAGTCGACAACATGTCCTGGCAGAGACCGAGTTGGGGCGGCAATTGTTGAAGCGGTCATGGCGAACCTCAGAAGAATGATCTATCTGCTGTTCGCGGGGTAGGCGTTAAGGTTACCGTCAAATAAGATCCTCCCCTGCGCAGCGGGGGAGGGGGACCGCGCGAAGCGGGGTGGAGGGGGCAGAGCCATAATAAAATGTCGGAGTGTCATGGCGCCGCCGCGCCCCCTCCACCATGCTGCGCATGGTCCCCCTCCCCCGCTGCGCAGGGGAGGAATTAACGGCGCCGATGTCTCGTCCTCCGATTATTCTCCTGGCTGGCGGTAACGCCTCGCGCCTCGGTGGCGGCGATAAGGGGTTGCGGCTGCTGGGTGGCGCGTCCCTGATCAGCCATATCATACGGCGCCTCGGCACGCAGGGCAGCGGCTTCGTGCTGAACGCCAATGGCGATCCCGCGCGGTTCGCTTCGATGGGTTTGCCGGTCATTGCTGACGAGCAGGCGACCCGCGATGGGCCGCTGGCTGGAATTCTGGCGGGGATGGTCTGGGCGGCGCAGGATCCGGCGATCAAGCATATCGTTACGGTGCCGACCGATATTCCGTTCGTTCCGGCCGATCTGGTCGATCGGCTGCTTCAGACAGAGAGCGAAGCCGGGGCGGAGATTGTGTGTGCAAGTTCAGGCGGGCGGCGCCATCCGGTGGTGGCGCTGTGGCCGGTTCAACTCGCTGCCGCACTGAGGACAGCCCTACATGATGACGGGCTGCGCAAGGTCGAGCATTGGCTGGGTCGCTATAGGGTCGCCGAAGCCGAATTTTCCAATCAGCCGGTCGATCCGTTCTTCAATGTCAATCGGCCGGAAGATCTCGCGACGGCGGAGCATCTGCTGAAGCAACTCGGATCGTCGGCGCACAGCTCACCGGAAAATTGACCGAGCGGGCGATGAAACACATCGCGTGGGCTTTGTGATGCAGCGCGTGCGCCTGGGCCGCGTCGCCTGTCGTGATCGTCACGACCGGGTTCAGCGTCATCGAAACGAATTGCCCGCTACCATCCGCATTTTCCTGCATCGTGCCGGCGGCTTGATCGCGGTAATCAACGACCACGATACCGGCCTCGGCGGCCAGATGCAGATACCAAAGCTTGTGGCATGCGGCGATCGACGCGACCAGCAGCTCTTCCGGGTTCCAGCGGTCGGCGTCGCCGCGAAAGGCCGGATCGGACGATCCCGGAATCATCGGCTTGGCGCCGGCCGTTATTTCATGGTCGCGTCCATAGGCGCGATAGGATGACGTGCCGGTGCCGCGATTACCGGTCCAAGCGAGATCGATCGTGTAGCGATGCTCGGTCACGCCTCCCCCGAATCGAGCAAAGCGAGGAAGCGCACCGCGGCGGCGATATCTGATTTCAGCCGATCGAGCCGCACCGACGCTTCGGCATCAATGCCCCAGCGTTCGATCTGAAAATGCTCGTCGAGGAGCGCAATCTCAAAGCAGCGCTCCGCATCGATCACATGGTCGGCCGCCGCCAGTGCCAGGATCAGCGACCCACACGCCGCGGTGAGATCGGCAATCGCCGTGAGCCGCATCGCGTCGAACTGGTGGAGTGCCGCCTTGAGCGCGGCCAGACTCGCCGCCGGCTGTTCGATCGGCAGGATCGCGTCTGTGACGATCAGCGGCGCGTCGAAGGTCAAGGCCGCCCAATCCAGCAACGGCTGCCAGGCCTCGGCCTGACGCAGGGCCAGCGATTCCGGATCATGCGCCCGGTAGCACAGCAAATCCGTGCCGGCATATTTCAGCGTCTCTTCGGCGACCGCCTGCTGGTGCGCGGCGACGTGGTCGATCGCCGTGCTGGCCAGCTTCATCAGCCGCATCGTATCCGGCTTGATCGTGCCATCTTGCGCCGCCCATTCTGCGGCAATCGCCTCTGCCAACTCGGGCGTTGCCAGATCCAGCGGCCGCTTGGCCGGCGTGCGCAGAGTCTTGCCGTCGAGCCGGACGCCGTAGCCCGCCTCTGTCGCCTCGACCGTGACCTCGCGGTAAAAACGCTGCATCAATCGAGATCCAGCTCGGCAAACGGATCGCTCTCGGGTTGGGCCGAAAAGCCGAAGAAGCTCCAGCTGGTCGCCATGTGCGGCGGCAGCGGTGCTGTCACCGAGAGCAGCTTGCCATCCGGCCGGCGCAGTGAAATCGACCGCGCGTGGAGATGCAGCTTCCGGCCCTGGTCCAGCCCCGGCAGCATCGACGCCGGCCCGCCATATTTCCCGTCGCCAAGGATCGGCGACCCAATCGCGGCGCAATGGACGCGAAGCTGATGGGTGCGGCCTGTGAGCGGCATCAGGGCGAGCCAGGCGACCTTCTGCGCTGCCTGCTCGACGACGCTGTAATAGGTCACCGCATCGCGGCCATCTTCCTCGTCCGGCTGCATCTTTTCGCGGCCGCTAGCGGCGTGCTTGGCGACCGCCATATCGATCTTGCCGCGATGGGGTCGCGGCACAGTCGACACGAGTGCCCAATATTGCTTATGCGCGGTCTTGTCCCGGAACGCCTGCGCCAGCCAGGAAGCCGATTTTGCCGAGCGGGCGAGCAGCAAAACCCCGGATGTATCCTTGTCGAGCCGATGCACCAGCCGCGGACGCTCCGGCGCATCGAACTTCAGCGCGTCGAGCATCCCGTCCAGATGCTTTACCATGTTGGTGCCGCCCTGCACCGCGAGCCCATGCGGCTTATTGATCGCGATCACGTCGCGGTCGCGAAACAGAACCATGGATTGCAGATTGGCCTCGTCCTGAGGCCGCAGCTTGCGTGGCATCGCTGGGCCACGCTCCCCGGGCGGCGCCTCGGCCGCATCATCGAGCGGCGGGACTCGCACCGTCATGCCGGTGGTCAAGCGATGCGCCGCCTTGACGCGCCCGCCATCGACCCGCACCTGGCCGGTGCGCAAGAGCTTTTCCAGCCTGATATGACTGAGGCCCGGAAAATGCCGTTTGAACCAGCGATCGAGCCGGAGATCCGATTCGTCCGCGCTGATCGCGATCAATTGCACGCCGCTCATGTTGCGTCTCCCTTATCCGGCGCTTGTCGGTCGCGGCGCAGTTTGTCCCAATAATCCAGGCGCTTCCTGATATCCCGCTCAAAGCCACGCTCGAACGGCTGATAGAAAGTCTCGCGCGCCATCCCATCCGGGAAGTAATTGGCCCCGGAGAAACCGTCCTCGGCATCCGGGTCATACTGATAGCCTGAGCCGTAGCCGATATTTTTCATGAGCTTGGTCGGCGCGTTCAGGATGTTCATGGGCGGCATCAGCGAGCCGGTCTGCTTGGCCGAGCGCATCGCCGCACCTAGCGCGCGATAGACGCCGACTGATTTCGGCGCGGTCGCGAGATAGACCACGGCTTGGGCTATATTGAGCTCGCCCTCGGGCGAGCCCAGCCGTTCATAGGCGTCCCATGCGGCGAGCGCCTGAACCAGCGCCTGCGGATCGGCAAGGCCGATATCTTCGCTGGCAAACCGCACCAGACGGCGCACGATATAAAGCGGCTCCTCGCCCCCGACCAGCATGCGCGCGAGCCAATAGAGCGCCGCATCCGGGTCGGACCCGCGCAGCGACTTATGCAGCGCGGAGATGAGATTATAGTGGCTTTCCTGCGCCTTGTCATAAAGCGGCGCCCGTCGTTGGATCTGCTGGGCGAGCCCGGCCGGATCAAGCGGCGCTGTATCGGCCGGCAACACGCTCAACGCCTCGATCATGTTCAGCAGATAGCGCCCGTCGCCATCGGCCATCGCCACCAGCGCTTCCCGCGCATCATGATCCAGCGGCAACGCCCGCCCGAGTTCGGTTTCCGCGCGCAGGATCAGCGTATCGAGCGCCGCCGCATCGAGCCGTTTCAGGACAAAAACCTGCGCCCGTGACAGCAATGCGCCATTGAGTTCGAAGCTCGGATTTTCGGTCGTAGCGCCGACTAGAACCACGGTGCCGTCCTCGACGAAGGGCAGGAAACTATCCTGCTGCGCGCGGTTGAAGCGGTGGATCTCATCGATGAAGAGCAAGGTGCCCTGGCCCGCCTCACGGCGGCGCTTTGCGGCTTCGAATAATTTCCGGAGATCGGCCACGCCGGAAAACACCGCCGAGAGCGGCTCGAACACGAGATCGGTACCTTCCGCGAGCAGGCGCGCGATGGTGGTCTTGCCGCACCCGGGCGGTCCCCACAGAATCATCGAGGTCAGGTGATGCGCCGCGATCATGCGGCCGATCGGGGCAGTCGGCGCCAGCAGATGGGACTGGCCAACCACATCGGCCAGAACGGCAGGCCGCAACCGATCCGCTAACGGCCGTGGCGCCTGGGATTCGAAGAGGCTCGGCATCAGAAAGGAACATCCCCTCTCTGCCCTTCAGGGCGGAGAGGGTTAGGGTGAGGGGGGCCGTGCCGACGCAAGATCGGCGAAAATACGCAAGCGTCGAATCCCCCCCTCACCCCGACCCTCCCCGCCCCAAAGGGGCAGAGAGGGAGAAAAAAATGAATGACCGGCGCTAAACTCATACCGCCCTACCCCGACGGCCCGGTGATCTGCATCATACGCCCGTCACGGCTGACCCCGATCTTTGCGACGGCGCCGGCATGTGCCAGCGCTTGCTGGAGATCGCCAACCGTTGCGACCGGCTGCCCATTGACCGCCTCGATGATGTCGCCGACCTTCAGCCGCTGACGGGCTGCGGGCGCCACGCGGGGGACGTCGAGCACGATGATCCCACTGGTATCCTCGACCTGGAGTTCATCCGCCAGGGCCGGCGACAAATTGGCAACCGTGACGCCTGAGAGCCAGCTGGACTTGATCGGCGTCACGTTGCGTGGTGGCACCTCCGGCGGCGCAATCAATGATATTTTGACCTCGCCGGGCTGGCCATGATGCCAAATGCCGAACCTGGCCACGCTGCCGACCGGCATGGTGGCAAACCGGAAATGCAGCGCTTCGTCATCATCCACCGGCTTGCCGTCGATCGACAGCACGACATCGCCAGCCGCGAGACCGGCATTCGCGGCGGGGCCGTTGGGCACGATGTCATCGATCACCACGCCCGACACCCGAGGCAGCCCCAGCCGGCGCGCGGCACCAACAGTCACCGAATGGCCGCTGGCACCGAGCCAAGGATGGGCCAGGGTGCGGCCGGTCGTTGGCTGTGCCAGGACGGCACGGACCAGGATCGTCGGGATCGCGAACCCAATCCCGATCGAGCCGCCCCCTTCGGAATAAAGCGCAGTATTGATGCCGACCAGCTTACCGTCGAGACTGACCAGCGCGCCCCCGGAATTGCCGGGATTGATCGCGGCATCGGTCTGAATGAAGGTGCGCTCGCTGGCAAGGCCGTTGACCGTGCGGGCCAGCGCCGAAACGATGCCGTTGGTCACGGTTTGACCGACGCCGAACGGATTACCGATCGCCAGCACGATATCGCCGACTTCAAGCTCGTCCGAATCCCGGATTTCAAGATAGGGCAGCGGGTCGGCGCCGGTATTGATCTTCAGCACGGCAAGATCGGTGCGTTCATCGGCGCGGATCACGGTGGCATCGAATTGCCGCCGATCATTCAAGACCACGGTGAGCTGACCGGCCTCGTGAATCACATGTTCGTTGGTGACGATGGTGCCGGTCGGATCGACCAGCACGCCCGACCCCAGCGGCGTCTGGGCCGTCTCGTCCTCGTCACCCAGATAGCGCCGGTAATTCGGGTTGTTCTTGAGCGGCGCCGCCGACGCCGGCTCGGGTTCGCGGGTGAATATATTGACCACGGCGGGCGCCGCCCGGCGGACGACCGGCGCGTAGCTCAACTGAATCTGCTGCGGGCTTTGCGACACAATCTTATCGGCGGCCCAGGCGGGGCCGGACAGATTTACCACCAGCAAGAAAACCAGACAGCGCGCGATCATGATGCGACCAGCTTACGACAAAACCCTACCGGCAATCGATACCGGCGCAGCAAAAAGCCCGGACACGTGAATGCCCGGGCCTGTTGCAGTCATTCGACCGGAGAGACGATCAGGCAGCGTCCTCTTCGGCGCTCGCAACCGGACCTGAGTCGAGGCCCTTCGCCGCCTTGTCGCGATCGACCAGTTCAATCACTGCGAGCGGCGCATTGTCACCGTAGCGGAAGCCGGCTTTCAGAATACGGATATAGCCGCCCTGACGCGCCGAGTAGCGCTCGGCCAGCGTGGTGAACAACTTTTCCGTGATGCCGGTATCCTGCAACGAGGCCAGCGCCTGACGCCGGCAATGCAGACCACCGCGCTTGCCTAGCGTGATCAGCTTTTCCACGATCGGGCGCAGATCCTTGGCCTTGGGCAAGGTCGTGGTGATCTGCTCGTGCTTCAGCAGCGCAACCGCCATATTATCGAACATCGCCTTGCGATGTGACGATGTGCGGCTGAATTTCCGCCCGCTCATTCCGTGACGCATTTCGAAACTCCTCGGCCCAAACCGGGCTTAATAAGGCTCTTCCAGCCGCTTTGCCAGCTCTTCGATGTTTTCCGGCGGCCAGTTGGTGATTTCCATGCCGAGATGCAGGCCCATATGGGACAGCACCTCCTTGATTTCGTTCAGCGACTTGCGGCCGAAATTCGGCGTCCGCAGCATCTCCGCTTCGGTCTTCTGCACGAGATCGCCGATATAGACGATATTGTCGTTCTTCAGGCAATTCGCCGACCGGACCGACAATTCGAGTTCGTCGACCTTGCGCAGCAAATGCTTGTTGAACGGCAATTCGGCCGGACGCGATTCCTCGGACGCCAGACGCGGCTCGTCGAAATTGATGAAGAGCTGCAACTGATCCTGCAGAATGCGCGCCGCCAGGGCGACCGCATCCTCGGGGGTCACGGCGCCATCCGTCTCAATCTGCATCGACAGCTTGTCATAGTCAGTGACCTGACCGACGCGCGTGTTCTCGACGCGGTACGAGACTTTCCGCACCGGGCTGAACAGCGCATCGATCGGGATCAAGCCGATCGGCGCGTCTTCCGGACGGTTCTGCGTGGCCGCGACATAGCCCTTGCCGTTTTCGACGGTGAACTCGATCGCGATCTTCGCGCCCTGATCGAGGGTGCAGATCAAGAGATCGGGATTCATCACTTCGATATCGTGACCGGTCTCAATCTGACCGGCGCGAACCTCGCCTGGGCCGGTCGCACGGAGGCGGATCCGCTTCGGACCATCGCCGCCCATCCGCAGGCCGATGCCCTTGATATTGAGCACAATGTCGGTGACGTCTTCGAGCACGCCCGGAATCGACGAGAATTCGTGCAGCACACCATCGATCTGAATCGAGGTGATCGCCGCACCTTGCAGCGACGAGAGCAAAACCCGACGCAAGGCATTGCCCAGCGTCATGCCGAAGCCACGCTCCAGCGGCTCGGCAACGATCGTCGCCGTGCGTGCCGGATCGTCACCGGTATCGACCTGGAGTTGCTTCGGCTTGATCAGGGTTTGCCAGTTTTTCTGAATCACGAGTTAGACCTCATGCCGAACAAAGCCGCTTTGGATATCGGGAGTACGGATATCGACAGACGACTGTTAAAACCAAAGGACCGCCAGGGTGGGGCCACCCGCGATCCCAGAAAAACCGATCCTGCGCCCCTCTGGAACCCAGACACAGGGCACAGCCTTCATGGCCGTGCCGATGCTTGGGTCCCGCCGGGTATCAGACGCGCCGACGCTTGGGCGGCCGACAGCCATTATGGGGAATGGATGTGACGTCGCGGATCGAGGTCACCGCAAATCCAACGGACTGAAGCGCCCGCAACGCAGATTCACGTCCTGACCCCGGGCCTTTGACTTCGATCTCCAGCGTGCGCATGCCATGCTCCATCGCCTTGCGACCGGCATCTTCGGCCGCGACCTGAGCTGCATAAGGAGTCGATTTGCGCGACCCTTTGAAGCCCTGCGCACCTGACGACGACCAGGCAATGGTGTTGCCCTGCGCATCGGTGATGGTAACGACCGTGTTGTTGAACGAGGCATTCACATGTGCCACGCCGGACGTGATGTTCTTGCGCTCGCGGCGCCGAAGGCGCTGCGCGGGAGCGGCGGGTTTGGCCATGATGGTTCCTTGTTACTTCTTCTTGCCGGCGATCGGCTTGGCCGGGCCCTTGCGGGTTCTGGCGTTGGTGTGAGTCCGCTGACCGCGCACGGGCAAGCCCTTGCGATGACGCAAACCGCGGTAGCAGCCCAGATCCATCAAGCGCTTGATGTTCATCGAGACGATGCGGCGGAGATCGCCCTCGACCGTGTATTCACGATCGATCAGTTCGCGAATCCGCAATACCTCGTCATCGGTCATCTCGTGAACGCGACGGGTAGAGGGGATACCAACCTTCGTGCAGATTTCCTCCGCCTTCGTCCGACCAATCCCATGGATATAGGTCAAACCGATGGCGACACGCTTCTGATTGGGTATATTGACGCCAGCAATACGCGCCACGTCGGAACTCCTCAAGGATGCATAAAGCGCTCAGCCGCCGAGCCGGACCGACCGAGGCCGCGCAGTATATGAATATTCGTCGTGCAGTCAACCCGCCGCCCGACGTTTCGGCTCACGTTCCTTGCAATACAGACTCTATTTCACGCGTGACCACGTCAATTTCGGCCATTCCGTCGACTTGGTGCAAAATACCGTGCGAGCGGTAATAGGGCAGAATCGGCGTGGTATCAGCGTGATACGTTGCAAGGCGCGTTCGAACAGTTTCGGCGGTATCATCGGCGCGACGGGTAAATTCAGTACCGCCGCAGACATCGCAGATACCGGCTACTTTAGGCAGTTTGGTCCGATCATGGTAACCGGCACCACATTTGGCGCAAGTGAAGCGCCCTGTGACGCGGTCGGTCAGAATGTCGTCATCGACCGCAAACTCAATCACGGCATCCAGTTTCCAACCATGTTCCGACAGCATTTTGTCGAGTGCTTCCGCCTGCGCCACGGTGCGCGGAAACCCATCAAGAATAAACCCGTTACGGCAGTCGTCATGTCCGATCCGGTCGCTGATCATCTCGACCATGACTTCATCGGAGACGAGCTTCCCCGCATCCATGATCGCCTTCGCCTTGAGACCGACCTCACTGCCCGCCTTCACCGCTGCGCGCAGCATGTCCCCGGTTGACAGCTGAATAAGGCCTCGGTCGTCCTCAAGACGCTTCGCCTGGGTTCCCTTGCCCGCCCCCGGTGGTCCCAGGAAAACTATTTTCATTTACGCTTCCCGTGCAGCTTCGATTTGCGGATCAGCCCTTCATATTGATGCGCAAGCAGGTGCGACTGGATCTGGAAGACCGTATCCATTGTCACGCTGACCACGATCAGCAAGCTGGTTCCACCAAACTGGAACGGCACAGCATATTGCGCGTTAAGCAACTCTGGCAAGATACACACAATTGCCAGGTAGGCCGATCCGATCACGGTTAGTCGAGTCAGCACATAATCCAGATAATCCGCTGTATTTTTGCCGGGCCGGATACCCGGAATGAAACCGCCATGCTTCTTCAGATTATCGGCCGTCTCCACGACATTGAACACAATGGCCGTGTAGAAGAACGAAAAGAACACGATCAGCGCCACGAACAGCACGATATAGAGCGGCTTGCCATGAGCGAGATAGGTGTTGAAGAAGGTCGCGATCTCCGACAGCCAGCCGGTCCCGCCATTATTGCCTTGGAACCCAACGATGGTCGCCGGCAGCAGCAAGAGGGACGAGGCAAAGATCACCGGGATCACGCCAGGCGTGTTCATCTTCAGCGGCAAATGCGACGACTCGCCGCCATACATCTTATTGCCCATCTGGCGTTTCGGATACTGCACCAGAATCCGCCGCTGGGCGCGTTCCATGAAGACGATGAACGCGATGACCGCAACCGCCAGGACAAGGAAGAAAATCAGCGCCGGGACGCCGATTGCGCCGGTGCGGCCGAGTTCGAGCAAGCTCGCGAGCGCATGGGGCAGGTTCGCAACGATGCCCGAGAAAATGATCAAAGACGTGCCGTTGCCGACACCCCGCGCGGTGATTTGCTCGCCGAGCCAGACCAGGAACATCGTGCCGGTGACCAGCGTGATCATCGTTACGGCGATGAAAGACACGCCGGGATCGAGCACGGCCGACGCGCCGCCGGAACGCATATTCTCAAGCGTCAGCGCAATCCCATAGGATTGCAGGATCGCCAAAACGACGGTGCCGTAGCGGGTATATTGATTGAGCTTCTTGCGGCCCGACTCACCCTCTTTTTTCAGCGCTTCAAGCGTCGGCGAGATGCCGGTCAAGAGCTGAACAATGATGGAAGCCGAGATGTAGGGCGTTATGTTCAGCGCAAGAATGGTCATGCGCCCGAGCGCGCCGCCCGCGAACATATCGAACATGCCCAGAATGCCGCCGGCATTCTGATTGAAGATGTTTTGCAACGCCTGCGGGTCGATGCCGGGAATCGGAATATAGGTGCCCAGCCGATAGATCAGCAGGGCGCCCAGCGTAAACCATAGCCGTTGCTTGAGTTCCGTCGCCTTGTTGAAGGCGCCGAAATTCATATTGCGCGCGAGTTTATCGGCCGCTGAAGCCATCGAAAACGGTTCCTTGCCCGAAGAGCGCGAGGGTGACGAGTCGGCAGCGCTTAAGCCGCCGGGGTCTCAGCCTTCGGCGCCGGCACAATGATCGTCACCGACCCGCCAGCGGCCTCAACGGCCGCAACTGCCGCGGCCGACGCGCCAGCCACATGGAGCTTGAGCGCGGTCTTGATCTCGCCCTTGGCCAACAGCCGCACGCCATCTCCAAGCTTGGCCAGAATGCCGAGTTCAACCAGCGTATCCGGTGTGACTTCGGCGCCCGCCGTCAGCTTGCCAGCCTCGACCGCCTTCTGCAGACGGCCGGTATTGATCACCTGATATTCCACGCGGAAAATATTGTTGAAGCCGCGCTTCGGCAACCGGCGATGCAGCGGGGTCTGACCACCTTCGAATCCGTTGATCGCAACGCCCGAGCGCGCGGTCTGGCCCTTGCCGCCCCGGCCGGAGGTCTTGCCCTTGCCGGAACCGATGCCGCGGCCGACCCGCTTGTACTTATAATGGGCGCCGTCATTATCGGCGATTTCGTTCAGCTTCATGATCCATTCCTCAGGCGCCGGCCGGGCCGGTGCCACATAACTCGGCTATTCGCCGCCTTCGACGCGAATGAGATGATGAACCTTGTTCATCATGCCACGCACCGACGGGGTGTCTTCGAGCTCGCGCGTCCGATTGAGCTTGTTCAGCCCGAGGCCCTTCAGCGTCGCTTCCTGATCTTTTTGCCGCCCGATCGGCGAGCCGATCTGGGTCACAATCACGGTCTTCTTATCGCTCACGATGCGGCTCCTGCGGCGTCCGCTTCGCGACGGCCCAAGAGATCGGAGACCTTCTTGCCCCGGCGTGCCGCGACGGCACGCGGGTTGGTCGCCCGCCCCAAGGCCTCGAAGGTCGCCTTGATCATGTTGTGCGGATTGGACGTGCCGACCGACTTGGCAACGACATCCTGGATCCCCAGCGCTTCGAAGATCGCGCGCATCGGACCACCGGCGATGATCCCAGTACCTTGCGGTGCAGCGCGCACCACGACGCGACCCGCGCCGTAATGGCCATGCATATCGTGATGCAGCGTGCGGCCTTCGCGCAGCGGAACACGCACCATGCCGCGCTTGGCCTGATCGGTCGCCTTACGAATAGCTTCCGGCACTTCGCGCGCCTTGCCGGTGCCGTGACCAACGCGGCCCTTGCCGTCGCCGACGATCACGATCGCGGCAAAGCCGAACCGCCGGCCGCCCTTGACCACCTTGGCCACGCGGTTGATACCAACCAGCCGTTCGACCAATTCGCTTTCTTCGCGGTCGCGCGGTTGGCGATCGTCGGAGCGTCCCCGACCGCCGGAGCGGCCTTCACCCGGTGTACGTGCCATTTTATCGGACCTTCGTCAAAATTTCAGACCGGCTTCGCGCGCCGCGTCGGCCAGGGCCTTGACCCGGCCATGGAATACATAGCCACCGCGATCGAACACCACATCGGTGATGCCCTTCTCCACGGCACGCTCGGCCAGCAACTTGCCGACAGCCTCGGCCGCTGCCTTGTCGGCACCGGTCTTGAGACCCTCTTTGATTGCCTTGTCGACCGTAGAAGCGGCGACCAGGGTGTGGCCGGCCGCGTCGTCGATCACCTGCGCATAAATATGCTTCCCGGACCGGAAGACGCTGAGCCGCAACCGGCCGTTCGCACTCTTGCGCAGCCGATGCCGCGTCCGCTCCTGGCGGCGGAGAAAGAGGCCCTTCGAATCTAACATCGTCTGGATCCTTACTTCTTCTTGCCTTCTTTGCGCCGGATCGTCTCGGTCGCGTACTTGACGCCCTTGCCCTTATAGGGCTCGGGGCCGCGATAGGACCGGATCTTGGCGGCAACAGCGCCTACGCGCTGTTTGTCCGCACCCGACACAGAGATGGCAGTCGGCTTCTCGCAGACGATCTTCACATCGTCCGGAATCGGGAAGTCGATATCGTGGCTGTATCCCAGCTGCAAATTCAGGATCTTGCCGTTGACCGCAGCGCGATAGCCGACGCCGTTGATCTCGAGCGCGACCGTGAAGCCCTCGGAAACACCTTTGACGATGTTGCTGACGAGCGCCCGGGTCGTGCCCCACATCACGCGGGCGCGCTTGGTGTCGTTCGCCGGCTGAACGGCGATATGACCGTCGGCGAAGGTCACAGAGATATCGGCGGTGAGCGGCAGGCTCAGCGAGCCCTGCTTGCCTTTGGCGGTCAGCAGCTGATCGGCGATGCTGATATCCACTCCGCTCGGAACGGGGACGGGGTATTTACCCACGCGAGACATGGCGCTTTATCCTTAGAACACGCGGCAGAGCACTTCGCCGCCAACATTGGCAGCGCGTGCTTCGCCATCCGACATGACGCCGCGCGGCGTCGAGAGGATCGCGATACCGAGCCCGTTATAAACCTTCGGCAGATCGGCGATCTTGGAATAGACCCGCCGTCCCGGCTTCGAGACGCGACTGATTTCCTTGATCACCGGCTCGCCATCCAGATATTTGAGTTCGATCGTGAACTCAGCGATACCCGGACGAACGTCCAGTTTCGAGAAGCCGCGTATATAGCCTTCGCGCTGCAACACGTCGAGGACGCTGGCTCGGACCTTGGAGGCCGGAGACACGACGCTGGACGAACGCGCCCGCTGTGCGTTGCGGATGCGGGTCAGCATATCCCCAAGGGGATCGCTCATGGTCATTCCCAGTCTCCCTTACCAGCTCGACTTGACCACGCCAGGAATCTGGCCGGTCGAGGCGAGTTCACGCAACGCGATGCGCGACATCTTAAATTTCCGATAGACGGCACGAGGCCTGCCCGTGATTTCGCACCGGTTGCGAATCCGCGTCTTGGACCCGTTCCGCGGCATCTCCGCCAGCTTCAGCGATGCTTCAAACCGCGCTTCGCCAGTGGCGTCGCGGTCATTGGCGATCGCCTTCAGGCGGGTGCGCTTGGCCGATTGCTGCTGCGCCAGCACCCGGCGCTGCTTATTCTTTTCGATGGCGCTCGTCTTAGCCATATTCTCGCTCCTACCGCTCAGCTCGTGAACGGCATTTGGAAGCCCTTCAGAAGCGCCTTGGCTTCCTGATCGGTCTTCGCCGTGGTGCAGATGACGATGTCCATGCCGCGCACGGCATCGACCTTGTCGTAATCGATCTCGGGAAATACGAGCTGTTCCTTAAGGCCCAGCGCATAATTGCCCCGACCATCGAAGCTCTTCGGATTCACGCCGCGAAAATCGCGAACGCGCGGCAGAGCGACGGTGATCAGCCGATCGAGAAACTCGTACATGCGCTCGGCGCGCAGCGTCACCTTACAGCCGATCGGCATGTTCTCGCGCAGCTTGAAGGTCGCGATCGACTTCTTGGCCCGGGTCACGACCGGCTTTTGGCCGGTGATCGCGGTCAGATCGCGCACCGCGCTATCGATCTTCTTCGAGTCCTGCACGGCCTCGCCGACACCGATATTGATGACGATCTTCTCAAGCTTCGGCGCCTGCATCGGACTCTTATAGCCGAACTCCTGGATCAGGGCCGGCTTGAGCTCGGTTTCGTAACGCTCACGGAAACGGGTAGCCATGACTCACCTCACCGGTCTAGGACTTCGCCGGACCGCTTTGCATAGCGGACCTTGCGATCGCCCTCGACGAGCTTGAAACCGACGCGCGTCGGCTTGTTGTCCTTGGGATCGATATGGGCGACGTTCGATACATGGATCGACGCCTCCTTCTCGATGATGCCGCCTTGGCTCGATGCCGACTGGCGCGTGTGCCGCTTGGCGATGGCGACGCCCTGCACCACCACGCGATCGCGCTCGGGCAGAACCTTCAGCACTTCGCCGCTGCGGCCCTTGTCGGACCCAGACAGCACGACGACCTTGTCGCCCTTCTTGATCTTACTCGCCATGGCTAGAGCACCTCCGGCGCCAACGACACGATCTTCATGAACTTCTTGCCGCGAAGCTCACGGGTGACCGGTCCGAATATACGCGTGCCGATCGGCTCGCCCTGCTTGTTGATCAACACGGCGGCATTCCGATCAAAGCGGATCGCCGAGCCATCAATGCGGCGCAGTTCCTTGGCGGTGCGGACGATCACAGCGCGATGCACGTCGCCCTTCTTGACGCGACCCCGCGGAATCGCCTCCTTGACCGAGACGACGATCACGTCGCCGACCGTGGCGGTGCGGCGATGGGACCCGCCCAGCACCTTGATGCACTGCACCCGGCGGGCACCCGAATTGTCGGCCACGTCCAGGTTGGTTTGCATCTGAATCATGGTGTTACTCTCCTGCCGTCGCGGCTGGCTCGACGATAGCGGCGTCGGTCAGGGCAACCCAGCATTTGCGCTTTGAGATCGGCCGAGATTCCTCGATGCGCACAACGTCGCCAACCTTGAACTGGTTGGTCTCGTCATGGGCCGCGTATTTCTTCGACCGCGTGATGAACTTCTTATAGACCGGGTGCATGACGCGCCGCTCGACCCGCACGACAATCGTCTTGTCCTGCTTGTCGCTGACCACCAGCCCCTGCAAAATCCGTTTCGGCATCTCTCTTACTCCGCCGCGCCGGCGCGTTGACCCAAGATCGTCTTGATCCGGGCAATGTCGCGCCGCACTTCCCGCACACGCGCCGTGTTTTCAAGCTGCCCGCTCGCCTTACGGAAGCGCATATTGAATTGCTCCTTCCGCAGGTTCAGCAGGTCCGTCTTCAATTCGTCCGGGGTCTTGGCCCTGACGTCGCTCGCTTTCATCTCAGGCCTCCTCGCCCAGACGCTGTACGAAGCGCGTGCCGATCGGCAGCTTCGCAGCGGCCAGCTCGAACGCGATCTTCGCCGTTTCGGGCGGCACGCCGTCCAATTCGAACATGATGCGGCCCGGCTTGACCCGCGCCACCCAGAATTCCGGCGACCCCTTACCAGAGCCCATGCGGACTTCCGCCGGCTTCGACGAGACGGGAACGTCCGGGAAAATCCGGATCCAGACACGACCGACGCGGCGGATATGGCGGCTGATTGCGCGCCGTGCCGCCTCGATCTGCCGCGCCGTTATCCGGCCAGGCTCAACCGCCTTGAGACCGTAGGCGCCGAAATTCAGCGCCGTACCGCCTTTTGCCAAACCATGAATGCGTCCTTTGAACGCCTTCCGGTATTTGGTCCGCTTGGGACTCAGCATGGGTCCTCGACCTCTTCAAAACAGCTTCAAGGGGGCAATGATGCCCCAACCACATCTTTACGTTACGCGCGGGCGCCACGATCGCGGTCGCGATCACCACCCCGGTCGTTCCGCTCGTTGCCGCCACCGCTCAACTGCTCGGCCCGCCGCTCCGACGCCATCGGGTCGTGCGCCAGGATTTCGCCCTTGAACACCCAAACCTTGACGCCGCAGGCGCCGTAGGTGGTCTGAGCCGTACCGGTACCGTAATCAACATCGGCGCGCAGCGTATGCAGCGGCACGCGGCCCTCGCGGTACCATTCCATCCGGGCGATTTCAGCGCCGCCGAGACGACCGGAGCAATTGATCCGGATCCCCTGAGCGCCGAGCCGCATCGCAGACTGCACCGCGCGCTTCATGGCGCGACGGAATGCAACGCGACGCTCTAGCTGCTGCGCGATACCATCGGCAATCAGCTTTGCGTCGATTTCCGGCTTACGGATTTCGACAATGTTTAAACTAACTTCGGACCCCGTCATCTTGCCGATTTCAAGACGCAGCTTTTCGATATCCGCGCCCTTCTTGCCGATGACCACGCCAGGCCGTGCGGTATGGATCGTTACGCGCGCCTTCTTGGCGGCGCGCTCGATCACAACCTTACTGATGCCGGCCTGATTGAGGCGCTTCATCAGATATTTGCGCAGCCGCAGATCCTCGTGCAGCAGGTTGCCGTATTCCTTACGGGCGAACCACCGGCTGTCCCAGGTGCGGTTGATACCGAGCCTTAGCCCGATCGGATTGATCTTTTGACCCATTAGGCTTGCTCCTCGGCCCGCTCGCGAACGACCACGGTCAGATTGCTGAAGAATTTCTGAACCTGCGCGGCGCGGCCACGACCGCGTGCGTGGAACCGCTTCATCACCATCGCGCGGCCGACCGTTGCCTCTTTCACATAGAGACGGTCGACATCGAGCTGATGGTTATTCTCCGCATTGGCGATGGCCGATTGCAGGCACTTCTTCACATCATGGGCAATGCGCCGGGGCGAGAAGGTCAGTTCGGCCAAGGCCGACTGCGCCGTCTTGCCGCGAATGAGCTGCGCCACGAGATTGAGCTTGCGCGGGCTGGTGCGGATCGTGCTGACAAAGGCCATTGCCTCGGTCTCTGCGACCCTGCGCGGCGCTACTGGCTTGCTCATCGCTTAGCCCCTCTTCGCTTTCTTGTCGGCCGCATGGCCGTAGAAGGTCCGCGTCGGTGCGAATTCGCCCAGCTTGTGACCAACCATGTTCTCGGTCACGATCACCGGAATGAATTTGTGTCCGTTATAGACACCAAACGTCAGACCGACGAATTGCGGGAAAATGGTCGACCGGCGCGACCACGTCTTGATGATTTCATTGCGGGTCGACGCCCGTGACTTTTCTGCTTTCTTCAGCAGATAGCCATCGACGAAAGGACCCTTCCAAACAGAGCGTGCCACGACTGGACTCCGTTACTTCGCGTTGCGGCGACGGATGATAAGCCCGTCAGTCGCTTTGTTGTGCCGAGTCTTCTTACCCTTGGTCGGCTTGCCCCAAGGCGTAACGGGATGCCGGCCACCCGAGGTCCGGCCTTCACCACCGCCATGCGGATGGTCGATCGGGTTCATCGCAACGCCGCGAACGTGAGGCTTGCGACCAAGCCAGCGCGACCGACCCGCCTTCGCGATGACGATGTTCTGCTCGTCCGGGTTGGACACGGCGCCAATCGTCGCCATGCATTCGCCGCGCACGATACGCAGCTCGCCGGAGGCCAGCTTCAACTGGGCATAGCCGGCATCGCGGCCGACCAGCTGAGCATAGGTGCCACCGGCGCGTGCCAGCTGACCGCCCTTGCCGGGCTTCATCTCGACATTATGCACGATCGTGCCGACCGGCATGTTCTTCATCGGCATCGCATTGCCGGGCTTCACGTCGACCTTCTCACCCCAGATCACCGTGTCGCCGACCTTCAGACGCTGTGGCGCCAGAATGTAGGACAATTCCCCATCCTGATACTTCACCAGCGCGATAAAGGCCGTCCGGTTCGGATCGTATTCGAGCCGTTCGACGGTCGCCGGGACATCAAAGCGGCGACGCTTGAAATCGACCATGCGATAGCGGCGCTTATGCCCGCCACCACGATAGCGCATGGTGATGCGGCCGGTGTTGTTACGACCGCCCTTGCCGCGCAGACCCTCGGTCAGCGCCTTGACGGGTTCGCCCTTCCACAGCTCGCTGCGGTCGACGATGACCAGCTGCCGTTGTGACGGCGTGGTCGGCTTATAAGTTTTGAGCGCCATGGCGTCAGATTCCCGTCGTCACGTCGATCTTGGAGCCCTCGGCGAGGGTCACCATTGCCTTTTTCCCGTCGCTGCGCGAGCCGAGCCGGCCGCGGAAGCGCTTGACCTTGCCCATGGTCCGGAGCGTGTTGACCGCCTCGACCTTGACCTTGAACAGGGTCTCGACCGCCGCCTTGATTTCGGGCTTGGTCGCGTCCAGGGGAACCCGGAACGTCACTTGATTGTGCTCGGACCCCATCGTCGCCTTCTCGGTGATCACCGGCGAGCGCACGATCTCATACATGCGCTCGGCCGAGATCTTGACCGGGGCGTTGGGGATGACGCGGAACCTGCTCATTTCAGGCGAGCCTCCAAATGCTCGACGGCCGCCTGGGTCAGGACCAGCGTGTCCCGGCGCAGGATGTCGTAGACGTTGGCGCCCTGCTGCGGCAGCACGTCGACATGCGGCAGGTTGCGGGCGGCCCGGCTGAAACCTTCATCCAGTTCCGGCCCGTCGATGATGAGG
>Ga0116226_10001118_pt1 | contig 23294 bp, 21 predicted proteins | sample S1TSphfallax_FD_89692 | JGI IMG/M metagenome (GOLD analysis project Ga0116226, IMG submission 89692) | Host-associated microbial communities from peat moss isolated from Minnesota, USA - S1T2_Fa - Sphagnum fallax MG | ecosystem: Host-associated > Plants > Peat moss > Unclassified | place: USA... | reverse complement strand
GCCCATGTCGGACTCGATGGATCGATCCGTCTGGTAAATGATCGGTATTGTGAGATTGTCGGGCGAAAGCGCGAACAGTTGATAGGCCTAACCAGCGCAAATATCTCGCATCGCGACGATGCCGATCTGCAAAACCTAATCATTGCGCGGCTCGTATCTGGCGAGATACCGCGCCATTGCCGCGATAAACGCTACATCACGGCAGATCGCGCGGTGGTGTGGGGCCGATTGACGGCGTCTTTAGTGCGCAATGACGCGGGCGAACCGATCTATCTCATGGCAGTGGTCGAGGACATCTCAAGCGCCAAGGCAGCAGAGGAAGCGCTGCGGGCGAGCGAAGCCCGCCTGAGGGCCGCGATTCAAGGTCCCGGCGTCGGGTTAGCCGAACAGGATCTGGAGTTGCGCTATAGTTACCTCGAGGCCGATTTCGGCGGAGCCACAATCCAGGGTACGCCATTGGGACCCGATTTCTTTGTCGGCAAAACCGATGACGAGATTTACGGCGTGGGCCATCCGGCGATCACGGAAAAGCGGGCTGTGATCGAAACCGGCATCGGCCTGCACCGCGAAATCAGTTTCAAAGTGGATCAGGCTGAATTGCTGTTTGAGGTTTGGATCAACCCCAGACGCAACGACTCGGGCGAGATCACCGGTCTCCTGGCAAGCTATATTGATATTACTGAGCGCCGCAACATGGAATTGCAATTGCGCCAAGCGCAAAAGATGGAGGCGATCGGCAATCTGACCGGCGGTATCGCACATGATTTCAATAATTTATTGGCCATCATCATCGGTAATATCGATGATTTGCGCAGCTATAATCGGCTCGACGACGACCTAGACGAACTCGCCGAAGAAGCGCTGAATGCCGCAATTCGCGGCGCAGATCTCACCCGGCGGTTATTAGCATTCGCCCGCCAGCAACCGCTCGAACAACATCTGGTCGATCCCAATGCTCTGGTCGCCGACCTCAACAAATTGTTGGAACGGGCCCTTGGCGAAGCCGTTCAAATCAAACTAGAGTTTGGTAACAATATCTGGCCGACCATCGTCGATCCGATCCAGCTCCAGTCAGCCTTGGTCAATCTTGCTACAAATGCGCGTGATGCCATGCCAGGAGGCGGTGTGTTATCGATCGCCACCGCCAATCGTCATCTTGACGAAGATTATGCGAAGCGGACAACCGAGGTCACGCCGGGCGATTATGTTATGATCCAAGTCACCGATACCGGTACTGGTATCGAACCCCATATTCAAAAGCGCATTTTCGAACCGTTTTTTACCACCAAAGAACGGGATCGTGGGACCGGGCTCGGCCTTGCAATGGTGTTCGGCTTCATCAAGCAATCAGGCGGCCATATTAACGTTTATAGCGAGCCCGGGGCGGGCACGACAATGCGGCTTTACTTGCCGCGTGCGCTCCAGAAAGCCGAGATTTCGATGGAACAGACCGAATTTCCTACATCACTGGTCGCCGAAGGAGAGACGATTCTCGCCGTTGAGGATAATCCAGATCTGCGCAAGGTCGTCGTCCTTCAATTGGAGCGGCTCGGATATAATGTTATCGAAGCGGATAGCGGCCCGGCCGCACTTTCAATTTTGGATCAGCAGCATGTCGATTTGGTGTTCACCGACCTAGTGATGCCGGGTGGCCTCGACGGCCCGTCCCTGGTCCGCGAGATCGCAAGACGCTGGCCCCATGTGAAGGCGGTGATGACATCCGGCTTTCCTGAGGCAAGAGTTGCCGAGACGATCGCCCCACTGCCCATTCTCGTAAAACCCTATCGACGGGACGACCTCGCGCGGATCCTGCGCCGAGCCCTCACCTCATGACATAGGGTTTCGCTGGTTTTGGTGTAACGGTAAGGTTCATCGTAACAAAAAAGCCGACCGACTTACCGGAGCACCCGACAAATTGGATCCGACCAGCACAAAGCCGTTACGCGAAGTCTGGTATTTCGCCGTCCCAAGCGCACGTCTAAAGCCGGGAACGATGCTGGCCAAAACGATGCTGGACGAGCCGATCCTAATGGGTCGAGACAAATCCGGACAGGCATTCGCGCTTGTCGATATTTGTCCGCATCGCGGGATTCCTCTGCATTACGGCAAGTTCGATGGGTGCGAGATCGAATGCTGCTACCATGGCTGGCGTTTCGACCCATCAGGCGCGTGTACTGCCATACCGCCCGTCCTGGCTGAACAGATTCCGGCCCTCTCTAAGATCAAGGTTCGGTCTTATCCGGTGGTGGAACGTGATGGTGCGGTCTGGGTGTTTTTTGGCACGAACCTTGACGCGGCACCGCCGCTGCCAGTACTTCCCGATCTGAACGGGCGGCGGCCCCAGTTGATCGAATCCATGATGTTCGACGGCATGATGGATCATGCTGTGATCGGGCTGATGGACCCCGCTCACGGGTCATACGTGCATAATTCATGGTTCTGGCGCAAATCGCCGAAACTCAAGCAAAAACGATTTGAGCCAGCGCCGTGGGGTTTCAAGATGTCGCGCCACGCACCATCAACCAATTCACGGGCCTATCGGATCCTCGGCGGGCAGGGCGGACGGGAAACCGAAATCAGCTTTCAACTTCCGGGGATCCGCCTGGAACATATCCTTGCAGGCCGTCACAAACTGTGGATCCTGACCGCATTGACCCCGATCAATGACGGCAAGACCGAGATCAATAATCTGATTTATTGGACGATGCCCTGGCTCACGCCATTGCGTCCGCTGCTTCGGCCGTTCGTGAGAAAATTTTTGGCGCAGGATCGGGATATTGTCGTTCGTCAGCAGGAAGGGCTGAAATATCAACCGCAATTGTTGCTGCTAGGCGATCCAGATGCTCAGGCACGGTGGTATTATCGCCTGAAGCAAGAATTTCTGCGGGCGCAGAGCGAGTTGCGGGAATTCGTCAATCCGATCAAGGAGCGCACACTGACATGGCGCAGTTGACCGCCCCGGCTCATTCTGCCAACTCGATCGCCTCCGAGCCGGCAGGGTCCGAGCGGCCGAGTGCGGTTACGCCGCCGCCGAGCAAGCTGCATTTGCTGCTCACGCTGGATGCCGACGCTGCCGTTGTACTGAAGCGCGACGCATCTTCGCTGCTCATGCCCGAACGGCGCGCCGTGACTCGTAAGATGCGCCGCACCTATTGGGATACGGTCGACTATAAACTCGGCCGAGGCGGACTTGCGGTCGCGGTGCAAACCACCGGGCAGAAGCGCACGCAGCTAATCCAGGACATACGCGCGAAGCCGGCTGCGGGGCGGGTCGTGGGTATCTACGAGGTTCCGTTGTCGCAGGAGGGACTCGATCTCACCCGCCTCGCCTTTATTCCCGGAATCAAGCCGTCGCTGGTCGGCGCGGTCGCGGGCGAAATGCTGGTACCTGCCTTCGCCATTGACCTCAAGCGGACTATCTGGCGCGCCACGCTGGTAGACGCGGTTCTGTCAGTCGCCCTGGAACAGGCGGATATCGAAGCAGCATCGGGTCGGCTCAGCCTAGTTCAGCTTGATATCGCGATCCTCGATGGCAATGAAGAAGCCGTCTACCGGCTGGCACGCAAGCTGATACCGGCGTTCAAGTTCGAGCTGGCATCTGTGGATTCGGCGCAGGCCGGCTACGCATTGGCAACGCAGACTACGGGGTCCAGCTTCGTCTTCTCAAACGATGAGGACACGCTTCAGCCGGATATGACCGTGCGGGCCGGCATTCTGACGATCGGTCGCGTGGCAGCCGCGACCGTCCGCGCGGAGATGAACCGGCTGATCGCGCAGCCAGACGCCGGGCAGATTCATCAAACGCGGGTAGCGTTGCGCCGGCTACGGTCGTTTCTATCGGTGTTTCAGGATGTCATTCCGCCTACCGCCAGATATCAGCTTAGTCGCAGCTTGGGTGCGCTGGCCGGGACGCTTGGAGAAGCACGGGAATGGGACGTGCTGATCGCCGAGACGATCGAGCCGCTGCGCACAGCGCTTGGCACCGAGCCGGTTCTGGCGCGCCTGCAAGAGTCGGCTACCGATGCCCGCACCGAAGCGGAACCGCGCATCCGCGAGGCAGCGGCCGGCCCGGACCATCTGCGGCTCGCTCTGGCACTGGGCAGTTGGTTCGATGCGAAAATCTGGCCCGACATCGAGACGCCACTCGAAGCCGAGTTGTTGGATCGGCCACTGGTCGATTTTGCGACATCACTCCTCAAGAAACGACATCGCAAATTTCTGCGGGCTGGCAAATCAGCCGCCGAGGCCGATCCTGACTCATTGCACCAACTGCGCATTCAGGCCAAGAAGCTGCGCTATACCGCAGACTTCCTGCGCGGCCTTTACCCGGCCAAGGCGGCACGTCGCTATCTTGATGCGCTAAAGGCGATCCAGGAAATATTGGGCCGCGGCCACGATGCTTCAGTCGCCCAATCACTCGTCCCCGAACTGGCAACTGGCGACGCCCATGCTGATGCACGGGCGGCGGGGCTCGTTGCCGGTTGGGGCGCGGCGGAAGCCGCAGCCGCGCGACGCCAGTTCGCAGAAGCTTGGTCGGATTTCGCCAAAACCAAGCGGTTTTGGTGAAGTTAATAACATTCTAAAGAAAGAGTTCTATCTGTCCCGCCTGCTCCCAGATCCCAAGCGCAGCCGTACCGGTTGCTATCGGGCTGTTGCCTTGCAGCGAGCCCGTCGTGACAACGTCGCCGATCGCCAGCGGTCGTCCGCGCTGCCGACAATGCTCCGCTTGCCAAACGACCAGCAGCACAGGATCCCCCGCCGGGTGAGTACCACATGCCGCTTGGATGATAGTCCCATCCACGGCGAGCGTGACCCTGAGTTTGCTGAAATCCAGAGATTTCCAGTCTCGCAGCGCCGGACCCACAATGCAGGCGCCATTCGCATTGCGATCCGCCAGCCGCTCTTCAGCGGTTAGGGCGGCGGGATCGGTAAAGCGGCTATCCAATAGTTCGATCAGCGGCACGAATTCGATCGCATCCACGATGTCGGCATAATTGGATGATCCCGCGGCCGGAAGCTCTTTCGTCACCCGAAACGCGAACTCTATTTCAATGGCGCGCAGATGAAACCGGGTCGTATCAAGTTTAATTCCGCTGGGATAGAAGTCGCTGGCGAAGATGGGGGCGCAGCTTGGCGGCGCGCCTGGACCGGCCATGCCAACTTTCCAGCCGCCGATGGCGCCTGCCGATTGAATAATATGGTCCTGTATGCGATAGGAATCGTCAATCGAGTGCGGCGATGCCTCGGCTGGCAAGCGATCAATGGGCCGATGGTCGCGCTGCGCGTCGATTAACAAGCGTGCAGCCCGCGCGGCGTCGATCATCAACACACCTTAAGAGACAAAACGGCGTGACGAATGTCTCCGTCACGCCGATCGACATCGATATTTGCCTCTTACCAGTGGCGATCGCCGAGTGCCGTCCCAAGCGCCGTGCTGCTGCCATAAGCGCTGAACGCCCCATTGCCCGAGGGCACAAAACGACTATCATAACCAGTCGAGTTGGCTGCACTTGACCCACCGCTGAACTTCATCGAGAAGCGCGAGCTTTGCCCGTTTGCGAGCTTTGAATCGGGGTCCTGAAACTTCGAAGAGCCGTCGCTGTTTTGGTTGGTCCGGCTGTCGTAGGTAAAGGCATGAGCCGGAATGATCGCGGCGGTCAGGACCAGTGCCGACGCACCCATTATAAACGCCCGTTTCATAACGCTGCTCCCACGTAACACATAACGATGCAGACTAACGCTGAACGAACCTAGGGCCAAGAAATTTCTGACGGCGCACTATGCCGCAGCCAACCCAATTAAACCCGCAAAACCTGGCTGTAATAGGCGTCGATCGATTGAACGATCCCGGTGGCCAGCTTTTCCCGATAGCTTGGAGTCCGAAGCAGCTTGTCTTCCTGACGATTTGACAGACACCCCATCTCCACCAAAGCCGACGGTATATCGGGTGCCTTGAGGACCGCGAAACCGGCCGAGCGATGGCTGTTCTCCAGCATGCGCACCTGACTGCCGAGTTTTGCGACGATTTCACGGGCGAGCCCGATCGACAAATTGTTAGTGTGGCGGCGCGCCAGATCGAACAAAATGCTGGAGACTTCTGGCGTTTGAACCGCCAAATTGACGCCTCCAACCGTATCGGCCTCATTTTCCCGATCGGCCAGCTCCGCAGCCGCCTTGTCGGATGCTTTCTCGGACAATGTGAAAACCGAGGCACCACGAATCGCCTCATCCGGGATTGCATCAGCGTGGATCGAGAGAAACAGATCGGCGTTCACCGCGCGGGCCCGCACAACTCGTTCATGCAGTGGGATAAATTCGTCCGACTGGCGTGTCAGCAGGACTTTGTACCGCTTGCTATCGGTTAACAGCCGACCGATCGTGCGTGCCGTTGCAAACGTAATATCTTTCTCGAACGTGCCGCTATAACCGATCGCTCCAGGGTCGACCCCGCCATGGCCCGGATCGATCACAATCGTCGGCAGCGCCCGTGGTACAGCGATCACTTTGCTGCGCGCAGCCGCAAGCGCAGGAGGCGATAAGCTCACGCTGAACGCCCCAAGCCCAAGCAGGCCGGCAACACGAAGCAACTCACGACGCCCGGCATGGGCGTTCAGGTCACAGCAATTGTTTCGCTTTTGCCCCGCCACTCACTGCTCCCCGGAGGCTTGACTACCCGCCCCGTCAGCCCTCATGGCAGCCATCTGAGCCACCTGAGAAACGTCAGTTAGTGGCCGTACTATAGTTCCAAGTTGAGCGAATCGCCAGATCTAATTGACTCTACACGAAGAGTCCGTTCCCAGTCGGCTTTTTGTACCGTCCTAATCGGTCAGTTCAGCCCCTTCAAACATCAGGTGAACCCGCTCGCTGGCGAAGCGCGTGATCCCAACGGCGATCGGTTTGCCCTCTTCGTCGGTCTCCACGGCTTCGGTCTGCAAGATCGGCCGATTGGCCGGCTGTTGCAGCAACCTTGCTTCCTCGGCGGTCGGCATGCGGGCCGTCACCTTAGTCGACACCCTGGTATATTCCTCAACCCCGAAATGCTTGAAGGCTTCGGCAAAGGTTTCGCATTGCTCGAACACCCGACCGAAGCCCGCAAACCGGCCGACCGGTAGATAGACGGTTGAAACACCGACCGGCATCTCTCCGGCCATATTGAGACGTTCAATGGCCACCACGGGCGAGCGCGGATGGATCTTCAAGTGCCGAGCAACTGAAACGGGCGGCAAAATATCGGCTACATTGAGGGTGATACCAGCCGGTTCGCGCCGGCTGCGGATGATGTTTTCTTCATATCGGGTACGGCGGCCGACATGATAATCGATCGCCCCGCCCTGAACAAACGTCCCTCGCCCTTGCTCAACTTTGAGGAGGCCGCGCTGCACCAGGCTTTGGATCGCGCGCCGGATCGTATGGCGATTAACCTCGAAGCGTGCCGCCAGATCCTGCTCTGTCGGCAATCTCTCACCGGGTTGCCAGCGACCCGAGGATATCTCGACACTGAGATCTCGGTCGATACGTTGCCAGACAGGGCCGCTGCGGTCACGCGGCGTCGGGACATCTTCGCTCGTCATCGAGAGAGTGCTGCTTCCCACAATATCCTCACCACGCGTGTAACGACCCCAATTGGAAGATTAGACGCCGAAGTAATTTATGTCTAGTGGCGACCTTATATTACCCTTATACAATCCAATGTTGGCGCTACCGTCCGAGCCGGCTGCGTAAACCGCGGTGGGCGACATAGGTACTGTAGCCGGTTAAGGCGAGCGCATAGAGCCAGGCGCAGATAAACGCGACACCAAACGGAAGTGGCGGGTTGCGGCCGGTCAGGATAACCAGGAACAGCAGAAACGCAGGAAGCGGCAACAGGGCACGGGGGACGATCGCCCAGCGTGTCGGTGCTGCGGCCAAAGCAAACACCAGCCCCAAAAAAATGCCTTCGATTGGCGGCGGCAGGACATCTTGCGGATCGGGTACGCGATCAAGCAGCCCACCCATAACAAAGGCGGCGAGCCCGATTCCCAAAATTAACTGGAACATCACACGCCTCCCCGGCTAGCCAGCGCGCGATAGATTGGATCGAGTGTCGCGGCTACGCTGTTTCTGATCGGCTGATCGACTTGTACCCGATCGCTCTTCGGCGCGACAAAAGGGACGGAACCTAGCTGCTTGGCAGAGAATGAGGCTTCCCGTTGCATGCGGTCGATCATCGCGGGAGTTGGGTCGATCCCAAGCGAGGGAGCGATAAATTTCCACACCGCGTCGGGCAGATCCCGGTAATCGACAATCGACGCATCCGTAGCCGCGGCGCTCTGCAACATGGCATGGAGCGCCTGGATACAGAATTCGGCAGGCTCCAGGGTCGGAACGCTGGCGGCAGCGATTCCGAACAGGGTTTCAGCGACAGCCGGGTGGTCCTCAAGCCGCAGCCAGCCGGGGCGACCCGCCAATAGCGATGCAACCACGTCAATTGGCGCGCGCTGTACCCAGATCCGCTTTGCGGCCGGGAACGCGGCCTCCAGAATCGCCGCCCGGCGGATATTCCAGCTTGAGCATTTCAGCACGAGTTTCTGCTCTTCGCCGAGCCGCACTCGCGCCATCGCCCGGACCAATAGGCGCGCGACACGGACCTGGATCTCGGGATCGACACGCGCCGGATCGAGCTGAAGAAGTGCGTTCAGCGGCGCTGGCTCCGATAGGACAAGCATGCCCGGCATCGTGCTCAGCAACCGCGAGACGAGTGTCGATCCGCAGCGCGACAAGTGAAATATAATCGCATCCGGCTCGAGCGACTCTGCATCATCGCAGGCGAGTAGCGCGTCGAGGCCGGTGGTAACGATTGGACAAGGTGCGGCACCGGTACTCAGCCGCGCGATCGTCTGGTCGAAGAACGGCTCGGCGAAGCGTGCCTTACCGAGATCCATCCAGTCGATCGCGGGCGTCGGATCGAGGCGTAAGGCCACCGGCGTCCAGGACCGCAATAGTGCATCGTCGACGATCACGGAACCGGCCCATCCACCTCCGGAAACAGCATATCGAACGTGCCGCCCTGATACTCGACGCCCCCGGCCCCGAGCAGCGCATTATCGGCCAGCCGCTGCGCCACATCCGTCTCGCCATAAAGAAACGGCACAAAGACCAGCCGGCGCCCTTCGGTGATCGGCAGAACCTGATGCAGCGTCGAGGTCGAGAAGATCACCGCGCCGCCGACCGGCGGCCGATAGGTCCGATTGCCGAATTCCGGGAACACCAGATCGCAGCCCTGATAGCCACCATTCAAATTGATCGAACAGGCAAAGCGCCGATGCCGTGCGCCCGGTAGCAGATTGTCGCGATGCCGCGAGAAATAGCCGCCGCCGCTGGCGCTGTCATAGCAGGAGACGAGATAGCGATCCATGCGGGTCGGCCTGAACTGAAAATGCCGCTCGATGGCTGGCACGACGCGGCGCGCGATACGGTCGCGCAGCAGGGTCCTCAGTGATACATCGCCCAGCACGAGATCCTGCCGACGCTTATAATGATGATCGACAACGGTCGCCGTCTTGCCGTCCTGGTTTAACAAAAATCCCGATTCGACACCGCCTTGGCTGTCATAGAGCTCAACCAAGAAATCGCAGATCGAAAATTCGAACACCCGCGGCACGATCAGAATCGGCGCGACCATTGGCACACCGACCGACTCATCGACTGGCGGCAGCGACTGGAGCAGACCCCGAAGCTGCGCGTCATGCGGATTCGGATCATCCCACGCGATATTCGCCACCGCCCGCAGCATCTGGTCGAGTACGATTGTCCGCGGACTATCGAATGCGCCGAATTGCCGAGCGAGCGTCCCATCATAATCGATGAGGAACCCGAGCGCGTCGCACGAGGCGGCGATATAAGCGGCGGGATCCGCTGGGGCCGCAGGCAGGATGCCGTAGACGATGAGATGCGCCTCGTCGAACAGGGCACGCTGCGACATCAACGCACCCAGTTCCTTGGCGGTCTGCGGATCAGTCTCCCTTCCAAGAAAGGCCAACACGATCCAACGCCCGGCCTGAACATGCAGATCGATCTGCCCGCCGGCAATCGTCTTGGCGCTGAACCAGGGCACGGGGTCTGCCAGTTCGATTTGCGATCCGTTATCATGGCGCATCGACCGAATCCTCCAAGCCGCCATTTGACTGCGCTAGCCCGCCCCCGGCAAGGCCCGAAAATGCGGCGGCAGCGGCGCCTCTATCGCGACCGGCGCCCGCCCCTCCCAATACGGCACAGAAATACGCCGTGAATGGAGCTGCATCGGCCCAATTCCCGCGCCATAGGCAGAATCACCCAGGATTGGCCAGCCTGACGCCGCCAGATGCACGCGAATTTGATGTGTGCGGCCGGTCAGCGGCTGCAATTCCAGCCAGGCTAGCCCCTCACTGCGCGTCAAAACACGCCACTGCGTGACGGCAATCTGGCCCCTCGCCGGATCGATCACCATGCGCCAGCCCGACTTATCGTTCTGCTTATGGAGCTTCAGCTCGATCCGCCCTTCATTTTCAGCCGGGCCACCGGCCACCACGGCCCAATAGGCCTTGCCGACCTTGCCACCCGAAAACAGCCGTCCCAGCCGCGATAACGCTTTGGGATGGCGCGCCAGAACAAGACAGCCAGACGTATCCCGATCCAGACGATGCGCCAGTGCGGGAACATGCCGCAGCCCGAAGGTCAGACTCGACAGCGCATCCTCCAGGCTAACAACCCCACTCGGCCCGCGATGCACTGGGAGGCCGGCAGGCTTGTCGAGGATGAGAAGGTTGGCGTCCCGATGCAGTACGCGGTCAGTCAGACGCTCAGGCAAATCAATCGCCACGATGCCAAGCAGTAAAGACACCCCGATTTATGGAAGTACAATCCCCCCGTCGCCCCAACCGATCCAAGAGGGAGAGCGTATGCTGATTTTTGTGCACATCACGTCCCGGAAATAGAGCCCTGCCAGCGGCTCGGGAAACACGTTATAGAGCTAATAGCTTATTTGCATGAGGTAATTATTGACCGCCCGCGATACGCTTTCCGCCTGCGCCGCTGCGGCGATTCTCGGGCTTGCGTTCATTGCGATAAAGATTGGTGTCGGCTCGGCGCCACCCTTGTTGCTGACGGCGCTGCGCTTTGCCTGCGCCGCGGTTCCAGCGGTATTCTTTGTAGCGCGTCCCAAGACGCCGCTGTCGCTCCTTACGCTCTATGGGCTGCTGATTGGCGTCGGGCAGTTTGGGTTGTTGTTTCTGGCGATTGGGCAGGGCATGCCGGTCGGCCTCGCCTCTTTGGTAATTCAGCTACAGGCCTTCATCACGATGGTGCTGGCCTGGATGCTAATGGGCGAAATACCGCAGCGGGCCCAGCGCATCGCCGCCATCATCGCACTCCTCGGCATTCTAGTGATCGGCTCGGCGCGCCTCGGCGGGGCAACGCTCTGGCCGTTTTTGATGGTCGTTGGCGCGGCGGTCTGTTGGGCAGCTGGTAATATCGTCGGCAAGCGCGCTGGGCGGATCGACATGTTCGGCTTCACCATCTGGTCGAGTCTGGCGGCGCCAGTGCCGCTGCTTGCGCTGTCATTCCTGTTCGAAAGGCAGCGGGCAATCGTTGCGTTGACCCACCCCACCTGGAGCTTGGCGCTCTGCGTGCTGGTGCTGGCTTATGGCGCGACGATTCTTGGATTCGGGCTGTGGAGCCGGCTGCTGTCACGCTATTCCGCAAGCCGAGTTGCCCCGTTTGCGCTGCTCATCCCGGTGGTGGGCATGGTTTCGGGTGCGTTTATGTTTGGTGAGCCGCTCAACCGCACGGAACTGATCGGCGCCGCTTTGATCATGGTCGGATTGAGCGTTAATGTGTTTGGTGAGCGTCTGCTTGGCGCACACACCCGCTTTTTTGGAACGATCTCTCGACCATGACTGAGCCGACCCGCCTCACGATCCGCCGTCCCGACGATTGGCATGTCCATCTGCGCGATGGTGCGATGCTGAACGCCGTTCTGCCGTTTACCGCGCGCCAGTTCGCCCGCGCGATCATCATGCCCAACCTAGTGCCGCCGATCACCACCGCCGATGCCGCCGATGCGTATTTAGGGAGAATCTTGCGGGCGCTGCCGGACTGGGCTGATTTTCGGCCATTGATGACCTGTTACCTCAGCGATGCGACCAACCCGGACGCGCTGGAGGCCGGGTTTCGGCGCGGTAGTTTCGTTGCCGCCAAGCTCTATCCGGCGAACGCCACAACCAATTCCGCGCACGGCGTCACCGACATCGCCAACCTTGCGCCGGTGCTCGAGCGGATGCAGTCGATTGGCATGATTTTGCTGATTCATGGCGAGGTCACCGATCCCGAGATCGACATTTTCGATCGCGAGGCGGTGTTTCTTGAGCGTGTGCTGATCCCGCTCCGCCGTCGCCTGCCGGCGTTGCGGATCGTGCTGGAACATGTAACGACCGCAGAGGCTGCCGCCTATGTCACCGAAGCCGAGCCCGGGATCGCCGCAACGGTCACGCCGCATCACCTGATCATCAATCGAAACGCACTGTTTGCAGGCGGATTGCGCCCGCATGCCTATTGTCTGCCGGTCGCCAAGCGTGAAATTCATCGCCAAGCGCTCCGGCGGGCGGTGATCTCCGACTGTGACCGGTTCTTCCTCGGCACCGACACGGCCCCCCATGCCATCGCAGCCAAGGAGTCGGCATGCGGCTGTGCCGGGATTTTCTGTGCCCCGGCAGCGATCGAAACCTATGCGTCGGTCTTCGATGAGTTGGACGCGCTCGACCGGCTGGAGGCGTTTGCGAGCGTCAATGGCCCGCACTTCTATGGGTTGCCGGTCAATGAGACGACGCTGACGCTGGAGCGCGCGCCCACGGAAATCCCGGCGCTGGTGGCGCAGTCGGTTGGAGGCGTACGTCCGTTCCTGGGGGGTGAGACGATTCCATGGCGCGTAGTCGAAATGGATTAGAAGCACGATAGAGGGGCTGAGCGCTACGATTGCGCCCCTCGATAAACGGAGGCATATATATTTTTGTAAATTGTCGTTGCTGTGGCACCCACCGATGCGTTCAGAACTGTGACAGAAATAGGGGATACTACGATGCGTCTTTCAATTCTAACTCTGGGGCTGGTGGCAGTCGGCCTATCCACCCAGGCATCCGCGCAATCCGGCCAGATGACGGACCCGAACACAACCTGCGCCGATTATCTCAAGATCGAGGCACAGGCCGGCCCGACACCAAAGACCGGCGACGCTGCGACCGACAAGATGGCCGCCGAACTCGACAAGAAGATGTCGGATTACTGTAAGGCGAACCCGACCGCTAAGGCATCGGACGCCATGATGAAAGTGATGGGCGATTAATCGAGTGGAGGGCTCCTTGCGGAGCCTTCCTATATGATCATTTGGACAGGGCAGCGGCCCGAACGGCAGGCGACCGCTAACTCAATCCCACGATCAAACCATCCTCATCCACATCCATACCCACCGCTGCCGGCACGCGCGGAAGGCCAGGCATCGTCATGATATCGCCGCAGATCGCCACAACGAAGCCAGCACCGGCAGAGAGCCGGACATCGCGCACCGGAATGATGTGATCGGTCGGCGCGCCGCGGATCGTTGGATCGGCGGAGAAACTATATTGGGTCTTCGCCATGCAAATCGGCAATTCGCCAAATCCGGCCGCGGTGTAGGCGGCGAGCTTCTTCTGCGCAGCCGGCGACACAACGATATCGGCCGCCCGATAGATGTTCCAGGCAACCGCCTGAATCTTATCGTATAGCGGCAGTTTATCGTCATAGAGCGGACGAAACTGCGCCGACCCTTCCTCGATCACCCGCAGCACAGCCTGAGCGAGATCGACGGCACCGGCGGCGCCGTCGGCCCAATGGCGGGCGACCTGGACCTCAACGCCAAGCTCGGCACAGCTCTCCACAACAGCCTGGGTTTCTTCGGCCGTATCCGTCGAGAACGCATTGAGTGCGACTACCACCGGCAAGCCGAATTTCTTCAGATTCTCGACATGGCGCCGGAGATTGGATGAGCCGGCGGTCACCGCCGCAATATTCGCCACAGCGAGATCGGCCTTGGCGACGCCGCCATGCATCTTCAGCGCCCGAATCGTGGCCACCACGACGGCAACCTCCGGCTCAAGCCCGGCTTGGCGGCATTTGATATCGAGGAACTTCTCGGCACCGAGATCGGCCCCGAATCCTGCTTCGGTCACGACATAATCAGCCATCGAAAGCGCTGTTTCGGTCGCGATCAGGGAATTGCAGCCATGGGCGATATTCGCGAACGGCCCGCCATGCACCAAGGCCGGCGTATGCTCGATCGACTGGACCAGATTGGGCTGGAAGGCGTCTTTCAGGAGCACGGTCATCGCACCCGGCGCGTCCAACTCGGACGCTGTCACGGTGCGCCGCCCGCGCGTCTCGCCGATAATGATCCTTCCCAGCCGGTCGCGCAAATCGGCCAGGGAGGTGGCGAGGCAGAAAATCGCCATCACCTCGCTGGCGACAGTGATGTCAAATCCATCCTCGCGCACCACGCCGTTACCGAGTCCGACCACGATATTGCGCAGCGCGCGATCGTTCAGATCGACCGACCGCCGCCAGGTTACCCGGCGCGCATCGATATCGAGCGCATTGCCCCAATACATATGGTTGTCGATCATCGCTGCGAGCAGATTATTGGCCGCGCCGATGGCGTGGAAGTCACCAGTGAAATGAAGATTGATCTCTTCCATCGGCACGATCTGCGCGCGACCACCACCTGCGGCACCGCCCTTGGCACCGAAACAGGGCCCGAGGCTAGGTTCACGCAAGCAAATCGCCGTGCGTTTGCCCAATCGGGTCAATGCATCGCCAAGGCCGATCGTAGTCGTGGTCTTGCCCTCACCGGCTGGCGTTGGGCTGATCGCGGTGACCAGAATAAGTTTGCCGCGGGGCCGCTGCCGCACCTTATCGACGAAATCCATGGCCAGCTTGGCCTTGTGCGGCCCGTAGCGATAGATCGCACGTGCCGGGATATCCAACTTTGCGCCGATCTGCTCGATCGGCAGCAGGTGCGCTGCGCGCGCGATCTCGAGATCGGTGGGCACGCCTGAAGTCACTTTCGCTATCTCCTCCCCATTGTTCCGGCATTGGATGACGATATCGCCACGGATTGCAACGTCGTTTTCAGAACGGGCCCGACGACCCGAGGCCCTTGCTGAAAAAGTCCGTCAATAGCCATGAAATGCAACCTTGGCGCAAGGCGCCTAACCAGCTAAGGTCGTAGAATCGTCTGCCCTCTGATTTGAAACTGGCCCCATGACCGATCAAGTATCATCCGCTGACTCCGTCGCCACCCCTTCGATATTTCGGCTGAAATTTCATGGGACAGGCCGAGAATATTTCGGCATTTGGATCGTCAATCTGCTGCTGACCATCGTGACGGTGGGGATTTATTCGGCGTGGGCGACGGTTCGCACGAACCGGTATTTCTGTGGCGCCACAGAATTAGACGGATCCCGGTTCGGCTATCACGCGCAACCAAAGGCGATTCTAATCGGCCGGCTGATCGGGGCGGCGTTTTTCATTCCTTATGCGATATTGCAGCATGTGAGCCCAACCGCCTCGTTGCTCTTGCTGCTGATCGGCCTGACCATACTGCCCTGGCTGATCGTGCGGGCGATGCGGTTTCGGATGCGGGTGCTGAGCTATCGCAACATCCGGTTCGGCTTCGATGATACGCCGCCTGCGGTGAAAATGGCCTATCGCTATTATTTGTGGATGCCGCTGCTGCTGATTCCAACTGCCGGGTTGATTTGGCCGTATATTCAGCATCAACACTCGAAATACTTGGCGACGCGGATCCGATATGGCAACACAGCGATGGGGTTCAGGTCCGATGTCGGGGCCTTTTACATTGCCTACTTACAGCTCATCCTCGTTGAGATGAGCATGTTTCTGGCAATCGGCGTAATCGCAATTCCAATCGTCATCCTAGGGGTTGTTCTATCGCACCAGCCTGGGTTCCGGCATCTGATGCACTCCGACCTGTTCAGGAACGGCGCACCGTTCTTAGCAGGCATCGCCATAGCCCTCCTCATCTATCCAAGCTTCATCGCGCTGGTGCTGGCCTTCCGCAATTGGCTGCAGCGTGTGACTTACAATCGCATCACGCTGGGCGACATGTCGGTTCGCGCCGATTACCGGCCATGGCGGCTCTTCACGCTCTATCTTGGTAATATCGTGATGCTCCTGTTCACGCTGGGATTTGCCTATCCTTGGGTGAAATGCCGGACCGTGCGCTATCTGATCGATCATATCGAACTGACCACCCGGACCGGATTGCATCAATTCCAGGCCGGCGCCCCCGACGATTCCAACGCCGTCGCCGATCAGGTCGCTTCGATATTCGATGTCGATATCGGTATTGGAGTATGACCGAGCCTGGCCGCAGCATCGCCGCTCGCTATTATGACGGTCTGAGTTCAGCGTCCCGAAACGAAATCGTTACGCTCTCAGCGGCGGGGCTCAGCATCGGTGGCGCGACGCCGATCCAAGCTGCCGCCCTTAACATCGTCGAGCCGATGGGCCAAGCGTTCTGGCAGATCGAACTCCCGGATGGTGCGATGCTGGAGCTGGACGGCGCCGATGGTGTGGCTGTCGCCAAGGCGCTTGGGCATCGTGAAACCCCGATCCGCCGCTGGGAGCGATCCTTGAAGCTGGCATTGCTCGCAATCCCTTTACTGATCTTGTCTGTCTGGGGCGCGTCGATTGTTGCTGTTCCGGTCATGGCCGATCTTGCGACCGATATGCTGCCGCGAGGCACCGATCAGGCGATCGGCGCCAGTTCAGTGCTGGTTATTGATCGGATGACCAGCACCAGCACGATCCCGTCCGACCGTCGGCAGGCATTGCGCCGGCGCTTCAAGGCGATGGCCCGTGACATTGTCGTTGACCCCCCGCCCTATAAGCTCGAATTTCGCGATGCGCCGTCGATCGGACCCAACGCCTTTGCGCTGCCAGGCGGGACAGTGGTCGCCACAGACCAGATGCTGGCGATCCTGACCGATGACGAGGTCGTCGCCGTCCTGGCGCATGAGCTGGGCCATGTCGAACATCGGCACGGCGTGCGAACCGTGTTTCGCTCATTCGGTCTTGCCGTGCTCGCCGCCGCGGTGCTGGGTGATGCCAGCACGCTCGGCAATGTCCTGACTGCGTTGCCGGTGCTGGTGACCCAGCTCAGCTACAGCCGCAGCTTTGAAGATCAAGCTGATGGGGTCGCTTTGCAATGGCTCAGCCAACCCGGCCGCAGCCCCTGTGATTTCGCCACCGGGCTCCATAAGATCCAAGTCACGATCGATGCACGAAGCGGCGGCAATTCCAAGGGTGCAACGCCAAGCTGGCTCGCTACACACCCGGATACCGCAGAGCGCATAAAGCGGTTCGAGACAGCCTGCCAACGCGTCAAGGGTGCAATCGCGACTTGACGAAACGCAAGGAACTTGATCTGCCTGCTGCAAGAAGCGGCGTCAGCCTGCTCGATATCCTGTCCGATGGAAAGCCTACCTATTCATGATGAAACCTTTCGCCGCGCTGCTCACCGCAGCCGCGTTTAGCGCACCGCAACTGGTCCTCGCGGATACCCCGCAGACCCGCATCGTGCTGCCGACCACGGTGACGCCGCTCCATTACGACATCACCGTGAAGCCTAATGCCGCGAAGCTCAGCTTCAGCGGTTCGGTCAGGATCGATGTCGAGATCCACGACGCCACGAATGTCATTAAGCTCGATGCGGCCGATCTCAGTTTTGACAAGGTCCAGATCGTCAACGGGCCGAGCAACCCGAAGATCGCACTCGACAAACCACAGCAAACCGCAAGCTTCAGCTTTGCAAAACCGATCGAGCCGGGCCGCTACACGCTGGTAATCGACTATCACGGCAAAATTTATCAGCAAGCATCCGGTCTGTTCGCGCTCGATTATGATACGGCCGGCGGCAAGAAGCGCGCGCTCTTCACTCAGTTCGAGCCGACCGATGCGCGGCGTTTCATCCCGTCCTTCGACGAACCTTCCGACAAGGCGACCTTCACCCTGTCAGCGATCGTGCCCGCGGACGAAACCGCCACGTCCAATATGCCAGTGACCTCCACCACCAAGCTTGACGACAAGCTGGTCCGGGTAAGTTTTGCCGAAACCCCGAAAATGAGCACCTATCTGCTTTATTTCGGGCTCGGCGATTTCGAGCGGATCAGCAAGATCGTGGATGGCGTGGATATCGGCGTCATCGTAAAGCGTGGCGACACGGCCAGCGCCCAGTTCGCGCTGGAGTCGGCGGCACAAATTCTGCCTTATTACAATGATTATTTCGGGCAGCATTTCCCGTTGCCGAAGCTCGATCTGATCGCCGCCCCCGGCACCAGCCAGTTCTTCGGCGCGATGGAGAATTGGGGTGCGATCCTCTATTTCGAGCAGGATTTGCTGATCGATCCTCGGATCGCCACCGAGGGAGACCGCCAAGAGGTTTACATCACCGAAGCCCATGAGATGGCGCATCAATGGTTCGGCGATCTTGTGACCATGGCGTGGTGGGACGATCTCTGGCTGAACGAAGGCTTTGCGACCTGGATGGAAAGCAAGGTCACCGATCATTTTCATCCCGAATGGAAGGTAGAGGTAGAAGATCTGGGCTACAAGAATGCGGCGATGCAGACCGATGCGACTGCCGGTAGCCACGCCGTGGTGCAGCCGGTCTATGATATCCTGCAAGCTTCCGGCGCGTTCGACGAAATCACCTACGCCAAGGGCGCCTCGGTGATCCGCATGCTGGAGACCTATACCGGCGAGACAGCGTGGCGCGACGGCGTACGCCGCTATATCGCCGCGCATGCTTATGGCAACGCGGTCAGCGACGATCTCTGGCACGAAATCGATGCAGTGGCGAAGACGCCGATCACGGAGATTGCGCATGATTTCACACTGCGCCCCGGCCTGCCGATGATCGAAGTTGCGGCCGCAAGTCCCACCGGGATCACCCTCACCCAGTCGCGCTTCGGCATTGATGCGGTGTCCAAGACACCGAAAGCGTGGCCGGTCCCGGCGCGGTTGGAGCAATTCGGCGACCCGGTGCGCTATGAATACAAGATGGTATCCAGCAGCACTGGCCCGGTGACGTTCGCCGATCCCGTCGACTCACTCGCCAATGCCGGCCAGACAGGATATTTCCGGACGCTGTACGATGCGAAACCCTTCGCCGCCGTCGCCGAGCGCTATCCGACCCTGTCGCCGGAGGACCAGTTCGGCATTCTGGAAGATACCAGCGCCGAGGCTTTTGCCGGCTACACGCCGATGGGCGATGTGTTCGAGCTCATCACCAAGCTGCCGAGCGATGCCAATCCTTTGGTCGAGATGCGGATGGTCAAGCGTCTGCAACGGCTGAATGAGCTCTACGCCGATCTACCCGGCATCACACAGTTCCGCGCCTTTGCGGTTTCGCGGCTGCATCCGTTGCTCAATAGCCTCGGCTGGGATGTCAAACCCGGCGAGCCGCCCAACACTGAAGCGCTGCGTACCGCCGTATTGGATACGCTGGGAGAAATCGGCGATACTGCCGTTATCGCCGAGGCCAAGCAGCGTTTTGCCTTGTTGGTCGCGGGCCAGACGCTGAAACCATCCGAGCGCAAGGCCGTGCTGGCAGTGATCGGCATCAATGCCGATCAGGCGCTGTGGGACCAGATCCATACATTGGCAAAGCACGCCAAGACCGATCTGGAAAAGCGCGAATATTACGATCTGCTTGGGCATGCGGCGGATGCTCAGCTCGCCGAAAAAGCGCTCACGCTGGCACTCTCCGGTGAGCCGGCCCCGACCACGGCGCCCGACATCATCCATGCCGCATCTGTGCTGCATGCCGCTATGGTGCTGAAATTCGTCGATGCGCACTGGACAAAACTCGCCGCGCTGATCGACACGTCAGCCGCGGGCTCGTTCGCACCGTCATTGGTCATGCACGCGAACGACCCGGCCGTCGCCGTCGCCCTCGACCAATTCGGGGAGGCCCACTTGGCACCCACCGCTCGCGGCGATATCCCGAAAGCCAAAGCCGCGATTACGCTAAACGCGGAAATCCGGTCCAGTCGGCTGCCTGACGCAGATAAGTGGCTGACACAGCATGGGCCGTGGGTGGGGCAATAGCGCTATCGATTGAGGCTGCGTCGGTGTGCTCAGTAATCCTGCTCCGCAAAGCGGGGGAGCGACTGTCTGGCGTGTCAAGTTGCATATCCGAGTTCGATACGCACGTCTCGTGCTTTTGCGTTGAGACGGACCAGGAGTTTGTGGGCGAGGGCGACGCGGATGACCTTTTTCGGCTTACCTGCTGTGCTCAATCTTTTGTGGAATGCGTCGAAGTCGGCGTCGTACCGTCGGACGACTTCGGCGACGAGAAAGAGGATGCTTCGGACACCGGCACGGCCGCCTCTGATCGAACGGTTTCCCTTGGTTTTGCCGCTGTCGCGGGCCAGGGGAGCAAGGCCGGCCAGTTTCGAGATTGCCTTGCCTGATAGGGTACCGATCTCGGGCATCTCGGCCATCAGGCGGGCCACTGTGCGGTCAGCGACGCCTTTGATCGAGCGGAAGGTCTCATCGAGTTTGCGCCATAGCGGGTCGCCATCGATCAGGTTTGCAATCTCGGCCTCAAGCGCGCGGATTTGGCGGATCACGAGAGCCAGCATTTCCTCGAACGATTTGAGCACGGTAGGATCGCTGACCAGGCGCCGCTGGTTCGACTGCATGGTCTTAAGCTCGGTGAGCTGGCGCAGCCTTGTGACGAGAGCCTCCAGCTGCTCCTGGGTCTCGCCCGCAGGTTCGGTTGGCTCGGCATGCTTGGTCGCTGCGAACCAGGCGATGACCCCACAATCGATCCTGTCGGTCTTTTCCAGCAACCCCATACCTTCGGCAAAGCGCCGTACAGCACGCGGGTTCAGGATCGCGACCGGAATGCCGCGCGCCCACAGACCCGAAAAGGCCGACCGTTCATGGCCTCCGGTAGCTTCTACGGCGACAAGTTCGACGCCATGGGTCCGGCAGAAGCCGGCCAATGCCTCGATACCCTCACCGTCATTGGCGAAACGCTCATACAAACCGTCCCGTCCAAGACGGGCATCCAACCACTTCGACGATATGTCGACTCCACAGATGATATTCATCACGGTAACCTGCCTTGTCCATGCGATCGAGGATCTAGCGACTGTTCGGTCGTGCGTGACACAGGCGACGGTCCCAAAGCTCTCCCACGGTTGTAGCCTGAGGGGGGACGGGAGCCGAAGCCAGACGAGGGGGCCGGCGGCCGCCGGCCCCCTCGCAGCTCATCCAGAATGCACCAGACGCGCCAACTTTCAGATACAAGGGGACCATGCGCAGCATGGTGGAGGGGGGCGAACGGTCGTAACTCTCAGGCTGGCGTCAAACTGAAATGTCAGCAATCTGAGAGGGTTAGACTGTGCCTACCCCCTCCACCACGCTTCGCGCGGTCCCCCTCCCCCGCTACGCAGGGGAGGATTTATCTCCGCCATGCCCTACCGTGTGATCAAATCCATCTGTTGAATTGGTACGCCGCTCCGCTGCGACAAAACGTCAAGTAGATGAGCCTGATCTTTGGCGTTCAGGGAGACCGGAAGCCAAAAGCTGGAAATTATTGTTTGATCGGCCAGTATAACAACAAAGTTGCGTTGATAGCTGATTCTCCCATTAGGCGCCTGATATCGGGGAGCTGTTTCAATTGATCGAATATCCCCATACGCATAATGGGCAACACCCAGGCTAGGAAAACTGCCATAAACAATTTCGTTGGGACAGACCAAAAGATAAAAATTTAGTCCCATATATATAAGTGCGGCAGATATGACACCCGTTATTGGAATCATTAGAGTTTCTGCCTTCTCGTTGTACTTATATTTAAGTTCTACATAACGACGAAAATCGCCGTAACTGGGGCCGAGGATGATATGGAAAATGCCATAAAGGCTATATCCGGCCGGCCATATCGAAATAAACATTGCTGGTAGCGCCCAGTATAGAGGCATTGACGTCAGTTTCATGTCCGCGCTTGGTAACAAAGTTGCATGCCAATTCGCGAATGCGTTTATTATAAACCAAGCAATATAACCAATTAAAAAAGCCGTTGGTATAAATACAATACGAAACCCAATTTCCCATTTTCTATATTTATCGCGGAGATCATCAAAATTATGATTGGTGCTGGCTGCCGGTTTCGCCGGGAACAGTTTAATTAAAAATTTCATTACAATTGCAACAAGCACGGCCGCGACGGTGCCGCCCGTTATCGCACCGATCTCTCCTGCACTCATCGTCCGGCCGATCCCATGTCTGTTGTTTCAGTCCGGGGATACCAAATCAACCGATGGTTCTCAAGCGATCCCGCAATACCGCATCCTCTTTTGTGCAGCGCAAAAAACTTTTCGCGTTGCTTGTAACCTTCCTGCGCCTCCGGTCGAACCTGGGGATAAGGGCGGCCATGGTCTGATCGGTGATGCGGAATATCCGCACTGCTTGGTGTCAGAGACAGAATTCGCCCGTCAACGCATCGTTCAATTTGCCCCGCGCCAGCCTCGGCGTGACCGACTCCGCTTGACCTAACCGATGGAGACAATAATGACCGCATTCAAGAAGACATTACTGGCCCTGCCCGTATTGCTATGTGCCCTGCCTGCCCTCGCGGATGAAATGAAGCCCGGCACGGTGACGATCTTGTCGCAAGACGGCAAGGTCTCCTCCGTCCCGATGCCCGACCAAGCCAAGGTCGCCGACATGGTCGCTCATGGCCAGGAAGTCCAAACCGACAAAGTATTTTTTGTGTGGGGTAGCAAGTTTTACTATACGTCAAACGAGAAAATGGCAGATGGCAGAATGAGTTTCGACTATTGGGGTTTTCACGGCACCCGCTAATAGTTATGGTTTGAGGCGATTGGAAAAGTCCGGCTCAATCGCCTCATAATCCTGAAGCGCCGGGCACAAAATACAATTGGGAGGAAGACATGCTCACTCTAAAATACGCAGCACTCGCCGCAGTGGCCGCAAGCTTTACGATCGCGGCGCCCGTTTTGGCCGACGAGATGAAGCCCGGTATGATGGTGATGGCGACCGCAGACGGCAAAGTCATGACTATGCCGATGCCTAGCCCGAATTATGCACGAAGCTGGCTGATCTGCTTTGGGCGCCGCGACGTGCTCGCCTTCAGGGTGTAATCGGGTATGGTGATGGCTCGCCGTGTTTTTCGGGCGACATTAGGGCATTTG
>Ga0116226_10001117_pt1 | contig 23313 bp, 15 predicted proteins | sample S1TSphfallax_FD_89692 | JGI IMG/M metagenome (GOLD analysis project Ga0116226, IMG submission 89692) | Host-associated microbial communities from peat moss isolated from Minnesota, USA - S1T2_Fa - Sphagnum fallax MG | ecosystem: Host-associated > Plants > Peat moss > Unclassified | place: USA... | reverse complement strand
GACGACGCTCACTTCTTGGAAAAACGCCGCCGTGCGCTGCTGGTAACGCGCCGCTTCCGCTTCGCGATGCAGCCCTCGCTGCGCTCGTCGGCGGGGTCACTCACCTCCTGATCGCTACCTCGGCTTGGAATTCGCTGTGTGCTGTATGAGCGTTTCTTTACGTTCAAAGTGAACGATTCATGAGTATCGCGGGAGCAAGCGGGGAACGATCAAGAATCTTCCGTCCGTTACGGGGACGCTCCGTTTTCTCCGCCGCCGTTCATTATGAGGATCGCGATGTTTCGCAAGTTTGCCACGCTGCTCATCACTTTGTCTTTGCTTGCTGCGTGCGGTGGCGGTGGCGGCGGAACGACCAACGGCCCCGTCGCCGGTCGCACGGTCGGCTCACCGTCGCCGGTCGCCGTTGCTTCCCCTTCGCCGGCGGTTTCCTCATCGCCAAGCGTGACGAGCCCGAATGCGAGCACCGCGTTCACCTGTCCCTCCAGTGATGCAACGACCGAACCCTCAGCGATCGCGCGCAGCTCGCGCGGAACCGAGGCGACGCATCACCTGATGCTCCGTCGAGGCTCGTCGTCGACGACGGCGACCTCCCTTACGCGGCTCGCGGTGATCTACAGCGCATCATCGTTCAGAGCGCCGGCGGCCGGATCGCGCGTCACGACGCAAGAGGCGGCGACCGGCGCATCGCTCGTCGCGCAGATCCCATTGTCCAAAGACAACCACATCATGCGCGTGTTGAGCGTCCCGGCGTCGTCGGCGACGAAGGCGGCGGCGACCCTGCGTTCGCAAGCCGGTGTGGTATCCGTCGCAACCGGCAGCGCAAAACGCTATGCGCTCAGCACCACACCGTACTACACGAACGATCCGTACTTCCAAGGGTTCACGGCAGCGCAAAATGCGGCGGCCGGAAACCCGGCAGCGTCGACGTACGAAGTGTTGCCGTACGCCGAGAGTGCCGTCGTTCCCGGACAGTGGGACATGCATGCAATTCAACTCGAGCACGCCTACGGGTACTCGCAGGCAAACAACGGCAGCAACGTGACGCCAAACGCAAACGCACTCGGATCCACAGCGGTCAACGTTGCGATCATCGACACGGGCGAAGACGCGAACCACCCGGAGCTCGCGAGCAAAATCGTGCGCCAGCGCTGCTTCATCACGAACGCAGCCGGCACCGCGCAATCGACCGGCAATTTTTCGCAGGATGAAGACGGCCACGGCACCGACGTCAGCGGCATCGCCGCCGCCGACTCGAACAACGGTCTCGGCTTCACGGGCGCCGGTGGCAACGTGAACATCTTCGCCTATCGCGTTTTCCCGACGCCCGACGACAACTGCGCGAACCCAAGCAGCAGCGACTCGCAGTGTGAAACCGATACAGCGGACATTGCATCGGCGATCACCGATGCGGTCAACGCCGGCGCGAACGTCATCAGCATGAGCCTCGGCGGCGGCGGCGGGACCGGTAATTCCGGGTGCATCACCGGCACCGGCAGCAACAGCCAGGGCGGCGACAGCGACTCGACCGAAGGGCTCGCCGTCGAGTACGCGATCGCGCACAACGTCATCGTCGTTGCCGCGTCGGGCAACAGCGGAACCGACGGCGCCGGTGTCGCCGCTCCGGGTTGCGATACCGGCGTGATCGCGGTCGGCGCAACCTCGCTCGATGACGGAACCACCAACGGATCGGGCACACTTTTTGGGGGAACCGCAGCCGCGCCGATCGAGTACGTGGCCAGCTATTCGCAATACGGATCGCCGGGATCCAATCCCGGCAGCGCGAGCGCCTGGGGCATCGTCGCACCGGGCGGCGATCCTTCGGGCGATAAAGATAACGACGATTTGCACTGGATCTTCAATATTTGGACGACCACGCCGTACGAAAGCTCGGCCACCGACCAAAACTTCCTCGGCGAGTGCACGGAAGATTACCCGAACGCTTCCGTAACGACCGGCGCGGTCAACTGCCGGACGTTGATCGCGGGCACGTCGATGGCGACCCCACACGTCGCCGGCGCGGTGGCGCTGATTCTCTCGGTGAGTAGCGCGTACAGCACGCCCGCACTGATGAAAGGGCTGCTCTGCAGCACCGCCGACAATCTGAGTGTGAACGGCTCGACGCCGAATCAAGGCTGTGGGCGGCTCAACATCTATCGCGCGATGGCGACCGCACTCGGCGACGCGAGCCCACCGACGTAGGTTTCCGAACGGAATCGCCCGAGAGGCGGCGGGGTGCGGTAGCGCACACCACCGCCTCTTCGTTTTTGTGGCGGGACGCGTCGGCGGGAAGAAGCACCCTGCGCACGAGATAGGGAAGTGCGGCGAGCACCCTGATGCCTCGCTGTTTGTCGACGTGTAAGGACGGAAATGCTTCGGAAGTTCGCCGCCTGGGTGGTCCTCGTGTCCCTGCTAACCGCATGCGGCGGCGGAGGAGGCGGATCCACACCTCCACCCGCCGCCACGCCGACGCCGACCCCCACCGTCGCGCCCTCACCCTCGCCGACAAGCACCAGCGGTACGGTGACCATCCCCGTCGGCTCCCAAGCCCAGACGTTGACCTTCAGCACCGGCACCGGGGTCACCGGGCAGATCGGGGTCCCGGCGGCGTCGGGCAGCGGTGGCACGGTCACGGCGACGGTCGAGGATACGCTTCCCACGAATGTCCCAGCGCTGCAAGGGCTGACCCGCGGCGGCCCGCGCGCGCAAATCGTCGTGCGCTCGAAGAAGAGCGCCAACGCCTCGGCCGTCCTCGGCTACTTCGTCTTCACCGTCAGCCCGTCGTTCACGATCTCGGCATCACCATCGTTCACCTTCTCACTGACGAGCACCGTACCGACCGCCGGCTACAGTTACTACGGCGCCTTCTACAACGGCTCGAGTTGGCAAGATACCTACCTGACCGGATCGGCGAACGGCTCGACCTTGACCTTCGCATCGAACCCGGCTCCGATCTCGCTCGTCGCCGGCACGACCTACGCCTTCGCGTTCTACCAAACGAAGTCGACCGCATCAGCAGCGCCGACGTCCTCACCGACACCGACGGCATCACCCTCATCGACACCGGCACCGGAGAGCAGCGCCCAGGCAGCGGCGGCATTCACCTGTCCCTCGAGCGATTCGACGACTCAGCCGTCGTTCGTCGCCCGCGGTGAAGCGACGCGACATTTCGTTCGCAACCGGCACGTCGCATCGGCGGCGACGAGCACGCGACTCTCGGTCGTGTACGATGCGCGGTCGTTCCGCGCACCGGCCGGCGCGCGCGGCGTCACGACGCAGGAATCGGCGCTCGGCGCCGGCCTCGTCGCGCAGATGTCACTCGCCAAGAACAATCGCATCATGCGCGTGCTCACCGTTCCCGCCGGAACCGCCGCGTCCGCGGCAACGAAGTTGCGCACCCAAGCCGGCGTCATATCGGTCGGCCTCTCGGGACAAAAACGGCACACGCTCGCGGTCAATCCCTTTTATACGAAGGACCCGTACTTCACCGGCTTCACGGCCGCGCAGAACACCGCTGCCGACAACAGTGCACCGGCGACATTCGAGTTGTTACCGTTCGCTGAGAGCGCCTCCGTGCCGGGACAGTGGGATATGCATGCGATCGGCCTCGAACACGCGTACGGATATTCGCAGACGAATAACGGCAGCAACGTGACGCCAAACGCAAACGCACTCGGCTCCGCGGCCGTGAACGTCGCGGTCATCGATACCGGCGAAGATGCGAATCACCCCGAGCTGGCGAGCAAGATCGTGCGTCAGCGATGCTTCATTACGAACGAAGCCGGAACGTTTCAATCAACCGGCAATTACTCGCTCGATCAAGACGGCCACGGCACCGACGTGAGCGGCATCGCGGCGGCGGATTCCACCAACGGACTCGGCTTCAGCGGGGCGGGCGGAAAAGTGAGCGTCTTCGCGTATCGCGTGTTCCCGACGCCCGACGATACGTGCGGCAATCCGGATACCGGCGACAGCCAATGCGAAACGGATACGGCCGACATCGCGTCGGCGATTACGGACGCGGTGAACAGCGGTGCCAACGTGATCAGCATGAGCCTTGGCGGCGGCGGCGGAACCGGTAATTCCGGATGCATCAATGGCACCGGCGGCAACAGCCAAGGCGGCGACAGCGACGCGACCGAGGGTACCGCGGTGGAATACGCGATCTCGCAGGGCGTCATCGTGGTTGCCGCCTCGGGCAACAGCGCAACATCGGGTGAAGGCGTTGCCGCACCGGCTTGCGATAGCGGCGTCATCGCGGTCGGCGCGACCTCGCTCGACGACGGCACGGCAAACGGTACCGGCGTGACCTATGGCGGCTCAGCCTCCGCCCCGCTCGAATACGTTGCGTCCTATTCGCAATACGGAAGCCCCGGTACCGCGCTGCATAGTTCGACCGCGTGGGGCATCGTCGCCCCGGGCGGCGACCCGTCGAGCGACATGGATAACGACGATCTCCACTGGATCGAGAATATCTGGACCACGACGCCCTTCGAGAGCTCGGCCTCCGACCAGACCTTCCTCGGTGGCTGCACACCGGATTACGCATCACTGACGGGAACGGCTGACTGCCGGACACTTATCGCGGGCACATCAATGGCGACCCCGCACGTCGCCGGAGCCGTCGCCTTGATCCTCTCGGTCAACTCGTCATACGCGACCCCGGCGGCCATGAAAGCCCTGCTCTGCAGCACGGCCGATCAGCTCACGGCGACCGGGACGCAAAACCAGGGCTGCGGGCGCCTGAACGTCTACCGCGCGATGGCCACCGCCCTCGGCGATAGCGCGCTCCCTTAGATCGCGACCATCCCCTGCGGCTCATGCATCCACGCGCCGTCTTCCGCAAGCGGTAAGACGACGGTGGTGCATTTGCCGTCGGGTCGCGGCTCGACGGAGAGCCGTTCGCAGAGCGCCGCGATCATGAAGAGGCCGCGGCCGCTCTCGGCGTTGTCGTCCGGCACGGCGTCGGGATGGATCCCGGGGCCGCCGAGTCGGTACATCGCGCCGTAGTCGGCGACCGAAAAAACGACATGCCGGTCTTCGACCGAAAACGAGACGCACGCCGGGCCCGGCGTGTGGCGCACGACGTTGCTGAGCAATTCGCCGAACACCATCTCCGCGACCATCGGCTCCGGCCGCAGCGGCCCGAGCGCCGCAAGCGCGGCCAGCAACTCGCGTTTGACGCGCCGGCCGACCTGCTCGTCGCGCGCATCGAAGTGCCACTCGGTGCGGTCCGGATCGGATAGCGGCAGCAGCTCCGTGAGCGCGAGGACGAGGACGGCGGAATCATCGCGCGGTGCGCGCGCGGCGAACGCGCGGCGCTGGATCCCCTCGGCAAGATTCGCCGACGGCTCGCGAAACTCGGCGGCCACCACGGCTTCGAGATCGCGCATGCCCTTGAGATAGTCGCGCTCGACTTCGACGATGCCGTCCGTATAAACGACCAGACCGTCGCCGGGTACGAGCGTCCGCTCGAAGGTCGTATAGCGCGCGGTGCCGTCGATGCCGAGCAAGAGTCCCTCGCCCTCGAGCAAGTCGATCGCGCCGTCCGCCGCCACGACGAGCGGCGCACCGTGTCCGGCGAGCGCGTACCGCAAGACGCCGCTCACACGATCGAAGATCGCGAAGAACGCAGTTGCGAGACCCGCGCCCTCTTCGCACACGACGCGATTGACGCGCTCGAGCACGGTCGCCGGATGATGACCGTCGAGGCGCGCGATGATCCGGATCGACTGCCGCAAGAAACCCATGGTGGCCGCGGCGCGCGAACCATGCCCCGTGACGTCGCCGACGCTCATCCCGATGAAGCGTTCCGAGAGCGCGAAGACATCGAACCAGTCGCCGCCGATCTGCGCGCCTTCGGCCGGCGTGAGATAGGCCGTGTCGATCCGCAGCCCGTCGAGTGCCGGGATCTCGGGCAAGAGCGCTTTCTGCAGGAGTGCGGCGGCGCCGCGTTCGCGTGCGAGTTCCGCCAGCGCGTCTTGATGAGCGCGCGACGAAGCGGCGATGCGATCAGCCATGAGACGATACAACGCGTCGAGCTCGGCGATCTCGTCATCGCCCTGCACCGGCACGGCGGGCACCCCCTCGGCGAGCCGGCGCGCGTTGTCGCCGAGCCGCGCCAGCCGCTCGACGATGCGTCTGCCGAAGAGGAGCGAGACGAGCACCGTGAGCGCGATGCCCGCGAGCGATCCGAAGACGAGGCACACTTCGATGCGCCGCAGCGAGCTGCGACGTTCCCGAATCTGCTGCAAAGCCGACAGATCCGCCGCCTGGTTGAAGGCGATCTGATCGTTCTGCAGGTCGATCCCGATCTGGCGCGTTGCAGGGGCAATCGTGATCGCGTGCAGCGTCTTCGTATCGCCCCGCCGCAGCGCCGCCGCGCAGCGTTCGACGATATTCATGCCGCCGCGAATGTCGTTCACATACGCTTGGGCGCGCCGTTCCAGGATCGAATCACCGGCCACCGAGCGCAGGAAGCGATCTTCGTCGATCGCGAGCCCACGCGCGACCGACGCCACCGGCGCCAAATCACTCGGGCGCTTCGTCTTCATGAAGACGACGACGCTCCGATTCGCGGTCGCAAGCGAATCGAGCAACCCTTCGGAGCTCGTGAGCATGACCGCGAGATGATCGTTTGCCGTCGCCCCGATTTCCGTCTGCTTGATCGCTAGGCTTGCCAGCGCGAGTAACAGGAGGAGCGAAACGAGTGGAACCGCAGCGAGAACCACGGCCTGCGGACGGATCCCAAGGCGCATATTCTCGGGTTATTTCCCCGGATTTCCACCACTCTCACGCTTGCCCGCTGCTTGGTACGTAAAAATTCGCCCACACCCGGCGTCGGCGGTTACCAGTACTTCTGGCAGCTCGTGCCCGATGCCGTGCAGACGGCGACGTAGCCGAGATTCGGCCACGAGTTGGACGTGTCGTCCTCCGTCCAGTCCACACCTTGGCTGCTGGAACTGTCGTAGTAATACCGGCCTTGAACGTAGACATACTGATTGACCGCGACCCACGGCCACGTCGATGGCGGCTGGTCCGTCTTGGCTTGCGCCATCGCGTCGAGATTCGAGACGATCTCGATCTGATACCCCGACGGCAACTCGACGTAGAAGTAGCCGTGGGTGCCGCTGCTGGTCGTCTTCTTCGCTAGCACTTGCGTCACGCTGCCGCAGATGTCCACAAGCTGATCGGCGGTGATGGTTCCGTTCGCGAATTCGGTTTGATCGGTGTTGAACTGCGCGTTGTTGCACGCGAACGGCAATGCCGAAGGCGATGCGGATGGCGCTGCGCTCGGGGTGGCGGTCGGCTTCGCGGTCGGGCTTGCCGACGGCGCGGCAGTCGGCGTCGCGGTGGCCGTCGCGGACGGCGATGGACTCGCCGCGCTACCGGTTAGCGAGACGTCGTCGAGATATTCATAGACGTAGCCCTTTGCATAGCCGTTGCCTTTCACGCCGAAATATAACTGCACCGTTTGGCCGGCGTAGGCGCTCAAACTGAACGATTTCTCGACCCAGCCGTTCGTCGAGTTGGCTTCCGCGTAGAGCTGCGCGAGCTGCGTGCCGCTCGTGCTCCGGACGTCGGCCTCTTGATCGACGTAGCCGATCGTATCGTTCGTGCCTTCGTACACCCAGAACGTCAGGGTGGCACCGGCCGGGACCGTGACGGTTTGGCAGACGCCGTCCGTGCCGTTGACCTCGGGTTTGGCGGTGGACCCGATCAACGCACTTTCCGTTCCGGCGTGCGCTTGCGCGTTCGTGACGGTGACGTTCGTCTGCGTGCCGCAGGACGTCCACGGTGAGAGCGAGCCGGTCTCAAACCCGGGATTCGAGACGACGTTCGTCACGGCAGCGGTGACGGTGGCCGCCGCGCGATGCGTGGATTGGGTCGCTACGGTTTGATCGGGCAGCGTCGAGGCGGTATTCCCGCCGCTGCAGGCAGCGAAGAACACGAGCAGTCCGCCGGCGCTGAGAAGACGTTGGCGCAAAAAAGGTCCTCCGATGACATCGAGATCCGATAGTGGCAAAGGCCCAACCGATTGAAGCGCGCCAACATTAACGATTTCTTAACACACGGCATAAATCGCTCCTGATTCTTACGGAGACCGAACAGATAACGGTCTTCCGCCGATTTTGCCGTTATTTAACACCTAAAGTTTTCTTTGCAACCAAATCCATGGATACGCGCAGGAATTCTTAACGAAGGCAAAACATTCGCCGGTACGCTTCCCAGGGTGGTATTCGCTTCGTTGATGGGGGCGTTGTTGCGCGCTCTTATACGGGCGCCGGAGGAAATGGGCACCTTGTTATTCACTCGATCCTCGCGTGTGACGGCGGCCGTTTTGTTGCTGTCGCTCACGCTAGCTGCTTGCGGGGGTGGCGGCCGATCGTCGACGATTCCGTCGACGGCGAATCCCGGACTCACGAACCAAGACACCCTGCGCGCTACCGCGGCCGTTGGGCCGCTCATCGCCGTCCCCTCGACGCGCGGCGCACTCGCGTTTCAAGACCAGGGCCGTCGTAGCGCGACCGCCCCGGTCTCGATCGCGATCACGCTCGCGTACAATAACCAAGCGCAGCTCGATCAGTTCGTCGCTGACGTGAACAACCCGAATTCCGGCACCTATCACCAGTTCCTGACGCCGGCGCAATTCAACGCGCAATACGCGCCGACGCCCGCTGCGGAAGCCGCCGTCGTTACGGCGCTGCAGAGCGCGGGCTTCACCGTCACGCAGCGCTACGCCAATCGCACGATCGTCGATGCGGTCGCGCCGAGCTCCGCGGTCGAGCATTTCTTCGCGACGGAGATGCACACGGTCGCGCAGGGCAAATACGGCCAGCGTTTCGCGAACCTCAAGCCGGCGACCGTGCCGGCGTCGATCGCGTCCTACGTGCGCACGGCTTCGCTGAGCAACGTCGTCGTCGTCGAAACGAAGATCGAACAGGCGCAAGATGCGGCGGCGCTCGCGTCGCGCTCGAAGATCGCCGCGACGCGCTCGGTTTCCACCGCGGCGCTCTCGCGCAAGCCGATGGCGATCGGTACGTACGCAACCAACGTCGTCCAAGATCCGGGCTTCGAATCCGGCGGCTTCACCTCGTGGTCGCAGTGCGGCAGCGTGTCCGCGAAGATCGACACGGTCAAGCCGCACACCGGAAAATACGCGGAGCAGAGCGGATCCACGACCACCGAACCGAACGGCGACGCCGGCGTTTGCCAAGCCGTCACCGTGCCCGCGAACGGCGTGCTCTCATTCTGGGTCTGGCAAGCGACCAACGAAGTCAACACTACGTACTCGTATCAAGAGGCCGACCTGCTCAACTCGAGCGGCACCGTACTTGAAAACCTCTACACCACGGTGGGCAACGGTCAAGCGTGGAAGCAACTCACGTACAACATCGCCTCGTACGCGGGCCAGACGGTGTACGTGTACTTCGGCGTCCACGGCGCTCCGGGCGGCGGCTTCTACGACGAGCAATTCGTCGACGACGTCTCGCTGACCGGCGGCCCCGCATCGCCCACGCCGGCCCCCTCACCGTCACCGACGGCAACCCCGACCGCAACCCCGACCGCAACACCGACGGCGAAGCCGACCGCGACACCAACGGCGACACCGACGGCGACCCCAACGGCAACACCGACCGCGAAGCCCTCGACGGCACCGTCCACGGCGCCCTCGTCGATCCCGAGCACCGGCTGCACCGGCGCCGCTGCCGACAACGGTCCGCTCACGAACTCCAGCGGAACCCTCGCCACGGGCGTCGCGAAGGCGTTCGACTTCCCGGTTCAACACGGATGCAACGGCGCGGGCTACACCGCGGCGGTCGTCATCGATGACGCCGTGAACACGAGCTACGTCAAGAGCTATCTCTCGGCGGCAGGCGTCACGCAAACCGGCACGATAACGAACGAAGCCGTGGACGGTGGCGGAACCGCTGACGACGCCGAAACCGATCTCGACGTTCAAACCATCTCCGGCCTCGCACCGGGCGCCAACATCATCGTCTACGATACGGGGACGCTCTCCGATCAGGCGATCGAAGACGCCTACAACAAGGTGCTCAGCGACGGCAAAGCGTCCGTCGTGAATTCCTCGTTCGGCGGCTGTGAATCCAGCGACACCTCGTTCGAGTCGGCGACGAACACGATCGCCGAACAAGGCGCCTCGGAGGGCGTCACGTTCGCCGCATCGTCGGGCGACTCGGGCAGCAACGAATGCGGATCGAACGACAATGCGATCGGCGTCAGCGCTCCCGCAGGCGATCCGTACTTCACCTCAGTCGGCGGCCTCAACTTCACCGAAACATCGGCGGGCGTTCTCGAAACGGTCACCGAGGGCAGTGCGAGCGGTGATTCCGGCGGCGGCGGTGTCTCGACGGTCGTCGCGCTGCCGTCGTGGCAGAGCGGCATCACCGGGATGATCACGTCGGGCCGCAACCAACCCGACATCTCGCTCCCGTTCGACCCGGTCGCGGTCTATACCGGTGGCGCGTTCGGCGACTACCTCGGCACGTCGTGGTCTTCGCCGCAGTTCGTCGCGCTGATCATCACTGCGGATGAATTGCACGCGACCAAACTCGGCTGGCTCAATCCGACACTCTACACGCTCTTCAAGAACACCGGCTACACGACGTACTTCACGCCTTGCACCTCGGGCACCAACGGCGCCTACTCGTGCAGCGCGACGCAGTACAATCAAGCCGCCGGTATCGGCGCTCCGAAGGGCTGGGCGCTCGCAAACGCCCTCTAATCCTCCCGCGTGAGGCTCCTGCCCGGCCGTGCATCATCGCACGGCCGGGCTTTCTCTTTCGCTCGCGCGCAGAGGCCTGCGATCCCGCGACCGAAAAAACGGCCGGGTGATCAAACCGGTGCTTCTCTCCGGCGCGCTCGTTCTTGCCGCGCTCTTGCCCGCATCCGTTCGCTCGGCGGCGGTAACCGAAACGGTGATCCTCGATGCCACCGACGCGCCGCGCCAAGTCTGGCACGCGACGCTGCACGTTCCGCTGGCGGCCGGCGGCGCGGTGACCCTGGTGTTCCCGAAGTGGAAGCCGGGGAATCACGCGCCGACGGGTCAGGTCGCCAACCTCGGGATGCTGCGCGCGACGGCAGCGGGCGCAGCCGTCCCGTGGACGCGGGATGCAAACGATCTCTGGACGTTTCATTTCACGGTTCCCGCGAGCGCAACGAGCATCGATCTGACGTACGATCTCTACGAAGGCGCACCGGCCGGCGGCGATCTGTCCGCACACATCGGCGTGCTCGATTGGAACCAAGTCGTCTTCGCACCGCAGGGCGCTGCGATGAACGACGTGATGGTTGCCGCAACGATCGTGCTTCCCCCGGGCTGGACGGAGGCAACGGCGCTTCCCCTCGCGAGCCCCGAGCCGGCCTTTGCCAAGCCGAGCGGCACCGTCCGGTTCGCGCCCGTCACGCTTCAGACGCTGATCGATTCGCCGCTCTACTGCGGCGACGAAGAACGCGCCGTGCCGCTGACCAGCGCGAACGGGATGACGAACGAAGTCGATCTCTTCGGTGAATCGGCGAGCGACATCGATCCGACCGCAGCACAAGTCGACCACTGGAAGGCGCTCGTCACGCAAACCGACCGGCTTTTCGGCGCTCGCCACTGGACGCACTATCACTTCTTGGTCTCGCTCAGCGATACGATTCCGCCCAACGGCGTCGAGCACCATCAGTCGAGTGCGGACCGCGTTCCGGAGCGCTACTTGACCGACACGGACACCTATCGCGCGATGGCGGAACTGTTGCCGCACGAATTCACGCATTCGTGGAACGGCAAGTATCGCCGGCCCGCCGGGCTCATCACGGACACGTTCCAGCAGCCGCAGAACACCGAGGGCTTGTGGGTCTACGAAGGGCTCACCGACTACTACGGCGTCGTGCTCGCGCAGCGCGCCGGGCTTGCCGAACCGGGCCAATTCGAGGACACGCTGGCGAGCAATTACGCGCAACTCGACGCGGAGCCCGGACACCGCACGCGTTCGCTCGGCGACACGGCGAAGATGCAGGTGATCAACCGCGTAACGCCCGGTTCGTATGCGTTCTTCTACGAACGTCGCGGCTCGGATTATTATCCCGAGGGCGTGCTCTTGTGGCTGGATGCCGACACGATCATCCGCGAACGCTCGCACGGCGCGCGTTCGCTCGACACCTTCGCGCAGCGGTTCTTCGGCGGTCCCGACGTGCCGGGCACGGTGATCGGCTACACCCGCGCCGACCTGATCGCCGCGCTACAAGCGACGCAGCCCTATGATTGGTCGGCCTTTTTCCGCACGCGCGTCGACGACGTGCTGCCGCATCCGGAGCTGGGTGGCATCACGCGCGGCGGCTGGCGGCTCGTCTATACGCCCGAACGCACCGATTGGCAAATCCGCGAGGAGCGCGACGGCGGTTCGCTCGACGCAACCTATTCGCTCGGCGCCTCGATCGGCGCAACCGGTAGCCTGCCGTTCTCAATCGAGGGGATGCCGCTCGCGCGCGCCGGGATCGGCGGCGGGTCGCGCATCTTGGGCGTCGACGGCCTGACGTTCTCCGTCGCACGGATGCGCCTCGCGATCCAGGCCGCGCAACGCTCGCAAGCGCCGATCGCGCTCATCGTCGACGACCACGGGATCGTGCGCAGCGTCGACGTCCCGTATCATGGCGGCGAACGCTATCCGCGACTCGTCCGCGATCCCGGCGAGCCCGATCTGCTCGCCGCGATCACCGCTCCGAAGGGATCCCGCTGATGCGCGTTCGCGCCGCCTTGCTCGTCGCGCTCATCGTGACGTTCGTTCCGCTTCCCGCCGTGCGCGCCGCCGCACCGCTGACGCTCGTCGTCGATGCGCGCGATGTGGCAACCAACATTCTCCACGTTACGCTCGACGTGCCGATCGCGGGCGGTCCAGCGACGCTCGTCTTCCCGAAATGGGTGCCCGGCGAACATTCGCCCGCGAATCCGCTGAGCGACCTCGCGCTGCTCGTCGCATCGGTCGACGGCAAGACCGTCGCTTGGACGCGCGATCCGTACGATCTCTACGCGTTCACGTTCGCGACGCCGGCCAGCGCGACGACGCTGCACCTGCAGTACGACGTGCTGCTCGAGCCGGGCTACGCGACCGATCGGCTCGCGCTCGTCAATTGGAATCCCACGCTGCTCTATCCGGCCGGATCCGTGGTCGCGACCACGATCGTCGCCGCGGCGCTCATCGTGCCGCCGGGCTGGGAGATGGTAACGGCGCTCGACGGTCCCAAACGAAGCGGCGATCGGATCGACTTCTCACCGGTGAGCGTCGAGCGGCTCTTCGATTCGCCGGTGCTTGCGAGCGCGAACCTCGCGCGCATCCCGCTTGGACCGACGGCGGAACTCGATGTCGCGAGCGACGCGCCCGTCGCGCCGGTCGTCGATCCGGCCGTACTCGCGCATTTCAAAACGTTGGTCGTTCAGGCGCAGTCGCTGTTCGGCTCGCACCACTGGCGTTCGCCGTATCATTTTCTGATCACCGCGAGCGACACGATCTCCTACACCGGTCTCGAGCACCACGAGTCGAGCTGGAACGGCGTGGATACCGATACGCTCGCAAGCGACGCCGCCTGTAAGAAGTGGGCCGGCGATTTGCTGACGCATGAATTCACGCATTCGTGGAACGGAAAATACCGGCGTCCGGCGGGCCTCGTGCGCGCCGACTATCAAGCCGATGAAACGACCGATCTGCTGTGGGTCTACGAAGGCCTCACCGAATACTACAGCGACATCCTCGCCGTGCGCGCGGGCTTCTGGACGCCGGCCGAATATCGCTCGGCGCTCGCCGCGAAATATGCCGAGCTCGATTCCAAAACCGGCCGCACCGCGCGATCGCTCGCCGATACGACCTTCGATGAACGCCTGCGGCTGACGGCGGGTCCGCACGCGACCTTCGCGAGTGCCCGGCGGGCGAGCGAGGACTATTACGATGAGGGCGAGCTGATCTGGCTCGACGCCGATACGCTGATCCGCGAGCGGACGCACGGAGCGCGTTCACTCGATGACTTCGCGCGCGCGTTCTATGGCGTCGGCGGTGACTCGGGGCCGGCGGTGCTGCCGTACACGCGCGCCGATCTCGTAGCTGCGCTGAACGCGATCCAGCCCTTCGATTGGGAGGGCTTCTTCCACGCGCGCATCGATGTGCCGACAACCCACCCGCCGCTGGACGGCATCACGCGCGGCGGCTACGCGTTCGGGTTCGCGGCGAAGGCGGAAACGCCGAATCCCGCGACGCGCGCGGGCGGCAGTCCGGCGGATTATCGCTTCGATCTCGGCGCGAGCATCGCCGGCAGCGGCGCGGTGAACGACGTGATCGCCGGAACTCCGGCGGCGCGCGCGGGGCTCGCTCCGGGCATGTCGATCGTCGCACTCGACGGACGCCGCTTCAGCAGCACCGCGCTCAATGCCACGATCGCCCGCGACGCGACCTCCAAAGCCCCGATGACGCTCCTCGTGACGAACCATCAGGCGTTCGCAACGCTCGATCTCTCGTACGACGGCGGCATCCGCGTGCCGGTTCTGAATCGGGCGACGGGAACGGACCTCATCGAGGCCATCGTCAGCCCGCGACCTTAGACGCGGTCGGCGTCGTAGATGATGCGGATCGTGCCGACCCGCCGGCCGCGCGCGAAGAGTCCGACCGAGAGATCGTTGTAGACGATCCCGGTGTCGCGCGCATAGGTGAACACCGCCCACGGCCGCGCGCCCGCGAACTCGAGCTCGCACCCGCGCTCGCGGAACGTGGCGTACGGCGTGCGCGGCGGCAACGCATCGGCGGCGGTGCCCAGGCCGACGCGCGAACAGCGCAAGCTGAGCGCATCCTCGAAAAAGCGTTTGATCCGGTTGTGGTTGAGGTCGGTCGTGTAGTCGCCCGTCCAATCTTGCCGGCACTCGCGATAGTGCCCGAAACAATACCCGTTGAGATCGACGGCGAACATCGCGGCGATCGCTGCGTGCAGCGGCACGCTGCGGTCGATCGCGGCGTTGAAGCCCGCCTCGACCGCAGCATCGTAGCGCGTCGCGAACTTGGGCGGATCGAAGCCGCTTGCCGGGACGCGCGACACGTCGAACAACCGCGCGAGCGACCGGATTCGATCGCCGGTCACGAGCCGATACGACGTATCGAAGCAATCGTCGAGCCGGATCGCACCGCGCGCGAGCGCATCCTCGAAGACGCCGTCCATCTCGAGCGCCGCCGCGAGGCCCACGGCGCGAATCTGCTCGGCGGTCGTCCCGAGCGGACGCGCCGCGGCTAGCCCGTGCGCGCGCATGCCGAGCATCGCAAGTTCGATGCGCCGAACGTCCGTCGCGATCGCCGCATCGCCGGCGGCCCGTTCGCGCGCCGCCTCAGCCGTGCGCCGCGCGTCCCCCAGTGCCGTCTGCTGTTCTTCGACCACGCGAGCGACCTGCGCGGTCTGACCGAGCGTGCGCTCGAGCTCGCTGCGGATCTCCCCGACGACGGCGCGCAACTGCGAGGCCGAGTCGTGAACAACAGCCGTTTGCGCGACCGCGTCGCGGGTGGCGTAGCCCATCTCCAAACCGGCGCGCTTCACGCCTCCGAGCACCTCGCCGATCGACGCGGTCGCCGCGAGCGTCGTATCGGCCAGATGTTTGATCTCATCGGCGATCACGCCGAAGCCGCTGCCGGCATCGCCCGCGTGGGCGGCTTCGATCGCCGCGTTGATCGCCAGCAGCGTCGTATCGCCCGAGATCGTATCGATGATGTCGAGGATCGCTGCGGCCCGCTCACCCGCGGCCGACGTGGCGACGGCATGTTTTTCGGTTCCGCTGACTTGATCGCGAACGCTCGTCACGGCGTCGAGGGTGCGGCCGATCTCGTCGATCGCGACGGCAAAGCCTGCGCGCAGCGACTCGAGCGCCCGGCGCATGCGCGCCGCGGCGGCGGCAGCGCCGGTCGCGCCTACCGCCGTCTGTTCGATCGAACGAACCGTCTCTTCGAGGTGGTGGCGCAGCGCCTCGATGCCGCTCGCGATCGCCTTCCACTCGTAACTGTTGCGCGCGATCGCGACGGCCAGGCGCGTGACGATCTCGAGCATGTTGCGCTCGTCGGCGTCAACTTGCGCGCGCAGCGCCGTGGCGGGCGCGCGAATCTCGAGGGGCAGATCCTCCACGTCCACGGTTTCGGCGGCCTCGTCGACGGCACCGAGGGCATACGTGGCCGTGGTCTCACGCAAGCGTGTGAGTCCGGCGTTCAGGTCGAGATCGCCGGCACGCCGGGTTGCGGCGGCGATCTCGGCCGTGTTGGCGGCGACGCGTTCGACCGCGGCGGCGATCTGCGAGAGCGTCGCGCTCTGTTCGGCGGCCATCGCGGCGACCTCACTCGTGGCGCTATCGAGCGCACCGAGTTCCACGCGGTTCTGACGCGCGCGCTCGCGGCCCGCGCGGACCTCCGCGAGCAAGCCGTGAAGCGTCGTGGTCGAGTCCTGCAGCGCGTGCGTCACGTGCGCGCTCGCGTCGACGAGCGCGCGTTCGATCTCGCCGACGCTACGCGCGGAGGATGCGGTCGAGGACGAGAGGTTCTTGACCTCCTCAGCGACGATGACGAAGCCGTGACCGGCCGACCCGAGATGCGCCGCCTCGATCGACGCGTTGATCGCGAGCAGACGTGCTTGCCGCGAGATGCGCTGCAATTGCGAGAGAAACGCGGCGATCCCGCCGGCGCCGGCGTCCATCGCTCCGGCGAAGGCGGACGTCGCGTCGACGGTCGGAATGAGCCCGGTGAACCCGGCCTCGAGCGCGGCGATCGCGCCGTCGTAGGCATCCATTGCGGCCGTCATCGCGCCGACGCCGACGCGCAGCGCTTCACCGGCATCGGCGACGCTCGCCGCGCCGCGATCGATCTCGGCCATCGCGGTCGCCGTCGCTTCGACGTCGACTTGCAGGTTCGAGGCAAAGGCCGTGATCGCCGCAAGCTGCTTCGCGTTGAGCTCGATCGCACCGACGGCATCATCGACGATCGCGCGAAAGGCCCCCAGTTCGCGGGCGAGTCCGGCGACGAAACAGCGCAGTGCCGCGACCGCGGCGGGATCGCCGGCCGGGACCTGGCGCAGCGAAAGATCGCGCTTCGCGGCAGCACGAACGAGCCACTCGGTCAAAGCGGTGGCATCGGGGCCGGACGGCTCGAGCATTCGGGCCATTGTGTTGGAGTTTGACACAACCTGGCACGAATTCATATGTATGAAAGCGAATCCGTCGTGATATGAAATCGACGGCTGATCGCGCAAAGCAGCGGGTCGCCATCCCCGGATTGCTCGGCGCGTGCCGGACCGAACCGCTCCCGCCACGCAATCTCGTCATCTTCGACGGCGCCTGCGGCTTCTGCACGTGGAGCGTGATGGTGCTCGACCGGCCGCTCGGTGTCCGGGTGGCGTCGATCCCCGCGCAGTGGCTCACGGATGCGGAGCTCGCCGGGCTTGGCACGACGCGCGCCGCGTGCGCGCAGGCGGTCGTTTTCGTCGACGCGACCGGGGTGCCGTCGAGCGGCGCCGACGCCGTCAACGCGCTCTTACGCGCGCATCCGCTCTTCAGCGCACCCGTTGCGCTCGCGCTGCGCGTTCCCGCTCTCCTGCGCTTGGAGCGCGCGTTTTATCGCTGGATCGCGCGGCATCGGGTGGTGATTTCGCGCCTGCTCGGAACGCGCCGCTACGCGCTCATCGGCGAGACGGATTCGGCGTCGTGATCGCGCGCCGGGCGCGGCGAACGGCGGCGCTGCACGTCGCGCTTCGCGAGAGCTTCGTTCACTAACGCGGCGATCACGATCGCGGCGGTCGCGGTGTGGAACGCGAACGCGCACCACAGGCTCGCGTGCAAGCCTGCGGTCTTCACCACGTAGCCGCTGAGCAGCGGCGCGATCGTCGATCCGATCCCCGAACACAGCAGCAGAAACGTCACCAGCGACGGCGGCGAGCCGGGCAATTGTTCCGAGCCAATCGAAATCATGATCTTGAACATACACGTCGTCGTAAAGCCGAACGCCAACGTCACGAGAAAAAACACGTGGGCATTTGCAACCAGCGCCAGCGTCAGCGAGAGCGCCACGCCCATGCCCAGCGCGAACAGCAACACGGCACGCGGCGGGACGCGGCTCACGACGAGCGCCGCCGTCACGAGCCCCAAGCTCGAGGGCCCGAAGAACGAACTTACGATGCCGCCGGCTTGCAACGAACCAAGGTGGAACACGTCGTGCAGCACGGTCGGCCCCCAGAGCGTGAACGACGTTTGCCCGGTGAGATACGCGGTGATACCGGCGGCGAGGAGGCCGATCGTGAGAAACGCGCGCGGACGCCGTGGTTCGAGCATGACGTCCACCGCCGCCCGCGGTCCGGTCGTCGCCGGCAACGGTACGATGAGCGCGGCAACGAGCGCGACGAGCGCGATCGCCGCGACGATCAGGTAGCCGCTCTGCCAGATCCAGCCGGCGGCAATCATCGCAGCGGCAACGGCCGGGATGACGAAGCCCGTGCCGCTGAACGCGCAATCGGTACTCAAGAACGCGACGGCGCGTGCGCGGTCCACATACAGCTTCGCCAAAATCACCGCGCCCGCGGAGAGCCCCGTGCCGACGCCGAGGCCGATCACGAACATCGCGCCGTACGCTACGCCGATATGCGGCGTCAGCACGATCGTCGCCACGCCCGCAAAGAGCGCGAGGTACGCGCCGATCAGAATGCGGCGGATCGAGAACACCGCAAAGATCAGCGTGCTCAGTACGATGCCGGCGAGATTTCCGGCGCTTGCTGAGGAGAACAAGCTCGCCGCTTCGGCGAGCGAGACCTGGTAGTGCGCCGCGGCCGGTTCGAGGATGACGCCGCCCTGCGTGAAGATTCCCGCGACGACGACGTAGGTCGCAACGGCGAAGGCAGTTGCCGGAATCTTTGTCGCGTTCACCGTACTTCAGGTTGCGAATTGCAACGCAAGACCCTTGTTCCGATTGGAGTATCCTGGTGAAACGTGCCGCACCGACGTTGATTCTCGGTGCCATGCCCTCCGAGGTTCGCACGATTCAAGGCGCGCTGCGCGGCCGGCGCTCGGGCACCTATGCCGGCTTTCCCTACGACAGCGGAACGATCGGCGGGCGCCCCGCGATCGTCGCAGTCACGGGTGTCGGCGTAACGAACGGCGCGATGGTTGCCGCACTCTTCATCAATCATTTTCGCCCGCGGGAGCTCCTCGTCTCCGGCACGGGATCACGTTTCAACCCGCGCGTTCGCACCGGCGATACCGTGATCTCGCTCAAGACGATTCACCACGGCGCCGGAAGTCTGACCGCCGAAGGCATGGTGTATCGCAAGGTGCGCGGGCCACTGCCCGGCCAGATGACGTCGTGGTTCTTCCGCCCCGATCCGGCGCTCTTGTCGCGCGCGCGGGCGGCGATCAAGACCTACGCACCCGAGGACGTCGTTGTCGACGGCGAACGCTACACGCCGCGCGTGTTCACCGGCGTCGTCACCGCAAGCGATCTCTTCGGCGTCTCCGACGAGCGGATCGCCGATATGCAAGCGAAGCTTGCGCCCGACATCATGGAGATGGAGAGTGCGGCGATCGCGCAGGTGTGCACGCAGTTCGGCTTGCCGCACATCGTGTTCCGGGCCGGCAGCAATCGCACGCAGTCCAATCCCGGCAACGATTACCGCCGGCTCGGACAGATCGCCGCCGCCGCGGCCGCGCGCTGGACCGTGCACTTCGCCGGCTCGCTTCCGTAGCCACGGGCAACGGAGGCGACGCGGGCGAAATGACGTCGCATGGTCTCTCGTCTCATCGTTCTTCCCTGCGCGGTAATCGTGCTGTTCGGGATCGGGCCAATGCCTGAGCCACGGGTGCTTCCGGCCCGCTCCATTCCGGTGCCCACGAGCGTTAGCCCGGTGGTGCAACGGACGATCGCCGAACCGATCGTCGTCGAAGCGCCCTTACCGGCCGGTCGCGATGCGATCAAACACGCGATCGCAGAAATCGATGCCGGGGAAACAACAGCGGTCGAAGCGCTGCTGCGGACGTATCCCGCCCGGATCGTGCGCGAGCAGATCGCGGGCGTGCCCGTCTATCGGGTCACGCCCGCGAACGCGGATCCGGCGCTGCACCGGCGGCTGCTCGTGCACGTGCACGGCGGAGCGTACGCGCTCTTCGGCGGATTTGCCGCGCTGCGCGAAGCGGTGCTCGTGGCACACTATACGCGCACCACGGTGCTCTCGATCGATTACCGGATGCCGCCCGACCATCCGTATCCGGCCGCACTCGACGACACGATCGCGGTCTGGCGGGACCTCGTGCGCAGCCACGATCCGCATGCGATGGCGCTCTTCGGGACCTCCGCCGGCGGCGGGCTGACCCTTGCGGCCGTGCAGAAATTGCGTACACTCGGCGTGCCGTTACCGGCGGCGCTCTTCGCCGGCACGCCGTGGGCGGATCTCGCGCGCGATGATGACACCCAATTCACCAACGCCGGACTCGACGACGTTCTCACCAGCAGTGAAAGTTTGGGTGACTTTGCGCGCCTCTACGCCGGCCACCACAGCCTGCGCGATCCGGGTATCTCGCCGATCCACGGCGATTTCCACGGGTTCCCGCCGACGATCCTGATCAGCGGCACGCGCGACTTGCTCCTGAGCATGACCGTGCGAACGCATCGGAAATTGCGCGCGGCCGGAGTCATCGCCGACCTCAACGTCTTCGAGGGACTCTCACACGCGCAGTATCTTCTCCTCGACCAAGCGCCGGAATCGGTCGAAGCCTTCGGCGAAGTCGCCGCGTTCTTCGACCGCCATCTCGCACGGTAGCCGGAACCATGACGATGGACTTTTCCCTTGGGGCCCGGACACTGCGCGCCCGCGCGGGCGGCGCGATCGATGTCGCGATCGTGCTCGGCAGCGGCCTTGCGGATGCGCTGCGCGGGCATGCCGGGTTCGAGACGATTTCGTATGCGGATCTCGGCGGGTTACCGGCGCCGAGCGCGCTCGGCCACGTCGGTGAGGCCCTCGCCGGCGAATTCGGCGGCAAGCGCGTCGTCGCGTTTTGCGGCCGCTACCATCTCTACGAAGGCCGCAGCCCGCGCGAGGTCGCGAGTCTCGTCGCGCTAAGCGCCGCTGCCGGCGCACGCACGATCGTCCTCACGAACGCGGCCGGCGGGCTCGATCCGACCATGCACGCCGGCGACGTGATGGTGATTCGCGATCACCTCAACCTCACGGCCCACAATCCGCTCGCCGGTGCCGATCTTTTTCCCGGCGCGACGGAACGCTTCATCGACATGAGCGTCGCGTACGAGCCGCATCTGCGCGCCATCGCACGCACGGCGGGTGAACGCGCGGGGTTGCGCATGCGCGAGGGCGTTTACGGCGGCTGGCCCGGCCCATCGTTTGAAACGCCCGCCGAGATCGCCATGTTGCGCATCCTCGGGGCGAACGCGGTCGGGATGTCGACCGTGCTCGAAACATGCGCCGCGCGCGCGTGCGGCGTCGATGTACTCGGCATGAGCCTCATCACCAACGTCCACAATGGGACGCCGACGACGTCGGATGAGGTGATGCGCGAAGCGGCCCGCTCCGCCGCCGCGTTCGCCGCGTTACTGGCGGGCGTGGTGGCGGAGCTGCCGGCTACGCGGTGACGGGGATCCGCTGCACGGCGGTGTACGGCCGCACGTTCACCGTTTTCGCGAACTCGAGCACGACACGTCCATCGACCTTGCCGTGCTTGAGGCGATCGAAGATGCTGTTGATCGACGACAGCGGCTCGAGCTCGACATCCGCGCGAACCTTGCCTTCGTCTGCGATCGCCAGTGTCTCCGCCATATCTTCGCGGTTGCCGACGAACGATCCGCGGATCGTGATGCAGTTGGCGACGACATCGAAGAGTGGCACGGGAAAGTCGCCCGGCGGAAGCCCGACGAGGACGCACGTGCCGTGCTTGCGCGTCATTTGGACGCCTTGATTGAACGCCGATAGCGACGGTGCCGTGATCAACACGCCGTGCGCACCGCCGCCCGTCGCTTTCTTCACGTCATCGACCGGCGAGCTCGCCGTTTTCGCGTTGACCACGGCGTCTGCGCCGAGCTTCTTCGCGAGCGCGAGTTTCTCGTCGTCGACGTCGACGGCGCACACGGAGAGTCCCATGAACTTCGCGTACTGGATCGCGAGGTGGCCGAGGCCGCCGCAGCCCGAGATCGCAATCCATTGGCCGGCCTTGGCTTCGGTCTCCTTGATGCCCTTATAGGTAGTGACTCCGGCGCAGATGAGCGGCGCCGCGTCTTCGGGCGTGAGTCCGCTCGGAATGTGGGCGACATAGTTCGGATCGGCCAGCAGGTACTCGGCGAAGCCGCCGTTCTGCGTGTATCCTCCGAACTCGGCATGCGGGCAGATCGGCTCCCACGCGGTCAGGCAATACTCGCAATGACCGCACGCCGAGTAGAGCCACGGCACGCCGACGCGGTCGCCTTCCTTCACGTTCGTCACGCCCGCACCGACCGCGGCGACGAGTCCGATCGCTTCGTGTCCGGGGATGAACGGCGGCTTGGGCTTGAGCGGCCAGTCGCCGTCGGCCGCGTGAATATCGGTATGGCACACGCCGCAGGCCTCGGTCTTTACGAGGATCTGCCCGGCACGCGGGGTCGGAATGTCGACTTCTTTGAGGACCAGCGGTTTGCCGAACGCTTCGACGACCGCGGCTTGCATCGTTTTGGCCATGAGGAGCTCCCGTTTCTTTTTCGTTGAAGTGCGATGAGACGCTGCGGACTCAGGCTGCGGCCTTGCCGAGGCCCTTGACCGCTTCGATCATTTTTCCGAGCACGGCCGAGGCGTCGCCGTAGACCATGAAGGCTTCCGGTTCGTAGAAGAGACCGTTGACCACGCCGCTGTAGCCTTTGCCCTGGCCGCGCTTGATGACATAGACTTTTTTCGCTTTGTCGGCGTTGAGGATCGGCATCCCGTAGATCGGCGACGATTTATCCGTCCGCGCGGCCGGGTTCACGACGTCGTTGGCGCCGATGATAAGCGCGACGTCGGTCGTCGCGAACTGATCGTTGATGTCGGCGAGTTGGAAGATCATGTCATAGGGGACGCCGGCCTCGGCGAGCAGCACGTCCATCTGACCCGGCATACGGCCGGCGACGGGATGGATCGCGAATTTCACGCTAACTTTCGCAGCCACCAAGAGCTTCACGAAGTCGTAGAGCTTCTGCTGCCCTTGCGATACCGCAAGCCCGTAGCCCGGAACGATGATGACGCTCTTCGCGTAGCGCATGAAGATCGCGGCGTCGCCCGCCTCGACGGGTTTTTCTTCGCCCG
>Ga0116226_10001116_pt1 | contig 23325 bp, 23 predicted proteins | sample S1TSphfallax_FD_89692 | JGI IMG/M metagenome (GOLD analysis project Ga0116226, IMG submission 89692) | Host-associated microbial communities from peat moss isolated from Minnesota, USA - S1T2_Fa - Sphagnum fallax MG | ecosystem: Host-associated > Plants > Peat moss > Unclassified | place: USA... | reverse complement strand
TCCACCTCGCTCAAGACAATGCCGACTGCCTGCCTACCCATCTCGCCCTCCCGTTAAGAAGGCCACAGCCTCGCATTTGCTCTCGTCAACGTACAAGCACTAATTTCTGACTCAGGACACTAGATAAAAACTGCTCTTTGTTTTGACGAGCATCTTTATCCGACGGATGATCCTGTGTGGACTGATCATGCTCTCATGTCCCGCTTCCGAAATTCGTTGGATTGAAATAAGGTCGGAATCGGGACATCAACTCTTTATTGTGAGTGGCCTGGTTATCCACGACGTCCGTCGTGAAGAACGGTGAAGTTCGCGGGCTGGATAGTAGTTCCGGTAACGTTACGGTTAGTCCGGCGCGCTGAGCGCGGCCGTCGACCCGTTCCGTATCCAGTTCGCTGAGGCTCAGCTGCCCGAAGGACGGAGAGGTGGTCTAACAAATGCGCGGAAGTTGCTCGCCCGAAAGCCAGTCCACGATGCGCCCGCCGCCAAAAGACGTGGCCATTTGAACGAAGCATTGTTCGTCGGCGATAACTTCGCCGATCACCGCGGCGTCGCGGCCAAGGGGATGGGCGCGCATCGCCGAGACAAGCATGGCGGACCATTCCCGTGCCACGATCGCGATCAGTTTTCCTTCGTTGGCGACGTAGAGCGGATCGAGCCCCAAGAGCTCGCAAACCGCGGCCACTTCGGGGCGAACGGGGATGGTTTGCTCCTCGATCAGAAAGCCGACCCCGGCGGTCTGCGCGATTTCATTCAGCGCCGATGCGAGGCCGCCGCGGGTAGGATCGCGCATCACGCGCAGCGCGGGGCCGGCGGCGTGGACCATGTCGGCAACAAGCCCGTGCAAGGCCGCGCTGTCCGACAAGAGTTCGGTTTCAAAGCCGAGATTCGCGCGTCTCGACATGATGGCGACGCCATGGTCGCCAACGCTGCCGGAAAGCACGACATGGTCGCCAGGCGACGCCCGGTTGGCGGAGAGATCGAGGCCCTGGGGCACCATTCCGATGCCTGTCGTGGTAATATACACACCGTCGCCATGGCCGCGTTCGACCACCTTGGTGTCACCAGTCACGATGCCGATACCTGCCTCCCGTGCCGCGCTGGCCATGCTATTGGCGATGCGCTGCAGATCGGCGATGGCGAATCCCTCCTCGATGATGAAACCGGCTGCGAGATGCAGCGGGTGTGCGCCGGCCATGGCAACGTCATTGATCGTGCCATGCACGGCGAGCGAGCCGATATCGCCGCCCGGGAAAAAGAGCGGGGATACGACGTAACCATCCGTGGACATCACCATGCGGCCGGCCGGAACATCGAAGGCGGCCTGATCATCGGCGCGGGATAGAGCCTGGTTGTCGAATGCGCTGACAAAGATCTCGCGTATCAGCTGCGCGGAAGCCCGACCGCCGGCGCCGTGCGACAAATCCACCAGGCCAGTGCGCGTATCGAGGCGGCGGGTGCGCAGCCGCTGCTGGTTCACGCCGAGAGTCGGGCAGGCGCAGGCTTGCGCATGGCCGCGCGGTCGCGGAACCGCCCAAAGGTCCAGTGCGCGGCACATGCGCCTTCCGGGGAAACCATGCAGGATCCCATCGGCGTTTCCGGCGCGCAGACCGTGCCAAAAAGCTTGCATTCCACAGGCTTTTTCAGGCCGCGCAGGATAGTCGCGCACTCGCAGGCCGGGTTGTCGGGCGCTGGGATCGTGGTGATCGCAAAGCGCCGTTCGGCATCGAACGCCGCATAGCCACGGCGTATGCGCAACGCGCTCTGCGGCACTTCACCGAGGCCACGCCACTCGAAGCTCGGGCGTAGCTCGAACACCTCCGCCATTTCCCGCTGGGCGATGCGGTTTCCGGTGGCCGTGACAAAGCGGGTATATTGGTTTGCGACATCGTGCCGGCCTTCATTGACCTGGCGGACCAGCATGAGGATGGCGTGAACCACATCGAGCGGTTCGAAGCCGGCGACCACGACAGGTTTCCTGAATTCCGCGGCGAGGCCAAGATAGGGGCGAGTGCCGGTGATGGTGCTGACATGGGCGGGGCCGATGAAACCATCGACGCGGATGTGCGCGCCATCCGGCAGCTGCGGGGGGCTGAGGATGGCGCGCATGGCAGGCGGCGTGAGCACGTGATTGCAGAAGACCGAGAAATTGCCGAGGCCCTTGCGGTAGGCCGCGCGAATGGCGAGTGCCGTCGGCGGGGTGGTGGTCTCGAAACCGATGGCCAGGAAAACGATTTCCCGGTCCGGTTCGGATTCGGCGATCTGCAGCGCATCCGCGGTGGAATAGACCATGCGTATATCGGCGCCGGCGGCACTGGCCCGCAGCAGCGTGGCGCCGCCGGAGGCCGGCACCCGCATGAGATCGGCATAGGTGCAGAGGGTGATCTCCGCGCGCATGGCGAGTTTGATCGCGTCATCGATGCGGCCGGCCGGTAGAACGCACACGGGGCAGCCGGGGCCATGCACCAATTGCACGTTGGCGGGCAGCAGATCTTCTATGCCGTAACGCGCGATGGCGTGGGTATGGCCACCGCAGAATTCCATGAACTGGTATTGGCGCCCGGATGCGGCCTCTTGCGCGATTTGGGTGGCGATATTCTGGGCAAGTGGGCCGCGGCGATATTCGTCCATGTGCTTCATGGCCGCGCTTCGGCGGCGTGCAGCGCGCCGGCGGCGCCTGCCTCTTCCATCATGGCCAAGGTGAGCGCGGCCTCCTCCGGATCGAGCCGGGCGAGGGCGTAGCCGACATGGATAAGAAGGTAATCGCCTATTTCAACATCTTCCAGAAGGGCGATGGAAACATGCTTGGAGACGCCATTCAGCGTGACCCGCGCTATGGCGTTAGGCAGCACATGTTCAACCAGGATGGGAATGGCTAGGCACATGCGCGCTGGTCCTGGGTAGGATGTTGCTGGCCGATTAGATGCGCGCGCCCCATGATAGCCTGGCCGAAGGAGAGGCCACCATCATTGGCTGGCAGCGCGCGGGGCAGATAGGGCGTGAGATGGCGCGCGCGTAGGGCGGCGACGAGACCCTCGCTCAGAATGCGGTTTGCGAAACATCCACCGCTGAGCGCGATTGTCCCATGATCCAAGGATGCGGCGTTTTGCGCGATCCACTCGGCAAGACCTGCGATCAACGTGCCGTGGAAGAGGTCGGCGCCGTGCTGCTGCGTGAGCCCGGGTGCCAGCAGCGCGCGCAGCAATGGGCTGAAATCGAGGATATTGGCGCGGATTTCGTAGCCGTCGCGCAGGCTTGATGGTGTGCGGACCAGGGCTTGAAGTTCCATCGCGGCCTGGCCTTCATGGCTTTGCCGCGTGCACACGCCGAGCAGCGAGGCGGCCGCATCGAACAGGCGGCCCATGCTGGTGGTGCCTGGCCTCGTATTGCCGGCGCCCAGGTAGCTGGCAAGGCGGCCCGCGCCGTCGATCCCGGGAAAGCGCTGCACCGCCTCGGAACCGCGGCCGAGCATCGACAGGGCGGCGACCCCCATTCGCCAGGGTTCGCGCGCCGCGCGCTCTCCGCCTGGCATCGGCATCGATGTGAGATGGCCGAGGCGGCACCAGCGCGCGCCATGCAGTTCGATCAATTCGCCGCCCCAGGAACTGCCATCATCGCCATGACCGCTTCCGTCCAGCGCAAGTCCCAGCACGGGGTTTTTCAGATGATGTTCGCCGGCGACAGCCGCGAGATGGGCCGCATGGTGCTGCACGCGCAGCAGCCGGGAGGTGCTGGTTTCGGCGAAGCGCGTCGATGCATAATCGGGGTGAAGATCGCAGATCGTAAGCTCCGGGACGGCGTCGAGCATGGCGAGGATGCGCCGCGTCGTCTCGCGGTAGAATTGCCATGTGGCGAACGAGCCAAGATCGCCGATATGCTGGGAGACGAAAGCCTCCCGCCCCCGCGTGATGCACAAAGTGGCCTTCAGTTGGCCGCCAACGCCGAGCACGCTCGGACCATCCTCGCCAAGATCGATCGGATCGGGTACGAAGCCCCGCGCGCGCCGGATAAAAAATGGTTTTGCATCAACGACGGAAAGAACGGAATCGTCGGCCCGCAGGGTAATGGCGCGATCATGCGTCACGATCATGTCGGCGATCGCGCTGAGCGTCTGCAGGGCCATATCGCCGTCGATCACCAACGGGTCCCCGTGCTGATTGGCGCTGGTTGCGACCAGAGCGAATGGCAAAGTGGCATTTTGCGCGCGTTCGGTGGTCTTGCTGCGCAGGGCGTGAAAGATCAGGTGGTGCACCGGGGCTGTCGGCAGCATGAATCCGATATTGGCCAGCCTGGGTGCGACGGAACCGGCGAGGCCCGCGCGCGCGCTGATCATCACGATCGGGCCCGCGGCATGTCTCAGAAGAGCATGCTCAGCTGCTGTGGGCTCACCAAAAATGTCGGCGGATCGAGGGTTGGCGATCATCACCGCCAGGGGTTTGTGCGGGCGGGATTTGCGGGCGCGCAAGCGTTGTATCGCGGTGTCATTGGTGGCATCGCAAATAAGGTGGAAGCCGCCGAGGCCTTTCAGGGCGATGATCTTGCCGTCCAGCAAGCCTTCGGCGATTTCCTCGACGCGGTGGCTCAGCCGCGGCCCGCAGGCTGGGCAGGCGATGCTCTCGGCATGAAAGCGGCGGTTCTGTGGATTGGCGTAATCGGCCTGGCAAGCCCGGCAGGGGGGGAAGGCGGCCATGCTGGTGTTGGCCCGGTCGAAAGGCATTTTGCGTGTCATGCTCACCCGAGGGCCGCAATCCGTGCAGCTGGTGAAGGGGTAGAGGTGAAAGCGGCTGCCGGGATCGAACAGATCGCCCAGGCAGGCGGCGCAACACATGGCGTCGGGCGGGGGCTGGGTTTGGCCGGCGGAGGCGGCCGAGGTTTCACGAATGGCAAAGCCCGGCTCGTGGGTTGGCGCCAGCCAGGTGATATCGATCGCGTCCATCCTGGCGAGCGGAGGCGGCGCGCGGTGTAGCGTGGTGATGAAGGCGTCGATGTCCCAGCCTTCGATTTCGGCGAGTACGCCATGGGAATCGTTCAATACGAAGCCGGACATGTGATGGCGTGCGGCGAGACCGTAGAGAAACGGCCTGAAGCCGACGCCCTGAACGGCGCCGCGGATGCGGATGCGAACCCGTTCAGCCTGGGGCGTCATGCAGGGTGACTTGCCGGTGCGGCGCGCGCGGCGATCCAGGCGATGAAATCTTCCATGCCCGCGCCCGTGCGGGCGGATACGATCAGGATTTCGATGCGCGGATTTACCCGGCGGGCGGCGCCCAGGCAGGCGTGCACATCGAATTCCAGATGCGGCAGCAAATCCGACTTGTTCAGCAGCATCAGATCGGAGGCCGCAAACATGTCTGGATATTTGAGCGGCTTGTCCTCGCCCTCGGTGGTGGAGAGCACGACGATCTTGTGCGCCTCGCCGAGGTCGAAGGCAGCGGGGCATACGAGATTGCCCACATTTTCGATGAAGAGGAGTCCGTTTGCCGGCAGATCGAGATGGTCCATGGCGTGACCCACCATATGGGCATCCAGATGACAGCCCTTGCCGGTATTGATCTGCATGGCTTTGACGCCGGTGGCGCGGATGCGGTCGGCATCGCGTGAGGTTTGCTGGTCACCTTCGATGACGGCGATCGGCCAGCGTTTGTCGAGGCAAGTGATGATGCGGACGAGAAGGCTTGTCTTGCCCGATCCGGGGCTGGAGACGACATTCAGGGCGAGCGTTCCCTGGCGCCGCAGGCGAGCGCGGTTCGCATTGGCAAAGGCGGCGTTTTTTTCGAGAATATCGCGCTCGATACGGATCGTGCGCGCCTGGCTCAGGCCCGTGACATGCAGGCCCGCGGGGCCGCGACTGTAGTCCATGGCCGCGTGATTATCGTGACCGTGGTCGTGAGGGGCATCATGATCGTGCCCCGCAAGCGTGGTGTCGCCGCAGCCGCAGATCGCGCACATTACGCCACCTCCAATTCGGCCAGGCGGAGTTCGCCACCGATGATCATATGGCGTTCCGGATGGGCGCAGAACGGGCAGGCATCGAACCGGTCTTCCATCCGGGCGATACGCTGGCAGGCGGGGCAGCGTGCCTGGGCGGCAACCATCACGATGTCCAGTCGGGCGCCCTCCGCGATGGTGCCGCGGGCAACGGCATCGAAGCAGAAGCGCAGGCAATCCGGTTCGGCAGGGCCGAGGGCGCCCAGCTGGAGGCGGATGACACGCACGCGGCCAAACGGTGCCAGGCGCCGCTGATCCTCGACCAGGGCGATAATATTTTCCATCAGCGAGACCTCATGCATGGGCGCCCTGATCCAGCTTGCGCGCGAGGCGTATCCTGAGGGTCGCGATGATGATGGCGGTATCGGCCGGCTTGAGGAACACACCGGCGACACCCAGCTCGTGCAGCCCAACGGTGTTGATCACGGCGTCGCTGCCGGCGCTGACGATATAGATCGGGAGTCGCAGTCCGGCCTCATGCAGGCGCTCGGGCAGGGTTGCGCCCGGGTTGGCTGAGTCGGTCATCAGATCGGCGAGGATGGCATCGGGATGGATACGCCGTGCGGTGCGTTCGCCTTCCCGCGTGTTGCAGGCTTCGCCGACGGAGAATCCCTCGGCTTCCAAGGCGAGACGAAGGGTTTTGCGCGCGTGCGGGTCGGCGTCGATCAGCAGGATGGTTTGGCGGCGGTCACCGAGACCGATATTCATGGCATGGCCGGCGCATGTGGTTTTCCTTGTGACCTGGCGATGCTTGCCGCCAGCATGGCCACCGCGGCGCCCAGGTTTTCCCGCCCCCCCTCCGTCAGCGTTTCGACGAATTCGAATTCATAACCGCGTATGGCGAGCAGGAAGGCCGGTGGGGCCCGGTTGCAATATATCTGCGCGATGGCGAGCAATGCGGCCGGGCGCAGCAGGTGGCTGGTGAATTCCGTGGTTGGGCTTGGGCAAACGTCCCGCACGGAATATGGCGCGTGGCCCGTTTTGGCGGCGTCGACGAACCAGACGATGTCGTGCGCCGCGACGTCCAGCGCGTCTTCGATATTCAGCTGGTAATCGTCGACGACCGTGAGATTGCGCCAGCCCATCTGGCTGAGGGCGCCGGCGGCGGCGGGGCCAAGCCCGTCATCCTGCCGGCCGGGGTTCCCATAGCCCAGCACAAGGATTTTTGGCGGACTCATTGTTTGACACGCGAGGTGATCATTGTGCCCTCGGCATCTTCGAGTGTCACGATCAGCGGCATGTCGCCCAAGGCATGGGTGGCGCAGGAAAGACAAGGGTCGTAGGCGCGGATGGCCACCTCGATATGGTTCAACAGGCCCTCCGTGATCTCATGTCCGGTGAGATAATCGATGGCGACCTTGGTCACCGAGCGGTTCATCGCCTCGTTGTTGTTGGTGGTCGAGACGATGAGGTTCGCGGCGGTCACCTGCCCGTTTCCGTCCACTTCGTAGTGATGCAGCAAAGTGCCGCGCGGTGCTTCGATGATCGCAATCCCTTCGGGCCGGCGATGCCCTGCAAGGAGCAGGTCGTTACCTTGCAGATCGTCGTCGAACAGCAGGTCGCGTATGGTTTCCGCGCAATGCACCATGCAGATGAGCCTGGCCCAATGGTAGGCGAGCGTTGCATGAACCAGGCCGCCATGGCCCAGCGCCAGAAACTCCTGGCGTGCGGCCTCGGCAAGCGGCGTGCCGATATGCGTGCAGCAATTCAGTTGCGCCAGGGGCCCCACGCGGTACCAGCCATTTTCCCGCCCGAGCGAGCGGATGTGCGGGAACTTCATGTAGCTCCAGGATCGCACTTCCTCCACCATGTAATCGCGGTAGGCGGCGGGAGGAATTCCTTCGAAAATCGTGGTGCCATCGCCGTGGATGGCCCGCAATGTGCCATCGTAAAGGTCCATCACGCCGCCGGGCCCGGTAAGGCTCATATAGCTTGAAGGAAAACTGGCAAAATTTTCGTAGAGGGCGAGATTGTCCTGGATGTAGGTTTTGTGCAGGTCCAGCGCCGCGCAACACCATTGGATGATCTGATCGACGTCCGCGCGCAGCGCATCGCGGCGTTCGATGGACAGATTCTGGTTGACGCCCCCCGGCACGCAGAGCCGTGGATGGATGCGTCGGCCGCTGGTTGCCTCGATCACCATCTGCCCGAATTTGCGGATGAAAATCGCCCATTTGCCGACTTCTGGAAATGCCGCGATCACCCCGATGATGTTGCGTTGGGCCACCGGCGCGTCGAAGCCGAGCAGAAGATCCGGGGACGCCAGATGGAAGAAATTGAGCGCGTTCGATTGCAGCACCTGGCCGTGATGCATCAGGCGGCGCATTTTGTCAGCGGTGGGCGTCACCTGATCCACGCCGGCGACGAGGTCCATGGCCTTGGCGGCGCAGAGATGGTGGCTGACCGGGCAGATACCGCAAAGGCGCTGCACGATCACCGGCACTTCCGCGAACATGCGGCCCTGGATGAAACGCTCGAAGCCGCGGAATTCCACGATATGAAAGCGCGCCTGCTCCACCTCGCCGGCCTCGTTCAAGCGGATCGTCACCTTGCCGTGGCCTTCGACCCGGGTGACCGGATCGATGACGATTTTCCGACCGGCCGGTTGCGCGATCATGCCGCTTTGCTCGGACATCATTCGTACTTGCAGAGAATATACGGGAGTGCCGGCGGCCGCCCGGTCAGCAAATCGCGCAGGCCTTCCCAGATAGCATCGCCGGAGGGTGGGCAGCCGGGGAGGAAATAGTCGATCTTGACGATTTCGTGCGATGGATAGACGCGGTCCAGAAGCAGCGGCAGATCCTCGTCGTTCGGGATCATGCCGCCACCCTCTAGGGAGAGGCCGTGCAGATAAACGGCCTCCAGGCATGCGCGCAAACCTACGGTGTTGCGCATGGCGGGCACCCCACCATTGATGGCGCACGCACCGACCGAGACGAGAATGCGGCAGTTCTTGCGGAATTCCTTGAGCTCCCGGACGTTGTACTCGTTCGAGCAGCCGCCCTCTATCAGGCCCACATCCACGGTGCGGTCGAACGATTTTTTGTCGTCGAGTGGCGAGACATCGAGGTCGACGAGATCCACGAGTTCCAGCAGGCGCTCGTCGATATCAAGCAGCGACATGTGGCAACCGAAGCAGCCGGTCAGGCTACAGGTGGCCAGGCGCGGCTTGTCGATGGGCGCCGCCGTCGCGCTCATGGTTTAGGCCGCCTGGCTTCGATGTCGGACCCGATCGGCGCCGTCTCGAAGCGGCGCTTGCCATTGGGGACCATGTAGCTGTCGCGCTTGATCACGATGCAGGCCACCGGGCAGACGCCGGCCGCCTTGTCGATGGCCGCCATTTGCGTGGCGCCCAGGCCCCCATCCGCGCCGACCGTCAGGCGCATTTCGATGCCGCGGCCGGAGAAGGCGAAAACGGTCTTGCCGTCTTCCATGCGGGACGCGCGGATGCAGCGGGAGCAGAGGATACAACGGTCGTGATCGAGCGCGATGTCGGGGTGCGTCGCGTCGATCTTGCGTTTCTGCCACTGGTAGTTTTCGGTGGGGGCGACCATGCCGAGGCGATAGCCGAGCGCCTGCAATTCGCAATCGCCACTGGCGACGCAATAGGGGCACGGATGGATGCCTTCGACGAACAACATTTCGATCAACACACGGCGATCCGCCGCCAGTTGCGGGGTATCGTTTTCCACGCTCATGCCGTGCATGGCCGGGGTCACGCAGGCGGCGCTGTTGCGGCCGTTGATCTTGCAGGTGCAAACACGGCAATTGCCGGCCGGGGCGAGATCGGGGTGGTAACAGAGGCGCGGAATATAGATGCCGGCGTCGTCGCAGGCTTGCAGCACGGATTGGCCGGGCTGGGCCTCCACGATCATGCCATCCACGATGAAGCGGATCGGATTTTGCGGCATGGCGAGCGTGGCCGGGGGTGCTTGGACGCTTGTTTGATCCATTATGACGCGGCCTTGGAGGCCTCGCGGCCCTGGATGCGGGAAGCTTCGCGCAGAGCATCCTGCAGGCTGACAGTGGGCACGAAGGTTTCAGATCGCATGCGTGCCTCGTAGTGTTCCGGAAAATCGCGCATCGTCGTCAGGACCGGGTTGGGTGCCATCTGGCCCAGGCCGCAACGGCTCATGCGAGCGACCGTGTTGGCCATCGATGCAAGCGCCTGCATATCGGCGCGCGTGGCGCGGCCGCCCACGATCTTGTCCATGCCTTGCTTGAGCAGCGTGGTGCCGACGCGGCAGGGCGTGCACCAGCCACAGGATTCCTCGACGAAGAAATCCATGCATTGCCGCGCGATATCGACCACATCGCGATCGGCACCGAAAATCATGGTGGAGCCGCCGGTGGAAAGATCCTCGTAAGCGATCTGACGGCCGAAATCCTTGGGGGAAACGGCCTGGCCGGAGGGGCCGCTGCTTTGCACGAAAGCGGCGTCAGGTGCGCCCACGCGATCCAAAAGCTCGTTTATCGTGAGGCCGAACGGCACATCGTAAACGCCGGGTCTCGCACAATCGCCCGCCACGCTCAGCAGTTTTGGCCCGGTAGACTCCTTGGTGCCAATACCTGCGAACCAGTCTGCGCCGCTGACCATGATGCGTGCGGCGCAGGCGAGCGTTTCGACATTGTCGATGGCGGTGGGCTGGTGGAGATAGCCGTGCTCGGTGGGAAAGGGCGGCCGGTCGCGCGGCGCGCCACGTTTGCCTTCCAGCGATTCGAGCAGCGACGATTCCTCGCCGCAGATATAGGCGCCGGCGCCGAGCTGGATCCGGATGTCGAAATCGAAATTTTGCCGGCCGCAAATGGCGTGGCCCAGCAAGCCCGCTTCACGACGGGTTTGCAGAACAGTTTGCAACTGGCTCCACAAATACGTGTATTCGCCACGCAGATACATGATGCCCTCGCGGGCGCCGAGCGCATAGCCTGCGACGGTCATGCCATCGACTACGAGATCGGGAAAATCCGCGAGCAGCATGCGGTCTTTGAAAGTGCCAGGCTCGCCTTCATCGGCATTGCAGACGATATAATGTTCGCGTCCGGCGGATTTGCGGGTGAGCCGCCATTTCATGCCCGTGGGAAAGCCCGCGCCACCGCGGCCGCGCAGCCGGGACCGGATGATCTCTTCGATAACTTTGTCGGGCGATAATGCGAGCGCCGCGCGAATGCCATCGCCGGCAGCGAACGGGCCGGCGAGCAGCGGACCGGCCTGAACCAGGCTTGGACGCACGGTGGATCCGACCGGGAAAGGATTTTTGCCGCAGGTGTGCGAACGCAGGCTGGCAATGATGCCGGGGATATCCGCTTCGGTGAGATGGGTCACCACCGCGCTATTGATCATGGCAGCGGGTTCCTGATCGGCCATGCCGATATCGTTGGTCCATTCCACCGTGAATCTGCCGTCCTGCGTTGTCTCGCCAATCGCAATGCCGAGACATGCCTCGAAGGCGGCGGCGATCCGCGACGCGCCCTTGATGAGCGATATGGGCGTTCGCGAAAGACGGATGCGGCAGTCGCCGCGCGGCGTGCGGTCGAGAAAGGCGTAGAAGGATACCGTGTCCTCCACCTCAACCGCGTGAAGTCCAGTACCGTCGGCAATCAGCGCCACCGCTTCATCGCTGATATAGCCAGCATGTTTTTGGACCGCCAGGGCGATGTCGAGAAGCCGGGTGCGATCACCGCCTACGTCGGCGATGAACCGCCGAACGGCATCCCCTTGGTTCGCCATCATGCGCGGCGGCGGGTCATGCAATGCCCGGTTGGCGTGGCGTGCTGGGCCATACTCTGCTCTCCCGAGCGATCGTCGGTTACCTCGCCGCCAGTGATAAGACGCGCCTTGCGCGGCGTGGCAGGGTCGGAAACTACCTAATGTCCCGATTCGGAAGTTCGTTGGATTGAAATACGGTCGGAATCGGGACACGAGCTCTTTATTGTCAGTGGCCTGCTGATCCCCTACGTCCGCCGTGAAGAACGGCGAACTTCGGCGGCAGGACACTAAGCCGCCGCGGCAAGAGCGTCTCGGCCGAGGGCCAGGAGTTGCGGCGACGTCAGCGCCGAAAGGTCGGCGGCAAGGGCGCAAGCCACGCGCCCCGAAATCTCCGGGTGACGCAGGCGTATCCAATCCGCAAGGTGGTGGGCGGCGTCGCTATGCCCTTTGCCGTGGCCGATGATCACGATCCACCCCTGGGGCACGGCGGCGACCACCGCCTGGGCGATGCGCTCGTAGAAGCTGGGATCTTCGGCCGCGCGCTCGCCCTGCTGGCGGGTTTGGTCCTTATGCGTCAGATGCCGCAGGAAGTGATGCGGGTCGAAGGGGGTGACGATCTGATCCGCCTCATCCGTGGGCCGCAGAACCAGGCGATATACCCTGGCTTCATGATGATCGATCGTGACCAGAAAATCCGAGCCGCCACGCACGAACGACATGTGTTTCGTGGCCGCGCCGCTGCGGGCCAAGAAATGGCGGAGGGCCATGATTTCCTCGATCGTAAGATCCTTGGCATGGGGGCGGCGCAGCAACAGGTGCGCCCCGCCGATGCGTATCGAGGTTTCGTTGTTGTGCAGATGCTCGACCGCGCCAAGCCGGCCAAGCAGGCTCTCAATATCCGACCATTCCAGGTTTCGGGCTATCGGGTGGGCAAAGAGCGAGGCGAGCGTGTGCTGGTCGGATTTCGAGAGTGCCGGGAATTCGGCGGTGGCCTGGGCCAGATCACCCGCAGTATCAGACGTTTCCACCGGTGCACTCCTCAACCTCGACGCCGCAGTGTCGGCGATCGGTGGGGTGGCGAGCAGCCTCGGAAACTACGCAAAGCCGCGTGGGTGATTTCCGATGGGTCCTTGTTCAAGGCGATGCCGTTAAACAGCCTAAGATGCGCCTCCTCTGACAAGAAGCGCGCCTCATTGCCGGAAATGGACGAAGGATTGAAAACGCCATGCAGGCCATGGTTCTCCGCACGCTTCGAACACCGCTGGCATGGACGGAACTGCCCGACCGCGCGCCCGGGCCTGGCGAGGTTCGGGTGCAAATCGCCGCGTGCGGCGTGTGCCGCACGGATTTGCATGTGGTCGATGGTGTTTTGCCGAATCCGCATCTGCCGATCATTCCCGGCCACGAAATCGTGGGGCGGATCGATGCGCTAGGCGAGGGCGTGGAGGGGCTCGCGTTGGGCGAGCGGGTCGGCATTCCCTGGCTGGGCCATACCTGCGGCGTTTGCCCTTATTGCCGCATGCGGCGGGAGAATCTGTGCGACCATCCGGTTTTCACCGGTTTTACCCGCGATGGCGGGTTCGCGACGGCGGCCACCGCCGATGCGCGTTTTTGTTTCCCGTTAGGGGAGGCCGGTAGCGATGTGTCGCTGGCGCCGTTGCTGTGCGCGGGCCTGATCGGTTGGCGGTCGCTCACCATGGCAGGTGATGCCAGGAAACTTGGGCTCTATGGCTTTGGGGCTGCGGCGCATATCATCGCGCAGGTTGCCCTGTTTCAGGGCCGCGCTGTCTATGCCTTTACGCGACCCGGTGATGGCGCCGCGCAGGACTTCGCCCGCACTCTTGGGGCGGAATGGGCCGGCGGCTCCGATGACATGCCGCCGGAGCAGCTAGATGCGGCCATCATCTTTGCACCCGTGGGTGCCCTGGTTCCGCTGGCGCTGCGGGCGGTGCGCAGGGGCGGCCGTGTGGTGTGTGCAGGCATCCATATGAGCGATCTGCCGGGCTTCCCCTATGCGCTGCTGTGGGAGGAGCGGGAGTTGCTGTCGGTTGCCAATCTCACCCGGCAGGACGGGCTTGATTTCCTCGAACAGGTGCCGAGCATGGGCATCGTCACGCGCACCGCCACATATCCCCTGCAAAAGGCCAATCAAGCCCTGGAGGATCTGCGTGCTGGCCGCTTCGAGGGCGCCGCCGTACTGATCCCCTGATCGCGGGCCACACGGTTGACGCCCAGTGCGGCACCAAAAGAAACAAAAGTCTCTCTGTGCCCCTCAAATCACGCGGATGTCGTTCTCCACCGCGGTTGTGCCCGAGGCAGCCCAGGCGGTGGCACCCGCCTCATCCCGCTCCAACCAGGAACCCACCGTTCCGCTCAGCGTCACGCGCCCCTCCTGCGCGGTCACGATAATGGTTTTCGGGTCCATCCACGAGCGGCCGAGAGCCGCCAGGATGTCGCTTCTGATCGATGACGTGTCTGGGCGTGCCTTCACGGTAATATGGTTCGATAGGCCGGTTACACCCCAGAGGCTGCGCACGTCATCGGCTGCGGCCTCCTGCTGGTAGCGCCAATCGACTTCTCCGATCAGCGTGACCCAGCCCCGCTGAACGGTCGCTTTCACGGCATCCTTGGGCACCACGGAATTCCAGCTCAGCCGTTCAACCGCGGCTGCAGCGATGTCCGCATCATCTCGATTGATGCTGAAGGGCAGACGAACCTCGAGTTCTTCCGCTACCGCCCGGACATCCTTCAGTCGGAAAACGGCTTTTTCCGCCGCTTCCTTTTCCCAAAAACTTCTGACATGGCCGGTCAGGCTTACGATCCCCGCCTTCACGGTCACGCCGATATGCGCTTCATCCACGCGCGGCTCCCATGTCAGGGCATCGAGAACGGCTTGCTTCAGGGTTTGATCATCGGACATTGTGGTCTCCACATTTGCGTTGAAAAGGCGGAAAGATCCAGGGCAGGGGCACGCTTGCTTCCAATCAGGCGAGTACGGGGTGCCGCGTCTGGGCGGGCGCCGTTTTGCCGGTTTTTGGCGCGGCATCCGCGAAGTCGAGCACCACCCTTCCGGCTACCTGGCCCGTCTTGAGGCGCGCAAAAACGCTGTTGATGGCGGAGAGCGGCTGAAGCTCGATATCGGCTTTCACGCGCCCTTCGGCGGCAAAAGCGAGCGTCTCCACCATATCCTCGCGATTGCCGACGAAGGAGCCGCGGATGGTGATGCAATTCGCCACCACGTCGAATAGCGGCAAGGGGAAGTCGCCGGGCGGCAGGCCGACGAGCACGCAGGTGCCGCGCTTGCGCGTCATTTCCACGCCCTGCTTGAAGGCGCCTATGGAGGGTGCCGTGATCAGCACGCCATGGGCGCCGCCGCTGGTACTTTTCTTGACCGCTTCGACGGCATCGGGATGTTTTGCGTTCACCACCAGATCGGCGCCCATCTGTTTGGCCAGCGCGAGCTTGCCGTCATCGATATCCACCGCGCATATAAGCAGGCCCATGATTTTGGCATACTGGATGGCCAGATGGCCTAAACCCCCGGCTCCGGAAATCACAATCCATTCGCCCGCCCGGGCTTCCGTCACCTTGATACCTTTGTACGTGGTGATGCCTGCACAGATCAACGGGGCCGCCAGCGTGGCATCGAGGCCGGCGGGGATGTGGGCGACGTAATTGGGATCGCCGAGCAGATATTCCGCAAAGCCGCCATTCTGCGTGTAACCGCCGAATTGCGCATCGGCACAGACGGTTTCCCACGCGGTCAGGCAATATTCGCAATGGCCGCAGGCGGAATAGAGCCAGGGCACGCCCACCAGGTCGCCTTCCTTCACCCGGGTGACGCCGGCACCAAGCGCGGCAACCCGGCCGATGGCTTCGTGGCCCGGAATGAAAGGCGGATTCGGTTTTACCGGCCAGTCGCCATCCGCGGCGTGCACATCGGTATGGCATACGCCGCAGGCCTCGGTCTTGACAAGAATTTGGCCGGGGCCGGGGGTGGGAATGTCGATCTCCCGGATGACCATCGGTTTGCCGAACTGCTCAACGACGGCCGCTTGCATGGTGTGCGACATGAAAATCTCCAATTCTGATTGAGAGGCCAAGGCACCGCGCTCGGTGTTCAGAATAGTGCCTCGATTCCGGCGTTTTTTGGATTGAAATACGGTCGGAATCGGGACACTAGCTCTTTGTTTTCAGTAGCCTGCTCATCCCCTACGCCTGCTGTGAAGAACGACGAACTTCGTGGGCGGACTCTAGAATGTGTAAAGGGCGCGCAGTGTTAGGCCGAAATCCTGCTTGAAACCGCCAATGGCCTGAAACTGGTGATTGAGTTCTCCAAGTATCTGGAAGGATGGTGTTACGGGGTAGGAGGTCACAAAACGCACTTCCTGGAATTCCGTCTTGGCCGACAGGATGGCGCCACCCTGATATTGCTGCCCGCCGGTTTCGCCTTCATAGCCGATCGAGGTATTCAACCCGGCATGCCACGCATAGTTCACGAAACCCTGAAGCTGCACCGTGGCATGTTGGGAGAGTGGCGCGCCGCCCGCCGCCGAGGTATTCGTGTTATTGCCATACAGGATGTAGTCGCCGGTTACATCTATTGACCAATGTTCACCAAACCCTTGGTGCAGAGCGAGTTCCGGATCGTAGGCAAACCTGTGAGACCCCAGATTGATGGCGTGCGTCGCGTTATAAGCGCCATCCGGAAGCGTCACATAGGTAGCGATGCCGATATAGGTTCGCGCGGTGGGGTTCTTGTAGGGCCAAAGGGCGACAGCGAGTGTCGTATCGCCAAGGCCGCCGCTATCCTGATAGGATGTTCCACCGATATGTGCGCCGGTCAGTGCACCGTAGGGCTGCAAGACTTCAACCAGGCCCTCGAGCGGCCCCAGTGCAAAAAACTGCGTGGCACGCGTGATGCCGACCGCTTCCGTCAGGCTCGTATCATGAGTATAGGTCGGGCCGCCGACAGGATGGTAGCTCATGTCGTCGCCGTATACGATATAGTCGAACAACGCTGTCGTGCCAGGTGGCGCCGGGGCATATTCGAAGGGCTCCAACTCGAACGCATCCGCACTTTGCATGGCGACGAGCATGGCAGACACCATCCCCAGCCCGCAGTGAAGCGGCACGTGCACCCAGGATTTTGTGCGTGGCCGAATCCTTGTTGATATAGATGCGTACATAGCCGCTGCTCTTTTTTGAAAGGGAGCTGTTGGGCGAGGTATCGGCACTACCGCCATTGCACCTTTGTCCGGCATGTCAGGCCGCCGCTTTGGTCAAGCCGCGCACCGCTTCGATCATCTCGGCCAGCACGGCGGCGGCGTCGCCGTAGACCATGTTGCAATTCTCTTCGTAGAACAGGGGATTGACGATGCCCGCATAACCTTTCCCCTGGCCGCGCTTGATCACATACACATGCTTTGCCCTGTCGGCATTCAGGATGGGCATGCCATAGATGGGGGAGGTTTTTTCCGTGCGCGCCTCGGGGTTCACCACATCATTTGCGCCGATCACCAACGATACTTCAGTGTCCTCGAAATCCTCGTTGATGTCGTCGAGCTGGTAAATCATGTCGTAGGGCACGCCGGCTTCGGCCAGCAGCACATCCATCTGCCCTGGCATGCGGCCGGCCACCGGATGCACGGCGAATTTCACGCTTACGCCGGCCGCGGTCAGCAGCTTCACGAAATCATAGAGTTTGGTTTGCGCCTGCGCCGCGGCAAGCCCGTAGCCCGGAACCACGATCACGCTGCTGGCGTAGCGCATGGCGATCGCCGCGTCCGCCGCCGCAGCCGGTTTGAGGCTGCCTTTTATATCACCCTGCGTTTGCTTCACCACAGTGCCGAAGTTGGTGAACAAGATGTTGCTCACCGATCGGTTCATCGCCCGCGCCATCAGCAGGGTCAGCAGAAGCCCGGCGGCGCCGACAACCATGCCGGCAATCATCAGGGCCGGGTTTTCCAGGACGAAGCCTTCGAGCCCCACGGCAAGCCCGGTCGCCGCGTTGTAGATGGATATCACCACCGGCATATCCGCGCCGCCGATCGGCATGGTCATCAGAATGCCGAATAGCAACGCGCAGGCAAAGAACAGCTCGATAAGGTGGGGCATCGAAAGTAGCGGCGCCGTGCCGGTTTGTAGGACGAATACAATGTAGCCGCCGACCGCAACCGTAGCGACCAGCACCAGTGCGTTGAACGCCTGCTGACCCCGGAAGCGCAGGGGTGTTCTGAGAATTTCATCCAGCTTGGCCCAGGCGATGATGGAGCCCGAGAGCGAGATCGCGCCGATCAAGGCACCGAGCAAGGTGACGGCCAACTGCGTCGGGCCGGTTGTTTTGGCCCCAAACAACTCCACGCCGGCGATGGCGGCCGCGGCACCGCCGCCCATGCCGTTATAGATCGCGACCATTTGCGGCATCGCCGTCATCGCGACTGTCTTGCCGCCCCACCACGAAACACCGCCGCCGATCACCAGGGCGCACAAAGCGAGGCCTATGTTGATTTCGAGAAATGGTCGTGCCGCCGGCTCGACATCAAGGGCGTAGAGAAAACTGGCGAGCACCGCGACCAGCATGCCGATCCCCGCGACATAGATGCCCGATCCCGCCGTGACCGGCGAAGACATGCGTTTGAGCCCATACATGAACAGGAAGGCGGCGATCAGATCGACGGCGCCGATCACAAGCTGCGAGAATTGGATGATCATGATGGCTGCTCAGCCTTTCGTGGTGTTGGTGGGCGAGGCGATGTTGTGCACTGCGCCCGCCTTGACGCTGGGCTTGAACATCGCAAGCATGCGGCCAGTGACGGCATAGCCGCCGGCGACGTTGCCAGCGCCCAGCAGCACAGCAAAAAAGCCGATCACCTGCTCCTGCCTCGTGCTTGCGTTCAGCAAGGCGAACAGACCGCCGACCACCACGATGCCATGCACGAAATTCGAGCCCGACATCAGCGGCGTGTGCAGGATGGCCGGCACCCGGCCGATGATCACCCAGCCGGCGAAGGCCGCGAGCATGAAGATGTAAATGGCGACAAAGCCGGTGATATGGATGGTGAAATTCATGGTGTGTCCGTTTCGCTTTATGCCGCGCGCGCGGCCGGCTTCTCGCTTTGGGGTTTCTTGCCCGCGCCCGGGAAAGCATCCTGCTCGGTAGCGTCCCGCCGATGGCGCCCGGCATGAGTCAGTACCGTCTTGGCCAGAACGTCGTCGCTCCAATCGAGCACGATCACGTTCTCCTTCAGCATCAGCGCCAGCAGGTTGTAGAGGTTCTTGGCGTAAAGCTCGCTGGCATCATCGCCCAGCAGGGAAGGCACATTGAGGGGGGCGACGATGGTCACCAGGCCGATCTCGGTGGTCTCGCCTGGCTTGGTGTCTTCGCAATTGCCGCCGCCCTCGGCCGACAGGTCGACGATCACCGCGCCGGATTTCATGCCGGCCACCTGGGCGTGGCTGATCAGCTTGGGGGAAGGCCGGCCGGGTATGGCGGCTGTGGTGATGATCAGATCGGCCTGCTGGATGTGGTCGGTCAGCACAGCCGCAATCTTGGCCTTTTCCGCGGCCGTCAGTTCGCGGGCATAGCCGCCTGTGCCCGACGCATCCACGCCGGTATCTACGAATTTCGCGCCGAGCGATTCGATTTGCGCCTTGGTGTCCGGCCTTACGTCATAACCTTCAACCATGGCGCCCAACCGGTGCGCAGTGGCGGCCGCTTCCAGACCGGCCACGCCGAGGCCCATGATGAGCACATGGGCGGGCCCGATCGTGCCTGCGGCGGTCGACATTTTGGACAGCACGCGGGCAAGGTTCACCGCGCCCAACTGCACCGCGTAATAGCCGGACAGCGCGGATTGGCTGGAGAGCGCATCCATCGCCTGCGCCCGTGAAATACGGGGCACCATCTCCATCGCGAAGCAGGTTATTTTTTTCTCCAGCAGGCGCTGGACAATGGCGGGATCCTTGGTCTCGTAGATGAAGGAGATCAGCACCGCCCCTTCCTTCATCAGGTCGATCGTCTCCACCGGCGGCGGCTGCACGGCCAGAACGACGTCGGCATCGTTCAGCAGGCTTTGCAGATCGGCGGCGATCGCCACATCCTTGTAAGCGCTGTCGGGCAGCTTGATTGCGTCGCCGGCGCCGGCCTGCATGTGCAGCCTGGCGCCGAGTTTGGTGAGGCGAGGGGCCACGGAGGGCACGAGGGCCACACGCCTCTCGTGCTTCTGCGTCTCCTTGAGGACGGCGACATTGACGTACATGCTAGGCTCCAACAAAGAAGGAAGAAAGCAGTTCTTTTCTGAAGAAAAGAGCCAAAAGACTTTTGCTTCCCGTGCAAGCGGTAAGTTGCCGGCCATGGCCGGAAAGGTAGATTCTGCGGATCAACAAAGGTCTTTTGCTTTGTGCCCTGTAGGCTGATGCTTTTTCTTCAGGCTGGGACACCCCCCACCCCACAAGGGGAGGGGGATGGCGGCGGTGTCGGTCAGATAATCGGGCCGTTGGTATTACACGGGGGCATCGGCCACTACGTAGCGGACCAGCTTTTTGTTCACGAATTCCTGGATACCCATGTCGCCGAGCTCGCGCCCGTAACCGGTATCCTTGATGCCGCCAAAAGGAAGATCGGCGTCGGACCAGGAGATGTTGTTGATGAACATCATGCCGGTATCCACGCGGCTGGCTACCCGCTTGCCGCGCGCCAGATCCTTGGTGAACACCGAACCGCCCAGGCCGAAATCGGAATCGTTGGCCAGCGCGATCGCTGCATCCTCATCCTTCACGCGGAAGAACATGGCGACAGGGCCGAAGAATTCGTCACGGAAAGCAGGGTTGCCGGGTTCCACGTGGGAAAGGATCGTGGGTTCCATGAAGGCGCCCGGCCGGTCGATACGCTTGCCGCCCAGCTCGATCTTGGCGCCATGTTTTACCGCCGCGTCGACTTGAGCGAGCAGCGTCACCAGGGCGGACTCAGTGGATAGCGGGCCGAGCGTGGTTTTCTCATCCATCGGGTCGCCGGCTTTCAACGCGCCCAGTGCCTTTTTGAATTCGGCGAGGAACTTGTCGGCCACTGCATCCACCGCGATAAAGCGTTTGGCTGCACAGCAGGTTTGGCCGCAATTATACATCCGCCCCCAAACCGCCCATTTTATGGTGTGCGCGATATCGGCATCTTCCAAGACAATGAAGGCGTCGCTGCCGCCGAGTTCCATCGAGGAAGGTTTGAGGTTCTTGCCCGCGCTGGCGGCGATAATCCGGCCGGCCGCGGTGCTGCCTGTGAGTGCCACGCCCTTGATCCGGCGGTCATCGATCATGCTGCTGGATTGCTCGTGCGAGATCAGCAGGTTTGTGTAGAGGCCAGGCGGTGCGCCGGCATCCAGCCAAAGCTTTTCGAATGCGATCGCGCATTGCGGCACGCAGCCGGCATGCTTCACCATGATGGTGTTGCCGGCCATCAGATGCGGCCCGGCCACGCGCGCCAGCTGGTAATACGGAAAATTCCAGGGTTCCACACAGAACACGACGCCGATTGGGCTGCTTTCCATATGGCCTTCGCCGTGTTCGGGATGCAGGGGCACATCGGCCAGGAAACGCTCGGCATTTTTCGCGTAGTATCTCAGGATCTGCGCGCTGAACTCGATCTCGCCCTTGGCCTCGCTGATGCGCTTGCCCATCTCGAGGGTCATGATGCGGGCGAACTGGTCGACGCGCTCATGCAGCAGCGTTGCCGCCTTGTTCACGATTTTGGCGCGCTCGGCGTAGCTTTTCAGCTTCCAGGTCGCGAAGCAGGCGGTGGCCGCAGTGAGCTTTTCCTCCAGCTGACGGTCGGTGATCTCCTCGAAGGATTTTACGACCTTGTTGTCAAACGGGTTGACGCTTTGATATTCCATGGGAGACCTTTTTTGATGCAGTGCGGCCAGCGTATCCTGGCCAGGTCCGGCACCGCTTTGTGCGCGCATCTCTGCGCATCTTTGGATGTGAGCCGGAGTAGAGGTCAGTGCTGTCGATCCGCGGCGAGCTATAACTGTGCTGGGGGCTGGCCTGGTCACAGCGTCGGAAACTACTCACTGCGCGTTGGGAATCGCAGAGAGGAGGCTCGCTGCGGTACAGCGAAAATCCTGCTCGTCTGGCGGCTTGGTCTGATCGTCACGCCATGGGTCGGCGCCAGCGGCGGTTTAGCCGAACGTGAGGGTGAAGGCGGAAAGGCCTGGTTTCTGCACAGTGATTGTCACGGTATGATCTTGATAGTCTGTGCTGTCCCAAATTGTATACAAGCGGCTTTCTTGCACGGTGACGGGTGGTTCGGTTTTGCCATCTATCGTTGAGCCAGCGGGCAATGCCTGTGAACGCGGGCGCCGGCCCGCTATCGCGCAGCGCGGGTTCGGCCGCGCGGGCCGATGCCGCCCACGCGATCAGCGCCGTTACGGCAAGGCGGACGGAAATTTTCATCGGGGCGGCGGCTCCGTGGTTGGGCCCGGATCATGTGATCCAGGCTAAGACACGGAACAACCCCTAAGTTACGCTGTAGCTATGCGCGCCGACGTCGGCGAGTTTGCCGCCCATCACGATCAGATAGGCAGCGCAAATGGGCCGATCGTGCACTGGCAAACTAAAGCCGTACGTGGGCCGACTGGCGCGGCCTTTCAGTCACCTTACCGTCATCGAGGGACCGCGACGCTGCAGTGTCTTCCAGCCGATACATAGCAGCCGGAAGCTGGATGGCAGGATTGTGGGCGGGCCGCCGAAGCGCAGGCTGGACCAGAGGGTGATCATGGAATTGGTTTCAAGCTGAGGCTGCGCTTCGGCGCCGGCCCCGCGGAAGGCCAGGTGCAGGATGCGGCGACTCTGCATGGGTGGCGGCATTGGATCCTGGAAATCCATCTGGTGGATTGCGGGCGCGAGATTGGCGGTTTTCAAGGGGAATTGCTGACCGTCGACTGAGCCGCAAACCCCGGCACATCGGCCACGTTCTGGAAATCATTGGCCAGGCCACCTACCTTCCGTGCCGCTTCAAGAGGAATAGTCATGCTCCAATGTCACGGCTTCGCCGCCCAATCCGCAACCGGGCCGCTGGAATCATTCTCCTTCCAGCGGCGTGATCCTGGCCCCTCGGACGTGCAAATCGAAATCCTGTTCTGCGGCGTCTGCCATTCGGACATTCACATGGCACGCGGGGAGTGGGGCAACACGGTATGGCCCGTGCTACCAGGCCACGAGATCGTCGGACGCGTGACCGCGGTTGGATCGGAGGTTCACGGTTTCAAGGTGGGCGACCTGGCAGGGGTGGGGTGCATGGTGGAGTCTTGCCGCGCCTGCGCCAGTTGCCGTGAAGGCCTGGAGCAATATTGCGAGGTCGGTTTTACCCAAACCTACAACGATCCGGACAAGAAAACGCCCGGCCAGCGCACGTTTGGCGGTTACTCCAAATTTATCGTTGTCGATCAGGGCTTTGTGCTGCGGGTTCCGCCGAACCTCGAACTTTCCGGCGTCGCCCCCCTGCTTTGCGCGGGTATCACCACGTTTTCGCCGCTGCGGCACTGGAAAGTGGGGCCCCGCCAAAAGGTGGGCGTGGTCGGTCTCGGCGGCCTAGGGCACATGGCGCTCAAACTAGCCCATGCGATGGGCGCGCAGGTGAC
>Ga0116226_10001115_pt1 | contig 23331 bp, 16 predicted proteins | sample S1TSphfallax_FD_89692 | JGI IMG/M metagenome (GOLD analysis project Ga0116226, IMG submission 89692) | Host-associated microbial communities from peat moss isolated from Minnesota, USA - S1T2_Fa - Sphagnum fallax MG | ecosystem: Host-associated > Plants > Peat moss > Unclassified | place: USA... | reverse complement strand
GTCCTGGACCGTCAACGGCAAGATTGACGATTGGAAGCTCGTTTACACCGGCAGCTACATGATCCGTCACATCGAGCAGCAGCAGGACTATTCGAACTACCTGTTGAGCGGCGGCGGCCAGTATTATTCGTGCACTGGCAAGGGCGCGAGCATCACCCCCGGCAGCGCCAAGCCCGAAACCTGCTACGCACCGACCGGCTACTGGAACGACGCGGTGGCGAACCAGCATCAGAGTCACGAGATCCGCGTCGCGAGTCCAGATGAGTTCTTCGTGCGCGGCACGGCCGGCGCCTATTGGGAGAAGTTCCAGATCGAAGACCAGATGAACTTCGATTATCTGGATATCCCGACCTGCACTCCACAGAATCTTGCGATCGCCGACGCGGGCGGCGCCGATTGCGTGCAGACCACCGGTCCAATTCCCGACACCACGGCGGGGAACCCCACACTGCGCGGACCCTCGACGGCCTTCGGTGAGGACACGCAGCGCGGTTACACCCAGACGGCGTTCTTTGCGTCCGCCGACGTGGATCTGCTGCCGAAGGTGCTGACCTTCACGGCCGGTACGCGTGTATTCCATTACAGCGAATACGAGACCGGTTCGGAGTTCTACACGTCGACGGCCAGCGTGGACAAACCGAACGGTACGGCCCCAAATGGTTTCGGCATCAACTTGCACCAGAAAGAAACCGGCAGCCGCAGCCGCGCCAATCTGACCTGGCACATCACACCGGACACGATGGCCTACTACACCTTCTCGCAAGGTTTCCGGCCCGGCGGCTTCAATCGTACCGCCAGCACAGCCAACGGCACCGTGACGCTGGCCGGCGAGGCGCCGTACATCGCCGGCGAAAAGGCCACCGACCAGTACAGCAAGCCGGCGGCCTATGGATCAGACAACCTCATCAACAACGAGATCGGTGTCAAAACGGAGTTCCTCGACCACCGGATTCAGGTCAACGCCTCGATCTATCGGATGAAGTGGGAAAACGTTCAGCTCAATTTGTTCGATCCGGTCAACCTGGGCAATACCAGTTTCGCGGTCAATGGACCGACCTATGTCATCAAAGGCGCCGAGTTGCAGTTGGTGGCGCGGGCGACTGAGGGTCTGACCATCCAAGGCTCGGCGTCGTGGAACAGCACCAACCAAACTATCGCGCCCTGTCTCGTCAGTAACCGGGATACGGCGACGAATCCGACGCCCTTGGGCGACTGCATCACCCAGGTCAAGGGAAAACCCTACACCAATCCCTACGGCGAACTCGATACCTCGCCGGCATTTTCGCCGCCGATGCAGTTCAATCTGCGCGCGCGCTACGATTGGTCGTTCAGCGACTACAAGTATTTTGCGACCGTCGGAGCGAACCACGTTGATAGCATGCGCAACGAGCCGGCGAGTTTTCCGATCGGCACTTCCGGGTACTGCAGCCCGATTCCAACGACCGTGCTGTGCCAGTACACCATGCCGGGTTACACCACGTATGATGCTGCGCTCGGCGTCAACAAGGATGCTTGGACCGTCCAGCTGACCGGGAACAATCTGACGAACTCCGATGCGAGTACTTATACAACCAGTGCGCAGTTCATCAAGAGCGAAGTGCCGCTGCGTCCCCGCGTGCTGACGCTGCGGTTCGGTTGGAAATTCTGACGACCACGCGATTTCGATGGCGGCCGCAAGGGAGGCGCATTGACGGGCCGTAAGCCCGGACGTAACGACGCCTGCCCTTGCGGCAGCGGGCAGAAATACAAACGCTGCTGCGGGCACTCCCCTGCGCAGGTGGCGGACCCGCTGGACATCGGCAGTTTGGTGGCGCTGCTGGAGGCGGGACGTGCGGACGAAGCGGAACGTCAGGCGCGCGCTCGGCTCGAGAGTCTTCCCACGGCCGGGATCCTTTGGAAAGTGCTCGGCGTTGCGCAGCGGCGGCAGGGCAAATACGCCTTACCGGCCTTGGAGCGCACCGTCCAACTGCGGCCGCAAGATGCCGAAGCGCAGGCCAACCTCACCAGGGCCTTGCTCGACGAGGCGCAGTCGCTGCGCGAGCGGGGACGGGCGGCGACAGCGGTGTCGCTCTACCAACGGGTACTCGCGCTCGACTCGCGCGCGGTGGCCGCCGAGAACGATCTCGGCAATGTCCTCCAGGAACTCGGCCGGTATGACGAGGCCGCGGACGCTTACCGGCGCGCCGTCGCACTCGCCCCGCGAGATGCGCGGATACGTTCCAATCTGGCGCGCGCCCTGCGGCATCTCGGGCAGATGTCCGAAGCGGCCGACGTCGCTCGCCAGGCGATGGAGTTGGATGGACAGTTGAGCGACCCGCACACGACGCTCGGGATCGCGGTGGCGGCGCAGGGCGACCTGGCCGGGGCGGTCGAGAGCTACCGCCGGGCGCTGACATTGAATCCTCGATCGGTCGAGACGCTCAACCACCTCGGGAACGCGCTGCGTGACACCGGTGAGCTCGAGCCGGCCTCGCGGTGTTTTCGCCAGGCGATCGCGCTCGAACCGCAGAGCGCCCTGACGCACGATAATTTGGGTAATGTCGAGCTCGACAGCGGCCTCATCGAGGCGGCAGCAGCGAGCTATTCCCGCGCCATTGCGCTCGATGGTGAATCCGCGGCCGCGCATTTGCACCTCAGCATGGCGCTGCGACGTCTGGGGCGCGCAACCGAGGCGGAGTCGTCCTGCCGCACCGCCTTGTCGAGAAATCCGCATTTCCCGGAAGCGCTCTCGTTTCTCGCGGAGCTGCACGCCGACCGCGGCCGGTTCAGCGACGCCGAGGGGCTGTTCCGCCGTGCCATTGCGCTCGATCCGGATTTCCCGAATCCCTGGTGTGGCATCGCGATGCATCGGAAAATGACCCGCGAGGATACGGAGTGGTTGCAGGGAGTGAGCGCCCTGGCGGCGAAATCGCTGCCGCTGCGGCACAGGATTGCCCTGCGCTATGCGCTCGGCAAGTATTTCGATGACGTTCACCAGTACGACGAGGCCTTCGAGCATTATCGTCAAGCCAATGAACTGACCAAACGCTTTGGACCGCGCTTCGACCGCGAGAAGCTGACTCGGCGGGTCGACGCCATCATTGAGGGGCTGGATTCTCCCGGGTTGCCAATCGACGATTCCGACGCCCATCAAGCCCAACTTCCCGTGCTCATCGTCGGAATGCCGCGATCAGGTACCACGCTGTGCGAGCAAATCCTGGCGTCCCACCCGGCCGTGTTCGGGGCGGGCGAGCTCAACTACTGGGATGCTGCGGCCGCAGCGTATTGGGCCTCGAGACGCGACGGCGGGCCGGATCGGAGTCGCGCTCTAGGGCGCGGCTATCTCGATCGTCTTCTGGCCCAGGACCCGCAGGCCGCGCGGGTCGTCGATAAGATGCCGTCTAATTTCATGCACTTGGGTCTCATCCATGCAGCCTTGCCCGGCGCCCGCATCATCCACATGCGCCGTCATCCGATCGACACCTGTCTATCGATCTACTTTCAGCACTTCGCGAATACTCATCCATACGCCAATGACCTTGAGGACCTGACGCACTACCATGGGGAATATGCCAGGCTGATGTCGCACTGGCGTGGGGTGCTGCCGGCGGCAAGATTTCTGGAAGTAGCCTACGAGGATTTGGTCGCCGACCAAGAGGGCTCGAGCCGTCGTATGGTGGAGTTTCTCGGGCTTCCTTGGGATCCGCGCTGCCTCGAATTTCAGCAGACCGAGCGGGTGGTCATCACCACGAGCAAGTGGCAGGTGCGTCAGAAGATCCATTCCGCGTCAGCGGGGCGATGGCACAATTACCGGCAATTCATCGGGCCCCTGCAACGACTCTAGCGAGACGCTCGCTCCAGGCCACTTAGGATCGTGACGCGAGGTTGATCCGCGCGTGCGGAGAGCGCCAGCGATAACGCTGCCTGAACCTGCGCCCGCCGCGATGCCTCGCGGTCAACCCAACTGGGGCGACGCATCGAAACGTCCAACCAGTACACCCATAACTGGATTAGCTCAGATGGGCAAAGTGTGGTGCTCAACAACGATTCCACCTTTGATCCGAACGGAGGCATCGACCCTGTACGTCAGAGTTGGACGGAGCTCATTCCGGTGAATTGATGCCCCGTCCGAGCCATTCATGGTGAGTGTCGGCGCTGTCAATTCACCCCCAACATGACATGCGGTACGGAGAACAGACTCGAGAACGCAAATCGCAGGTTGGCGCTGCGCACTTTGCCGTGATGAGCCAATTCGGCCGGCATCGCTCGATGCTCCGAGGCGGCCAGCAACGTCGGTCGGATGGGCACCACGAAGCGGGTGGCTCGCCCAGCCTCGAACGTGCTCGTGCTCAAGATTTCGCTTGCGCCGGACCGCGACGGCGCGGCTCCGCTCACCACCGTGGCCACGACGTCGGTACCCAGGTAACTGAGCGAAAAATGCTCATTGCTGTTGATCGCCAAGCCATTGACCGTCGCAAATTGGCCCGTTCCAGATTGATAACCCACGATGGTGTAGGTGGAACCGATGGCGGGCACGTAGCCATTGGCCAACGTCAGATTGAGAGTGCCGCTCAATTTGGCGGTCGTGGCGGTCAGCTCATCGAACTGGGTACCCGCCGCCGTGCCGCCAATCGCAATGTTCAGGGTGCCGGCCGTGCTCTGCGTGAAGGTTCCCGTATCGGCGAGGATCCCCGTGCTGGTCGTGGAAGCCCCCGGCGTGATGCTGGCACTCGAGGTCAAGGCGCCGGCAATTTTCCCGGTCCCCGAGAGGGCGCCGCTCGACAAGGTCACACCACCCGCCGCGGTCAGGGTTCCATCGTCGATCAACTTGCCGCCGGTCTGCGTGAACGCACCAGCGCCGCCGACGTTGAACGAGCTACCGCTGCCGATCGTGATTGCACCCGCGTTCTTGAAGGCCCCCGCCGAGGTGAAATTTTGGCCGCCGGAGAGCGCAAACGTGCCGCTCGCGGCATTCACGGCGAGATTGGCGAGGCCGCTCCCACCGGTGGTCGAGTTCAGCACCTTGGCCGCCCCCCCCGACAGCGAAAGGTTCGCGGCGTTGGTGACCACATTCGCACCGGCCGACTCCAGCGTGCCGGCAATGTCATAGGTTCCGCCACTCAACGTGCCGCCCGCCAGATTGCTCAAGCCACCCGCGATGGCGAAGGTGCTGTTGGTCGCCACCGAGAGTGTGCCGCTATTGATGAACGCGCCCGCCGTGTCGAAGGTGCGTCCACCCGACACCCCAAAAGTGGCGCCCGCCGCGTTGACCGCCAGATGCGCAAGGCCATTGGCCCCCGTCGTCGAGTTCAAGATCTGCGAGGACGCGCCGGAGAGCGTGATGCTCGCGGTGTTGGTGACGATGTTCGCACCGGCGAACTCGAACGTGCCGCCGATGTTATAGACTCCCGCAGACAACGTGGAGCCCGAAAAATTCAGCAGCGAACCACCGACGGAGAAGACGCTTCCCGCACCGACGTTGAGAGTGCCGGTGTTGAGGAATTGCCCGATCGTCGTGAAGTTAGCGCCATTCGTGATGCCGAAGGTGCCGGTCGGCGCAATGACCTCCAAATTCGTCAGTGCGCTGGTGCCGTTGGTCGCATTGAGGATCGCTGCCGTCTTTCCCGACAGCGAGATGTCGGAGGCATCAACGATCAGATTGGCGCCGCTGATTTCCAACGTCGCCGCCACATTGAAGGTCCCGCCCACGAGTGTGGTGCCCGACAGGTTGGTCAGATTGTCGATCGCCAAGGTCCCCGCGGTGACGTTCACCGTGCCGCTGTTATTGAATCCCACGCCGCTCGAGAACGTCGTGGTACCGGCGCCGGTCTTGTCGTAAGTGGCAACGTTGTTGAACGCGGTATTACCGCTGCAGCACACGTCCGTGATCGCCGTGGAGTTCGGATTCTGATCCTGCCAGGTCCCGGTGTTATTGATCGTCGCGCCGCTCACGATGATCGGGTTGCCGCCGGCCACCGTATTGCCACTCCACGTCGTGGTGCCCGAAGTATTGATCACCGCCGCGGTGACCGTGGTACCCGCCGCCGTGATCGAGGTCGGGCCTTCCAAGTTGATCGTCCCACCGGTTAACGTGCCACCGGTGATCGTCGCGGTTCCCGTCACGTTCTTCGTTCCATTACCGCCCAGGGTGCCCCCGCTGATCGCGAGAGTCGGCGTAGTCCACGTGCCATTCACCGTCAACCCGCCGCTGGCGATGCTGAGCTTACCGGTCTCGGTCGTCACTCCAGCTTGCACCACGGATGCGCCGTCGACCAGCATCGTGCCGGCGCCGGCCACGCTGCCGCCGGTGAATTGGTAGGTGCCCGCACTGAATCCCAGCGTCGCGCCACTTGCGACAGTGAACGTCCCCGTGTTCGTGCCGCCGCCCGCGAGATTCAGAGTGCCGGCTGTGATGTTCACCGTCTCGCTGTTGTTGAGCGCGACCCCGCCTCCAAAGGTCGTCGTGCCGACGCCGCTCTTGTCGTAGGTGCCCATGTTGTTGAACGCGGTATTACCGCTGCAGCACACGTCCGTGATCGCCGTGGAGTTCGCGTTCTGATCCTGCCAGGTCCCGGTGTTGTTGATGGTCGCGCCGCTCACGATGATCGGGTTGCCGCCGGCCACCGTATTACCACTCCATGTGGTGGTGCCCAGCGTGTTGATCACCGCGCCCGTGAACGTGGTTCCCGCCGCCGTGATTGAGGTGGACCCAATCAAGTTCAGATTACCTCCGTTGACGGTGCCCCCGGTGAAGCTCGAGCTTCCGATGACCGTGGTCGAGACGCCGGCATTGAAACCACCCGCGGACAGGGAGAAGCGCGCGATCGTCGACGGAAGCGACAGATTCAACTGGCCACCCGTGATGAACAGTTCTCCCTGATCCTGCAGACTCGAGACGGTAAGATTGTTGAATACGCTGTTGGACCGAAAAGTGGTCGAAACATCTCCGATCACGACCGAACTCGCGGCGCTCGGGAGACCCGGCGACCAATTGGCCACGAGATCCCAATACGGGGTGGACGAACCCGCGTCACCCGTCCACGTCACCGTTTGCGCGGTTGCACAAAATGGCATCGTGACCAGCAACCCGAGGGTAAGTACGCGCGGTAGCGCGACCGGACTTTGCATGATGTTCATTTCAAGTTCTCCCGTGGTCTTATCGGCGGCCATTCAACTGGGGAGAATATGTAACGCAGCAAAGTTAGCGGCGTCGAGCGGGTTTGGCTAACGGATTTATAACGTCGAAAATTAATCGCTAAATCATATGGTTATATTCTGCACCGAAACATGTTATCGAATCGTCATGGAGCGCGGCTCGCCTTCAGGCTGGCGACGGTCACGGCGGCGGCCTTTAAACAACGCATGCAGCTATTGGAGCATGCACTCCCATGGTGAAAAATGGTAACGCAGCGGGGACGACGGAACGGAAGCAACTCCTCGCCGAAGCTCGCGTTGAATCGACGCGCCTGGAAATGATGCGACGCCGGCCGAGACGTTGCGTTGAAGAATTTTACGACCGATTGATAGCGGCCAATCCTTGATCTTGCCAAGGTGACGATCCGATCGGACGGCGTCGGGCGGCAGGGGAAGGCGCTGCCCATCCACTGCCGCAACTCCCGTCTCTGACCGTCGTCAAGAATTCCGGCTGCTGGAGGCTTCGATGTTCTTCGCCTGAGCCATGGCGCTGTGAACCGCATCGTTGATGCAAGTTTGATTGCCGGTATCCCATAGGGCGAACGGATAGAGAGTCTTCAATTGATCGCACGCCTCGCGCGCCGTGTTTTTGATGCGTTTGTCGAGCGTTGCATTGCCGCTGGCTGTTTTCAAATCCAAGTCCTTGTAACCAATCACCGCGGGCCCAACAGCCTGTCGGCACGATCCCACTCTATCTGGCCGCCCCGGGGGCGCGTGGCTAACGCATCGCCTTGAGAGCAAGAGTCGCTGCGCCCATCGCTGCCTCCTCGGACCGGGCCGATATCACATCGACGCCGAGCGCGCGTCGGCGGATCGAAGTCCACGCGGTGTTACGCGCCCCGGTGCCCGTGGTTCGCACGGCGGCAAGCGCCGGTCCACCCAAATCGGCCAGCCTCTGGTAACCGAGCACCTCGATTTTCGCGATGCCTTCCAACAGCCCGTGCAGGAAACGGACGTCGTCCGCGGGGCGGGGCGTCTCTCAAGGGGCCAAATTCGGATTGGCAAAGGGAAAGCGCTCGCCCGGGCTCGGCAGCGGATAGTAATCAAGCCCGCTTTGCAGCGCGGGATCGAGGCGTGCGCTGAGCGCCATCAACACCTCTGGAGTGAAATATCGTGCCAGCGCCGCGCCGCCGCTATTTGATGCGCCGCCGACCAGCCATCTGTCATCCAGCCGATGACTGTAGACACCGTACTCGGGCGAAAAGATCGGCCGATCGGACAGTTGCTTCAATGTCAACGTGGAACCGAGCGACGACACAGCCTCGCCTACCGCATCGGCGCCGGTCGCAAGAAATGCCGCGCACCCATCCGTTGTTCCGGCAGCGATCACCACGTCGTCAGGCAGACCGAAGCGGGTAGCCAATTCCGGCTCAAGCGTCCCGATCGGCGTGCCGGGCTCCACCACCTCGGGCAGCAGCGGAACGCGAATGCCGAGATCGCCAAGCCAGCCGGGCCAGCAGCGCCTTACCGGATCATAGCCGGTCTTGAGAGCGTTGTTCTCGTCGCTGATGCCAACGGGTGCACCGAGTTGAGCTGCAATCCAATCAGCCTGGTGCGCAAGCCGCGCCGTGCCTGGCATGTCCTGCATCGCCAGCAGTTTGGCCAGAGGCGAAGCAGCGCCGCCCGCCGCGCTACCGGCGGGTGCCCGTGCCGCGATGGCGCGTACCGCAGCTTCTGGCGCGGCATCGTTGTAAAGGCTCGCCTCGCGCATCGGCTGCCCGGAATCGTTGAGAAAAACTATGGTTCCAGACGTGCCGTCGACGGCGATGCAGCACACCTGAGAAAGATCGGCGGACTTCTGGAGTGCGGCAAGCGCCGATTCCACGGCATGCCACCAGCAAGCGGGGTCACGACGGTCCGTCGGCGGTAGTCGCGCGGAGCCGGTACCCAGCGGGACGCCCCGTGCATCCACCAGCGCAGCCCGCACGCCCGAAGTGCCGACATCAATACCGATCGCAACGCGCCTCATAGCTTGATCTTCCCGACCGTTGTTTTGTTGCCCGCCCGGACGGGGAGATGACAGGGTCAATCTCAGCTCAGACAGGAAGGAGGGAGGGACCGATCCGGAATCGTCGGCAGCGACTCGGCATGGATCACGCCCGACGACCGATGAATGATCTCGCCGCCCGGCGGCGGCGGCCCAATCAAATAAGTGGGTCCGGTCTGACCGGCGTTGTCGAAAGGTCCGTAATAACTCAGGTCATCACTCAATCGGGTTCCGGCAGGATGTCCGCGCAGAATTGCGCAAGCACTCAACCCCTGCAGCATCAGCAACGCGCAGAAAATTCTGGGAAGGCTCATTTCGCGTCTTGCGAATGTTCGCCACGCACTACGAATTCTTGCCAAGTACACCGCGATTCCCCGGTATCAGCTGAACTCGCGCGTCGAAATTACCCGTTTGGCAAGTCTCCATTTTGCTTTAGAAAGCGCTTTTGAAGTCATTCTTCATCTTCGTCCAAAACGAGGACTGGGGCTCTCGCTGGCAGTCCTGAACCAGCACGGGGACCAGTGAATTGATGCTGTCGACATCAATCTGCGCATCTTGCGGTTTGCCTTTCTGGTTCAAGGCTTCTGACCAATAGACGATCTGCGGTCGTGTGACTACATCGTAGGACAAAAAGTCGCGGCAGGTCATGGTCATCGGTTTGATCGGCGCGGTGGACTTTGCCTTGGCTGGAGTGTCGGCAAATACCGCTGTCGCCACAACAAATTGTAACCCCAAGGTAGCGGTCAAAAGATATTTCATCGCTTCCTCCTGCGCTCTCGGCGCGTTGAATAATACGGCGAAAGTAGACGATTTCTCGCCGTCTGAACACAACTCTTAAGGATGGCGTGGAGTTGTAAGAATGATGCCAGGTCAATGTAGGAGGATAATCATCATGCGCATCATCATGCGCTGCGCTTACGTTGATGAGTCTTTATTGCGGCACGGTACAGGGAGCCATTGGTATTGCCTCCCGTTACCTCACCTGCATGCGCGAAGCTGATCGGTTACACTGTTGCTCTATTCGGCTTCAAAGGGGTAGACGCATGAATAAAAACCATATCGCTGCGATCCTCGCCGCAATGACGGTCTCGCTGCCGATCCTCGCCAACACCGACTCGACATCGTCGACTCAAATGTGCGGTGATGGAACCACCACGAACGCCAGCGGCAAGGGCGCATGCAGCGGCCACGGCGGTGTGCAAAAGGCGTCGCCCGGAACCACCGGTGCAATGGCAACGCCCGCTGCGGACGCCGCTTTGCCGCCCGCGAAGCTGACACCATCGGCATCAACCAGCGCCTCCCCTCCGGCCGGTGCCACCGCAAAATGTAAGGACGGGACGTATTCCAAATCCAAGAATCACTCAGGCGCGTGCTCAAAGCACGGCGGTGTTGCGAATTGGCTGACGGCGGGGAACTGACGTGAAATGTGTCAGTGCGCCACCGATTTCAGGGTAGCGTCCAAACCCAGGGCCTGCTCCGGCATCCACCACTGCTCGTGGTAGATGCTGCGCACTTGATCGGCCACGGTCGACCCTTCACGGATGGCAAACCGGCCGGCACGGCTGAAGATTGTACGGCTCTCGCCGTGATTCACGCTGAGCGACCAAGCCGTGTCGTCTCTCCAGCGTGCAGCGCATTGCGGCACCCTTGCTGTCTGTCGGCGCATTCGTCATCGACGAGGGGCGAAGCAGCCGTCGCCGCCCGCCCCATCGGTCTGTGGATCAAGATTGACCCGCCACGTCAATAAGCGTTCCACATAAACGTGATCACGGCGGGACCTTGCGCGGTCGGTGTCGACAACGTTTTCTGGGTCGGCGTGTCGTACATGTTCACATCATAAGTGGTGCCCACCGAGGAGGGCGTTTCGTTGGCGGGGTAAGCGGTCGATGAGCCCGTTCGTACGGCGTAAGCGACGTCCATGAACGCAATGCCATAGTTGGGCATCGGATTCTCGAATGAGCCATTGACTTCAGTGCGCTCCACCACCCACTCGGCCGATTGACCCGAGTACTTGAGGTTGGTCGGAAATGCGATGGTTACGGATATGCTCTTGACCGTGTTGAAATTGGTCATATAGAAATAGGCTGCTGCCTTCCCATTGACGACCTTGTACTCGGTGGTGGCGTAGATGGCATCACCTGGATTGACCGTCAGGCCGGGCACAAGGGTCTCCGCCGCGGGCAGCACTTCGACCCAGGCGTTGTAGACCGCTTTGCCGCCGACCCACTGGCTCGAGGTGCCATCTTGAATCAGATCACTCGTTCCATCCCCATCGAGACCGACCCACATCGAGCTGTAGCCGTTGGCAGTATTTGCAACCTGAGAGGCCACGTTTGGTACTGCCCAATAACCCACGATCGTATCGAAGTCCGCGCTCTTACCGTCGATGATCACTGCGCTCCAATTTCCCGAGGTGGAGGTTGCGTTGGAGGTTTGCAATTGCTGAACCGGACGATGGTATACCCCGGGGCGTTCGACCAAGTCGGTGGGCACCCGAGTCGTATGGACGGCTCTTTCCCAAAGGGCCAAGGCTTCAGCATTATTGACATCAGGCCGCTGCGGATACCCATACTCGAGCAACTCCTGGTCGGTGGCCAGATCGGGTTCGAAGTCGGCGGGCACGCTTGCGAAAACCGTCGCCTCCAGACCTCCCGACAGATGCACGCTCACCTGGCCCGATGCATTTTGCGCTCCGGCCGTTGCGGTCAGGGCAAGAACCCCCGCCGCGCCGAGCGACGGCGCCAGCCGTTTGATCAACGAATTCGTATCCTTCATAAAGAAACCCCATTTGTTGTGTATCGAAGAGATCGTGTTACCGACTTCCGTCTTGAACACGGCGAGTTCGGCTACTCATGTAGGCGCCATCCGCGCAACAAATGACTCACTACCTAAAGTTGGTTTCGGGGCCGGTAGCGATAGTAAAGCGTCGTGGCCAGACAAACGGCCGGCATCAGCACCGGCAGAACACAGCGGGTCAGCAGCCGCACGCATCAGCGTGATGTTGCAGGCCCAGTAACGAATGAGGAGACCGAAGTTGCGTCCGAGGCTGGCGCCCGCAGCCGCCGCCTTGGCGACACCGACGATCAGGCGCCAGGTCGAATCGCCGATGATGATGAACAGACACCATGATGTCGTGAACATGGGTGCTTGCCCTCTCGTGAAGCCCGTCTTTCCCGGTCAGTAAAGGGTGGCGTCAAATCGCGGCGATATGACTCACCCGCAGCGACTGATGCATACAAGCTCCCGCGGCCGCCACGGAGTGGGGGTTGCCCCTCGAGACAGTCGAGGAATTTCTCGCAGCGGTGGCGAGTTCGCGTGATGCCAATCACATAACCCATCAATGTCCGTCACGGACGGCGCGACTCTGCGGCGTTTGGCTGATAATCGCACTCTTAGGGGGGATGGCTTCACTATTCCGAAAGGCGGCGAAGCTCGAGATGCCATTGCAATCTGATGACGACAAGGCGCGGGGCTCCCGGGATGTTCTCATTCCGTTGTCGCATATACGCCGGCAAGCGCTGCACGAGTCATGTTATTTTTCGTTGGGGGCGCTGCTGGTGGTGGGCGCCGCGCTGTTCGGATTGTGGTCGTCCTCGACCCATTCGATCCGCGAGAACTACCGTCATTATCTGATCGGACTTGCCGAGGCGGCGGCCACCCTGGTCGACCCGGTATTGCACGACAAGATTCGTCGACCGGAGCAACGCAACGATCCCGATTATCTGCGTGCGGTCGGGCCGCTGCGGCGCATGCGCAAGGCGGTGCCGGATGTGCACTACATCTTTACGGTCATCCGCGACGGATCGAAGATCCGCTTCGTCCTCGATTCGGGCGAGCCCAAGGGGTTCGATGGCCAAGCCGTCGATGACCAGGCGGGAGTCCTCGAGGTCTATGACGGGCCCCACCCGGCGCTGTGGGAAGCCCTTGGCTCGGAGGGTCATCCGGGCCATGCCGCTGCGAACCAGGAGCCGGTGCGCGACAAGTGGGACACGTTCATGACGGGCGCTGCGCCATTGCGCGATGCCGATGGCCGGCAAATTGGCGCCGTCGGTGTGGACGTGAACGCGAGTGTCTATCTCGGCCGTCTCGCCGCCGCCCGCAATTGGGCTCTGTTCGGGCTCGTTCCCGCCGGCATGCTGATTTCGCTGCTGGGCGGTGCCTTCTATCGTATCCGGTTGCGGGGTCTGTATGACGCGAGAGCCGCGATCGCGAACGCCGCCGAGGCCGAGCGGGCTGCCGCGAATCTGGCCGCGGAGCGTCAGCGACTCGGCGCGGTGATCGAGGGTACCCGTGTCGGCATCTGGGATTGGAACCTGGTCACGGGGCGGCGCAAAGTCGATGAGCGCGTCGCAAACATGGTGGGATTTTCCGGCGCGGACTTGCGGCGACTTGGAGACGATGTTTGGCGCGAGTTGGTGCATCCGGACGATCTGCCGGGCGCTCGCGCAGCGGTCCAGGCGAGCCTGGCCCTGCGCGATGCGATTTTCGTCCACGAGTTTCGCCTGCGCCACGTGAACGGGAATTGGGTCTGGGTTCTCGCGCATGGGAAGGTGATGGAGTGGGATAGCAGCGGACGGGCGCTGCGCTTGTCGGGCATCGTGCTCGACGTCTCGGCGGGTAAAGCCGTGGAGCTGTCGTTACAGGCGAGCGAGAGCAGGTTCCGCTCGTTGTTCGAACTGTCGCCGGTGGGGATCGCCCTCACCGACCTTGAAACGGGTCGGTTTCTGAATATGAACGATGCCATGGTGACCCCGTCCGGCTACAGCCGGGACGAGCTGATGCGCATGACGTTCTGGGATATCACGCCCGATGACGAGTACTCCGAAGACTCGTTGCAAACCGCGACCCTCGCACGCACCGATCGCTTTGGGCCGGTCGAACGCCAATATCAGCGCAAGAATGGCACACGGTATTCCGTGCTGCAGTCCGGTATCCGAATGGTCGACGCGTCGGGCCGGGCGGTCATCTGGTCCATCGTGCAGGATATCTCCCAACGCAAGGCCATGGAACGGGAGTTGGCCGAAGCCGCGCAGCGGGACAAATTGACCGGCCTCGCCAATCGGGCGGTCTTCATGAAACGCCTGCAAAGGGCCGTCGACCGGGTGACCGCCGGCCGTCAGTCAATGTTCGCCGTATTCTTCTTGGATTTCGATCGCTTCAAGTTCATCAACGATACGTTGGGCCACAGCGCCGGCGACGAGTTGCTGCGCCAAATCGCCGGACGGCTACGCGGCACGTTGCGTGTCGATGATTCGGTCGGATCGGACTTCACCGGGAATGTTATCGCCCGCTTTGGCGGCGATGAATTCCTGCTGTTACTCAACGATTTGCATGTCGCGGCCGATGTAAATCAGGTTGCCGACCGGCTGCTCGAGGCGCTCGCACCGGCCTACGCCCTGTCGGGCACCGAACTGCGGTCGACGGCCAGCATGGGCATCGTCACGAGCCACCAAGGCGTGGCCAGCGCCGAGGACATCCTCCGAAATGCCGATATGGCGATGTACGAGGCGAAGCGTGCGGGGCGCGCCTGCTACCGGGTGTTCAATGAGGCGATGCATACTCGTCTCGCACGGCACGTCGCCGTCGAAGCCCAACTGCACAAAGCGATCGGCACTCCCGAGCTCACGGTGTGCTATCAGCCCATCATCGAGGTGACATCGGGGAGAGCTGTTTATGCCGAGGCGGTGCTGCGCTGGGACCATCCCGAATTCGGTCCGGTGCCCCCGGCCGAATTCATCCCGCTGGCCGAGGAGTCAGGCTTGGGCGTGACGCTGGGGCAGTGGGTTCTCACGCAGGCGTGCAACGCCTTGGCCGAGTGGCGTCGATTGGATCACGAGCGCGCGCCGCGCATGGTGAGTGTTCCCATCTCGCGGGCGGAACTCGCGTTGGGCTCACAGTTGATCGAGCGGACGGTGCGCATACTCGAGGCGTCGGGATTGGCACCGCATTGTCTGCAGCTCGAGGTCACGGAACGCCAAGTCATGCGCAATCCGGAAAGCGCGCTGGCCGTCATGCGAGAGTTGCGGCGGATCGGCGTCCATCTGGCCATGGACGATTTCGGCACGGGCACCTCGTCGCTGCGATTTCTGCGGGAGTATCCGTTCACCATCATCAAGATCGACCGTTCGCTCATCAAGGACTTGACCGGCGGCGCCAGCGTCCTCGCCGTCACTCACGCGACGTTGAGCTTGATCGAGAACCTGGGCATGACGAGCTTGATGGAGGGGGTCGAGGAGCGCTCGCAGCTGGCGATCCTGAAGTCTCTCGGTTGCCACTACGCAGAGGGGCCTCTGTTCAGCAGCCCCGTTACGGCGGAGCGGTTCATGGGATCAATTCGGGCAACCAGCGACCCCGCACCTGGCGGGCGCGCGCGAGTCTGAGCTGACCTTCGGGCGCATCCTCGCCCACCGTCGAGCCTGCTCTGTACGTAACCGCCCGCCTTCCACACTGACATCGAAACGACCATGAGCACGCGCCGGGCGGCAAGTGTCTGCAATCGCGACTCCGGGACGTCGAGTCCCGCATGCCGGGCCACGGTAAGACAGGTGGCTTCGAGGGTAGCGGATGCTGTGACGATTAGTGCCCCGGTGCCGCCGCCGCGCATGCGCATCAACATGTCAGGCACTGTCGGCCTGCCGCCCTCGGCGGCCTGGGGCGTTCCTTTGGCCACAACCGCGCCGAGAGGGAGACTGAGACCAGATGCGGCAGAGAGGCGCTGCGTCGCTGTCCCAGCCACAAAAATTACCCCAAATTGTCACCATCGACATAGAGCCAACGACCGGTATCGTGTACGAATCGGCTGCGCTCGTGCAGCCGGGCCGCCGTGGCGCCACCAATACGGTAGCGCGCTATGAACTCTACTTCAGCAGCCGCGGGGCCGGTGACCTGCGCCTTGGTGAGTTTCAGGCCCAGCCACCGCTGCTGCGGATCGAATGTGATGTGTCGGGGACGCGTGCTCGGATGCCAAGTGTCCAAAAGATAGGCCTCGTTGCACAAGACGTAGGCTGTGTATCGTGATCGCATGAGACTGGGCGCGTCGCGCGCGAGCATGCCCTCGTGCCACTGGCCGCAACATTGCTGATAGCCGAGATTGGAACCGCAGGGACAAGGACTTTTTTCAGGATTCAATGCACACGTCCAAGTTTGATGCCAATCGGAGGTTCAGGGCGAGGCCGTGTGAACCGCTGACCGGTATCGTACTGACTTGAGATGAATGCCGCCCATCCTTCGCTGTTGCTTCGGGCCGCGTTCATAGCCGCCGCGCTCGCCAACGGCACCGATGATATGGCGAAGGCGAAGACCCGAGTCACAGACGATGTGCGACCCGGGCCTTCAACGCCTCATGATTTAGGTGCCACTACCGTTAACTGATTGACGACGTGGTCAGGCCCGGCAACAGAAACCGCTTTTGCTTGCACCGCACTCTTTTCCGCTTCTGAGCGGACAGGTCCAAGCAATGTTACCGTTCCTCCGACCGCAACGATTTTGACGTTGTGCGCATAGGTCGACAGGGTCTTGTCCGCGATGACCTGTTGACGGATCCGGCGCGTCAAGGACAGGTCACCGGTGTCGTTTTTTTGTGCATCGGCGGAGGCAACTTGATGACTCTCGTCTTTGTTGGTCTGTGAGTTATCCGCAGGCGTCACAGACGTTTGCGCAAGGGCTTGCATTGCGGCTGTCGCAAGAACCGGCCCGGCAAGGCTATAGGACAATTTCATAGAGGTGCTCCCGTACAATTAAAAAAGGAGGGGCTGACTGGAAGAGCCCCGCGATCCGCTCATGCGACGCGGCTGGTGGTTGCCTTGTCACTCGAGGATTCACCGGTCGAGGCGATGTCAGTGGCGCCGGTGGATTTCAACAGTTCCTTGGCGCGCGAGACCTGACCGGAGGTATCGCAATGGATCGACATCAACGTACCGCCGTTCTTCACGTGGCCTTCGTAGCGCTTGGCTTCGTACTCCGGAATTCCCATGCCGACCAAGGCACCGACGATGCCGCCCACGGCGCCGCCAACGCCCAAACCTGCAAGTCCGGCCACGATCGGACCGGCAGCAATCAACGGGCCGACACCGGGAATCGCCAACGCACCAATTCCTGCAAGAACACCCAACGCTCCGCCGATGACCCCACCAGTGGTCACACCAGCGGCTGTACCTTCCGGTGCTTTGGTATCTTTTTCGTGCGCAAATTGCTGGGTGCTTGCCGAGTCCTCCAGGAGAACGGAGATGTCAGTACTCGGAAAACCACCGGCTATGATCGTATCGACTGCATTCTCGGCTTGAGCCGACGTGGCATATATACCAAATACCGCTATGTTCTTGCTGGCCATGTTGTTGCCCCCTGGATACGTAAAGTAAAGTTGTAAGTCACATCCAAGGCGGCAGTAGATCCGAGCGGCAGACGGATGCCTGTAGGTGCCAGCAGCAAAATGCGATGGAATTCGCATGACAGCGGAGCAGCCGTATACCTACATGCAAGACGAAAGCGCCCCATTTGAACGTTCCTGAAGTCTCCCGACTTGCAGTCGAGTCAACGTGGCCAATCGGCCCGACTCAGATGAGGCGCGAGCCGCGCCGCGGGCCAACGGCCTTGTTGTGGATTGCACAGGTGTAAGCGTATGCTACCTATGAAAACATAGAGTTTAGCGTGGCCACGATCGGCCTCAGTTCCGGTCGTCTCGCGCAAATCGAAAAGCTGGCTACTTTGGGGGTCGATGCAATGCGCAGATTCACTGTTGTGCTGCTCATGGGCGGCATCTTTTCAAGTTATATGCCTTCCGCCTACGCGCAGATCGTTTCGCAGGCCGGGCCCGATCCGATACCGATCGACCAAACATCGACAACCGACAATGTCCAGGTCCTGCTTGCGACTCTGGCCGAACGGACGAACGATATACAAGTGGCTGATCCGACCGAGGGTCGTAAGAACTTCAATATCTATAATTTCCTGAGTAGCTCTGATTTCCTGGCTTGGACCATCAACGTGCCGACGGCTGCCTATTATCAGGCGACGGCTTTGATCTCCGCCGGTAGCGGGCAAACATTGTCGCTGAGCGTCAATGGATCCGCCGCCACTTCGTTCACCGCCGACGGACAATGGGATCGCCTGGTTGGCGGTACTAGTGTGTATCTGCCGGCCGGCACTGATCGACTGGTGCTGAGTCGCACAGGCACCTTGAATGGCGATGTTAATGTGAAGTCTCTCGAGTTACTCGAGTCGTCCGCCGTATCGGCATACAATTCGCGCGTCGCCGCCGCTAGGGCCAGCACGGCGTGGTTGAGCGCACTCCCCTATGGCCTCATGTTCCAGTACGGCGCTTGGGGTTACCCCAATAACGTGGGTCCCGCTAAGAGTCTCAATCAACAAGCGGCTGATTTCAATGTTCCGGCCTTCGTCAAAATGGTGCAGCAGTCGGGGGCGTCTTACGTCATTTGGTCGGTCAGCTGGTGGTCTTACCACATCGATGCGCCTCTGACTTCCCCTAATTCCATCGTGACCACCGCCGGCGGCCCGACGAGCCCAGGCTTGGCAGCCACGACCGACTTGATCGGTGCGGTGGCCAGTGCTCTGCACGCCCAAGGCATTCGTTTCATGCTTTATTACCATACGGGCGATGAAGATGCGGCTTGGTGGCCGTACCAAGGCTTCCCCACGAGCTTTTCCTCTAGCGGAACGGGAGATCGAAGCACGTTTTTCGCCAATTGGCAGAGGGTTGTCACCGAAATCGGCAATCGCTATGGCACCAATCTAGACGGATTTCTCTTTGATGATGGCTGTATCTACTATCCGGCGACTTTCGAAGCCTTCGAGGCAAGTGCACGCTCCGGAAATCCGAACCGATTGATCTCCTGGAATGCCGAGCCGGTGGGCGGATTGCGTTTCACGGACTTTCAAGATTTGGGATTCGGCGAGGGACTGCAAGGACAGGCGGTCGCAGGCAGCGCGCCCGTCGGTGGCAACGGCATTTTCACCACGGGTCCCGAGATGGGGCTCTTGCAGCACGGCATGTTCACGATGGACAGCGATTGGGGGGTGCACACCCAAGGTGGCAATGTCATCGCCACGAGTGTCACGAGTAACCAGACCATTGGATGGGTGGCATCGGCCAGCATTCGGGGCATCCCGCTCAGTCTCGCCATGATGATGTACGAAGACGGAACGGTCGCCGACAGTGATTTGGCGATTCTGAACAATGTTCGGCAGAGCATCTACGCAACCACCGAGACGGTGCCCACCGGGACCACGGTGGTGAACGACACCAGCTCCATGATTACCTACACGGGCTCTTGGTCGTATTCCACGAATCGAGGTGCGGGCGATTACACCAACGACGTCCATTACACATCGAGCAATGGCGATTCGGTGAGTTACACCTTCACCGGCACCGGCGTCGATGTGCTCGGGCCCGCCAGCAATGTCAGCGGTCAATTCGAAGCCTTGGTCGATGGCACGCCGATCGGTACTTTCAGCGAATATGCGGCCAATTACACGCCTCAAACGGTGATCTACAGTGCACGCCACCTCGCCCCAGGCATGCACACGATAGAACTCATCAAGGAATCGAGCACGTATTTTCAAATCGACGCATTTCGTGTGGTGTCAAACCCCGTCGAGATAAACGATAACAATACCTCCGTCGTCTACACGGGAACGTGGGGCTATGCGAATAATCGCGGCGCCGGCGACTACGACAATGATGTGCATTATACTTCGAATAATGGCGATTCGTTCAGCATCACGTTCACTGGTACGGGAATCGATGTGATCGGGCCGATGTCGCCCAGCGACGGTACGTCGAATGTGACGCTCGACGGCGCGCAGGTCGCGACGACCACCGCGGTCTACTCTGGGACCTATAGTCCCCAGCAGCACTACTGGGGCATCCGGAATCAGACACCAGGCACGCACACGCTGACCCTGACGAAGACCGGGGGCTCTTATTTGCAGTTGGATGCGCTGACGATCTGGCCCTGACGGAATGGTGACTGGCGGCCGGTGCGGATCGCCGCGCCGCATGAGGCATCATGGAGCGGCGAGCGCTTTCACTCGGGATCACGAATCTTCTGTGGGTCGTCCATGCTGGCACCACACTTTGGGCACACGCAGGGCAGACCACCGAGTATCGATGCAGACTTCGTCACGAGGCCCTTGCGACAACGCGGGCAGACGAAGCCAAAAGCGAATACGCCGATGACGCTGATGGCGAGAAAGGTCAGGATGGACATCCGAAGGTAGTATTGCAGCCAGGTATGAGGCCGCCAACTGCCTGCCAGTATTCCGACGGCCACCAACCCCAGCCCAAGAAAACGAAACCATCCATAGAGAGCGTGTCTGATCGTCAAAAAGAGTGACCTACTCCGCCATTCGATCCAACTGAGCCCTGCGCAGTTGGGTAAGCCACGCAAGCAACGCGTCCCGACTCACGCTGGGAGCCGCCGCGCTGGAGAGCGGCCGTGTGCCGTTCGACAGCCGCTCGAAGGTGATCGCGCGGACTCGAGCTTGGGATCACGGTGAACGATTACCGCGGCTTTCCGAACAACATCTCGACGATGTAGGTCGGGACGCTGGAGTGGCGGTTTCGGAACCGAAGCGAGAGTAATCTGTCTCAGGCAGGCCCGGCGGCTCATCAGATCGTATGCAAGCCGAGTGGCTCGTACTCGGTCAAGCCGCGGTCGCGAGTGATCAAAGTCCACTGACGCTGTAGACACTGCCAAATCAACATTCGGTCAAATGGGTCTTTATGTGCAACCTTCGGAAGACGATGAAAACCTGCCGACTTCTCCGCGGTCGGAGCAGAGATCGTCAATCCCATTTGGCGGGAGCTGGCCACCAAATCCTCCGGTGAGCACCCTGTCATTTCCAATTCGCCGATGGAAAATTTTGGCGAAATTTCCCAAAAGCTGACGGTGCTCACATGAATCTCGTTGCCAGGGTCGGCAACGACACCGCGCATTTTCGCCGATAACTTGGCGGGCGCCACCACAGCCCAAATTAGAGTGTGCGTGTCGAGCAGACCAATCATGCCTTGAGAAAGTCATCATCGGTCAGCTCGAAATCGCCAGCTAAACGCACGCTAGCTTGGGATTTCAAGAGTCCCAGCGGCCGCTTTTTCGCCGGCTTGAGTTCGGAGTAAGGCACCATGGCGGCGACCTTGCGATGGTTACGCCCGTACGAAACAACTATTGTCTCGCCGTCACGCACAGCGTCCAACGCTTCGGAAAAACGGGCCTTGAACTCACCGACAGTCATGGTTTTCATCATGAACCTCCGTATCGCATGTTGCATCGGCGCGACGTACTTATCAAGTTGACAGGTTCGAACGCCAGGCGCGAGAGCCCGCATGACGCCGGCCGGGGTCGAGACCGTGCTCGCCACCTTTACGGGTGCTACGTCGGGCAACGTTCCGGGCGCCTTGATACAGGGATCATCGCGGCCGGACAAAGCGCACAAATCGCAGCGTCCGAGATTCTGAGACACTTGGCGTTCTATGCAGGTTGGCCGAATGCGATGTCGGCGGTGCCCGTCATGAAAAGCGTTTGCGACGGTCGCGCCAGCGAGGTTCCGCACAATTAGTCTCGGTTGAGTCGCTTCGAGTCACTGCCGAGTGACACGACGCCGCTCGGTCCTACGGCGTACAGACAATCACCGGGAGTAGGTCTTACCGCGATGCCACCGGTGAACAGCCCGAAGGCTGGCAACACCAAGCCGGTTGTGCGTTGCCAAAAGACGGGCACCCTCATGGCACGTTTCATCAGGCCTCGCAGCCGAACGACCGGATGTATGTGCCCGCTCAACGTGAACAGCGGGTTCTCATCGCTCGAGCTGGCGCGCTCGGCGTCGTGAATGAACTGAAACGGTGGATCGATCCATTCGTCTTCCCACCAATGCAGCGATTCGGCCCAGATCGACGACGTTCCACGGTCGTGGTTACCGGCGATCACATGCATCTCGACGTCTTTGCTCAAGTCGACAGCCCACGCATGCAGATGGTCGGCCTCTCGCCCTTCAACCACCAACGCCGAGTGCAGGAAATCGCCCAAGATGACCAGCCGCTGAGCCTCTGTTTCGACGATGAGACTGCTCAAGCGTTCACGATCGGCTGCATCTGACCCCGCAGGCACCGCGATACCGTGCCGGCCGAAGTGAGCGGTCTTGCCGAAATGAGTGTCGGCCACGATGACGGTGTTGCGCCGGGGCCAGATCACCGCGCGTCCAGGGTGCAGCAGGAGTAGCTCTCCCAGGATTTCGAGGGCTACGGTGCCGCCGGTCATCCGGCGATCCGTTCCAGCCTTTTCGCTTCCCGCTCGATCCTTTTCTGCCACGACTCCGTCGATAGAGTCTGCGTCTGCAAGCGCTCCGCCCAGAGTGGAAAAGACAACGGCGTGTATCGACCGGGTCGCTCGATGCGAAAGGACTGCGTCACTAATCGGCCCAGCGCTTCGGCAAGCTCTGCGACTCCAAGCTTGAGCTCGAGGACCTCGCGCCGTGCCTGCTCGAGTAACCGGTTGTCAGGATCGTGTCTCTCCAGTACGTCGAACATCAGACCGCTCGATGTTTGCAACTGGCGTGCGCTCTTACCGCGCCTAGGGGTACCGGCGTCCACCAATCCGGCGATGCGTGCGATGTCTCTGAACTGCCGGCGGGCTAAATCGGATGCGTTCATGCTGGCCAGCATATCCTCCCTAAGATCATCACGACTGAGCCAGCGGCGCAAGGTGGCCTCCGTCGCCTCGAACGGCTCTTCGCACAAGAGTTCGAAGCCGTATTCGTTGGTGGTAATCGAGAAAGTACGAGGTGTGTCCCGCGCTGCCCGAAGCGCCATGAGGGAGGCGACTCCTTCGTTGAGTAACCGGCCCAGGAATGGAAACATGAACAGGTGAAATCCTTCGCGATTCTTGAGAACCTCGATCACCAAACGAGTGGCCGATGGCATGGCCGACCACTGCTTTTGCAGATCGAGCAGTGGTTTGAGGATGATCAATTCCGGATCTCGTGCCTCTCCTTCCTGGTAATGCCCGAGTATATCCAGTAGCTCGAGGCCGAGCGATGGCGACAGCGGCAGACGGGTTCCTTGCCATCTCGGAACATGGCGCGTGGTGGTCCTCGCGAGGCGCACATAAGCAATGGAATCGCGGATCTGCACCAGCTTCAACGTGCGGCCGCCGAAGATG
>Ga0116226_10001114_pt1 | contig 23340 bp, 17 predicted proteins | sample S1TSphfallax_FD_89692 | JGI IMG/M metagenome (GOLD analysis project Ga0116226, IMG submission 89692) | Host-associated microbial communities from peat moss isolated from Minnesota, USA - S1T2_Fa - Sphagnum fallax MG | ecosystem: Host-associated > Plants > Peat moss > Unclassified | place: USA... | reverse complement strand
GCATCAGGCCAGATCCCGCTCCTGGTCCCGCCAGGAACCGCAATTTCGACTCAGGCTTGCAATTATCTTTATATCGCCTCTTCAACGAGCACGGGAAGCGGCGGAACGACTGGCTCCATTTCCGCGCCGCAGAACCAGCCGATTGCCTTCACCTTCATCAACTATACCGGGGCGAATGGTTACTCCAGCTCCGGCGGCCCACAGCCCACTACGAATCTCGTGACCTATTCGAACCGCTCAGGCTCCAGCCCAACCTATCAGCAATACGGTGTTCACGGTGACACCGTCGTAACGACGACCATCACATGTACGCAATTCAACTCCAACGGCGTGTGTACTAACTCGTCCTCAAGCTCGAGCACGGCCTATAACAATAATTCCAACCCTTCGGGCACCACTAGCACCTGTACGACAAGGAATTCTAACGGCTATTGCCAGGTCACAACGCAGGTCCAGACCACGTATCAGGCTCTATATGGACAGTGCCCGGACCACACGCTTTACGGCTCTTTGGACTCGAGTTCCACCTACGGCGCGCCGCAATCGGATAGCGTGAACGTCTATTCCACCGCGTATGAATTGCTGGGCGACCCGCCGACACAATACACCAACCATCCACTCACCCCATTCACCTCGAATGATATTTTAACTGAAACGATTCTCGGAACTACCTATTACGTCTCTGCCGTTTGCCCAAACTATCCGTTACCCTCGGCAGCCTCAACCTCGCCCCACACTCCAATAGGCGCTGCCGTAGGGGGGACCTACGCCACCAAGTACCCAGGGCTGAATATTTTTGCCACTTGGTTTCCGGTCGACGCGACGAATGACGTCGCGTATTCCGATGCCCCGTCGGCTCCGGCCGCGGATTCCAGCGGCAATGCGTTGACCACCGGCAATAACGACATTTTTCCGCCGGGAATCAGCGGGTGCATCGCGGCCACCAGCGCCGCCGACAATGGGAGTACGCCATCCGGAGATTGGTGGGCCTGGAGCGGCAGCAATTACGGCCAATGTTCTACGGCAAATTATACCGCACAGCCCGCAGGCTATACAGATTGTACGTTCCTCGTGGAGCCGCTTGGTACGAATGTGCCGGTCGATATCAATAACCAAGCACTTTTGCCGGATTATTATAACGAAATCCAAGATACGAACGGGAACGTCGTGGCGCTGGACCCGGTCTACGACACGCCACTCACTGGATATTACATTGACCCCTTGACGGGGGCGAAGGTCTATAACGACGCCGTAGGTCCTTATCTACCTTCGAATGGCACGGCTTCGTCAACCACGATTACCGCGACCACGACGATATATGGCAATACCACCCGACCTGCCGGTGGCAGTACAACCGCGCTTTTCGCCGGCAGCGTATACGTGAACAGTGCAACTCCGGGTTATCCGTTCCACTTGGTCATTCAAACCCCGGCAACCAGCGGCAATGGGCAAGACCATAATCTTCCCCTATCGACATCAGGCCATTGTTATAATCCCTCGCTCGCCACAACCCTTGCATCGCCGCCTTACAAATATTCGAGCGGAACCTTTACGGATACGGGTGGCAGGTATGGCTATTTGGACAATGGGATGAAGGAATATAACGGCAGCTATGTGCCCGGATATAATGCCAACGGGACTCCGTTGGACCCTATCGCCAATCCGCAGGACGGCGCGGTGATTTGCGACCAGAGTTCGCCCGAAACGTACGCCTTATATTGGAACGACTTAGGAACGTATGAATTGGACGATCTCGGCTACTGGAATGCTGTCGATTCCTTTACCTGTTCTGTTCCAACAACAGGCAACATAGGCGGCGGTCCTGCAACCCTGTCCTTTTAGCACCGACGCCTGAGAGGCAAGATTATTGTTTTGATATAAAAACAATAATCTTGCCGACGACGTCATAAAAGACCTTTTTGGGTCGTTTAACCCCCTACCCCAACAGCCTTCCAATCACCCGCGCCGTATAATCCACCACCGGAATAATCTTCCCGTAATTAATCCGTGTCGGTCCAATCACGCCGATGGCGCCGACAATCCGGTCCTGGCTGTTGCGCGCCGGGGCCACCACCATGGAAACGCCGGCAGCGCCGAACAGGCCGGATTCCGCGCCGATGAAAATCCGCACGCCATCCGAGGTTTCGGCCAGGTCGAGCAGTCGCAGCATCGTCTCCTCGGTCTCCAGCCGCTCGAACAGCGCCTGAATCGCGCCGAGTTTTTCCAGCTGGTCCACATCCGCCAGCAGCCGCCCCTGGCCGCGCAGAATCAGCGAGCCGGCGCGCCCCTCGCCGGACCAGGTGGCTAGCCCGGCCTCGATCACGGAATTGGTCAGCGCATCCAGCGCCATCCGGTCGGCGGACATGTCCGCATCCACGCGCTTGCGCAGTTCAGCAAGGGAGAGTCCGGAGAGCTGGGCGTTCAGATAATTGCTCGCCTGTTGCAGTGCGGAGGGCGGCATGCCGGGCGGCGTGTCTATAATCCGGTTTTCCACCTGTCCGTCGGCGGAGACCAGCACCACCAGCGCGCGGCCCGGCGAGAGCGGCACGAATTCGATATGTTTCACCGGCCCATCGCCCTTGGGCGCCAACACCAGCCCGGCGGCGGAGGACAGGCCGGAGAGCATGGTGGAAGCCTGGGCCAGCGTGTCCTGCAAGCTGCGCCCCGATTGCGCGAGCGAGAGGTTGATCGCGCTGCGCTCATCCTCCGAAAGCTCGCCGAATTGCAGCAGCCCATCCACGAACAGCCGCAAGCCCCGATCCGTCGGCAGACGCCCGGCGGAGGTATGCGGTGCAAAAAGCAGCCCGGCTTCAGTCAGATCCGCCATCACGTTGCGGATGGTGGCGGGCGAAAGGTTGAGCGGGAGCAGGCGCGAGAGCGTGCGAGAGCCGACAGGCTCCCCGGTTTCGACATATTGCTCCACAATTTCCCGCAGCACGGCAGCAGAGCGCACATCCAGCCCCGGCGGAAGCCGTGGCGGCTGTTTGGGGTTGAGCTTGCTCCTATGGTCCATGGGGTCAGCCTCCGCTAATAGCAGCGCGAACGCAAGAATGACAGGATTTCACAGATGCGCCCTTCAGGACGGAATTTCGACGCGCTGCGCGCGGTGAGCATTGAAACCGGATTCTCCCACCATGCCGAGGGCTCGGCCCTGATTAAAATGGGCGGGACCGAGGTGCTGTGTACGGCGAGCGTGGAGGGCAAGGTGCCCGGCTTTATGCGCGGCCAGGGCGAGGGCTGGGTGACGGCGGAATACGGCATGCTGCCCCGCGCCACCCATTCGCGCGGCGACCGCGAGGCCGCGCGCGGCAAGCAATCCGGGCGCACGCAGGAAATCCAGCGGCTCATCGGGCGCTCGCTGCGCGCCGTGGTGGACCGCAAGGCGATGGGCGAGATGACGATCACGCTGGATTGCGACGTGCTGAATGCCGATGGCGGCACGCGCTGTGCCAGCATCACCGGGGCCTATGTGGCGCTGGCGCTCGCCTTCCGGAAGCTGGAACGCAACAATGTGCTGAAGGCCAGCCCGTTGATCGGCCAGGTGGCTGCGGTCTCCTGCGGCATTTACAAAGCCGTGCCGGTGCTGGATCTGGATTACGCCGAGGATTCCGCGGCGGATGCGGATGCGAATTTCATCCTCACCGGCAATGGCGGGATCATCGAAATCCAGGCAACGGCGGAGAAGGCGACCTTCGACGACGCCGCTTTCGCGGCGCTGTTGGGGCTGGCGCGCAAGGGCACGGCGGCGTTGTTCGCGGCACAGGCGGCCGCGCTGGCGTAGAGGGGCGTAACGTCCCAGTGCCATCGGGCCATCGCGGCATTACATCCTAACGTCATCGCGTCATTGCGAGCGCTTCGGGGGCCAGGTAAGCGCCAGGACTACCGCTTCTCCAGCCCCAGCCTTGGGATTTCGATCATCGGGCAATGGTCCATCACCACGCGCAGCCCAGCTTCGCGGGCGGCGACGGCGGCATCCTCGTTGATGACGCCAAGCTGCATCCAGATGGTTTTGGCGCCCAGCCGAATCGCCTCGTTCACCGGCTCGGCAACGTCGGCCGCGTTACGGAACAGCTCCACCATGTCCAAGGGTGCTGCCTCCTCCAGCGTGGCGACAACTTTTTTGCCGAGTATCTCCTGGCCGGCGAGGCCGGGATTAATGGGGGTGACATCGTAACCCTGGGCGAGCAGGAATTCCATCACGCCGTAAGAGGCGCGGACAGGTTTGTTGGAAGCGCCGACCAGCGCGATACGCTTTGTGGTGGTCAAAATGTCCCGGATGTCGTCTGGCATGTCTCTTCCCCTGAGGTTGCGGTGCGGGTAAGGCACTGGCATGAAACGTGGATTAATCGGCTGCGCGCTGTTGAGTGTTCTCACTATTTTCCTGTGGGCGGCACCGAATCAACCCCAGGCAGGGGATGTCACCATGCCGGCGGGGAAATTCAATTCGCTTTCCTACGCGCCGTATCAGGCCTGGCAGTCTCCTTCCAGCAAGAAATTTCCCACATCGAAGGAAATTTCCAGCGATCTGGCGCTGGTCGCGGGCCAGGCGGATGGCATACGGACCTATTCCTCCGTCGAGGGCACGCTGCCCGCGACGATGGAAGCGATTCAGAACCACACGGATATCGCCGCACTGGCGCAGAAGGCCGGGCTGAAGATGTGGCTGGGAATCTGGCTGAGCGGCAATCCGGCGGATAATGCCAAGGAGATGGCGGCCGGGATCGCGGAAGCAAACGCCTATCCCGGCACCGTCACCCGCGTGGTGGTGGGCAACGAGGTGCTGCTGCGGCGGGATCTTTCCGTGGACGATCTGATTGCCGATATTGATTACGTGCATGCGCGGGTGAAGCAACCCGTGGCCTATGCGGATGTAACCGATTTCTGGAAGCAGTTTCCTCAGGTCGCCCCGCATGTGGATGTCGTGATGATTCATTTTCTCCCCTACTGGGAGGATAAGCCGCTGAACGTGAATGCGGCAATCGCGGATATCAAAACCACCACGGACCAGTTCAAGACGCTGTTTCCGGGCAAGGTAATTTCGATCGGCGAAACGGGCTGGCCGAGCCGGGGGCGCTGGCGCGCCGATGCCGCGCCGAGCCGGGTGAACGAGGCCGTGTTTCTGCGGCAATTCGTGACCTTGGCCGCGCAGGAGCATGTGGATTACAACCTGATCGAAGCGTTCGACCAGAACTGGAAATATGCCGATGAGGGCGTGGCCGGGGCCAATTGGGGCATCTGGAATGCGCATCGCGTGCAGAAATTCCCGCTGAACGGGCCGGTGACCGAGCATCCGGACTGGCCGTGGTATGCGGTGCTGGGCGCGGTGGCGGGAAGCCTGCTGTTCGGCGCGGTCGGGTTCCGGAATATCCGGCTGGCCGTGCCGTCTTTCGCGCTGGGGAATGGTTTTGCGATTGCCTGCATGGGCACGCTGCCGATGCTATATGACAATTGGCTGCGGCTCGATGCGGCGGTGAATCTGTTGCTGCAGGGGATTTTCGCGGTGCTGGTGATACGGCGCGCGGATGCGATCTTGAGCGGCGCGGTGCTGCCGCCACGCGTCACCGGTGCTGCGGTGCTGGCGGCGCTGCGGCGCGGGCGGTTGATGCTGAATTACGATGAGCTATGGTTCGTGTTTCTGGCGAGTGCGGCGATTTTTGAGGCGATGCTGGTCTTCGACGGGCGGTACCGCGACGCGCCCATGCCGGTTTTCATTGTCCCGGTGATCGCCTCGGTGTTTCGCTTTTGGACCAAGGACAGGGTGACGGGGCTTGGCTGGGAGGAGATACTTGCGGGAAATGCGCTGGCGGTTCTGGCGATTGCGGATTGCATCATCGAGGGTTCGAATAATCTGGATTTCGTGACCTGGAACGTGGCGGCTTTGGTGATGGCGGCGCCGGTGGTGATGGCGCAGGAAGCCAAGCGCGGCGTACGCAAACGCAAGGTCGCGCGGCGCTAACGCATTTTCCGAACGCATTCTCGGATTTGTGGCTTCAGGGGTGTTCCACGTGGAACAGTTAACGGTGTGGGTGGACGCAGGCCCGGTTAGTACAAATCAAAATATTCCTGGGTTTCGGCGGCGGGGATTTCGTCGCGGAGGCGGGCGATTTCGGCAGCCTTCACGGTGGTGAAGACGCGGATGAATTCCGGACCAAGAAGATCCGCCAGCCGCTTGTCGGCGGCCAGTGCTGCAAGGGATTCGTGGATTTCAGTGGGGAGTTTGGGGAAGCTGTCATCGGCTTCCTTCAGCCCTGCGCGTTCCGGGGCGAGGGTGCTGTTCGCCTCCATGCCGAGCAGGCCTGCCGCGATGGTCGCGGCGGCGGTCAGATACGGGTTGGAAAGTGCGGAGGGAACGCGGACTTCCAGATGCTGTCGCTTGTCCCGGCTGGCCTTGATACGTACGGATGCGGAACGATCTTCCACCCCCCAGGAGACATTGCTGGGTGCAAATGTATGCGGGCGGATGCGTCGGTAGCAATTGGGCGTCGGATTCCAGATCGCCTGCGCCGCAGCGGCATGATCCAGAATGCCCTGGGTGAAGCTTTTCATCAGGCCGCTCATGCCGTCCTTGTCCGCCCTATCGAGAAAGACATTCTCGCCGGTCTCCAGGCTGTAGAGCGAAACGTGGAAATGCGAGCATGAGCCGGCGAGGCCCTTATAGGGCTTGGTCATGAAGGTCGCGAGCAGGCCCTCGGTGCGCAGGAATTCCTTCACCGTGTTTTTGAAGACGAAGGCGCGGTCGGCGGCGGCGATGCCGTCCAGTGCCGCGAAGTTCAGCTCCCATTGGCCGGGGCCGAATTCGCCATTGGTGGTGATCATGTCCACGCCGGAGGCGCGCAGCACGCGCATCAGCTTGTCCATCGCCGGGTGCTGGTGGATGAGCGAGGTCACGAAGATCGGGTTGCCCTCATAGAGCGGCTTACGGGTCGCGAGATCGACCACGTAGAATTCGTATTCATGGCCCATTTTCACGCCGTAGCCGAGAGATGCCGCTTTTTGCAGGATGTTTTTCAACACCATGCGCGGGGCGGCCTGCTGCGGGCGGCCATCGTACCATTTGGTGTCGCAGATCACGCGCGCAGTATTTGCGAGCCAGGGAACATTGCTGACCGTGGCGGGGTCGGGGACCATCAGGCAGTCGGTGAAATTGATGTCCTCATTATAGCCGGTATTGGCAATGGGCAGGGAGGACGTGTCCAGCGTGACGGTTCCGCCATAGAGGTTGAGGCCGTTCAGCGTGTAGGATTCGACATGGTCGATCGGCACGGTCTTGCCGCGTGACAGGCCGGCGAGGTCCGGCAGCTCGAAGCGGACATATTCGACGCTGTTCTCGCGCAGGCTCTGGGCGAATTCCTTGGCGGAATCCGGGCTGAATGGGGTGCAGTCGGCAGCGGACATGGCGGCTCCTGGATGTCGCGATAAAGTTCGTTGAGGCTGGATTTATCTCTAAGAAACTAGGCTTGGACGAGGGCGCGTTCGGCGATGGCGAGGAAATTGCTGAAAATGCGGGTCGCGGCATCCTGAAGCGGAATGAATGCGGCATCAACCTCGGCCTGGAGCATAGGCATGGCGCCGGGGCCTTTCACGCGCTCCAAGGCTGCGGCGTATTCCGGCAGCATGCCCCATTCGGCCGCCGTGGTCTGCGTGAGTTCCATGTGGAATTGCAGCCCGTAGGCGCAATCGCCCAGGCGTATGGCCTGAATACCGCAGCCGGGCGAGCTGGCGAGCACGCTTGCGCCGGGCGGGAGCACCGAGACTTCCGCCCCGTGCCATTGGAAGCAGGTGCAGAGCGGTGGCACATCGGTGAAAAGCGGGTCCGGCGTGAGGGCGACCTGGCTAATGCCGACCTCGGGCTTGCCGTCCATCAGGCGTACCTGGCCGCCGCAGGCCTGGGCCAGGAGCTGGTGGCCGAGGCACATGCCGAGATAGGGCCGGCCAGACCCCACCCAGTTTTTAATCGCCTCCATTTCATCCAGCAGCCAGGGATGTTGCTCGGTCTCCCAGACATCCATCGGGCCGCCCATCACGAGGAGGATGTCGTAATCGTCCAGATTGGGGATGGTTTCGCCCTCGTCGAGTTCGACGGCGTGCATGCTATGGCCATGGGCTTTCATGACATCGCGGAAGCTGCCGGGATGTTCGGAGGCGACATGCTGGAAGACGAGAATTTTCATAAGCCAATCCATGTTCGAGAAGGAGGTGCAAGACGGTTCGTTTCACCCTCACCGTTTGTCGCGCAGACGTTTTGGGTTTCTTAAAAAACAGCCGCTCACTTTATAACTTTTCCAAAACGGCCTCCACCCCATGTACGCAGCTGCTCTCGCCGATATCGGCATGGGCGCCGTTATAGAGCGCATTTACGTTATGCCCATCGGAAAAGCGGGGCCAGCGGCCTTTTGGGGCGAGGGCGACGCCGCGCGGCAATGTGGCGTCGAGTTTCAGGAAGAATTTGAGCGCGCCTTCCGGGTTGCGGAGCAGGATTTCCTCGCCGTCGATAAAACCGCCTGCATCATCCGGGTGGATGGCGAGCGTCGCTTTGCCGAGTTTGCGTCGTATGGCGGGGTCGTTCGCATAGGCGCTGTTCATCGTCCAAGGTGATGCCGGGGAGAGGATTCGCAACGCGCCTGTTGGGGCGGGGGCATCGGCATGGGCGAAGGGCAGCCGGGGCGCGCCGGCGGCCTCGGCCTGTTCCGAGGCGATTTCAACCTTGCCGGACGGGGTCGGAAAGCCGTCCGTGAATGGGGTGATGATGCCGGGCTTATAGGCTTGCGTGCCTTTCTCCTTGAGTTCCGCGAAACTTGCGGCAACGCCGGTGGACTGGGTCAGCTGGTCCAGAATTGCGGCGTCGTCCTCGTATAACGCCGGTTCGTTCAGCCCCATTTCGCGGGCGAGGCGGCGAAAGATTTCCTGGTTGGGCAGCGCCTCGCCCGGCGGTTCTGTTGCTTTGACCTGCGGGCTGAGGGTGAGGTCGAAATACGGGGCGATGAGATCGTCGAATTCCAGGAAGCTCGCGGCGGGCAGAATCCAGTCGGCGTAATCCGTCGTGTCCGTGGTGAAGAGGTCGAGGCAGACATGCAGCAGATCCTCGCGCGCCAGGGACTCGCGCAACATGTTCTGGCGCGGCGAGGAGGCGAGGATGTTGTTGTTCCAGCAGAGCAGCGCGCCCGCGCGGGCAGGGTCGGCCAGCGTCTCGGCAAGGTCGAGATGCGAGATGGAGGGCGCGCCGTTCGGCCCGGCGAGGTCCGGCCGGGTGATCGCCGCCATGTCGATGCCACGCGTGGCCGGGCCGTTGAGGTAGCAGAGCCCGGCATGGGGGCGGGCGAGATTGCCGGTGACGGCGGCGAGCGCTGCGGCGGCGCGGAAGACATTCCCGCCTTTCGGCTGGCGCTGCACGCCCTGGCCGAGCCAGAGCAGGCTGGGGCCGGTGGCGTAAAGCCTGGCCGCCTCTTCGATCTGGCCCACCGGCAGGCCGGTTTGCGCAGCGGTCCATGCCGGGGTGGCGCGGGCAACCTCCGGGGCCAGATCGTCCCAGCCCAGAACATGTTCCGCGATGAAGGCGGTATCCAGCAGCCCGTCGCGCTGGGCGATGTGCATGAAGCCGAAGGCAAGCGCGGCATCGGAGCCGGGGCGGAGCTGGAGGTGGAGATGCGCGTCCTCGGCGGTTTTGTGGCGGATCGGGTCGATGACGAGGATTTTGGCGGGCGATTCCTTGAGCCAGAATTTATGTTGATGCGGTGCGCTGGCGAAGGGGTTGGCGCCCCAGACGGTGATGCAGGCGGCATGGGCGGCGGCGCGCGGGTCGAAGCCGGTGCAGCTATCGCCGATCGTCCAGTTCAGCGCGACATGTCCGGCTTTGTTGCAGACGGAGTCTGGGTCCACCTCGGTCGCGCCGATCGCGTTGAAAAAGCGCAGGGGGAAGGCCGTAGAGAGCAGCGCGACCGTGCCGGTGTAATGGGTTTGCAGGATGCGTGCCGGGTTTTGCGCGCGGATGGCGTTCAGCCGGGCGGCGATATCGGCCAGCGCCTCATCCCAGCTGGAAGGGGCAAATTTGCCCTCGCCCTTTTTGCCATTGCGCCGGAGCGGTGTGGCGAGCCGCGCGGATTTGTCGCGCCAGATGCCGTTATAGGCGAGCGCGCATTTGCCGCAAAGCGCGCCGCGGGAGACCCGATGGTCCGGATCGCCCAGAACCTTGGTGATCTCGCCGCCGCTTTTCAGCACGGCGATGCCGCAGGCATCGTAGCAATCGCGCGGGCAGGTCGTGCGGATGACGGATTTTTCCGGGCGGGCGGGCGTCATATCCGGGGACATCGGGCAGGCCTCCTGTTATGGCGCTGAGTTATTGCAGGGAATTAAAGTTTCGTGAAGCGTATGATTCGCGGGTTCGTGCACGGTTCGCCGACTATGGTATGATTTTGCATGGATATTCCGACGATTCGGCGGCTTTCCGCGCAGACCGTGAACCGCATTGCGGCGGGCGAGGTGATCGAGCGCCCGGCGGCGGCGGTAAAGGAGCTGGTGGAAAACGCGCTGGATGCTGGCGCGCGGCGGGTGGAGGTGATCCTCGTCGCGGGCGGGATCAGCCGGGCCGAGGTGATCGACGATGGCTGCGGGATTGCCCGCGCGCAGCTGGCGCTGGCGATCGAGCGGCATGCAACTTCCAAGCTGGCGGATGAGGCGCTGGTGCGGATTGCGACGCTGGGATTCCGGGGCGAGGCGTTGCCCTCGATCGGGGCAGCGGCGAAGCTGACGCTGATCAGCCGGCCTGCTTGGCAGGATTCGGCCTATAAAATCACCGTGGCCGGCGGCCTTGTCGGCGATGTCGCCCCGGCGGCGGGGGCGGCGGGCACGCGGGCGATTGTCGAGGATTTATTCTACGCAACCCCCGCGCGGCGGAAGTTTCTGCGCACGCCGCGGGCCGAGGCGGAGGCCGCCGAGCGCGCGGTGTGGCGGCTGGCGCTCTCCGCCCCTTATGTCGCGTTCCGGCTCGTCTCGGATGAGCGGGTGATGTTCGACGTGCCGGGGCAGAGCGAGGCGGCGCGGGTGGCGGCGCTGTTCGGGCGTGAGACGGCTGGCGCGATGCTGTCGCTGGAGGCGGAGCGCGAGGGCGTGCGCCTCACCGGGCTGGCGGGGCCTGCGAGCCTCACCCGGGCGACGATGGCGTTGCAGAGTTTTGTGGTGAACGGGCGTCCGGTGCGGGACCCGCTGTTGCGCCTGGCATTGCGACTCGCATACCGGGATGTCATTGCCAGCGGCCGGCATCCGGTGGCCGCCCTCCGGCTGGAAGTGCCCGATGAGGCGCTGGACGTGAATGTGCATCCCGCCAAGACGGAACTGCGCTTTGCCGATGCGAACGGCGTGCGCAGCCTGGTGATGGGGGCGGTGGGCCGGCTTTTGGACCGGCCGGTTTCACTGGCCGGTGCGCCGCCGGTGCCGGTGATGCGGCCAGCGTCGGCATCGGGGTCAGCGCCGGGGTCAGCGCCCGGGTCTGCACCGGGGGCTGGGTGGTCCGGTAGGCCGGATTATGGCGGGCCGGTGCAGGCGTCCTTTTCGGGTTATCCGCCGTCGAGCATCAGTGCGGCCGCGCGCGGATTTGCCGAGTCGGAGCTGGCGGTGCTGGGCGCACCTTCGGCGCGGCAGGTTGCGGTGCCGGAGGCGGAGGCGGCGCATCCGCTGGGCGCCCCCGTGGCGCAGATTCTGGATACCTATGTGCTGGCGGTGGCGGGTGACGGGTCACTCGTGATTGTCGACCAGCACGCGGCGCATGAGCGGTTGACCGAGGAGCGGCTGCGGGGCGAGTTCGCGGCGGGCAAGGTCGCGACGCAGGCTTTGCTGCTGCCGGTGGTGGTGGATCTGGCCCCGGTGGAGGCGATGCGGCTGCTGGCGCAGGCGGAGGTGCTGGCGCGGCTCGGGCTGGATATTGAGCCGTTCGGGCCCGGCGCGGTGCTGGTGCGCGGCGTGCCGGCGGCGTTGAAGAATCCGGATGCGGCGGGGTTGCTGCGCGATCTGGCGGAGGAATTTGCGGAGAGCGATGCGCCGGTGGCGCTGGAGGCGCGGCTGGATGCGGCGCTGGCGCGGCTGGCCTGCCACCGCTCGATCCGCGCCGGGCGGCGGCTGAATGCCGAGGAAATGTCCGCTTTGCTGCGCGAGATGGAGGCGACGCCCCGCGCCGGGACATGCAGCCATGGGCGGCCGACATTTTTGAAATTGTCCAAAGCCGAGCTGGAGAAAATGTTCGGACGGCGCGGAATTTAGGGCATTTGGAAACGCGCTCTGGTGGCCGTTCGACGCGCTTTTCTGCGCTTCCGGTGGTCACGTACTCAACCTCCACGTACGCTCCGCTCCGGTTCTCGAAAAACACGCCGACTGACTTACCAGAGCACGTTTCCAAATGCCCTAGAGCCATTGCACTCTAAGTTGTTTTGACTTGCGCAGCGGCGGCGAGGTCTTCCGGCGTGTTGATGTTGAGGAACGGGTCGGTCGGGCCGGTGAAGATGACCGGGCGGGCGGCGCATAAGGCGAGCGCGTCGCGGACTTTATAGGCGCCTGGCTGCGCTAGAAAATCTTCCAGCGCGGGCAGGAAGCTGACTTGCCAGAGCGCGACGAGGTGGTGCTGCCGGCCGTCGTAGACGGCGACGCTGGGCGCCGGGCTGAGGGCCGCGAGCAGGTTCTCCGGAATAAAGGGTGTGTCGACCGGAATGCTGAGGAGCGCGGTAACGCCCATTCTGGCGGCCCAGGCGAGGCCCGCGGCAACGCCCGCGAGCGGGCCCTTGCCGGGATGGCGGTCCGGCAGGACGGGTAAGTGGAAGGCGGCGAACCGCGCTGGGTCGCCATTCGCGCTGATGGCGATGCAGGCGGTTTGCGGGGTGAGGCGGCCCAGCAGATATGTGATGAGGGGGCTGCCGTGCAGCGGGATGAAGGCTTTGTCGGTACCGCCGAGGCGCGTGCCAAGGCCGCCGGCGAGGATCAGGGCGGCGGTGGTCACGGGGTGCTGCTCATGGTTTTTCAGGGAGGCTGGGGCGAACGACGGGGATCGAACCCGCGACAACCGGTACCACAAACCGGCGCTCTACCAACTGAGCTACGTCCGCCATCAGGGACTCATAGGCATGGGCCGTGAGGACCATGGGCGCGTCGTACTGCGGTCAGCCTGTGGCCGTCAACTTTTGCCGTCCGGCGCACCAGCGTTCCAGCCTTGCAACCGCTTCGCGCAGCACGTCCGGCTGTTTGCAGAAGGCGAAGCGGGCGTAATGCGTGGGCGGGTTGGCGACGTAGAAGGCCGAGACGGGTATGGCGGCGACGCGCGCCTCGCGCGTGATGGTGCGGCAGAATTCGGCGTCATCGCCGGGGAAATCCAGGCCTGAGAAATCCGCAGTGATGAAATAGCTGCCATCTGCGGGCAGGGTGACGAAACCGAGGCGGCGCAGGCCGGAATCCAGAATGTCCCGGCGCAATTGCAACGCCTCCGCCAAAGCAGCGAAATAGGCATCCGGCTGGGCAAGGCCGAGTGCCACCGCGCGCTGCAGGTTGGGCGGCGTCGTGAAGGTGAGGTTCTGGTGCGCCTTGGCCACCAAAGCGGTCAGGGGGTTCGGGCCCGAGACATAGCCGACCTTCCAGCCGGTAAGCGAGAAAGTTTTGCCAGCGCTGCCGATGCGCAGGCAGCGTTCCGCCATGCCGGGGAGCGTCATCAGCGGAATATGTTTCGCGGGCGGAAAGACGAGATGCTCATAGACTTCGTCGCAGACCGCATAGGCGTCGTGCCGGATCAGCAGGTCCGCGATGAAGGCGAGGTCGGATTCGGAGAAGACCTTGCCGGTCGGGTTCATCGGCGAGTTGAGGAGCAGCAGCTTGGTCCGGGGTGAAAAGGCGGCGGCCAAAGCATCGCGCGGCAGGTCCCAGCCGGGCGGCTCCAGGCGCAGAAGCACGGCCTTGGCCCCGAGCAGGGTGACGACCGGGAGATAGGTGTCGTAGAGCGGTTCAATGAGGATCACCTCGTCGCCCGGATTGATGAGGGCCATGAGGCAGGCGGTAATCGCCTCCGTGGCGCCCGAGGTGACGATGACGCCGTGTACCTTGTCGATCTCCAGCCCATAGAAACGCCGGTTGGCCGCGGCCACGGCTTCGCGCAGCTCCGGCAGGCCGGTGAGCGGGGGGTATTGGTTGCGCTGGTCCAGCAGCGCATCGGCGGCGGCCTGCACGATATCTGCGGGGCCTTCCGTATCCGGAAAGCCCTGTCCGAGATTGATCGCGCCATGTTCCGTGGCCAAAGCGGACATGAGGGTGAAGATTGTCGTGCCGGTTTGTTCCAGAAGCGTATTGGCGGGTTTCACGGTCGGTCATCCTTGGAGTTTAAGGGTGGTCTATCGCGAGGCAGGTAGAGGCGGCAAGGCTGCCCAATAAATATGCACAAAGCCGCTGTTGGATGGGCAAAGCACGGCTTCAGCTTTTGTTAATTTAGCTGCAACCCCCCGTTGCCCCGGATTTGGCTTCTGGCACGGCACATGCAAGGCTGCTTGCGCCAGCCCGTTGGTTGGCGCGCGAACGCGCTATCTGAACGAACACTTTAGGAGGACGCCCGCCGCTTGACGGGCGTGGACCAGATGAAAAAGATCGAAGCGATCATTAAGCCGTTCAAGCTCGACGAGGTGAAGGAAGCGCTGCATGAGGTCGGTCTGCAGGGCATAACCGTCGTGGAAGCGAAAGGATTTGGCCGGCAGAAGGGGCATACTGAACTCTATCGCGGCGCCGAATACGTGGTGGATTTTCTGCCTAAGGTGAAGATCGAGGTGATCTGCGAAGATTCTGTGGTGGAGCGCGCCGTGGAGGCGATCATGAACGCCGCACGGACCGGGCGGATCGGCGATGGCAAGATTTTCATCTCGACCGTGGAAGAAGCCATTCGTATCCGTACCGGCGAAAAAGGCGAAGCCGCGATTTAGGCGGAGCAATACGTAACATAACAGATGTTTCTGGCGTGTTTGCCGCGTCGTTTGGCCTCCGGCGTTATTGTCCTGGGGTTAATGCAAGGTTAACATGTCAGTGCATGACAAGCCGCATGACAGGGTTGGAGGACCGAGGCGGGGCCGCGTGGTGCGGGTCCGTGCGTTTCAAACACTAAACTTCTTTTACAACGGGGATTAAGCATGGCGAAGAAGCCCGCTGACGGCGCCGATGGCGTGAGCAAAGTTCTGGACATGATCAAGGAGACGGGTTGCGAGTATGTCGACCTGCGCTTCACCGATCCGAAGGGCAAATGGCAGCACACGGCGCAGCATATTTCGACGGTCGATGCGGATGCGCTGAAAGACGGCTTCATGTTCGATGGTTCGTCCATCGCGGGTTGGAAGGCGATCAACGAATCCGACATGATTCTGCAGCCGGACCTGGAAACGGCCGTGATGGATCCGTTCTCCGCCAAGCCGAGCCTGATTCTGTTCTGCGACATTGTGGAACCCTCCACCGGCCAGGGCTATGCGCGCGACCCGCGCTCGACCGCCAAGAAGGTCGAGGCCTATGTGAAATCCACCGGCATCGGCGATTCCATCGTGGTCGGCGCGGAAGCCGAGTTCTTCATTTTCGACTCCGTGAAGTTCGGCACTGGCGGCAATTTCGGCCATTATATGCTGGAGAGCATCGAAGGTCCGGGCTCCTCCATGAAGGATTATCCGGAAGGCAATATGGGCCACCGTCCAAGCGTGAAGGGCGGCTATTTCCCGGTTCAGCCGGTCGATGGCGATAGCGACCTGCGTGCGGAAATGCTCTCGGCGATGGGCGAGATGGGCCTGCCGATCGAGAAGCATCACCATGAGGTGGCGCAGAGCCAGCACGAGCTTGGCACCAAGTTCGGCACGCTGACAAAAATGGCCGACCAGATGCAGATTTATAAATACTGCGTGCATAACGTTGCGCATTCCTACGGGAAGACCGCGACCTTCATGCCGAAGCCGATTTACGGCGATAACGGCTCGGGCATGCATACGCATCAGTCGATCTGGAAAGCCGGCAAGCCGCTCTTCGCGGGCAATGGCTATGCGGATCTGTCCGAGATGTGTCTGTATTTCATCGGCGGCATCATCAAGCATGCGAAGTCGATCAATGCGTTCACGAATCCTTCGACCAACAGCTATAAAAGGTTGATCCCGGGTTTCGAGGCGCCGGTGCTGCTCGCCTATTCGGCACGCAACCGTTCGGCGTCCTGCCGTATTCCGTATACGACGAGCCCGAAGGCCAAGCGCGTGGAAGTGCGCTTCCCCGACCCGACCGCCAATCCGTATCTCGCCTTCTCGGCGATTGCGATGGCCGGGCTGGACGGCATCAAGAACAAGATCCATCCGGGCGACCCGATGGACAAGGATCTCTACGATCTGCCGCCGGAAGAGCTGAAGGGCATTCCGACGGTTTGCGGCAGCTTGCGCGAAGCGCTGCTGGCGCTGGAAGCCAGCCACGACTTCCTGCTGGCCGGCGACGTGTTCAGCAAGGAGCAGATCGAGAGCTATATCGAACTCAAATGGAAGGATGTGTATCGTTTCGAGCACACGCCGCACCCGGTCGAATTCGAGATGTACTACTCGGCCTAAGCCGGGCGGGAACGGGGGCGAAAGCCCCCGTTTTTAATGTTGGGCTGGCCGCTTAGCTTTACGGAGCGCATGTCTCGCTGAGCGTACGACTTGCTGAGCCGACGAAATGCGCGTATGAGACAAAAAAAAGAAAACCCGACCTTTCCAGGGTGGCCCTAACCGGCCGCCCTTTTTATTGGATTTTTGCCTGAGCATGACCGCGAACCGACCGAACCATACGGGCCTAGAGGGCCGCATTGCCGAGATTATTGTTGAACCCCTGGAAGCCCAGGGGTATGAACTCGTGCGCGTGCAGGTGATGGGGACGGAGTCTCCGACCGTGCAGATTATGGCAGACCGGGCGGATGACGCGGCGTTTACGCTGGATGATTGCACCACGGTGAGCCATTTGCTCTCGGCCGTGCTGGACGTCGAAGATCCGATCACCTCCGCCTGGACGCTTGAGGTGAGCTCGGCGGGGATCGACCGGCCGCTGACCCGCACCAAGGATTTCAACCGTTATGCCGGGTTCGAGGCGAAGATCGAGCTGAATTTTCCGGGCCCGAACGGGCGCAAACGCTTCACCGGCGTGCTGGTGGGGGCAGATGAGGACACGGCCCGGCTGAAGATAGAGACCGGCGAGGAGCTGGAGCTGAAACGCGCGGATATCCGCAAGGCCAAGCTGATCCTCACCGATGCGCTGATTGCCTTTACGACCCAACCCAACTTGCCCAACTGACGAGGACAACCATGGATACCGCAGTCAACCGCCCGGAATTGCTGCTTGTCGCCGATGCCGTGGCGCGGGAAAAGCAGATTGAACGCGACGATGTGCTGGAAGCGATGGAGCAGGCCATCCAGAAGGCCGGGCGCGCGAAATATGGCCATGAGAAAGATATTCGCGCGACCATCGACCGCAAGACGGGCGATGTGAGGCTTTCGCGCTGGACCGAGATCGTCGAGACGGTGGAGAATGAGGAGACGCAGATCCCCGTGCATATCTCCCGGAAATTCGCGCCGGAGAAGAATGTCGGCGAGTTCATCGTCGACCCGCTGCCGCCGATCGATTTTGGGCGGATCGCGGCGCAGACCGCCAAACAGGTGATCGTGCAGCGCGTGCGCGAATATGAGCGCTCCAAGCAGTATAACGAATTCAAGGACCGGGTGGGCGAGATCATCAACGGTGTCGTCAAGCGCACCGAATACGGAAACCTGATGGTCGATCTGGGCCGGGCGGAAGCGCTGCTGCGGCGCGATGAAACGATTCCGCGTGAGAATCTGCGCAATGGCGACCGGGTGCGGGCGTTCATTTACGATGTGCGCGAGGAACAGCGCGGACCGCAGATTTTTCTCTCCCGCACGCATCCCGGCTTTCTCGCGAAGCTGTTCGCGCAGGAAGTGCCGGAGATTTATGACGGCATCATCGAGATCAAAGCCGTCTCGCGCGACCCGGGCTCGCGCGCCAAGATGGCGGTGATCTCCCGCGACCAGTCGATCGATCCGGTCGGCGCTTGTGTGGGTATGCGCGGCTCGCGTGTGCAGGCCGTGGTGGCGGAGTTGCAAGGCGAGAAGATCGATATCATCCCCTGGTCGCCCAATGTCGCGACCTTCGTGGTGAATGCGCTGGCCCCGGCCGAGGTTTCCAAGGTGGTGATGGATGAGGAAGCCGGGCGCGTTGAGGTGGTGGTGCCCGATAGCCAGCTTTCGCTCGCCATCGGGCGGCGCGGGCAGAATGTGCGCCTCGCCTCGCAGCTGACGCGCTGGGATATCGATATTCTGACGGAGGCTGAAGAGAGCGAGCGCCGGCAGGAGGAATTCCGCCGCAAGACGGGGCTGTTCGTCGAGGCGCTCGATGTGGATGACGTGATCGCCGGCCTGCTCGTGGCCGAAGGTTTTGAAACGATAGAGGATTTGGCTATGACACCGTTGGACGAAATTGCCTCCATTGAAGGCTTCGATGAGAATGTGGCCGCAGAGCTGCAGCGCCGCGCCGAAACATCGCTTGCCAAGCAGGCGAGCGAGCTGGAGGAGAAACGTCTGGCGCTGGGCGTGTCCGACGAGGTCGCCGCGATCGAGGCGCTGAGTGCGAAGGATTTGATCGCGCTGGGTGAGAAGGGCGTGAAGTCGCTCGACGATCTGGCGGATCTGGCGGGCGATGAGCTGGTCGAGATCGTGGGTTCCGAGGCGCTGACCGAGGAAGCGGCCAATGAGATCATCATGGCCGCCCGCGCGCATTGGTTCGAGGAGGATGGCAACGCAGCCTGAATCGCACATAGCGCCGGAACCGGGCCTGGAAACGGGCGTGGCGCCGGAGGATGACGACGCGCCGGAGACCGGGCCGCTCAGGCGCTGCCTGGTGCGCCGCGAGAGTCTCGCCCGCGAGGCGATGCTGCGATTCGTGGTCGGGCCGGACCGGCAGCTCGTTTTCGATGCGGGCGCAACCCTGCCCGGGCGCGGACTGTGGTTGAGTGCGTCCGGCGATGTGGTAGAGATGGGATTGAAACGCGGCGTTTTTTCGCGCGCGGCGAAGCAGATGGTGGTGGTACCGCCGGATCTGCGGGCGCGGGTGGAGGCGGCGTTGCGCCGGCGGGTGATCGACCTGATCGGGATGGCGCGGCGCAGCGGCAACGCCATTGCCGGATTTGAGAAGGCCCGTGAATGGCTGGTTGCCGGCAAGGCCGGGCTGGTTGTCCAGGCGGTGGATGGAAGTGTTGAGGAACGGGCGCGGTTTGTCGGCGGCCGGGATGTTGCTGTTTCGGCGGTATTGACCGCAGAGGAGCTGGGGCGGATTTTCGGGCGTGAGCAGGCCGTGCATGTGGTGATTTCAGCAGGCAAGCTGGCGGCGAAGATTCAAAATGAGGCAAGCCGGCTCGCAGGTGTTGCGGGCGGCGTTTTAAGCGGGCAGTAGTGCCCAACCAGATGGGCGCGGTGCGCGCATCAAGACTGTTGAATGGACCGGATTAGGCATGAGTGACGGCAACGACCAGACTGAGACCAAAGGCAGGCTTTCGCTGCGCCCGGTGGCGCGCGGCGATGCGGGGCATACTGTCGATGCCGGATCGGTGCGGCAAAGCTTTTCGCATGGCCGGTCGAAAGTCGTGCAGGTTGAGGTGCGCAAGAAGCGCGGGCTGGGGCCTGTACCCGCCGCCGCGGCACCTGCCGCCCCCGCGCCGACCCTCTCCCTGACGCCCCAGGCCGAGCGCCCGGTCGCAGCACCCAGTTCTGCGAATGTGCCGCCGGCCGCGCCCGCGCCGGTGCGTCCCCGCCCTGGCATTGCGCCGCGCGCGCTGACCGCAGCCGAGACCGCAACCCGTCAGCGCGTGCTGGCCGAGCAGCAGCGCCTGGCCGCGCAGCGCGAGGCCGAGCGTCGCGAGCAGGAAAAATTCGCCATTCTTTCCGCCGCCGAAGAGGCGCGCCGTCGCGAGGAAGAAGCCTTGCGCGAGCCCGAGCTGGTGACCCCGCCCGAGCCCGAGGCGCCGCAAGCTGCGGCAACGGCCCCTGTGGCGGAGTCGGCCGGCTCCGCTCCTGTACAGGCTGATACAGCACCCGCCAAATCCGCCACGGCGGCAGCAGCAACGCCCGCCACCCCTGCCGGCCCGGCGCGCGAGACCTTGCAGCTCAAGCCCGGCGGCCGCCCTGGCGTGCGGGCCGATGATGAAGATGAGACGCCGCGCGGCGTGCGCCGCCCGAGCGTGGGCGCTGCGCCCAAGCGCGGCGTGCCTGTCGTGGCGCCGAAGAAAATTGGCGATGATCGCCGCCGCGCCGGTAAGATCGACGTGCAGGCCGCCCTTGAGGGCGAGGATGAGAAAGTCCGCAGCCTTGCCTCCGTGCGCCGCCAGCGCGAGCGTGAGCGCCGCCAGGCTGAGCTGGAGCTGCTGCGCGCCGATGGCGTGAAAGTGGTGCGCGAAGTGGTGCTGCCGGAGACCATCACGGTGCAGGAACTCGCCAACCGTATGGCCGCGCGCGGCAATGAGGTCGTGAAGGCGCTGATGAAGATGGGCGTGATGGCGACGATCACCCAGGTGATCGATGCCGATACCGCCGAGCTGGTTGTCACCGAATTCGGCCACCGCGCGCGCCGGGTTTCGGATTCCGATGTTGAAATGGGCCTCGAAGGCGAGACCGATGCGGATACGGAGCTGCTGCCCCGCCCGCCGGTGGTCACCATCATGGGCCATGTCGACCATGGCAAGACGAGCCTGCTGGATGCGCTGCGCCATACGGATGTGGCGGCGGGCGAGGCCGGTGGCATTACGCAGCATATCGGCGCGTATCAGGTGAAGCTGCCTTCGGGCGCGCAGATCACCTTCCTCGATACGCCGGGCCATGAAGCGTTTACCGCCATGCGGGCGCGCGGCGCCGGTGTTACCGATATTGTGGTGCTGGTGGTCGCGGCCGATGACGGCGTGATGCCGCAGACGATCGAGGCGATCAAACACGCCAAGGCGGCGCAGGTGCCGATCATCGTGGCGGTGAACAAGATCGACCGGCCGGGTGCGGACCCTAACCGCGTGCGGCAGGAATTGCTGCAGCATGAGATCGTGGTCGAGGAAATGGGCGGCGAGACGCAGGATGTGGAAGTCTCCGCGCTCAAGAAGACTGGGCTGGATAAGCTCGAAGAGGCGATTTTGCTGCAGGCGGAAGTGCTGGAGCTGCGCGCCAACCCGAACCGTTCGGCAGAGGGCGCGGTGATCGAAAGCCGGCTGGACCGTGGTCGTGGCCCGGTTGCGACGGTGCTCGTGCAGAAGGGCACGCTGCATGCCGGCGATATCGTGGTCGCCGGCGCCCAGTGGGGCCGCGTGCGCGCGATGCAGGACGACAAGGGCAAGGCGGTGAAAGCGGCGACTCCCTCTACGCCGGTCGAGATCCTTGGTCTCTCCGCCGCGCCGACGGCGGGTGAGCCGTTCGTGGTTGTCGAGAGCGATGTGCGGGCGCGCGAGATCGTGGAGTATCGAAGCCAGAAGCTTCGGGAGCGCTCCGCCGCGGCACAGACCGCCGGGCGCGGCACGATGGAAGAGATGCTGGCGCGGATTCAGGCCGGGGCACAGAAGGAAGTGGCCGTGGTGGTCAAGGCCGATGTGCAGGGTTCCGCCGAGGCGATCGGCGTGACGGTGACGAAGGTGGGCAACGAGGAGGTGCGCGTGCGCGTGCTATATTCGGGCGTCGGGCAGATTACCGAGAGCGACGTGCAGCTGGCCAAGGCCTCCGATGCGATCGTGATCGGCTTCAACGTGCGTGCGAACGCGCAGGCGCGCGAACTGGCGCATCGAGACGGCGTCGATATCCGCTATTATTCGATCATCTATGAGGTGGCCGACGATATCGAGAAGCTGGTCAAGGGCAAGCTGGCACCGGTGCATCGCGAGAAATTCCTGGGCTATGCGGAAATCCGCCAGGTGTTCAACATCACCAAGACCGGCAAGGTGGCAGGCTGCTACATTACCGAGGGCCTCGTGAAGCGCGGCGCCGGGGTGCGGTTGTTGCGCGACAACGTGGTGATCCATCAGGGCGAGCTGTCCCAGCTCAAGCGCTTCAAGGACGATGTGAAGGAAGTGGCGCGCGGCTATGAGTGCGGCTTGTCCTTCGCCGGGTTCCAGGATCTGCGCGAGGGCGATGTGGTGGAATGCTATGAAACCGAAATCGTCGCTCCGTAACGGAGCGCCCGAGCAAGGGTTCCGTAAGGCGGCGGGGACGGTTCGCAAGGGCCCCTCTCAGCGGCAGCTGCGGGTAGGCGAAGAAATTCGCCACGCGCTGGCGGAGATTTTGCTGCGCACCGAATTCCACGACAAGGCGCTGGCGCAGGCCCATCTGACGATTTCAGAAGTCCGGATGTCGCCGGATTTGAAACACGCGATGGTATTCATCACCCAGCTTGGGAATAAGGATGTGACGCCGCTTTTGCCGCTGCTGGCGAAGGTGGCGCCGTTTCTGCGGGCCCAGGTCGCGCCGAAGCTCGGGCTGCGGGTGACGCCGGCGCTGAAATTCCTGCCCGATGAGGCGCTGGAAGAGGCGACGCGGATCAACAAGCTGCTGCACCGGCCGGAAGTGGCGCGGGATTTGGAAAATAAAGCACAGGGCGCTGCCCTGCACCCGCCGGGGCCTGAGGCCCCGGACCCCCATTAGTTTTCGCCTCCGGTCGGCATGACCGTTGTTCTGAACAGGACGGATCGGGATATTGCCGAGGCGGCTCGGCTGCTGGCGGCGGGCGAACTCGTGAGTTTTGGGACCGAGACGGTGTATGGGCTGGGGGCGGATGCGTGCAACGCACGCGCCGTCGCGGCGATTTTCGAGGCCAAGGGGCGGCCGCATTTCAACCCGCTGATCTGCCATTACGCGACACCCGAGGCGGCGTTTGCACATGTTGAGGCCGGTGAGACGGCGCGGCGTCTGGCGGATATGTTCTGGCCGGGGCCGCTCACCATGGTGCTGCCGCGGCGCGTGACATGCCCGGTGGCGTTGCTGGCGGGGGCAGGGCTGGAGACGCTGGCCGTGCGGGTGCCGGCGCATCCGGTGGCGACACGATTATTGATCGCGTTTGGCGGGCCGGTGGCCGCACCCTCGGCGAATCGGTCGGGCGGAATCAGCCCGACGACGGCCGCGCACGTGCTGGCGGGGCTGGACGGGCGGATTGCGGCGGTGATCGATTCCGGGGCCTGCCGTGTCGGGCTAGAATCCACGGTGATCGATTTATCCGGTCCGGTCCCGTTTTTGCTGCGCCCGGGCGGGGTCAATCTGGAGGCGCTGGAAGCATCGATCGGGCCCGTGCAGCGCGGGATTTCAATCGAGCAGG
>Ga0116226_10001113_pt1 | contig 23345 bp, 22 predicted proteins | sample S1TSphfallax_FD_89692 | JGI IMG/M metagenome (GOLD analysis project Ga0116226, IMG submission 89692) | Host-associated microbial communities from peat moss isolated from Minnesota, USA - S1T2_Fa - Sphagnum fallax MG | ecosystem: Host-associated > Plants > Peat moss > Unclassified | place: USA... | reverse complement strand
TCCGCCGGTTGTCGTGTGAAGAGTCAGCCTGCCGGGCAGGGTGCCGTCCCGCCCGAGCGAATCATGAGCGGTCGCGCCCGTGCCTGGATTCGTCCCGGAACGGCGACGCGAGCAGGCGTTCCCGCTTGCATCTCCCGCGCCGACGTAGCTCAGTTGGTAGAGCAGCTGATTCGTAATCAGCAGGTCAGCGGTTCAAATCCGCTCGTCGGCTCCAGATTTACGCACAAAAGCCGTACCTCTTCAGGTCGGTTTCCGGGCGGGGATCGCAAAATGCTGGAGTCGGCGTACGAGGTTCTCGTACTACAAGTCTCACGCTGGATGTGGCCCCATCATCGTCGTCGCTTCGCACCATGTTCCGCCTGGGCGCAGTGACGCAAGGCGAACTGCAGCGCCTCGTGCAATCGCGAGTGCACGAAGCCTTGATCGAATGCTGTCCCGTGTTGCTCGTGGGGAGCGGCCTCACCATGGGCGCCCCCTATAACATGCCGGGCATGGGAGAACTTGGTAGCCGCATTGTCGACGCGCTGAGGAAGAAGCCGCGCGTCGACCCCGGTCTCGTCACGACGTTTGCGACCGCTGTCGCTGACATGGGCTACGAGCGCGCCATCAACGCGGTGCCGGGAATGGACGCCCTCGCGGGGGACGTCATCGAGATCGTGCGGGGCGAGATAGATGTGCGCGACCTGAGCGCGTACGAGAACCTCGTCGCGAATCGACCAGCAACTGGGCTCTCCACGTTCCTCCGCAAGCGCACTCAGGGGACGAACCCGCCGCTCGTCGTTTTGACGACCAATTACGATCGCATCATCGAATACGAATGCGGGCTGCTCGGGCTCACCTGCCACAGCGGATTCGGGGGCGGCTACATCTCCGAATTCACGACGACCTTTCCGGGACGCCCGCGCCGTCGTGCAAACTGTTCGTTCGAACTCGACCTCTACAAGATTCACGGCTCCCTCGGGTGGTACATGGATGCTGTCGGGAAGCATTGGCGGTTGCCGCTTACACGCTCACCGTTGCCAGGATTCAAACCGGTCATGATCGTGCCGGGTGACGAGAAGTTCGAGGCGACGCATCAAGGCATCTATCGGAAACTGATGACGGCCAGCGAACCGTTCGTTCGCGAGGCTCGGTCTCTCTTCGTCGTCGGCTACGGATTCAACGACGCGCACATCCACGAGCCCCTGTTCGATGGAACCTCGCGCGAAGCGCGTCCACAGCCCATCGTGATTCTCGGGCGGACCATGACCGAGGCATGCAAATCTTTCATCAAGACGGCAAGACGCCATCTCGTGCTTGAACGATGGGGAACCATGGACACGCGCGTCCACTGCGACGAGTTGCTCTCGCCCGAGATCCTTGCCGACAAGAGTTACTGGGACTTAAATCATCTCGTGGAGTTACTTTGATCATGATTACTACAACCGCCGACACCGAGATCGCTTTCGACGACAAGGACTGCCTTGGCAAGGTCCGGTCCGTCGATACGGCGACCGTCACGCTCAGCGTCGACGACCTCGAGACGCTGCAACGACTTCAAGTCAACCGCCTCGTGGCGATCCGCATGTCGGCCGTCGGCCACTATCTCATCGGAATGGTCGACCGCATTCGGCGCACCGTCGCGGACGACGCCGACCCCGACGACGACCAGGAGCCCGTTGAGGCGAACATCGTTCGCGTTATCCTGATCGGGACGTTCAAGACGCTCAGTAAGGACGGTCGCCGGAACGTCTTTGTCCGAAGTCTCGAGCAAGTGGCCAGCATTGCCGACCCAGCGTTCGCACTCGAGGGAGCTCGGCTGACCACGTTCATGCAATCCATCTCCCGCGACGCATCGAAAGATGCCCCGCTCGAGCTCGGTGTCTACACGCTCGACGACGCGGCGAAAGCCTTCCTCGATGGCAACCGATTCTTTCAGCGCCACGCCGTCATCGTCGGAAGCACTGGATCGGGCAAGTCCTACACCACCGCGCGACTCCTTGAGCAGATCGCCGCTCTACCAAACGGCAATGCGCTGGTCTTCGACGTGCACGGCGAGTACGAGGAGCTCGGCGCGGATGACGGTATCGCGATCTACCGCATCGCTGGCCCCGGCGACGTCCAGGCCCGCCTCGGGCTCGACGACCGCGTCATCCATCTGCCGTACTGGCTTCTCCGATATGAAGCGCTTCAGGCACTGCTGATGGAGCGCAGCGACAGCAACGCGCCGACGCAAGCCGCTTTTCTCTCTGAAACCATTTATCGCGCCAAACGTGACTTGCTCGAAACGGCCTCGGAACTCGAACTCCTCGAGCAATTCACGCTGGACAGTCCCGTTCCGTTCGACCTGCCATCCGTCATTGACGAACTTAGTAAGAAGGACGTAGAGATGGTTCCCGGGGCGAGGGGAGAGAAGCAGGGCGATTATTTTGGGAAGTTCGCGCGGCTCATCGGCCGGATGAAGACGCGCACAGATGACAAGCGCTTCGGTTTCCTGTTCGGTGCACCCGAAGCGACGATGAATCTCGATTGGCTGGCCCGACTCGGAAGCATACTCGCGACGAATGCGCCGGCGGCTGGCGCGACGGAGCGCAGCCGCGTGCGAATCGTCGATGTCTCGGAAGTCCCGTCCGACGTCCTCCCCTTGGTCGTTGCGCTGCTCGCCGAAATCGTGTTCCGCCTCAAGCAATGGGGGCGACTGCGGGAAGACCCGATATCGCTCGTCTGCGACGAAGCCCATCTCTACGTTCCGGAGACCGGCGGTTCCATGGACGCGCTGAGTACGCTCTCCCTTGGGACGTTCGAACGCATCGCCAAGGAGGGTCGTAAGTACGGGGTTGGACTCGTCATCGTCACCCAGCGGCCGTCGGAGGTCAACCGAACCGTCCTCAGCCAGAGCAACAACTACATCGCGATGCGGCTGCTCAACGCCGACGACCGCTCCGTCATCCGTGCCCTCTTGCCGGACAGCCTTGGCGGCTTCAGCGACCTACTCCAATCCCTCGACGTGGGTGAGGCACTCGTGGTCGGAGACGCCTCCCTTCTCCCAAGCCGTGTCCGCATCACGCCGCCCAACCGAAAGCCGAATAGTAAAACGCGGGACTTCTGGACGGATTGGAGCGGCGCTGCGCCGGCCACGGACGTCGCCGCCGCCGTGGAAGCCTGGAGAAAACAATCGATCGCCCGGTGACCGCCCCTGCGCGGGTGCGGCGGTCAACCGGGCGGAAGTAGACCGAACTTGGCCGCGTCGCCATAGCATCATCGTCACCAAAAGAAGGGTACGAGACGACATGACCACGCTCAACGCCATCCAACGGGCCGACCACCGGCTCGTCCTCCGCTTCTCAGATGTCACGCCGGTCCGCACCGACGAATACATGGCGGGATCGATCCTCGTCGAGTTCGACGACGACGGCGGGGTCATCGCGATCCGTACGGCGCGGCTCGCGCCCCCCGAAATGCAGATCATTTCCGACATCGTGCGGCGGTACAACCTCTCGCTTGACCCGCTTGTCAACGACCTTGAGTTCGCCGTCGTCTAGGACGACGACCCTCCCCGAACGGAACGGGCTTGCCCCAGCGCGCCTGAAGCGTGTGATCACGCGCGCAGCGGGTCAATAACGCATCGCGTGGCCGATGGAGCCACTTGTGCCTCATGCCGTCGAGGTCTGATTGCAACGCCGCTTCGGTCCACAGCGTCATCCGGCTCGGATCGCGCGTTCGGTAGTGTTCCTCGTCGTTCTCCGCCCGCACGACGAGTAGCAGGCCCGGCGTCACGTCGCGAGCGATCGTGGCTCTGGAATCCGCGTCCCCGAGTTTGAGGAGCAACGCTCGCAGGTTGCGGCGCGAGAGCGTCACGCGGACCTCGATGCGCCGTTCCCTCGGCAGCACGTCGAGGGCGACGTTCATGCCGCACCTCCGACCTGCATAAGTGGCACGGCGCCGTAGAACTTGCACCAGACGCAGTTCGGGTTCGGGCGCGGCTCCGCGCCCGCCAACAGCGTCGCAACGCGACGCAGCAGATCGAGGAACGCCGCGTCGTCGCGCGCGACGTCCACCCAGTCCGTCGCGCCGAACAGCCCGCTCGTCGCCGCCTCGCACTTGAACGCGAAGCGGCTCGCGTTGTACACGAGCAGCGCGAGCCCATCGACGGCGCAGGCATCGATGCCCGGCTTCGGGTGCTCGAGCCCGAGCGCATACGCCTGCAGCTGCGGCGCGTAGGTCGCGTCGATCGGCACGTCGCGCACCTTCGTCTTGTAGTCGACGACGAGCGTCCGATCGTCGTCGGTGCGCACGAGCGCGTCCAGTTTCCCGCGCACGACGATCTCGAGGTCGAGATCGTCGAACGCGAGCGGCGCCGATTCGGTCACGAAGTTCTGCGCCACGACAACGAACGGCGGACCGACGCCGAGCCCGTGACGCACGGTTCCGACGCCTGCCTCGAAGTACGCCTTCATCGCGCGATCGGCCGCCGAGAACGCATCGGGCGGCCCGCCGGGACGACGCACGCCGAACCGTGCCTGACGCGCGAAGCAGCGCTCGCAGTCGGCCAGCAGCCAGCCGAGGTCGGATGGCGAGAGCACGAACCGCTTCACGACAGACCCGGCCTTTCGTCGAGTTCGCGACGTGCGTCGGCGAGGATGCGCACCGCGCGATCGAGCGTCACGTCGACGCCGCGTTCGTACATCGCGCGCGTGAACCGGCGCTGCACGTCGAGCGCATCCTGACCCGCCGGCAACTCGATGTGCACGAGGAGATCGACCGCGTGGACGGTGAGCTCGACCCAGCGGTCGTCGTCCATGGATTCGAGGTAGAGGGAGCCATCGTCGATGACCAGGTACTCGTCGAGCGCGAGTTGCTCGATCTCGTCGAGCGTCGCGCCGAGCTCCGCCATGAGGTCGATGAGGTCGTAAAGGTGGGCATCGCGTTCGCGCAGATCGTCGAGCGCGGCCTGGATGCGGTCGGCGGTCGCGTTCATGATGCAACCTCCTCAACCGGGCCCGCGGCGAGGAGCTCGTCGAGCGTGCGCCAGGACCGCTTCGCGCGCAGCGGACGCGAGACGTCGGGCGGCGCGAGCGATTCGCCCGCGTCGGCGGCGCGGTCGCGCAGGATCGCGAGCACGTCGGCCGTCGTCAGCGTCGCGCCGTCGAGCTTGCAGAACAGCCGTGAAGAATCGGGCCGCACGAGCAGCCACGCGCGGATCGCGGCGGTCGTCGCCGGATCGAGGTCGCGGTCGGCGTCGGCGACCGTTCCCGGCCGCCCCCTCGCTCGAAGATTCCCGTCGTCGCCGCGCACGAGGTCCGCGAGGCGCACGTCGGCGAGCTCGTCCACGCGCCGTTCGGAATGAGCGAAGAAGCGGATGAGCGCGCGCTCGTGCGTCGCGTGCATGTCGTCGCCGATCGCGTCGGCGACGCGCACGAGCGTGGTTGAATCGGGGCGCGCCGCGATGCGCACGAGCGCGTCGAGCCGCGCGAACAATTCCGCGAAGCGCGACGGCTCCGGGAACGTCGCGCCCTCGTCGCGGTGCCAGCCGCGCAGCGCGCTGAGTTCGTTGCGCATCGCCGGCACGCTGACGTGCGCGGCGCGTTCGCGACACCAGCGGCGCACGGCCGCGGCGCGCGCGGGAATCGGTTGGACGTGGTTCGCGGCGCACCACGCGCGCCAGGCAGCGACGATGCGCCGCCGTTTGTGGATGGTCGACGGCGCCCTTTGCGAGCGATGCCCGTCGATGATAGGATTTCGGTTAGCCATTGGGGAGGGATGCTCTCTTTCGGTGGTCAGCGGCGCGCCGTCGAATCAGGGCGGCGCGCCGCGTCTTAGCGTCGAGTAGGTTGTCGTTGGCCGCGATCGTCGAGCGCCTGCGCGTCCGCGAGGCGGACGTAGGGCGCGAGGACGGCCGGCCGGTTGAAGCCGAGGTAGCGCGCGACGACGAGTGGGGAGACGCCCGCACGCATCGCCGCGACCGCGTGTCCCGCGCGCAGCGAGGCGTACGTGACGCCGGCCGCGGCTGGTCCGATGACGCGGGCGACGGCGCCCTTGAGGACCTTGTTGAGGCCGTTCGCGGACATGCCGGGACCGACGCCGCCGTAGCGGTCGAGGCTGCGCAGCAGCGGACCGTCGGCGATCTGGGCGGCCGCGATCCAGCCTTCGATCGCGGAGACGAGGTCGTCCGTGCCGCGGCGCGCGACGACGACCGTGCGCGGTTCGCGGCCGGCTCGCACGTCGAGCCGCACGCCCCGCTCGTCGATCGCGACGTCCGCGACCCTCAGCGCGAGCGCCTCGCCGTTCGAGAGCGCGGCCTCGAAGCCGAGGCCGAACAGGACCCGGTTGCGCCAATCGACGCGCGCGTCGCCGGCGTGGGCCGTGCACAACGCGACGTACTGGACCGACGAAATCGGACGCACGTCGCACGACGGCGGCGCCGCGACGCGACGCATGGATTCGAGCAGCCGCGCGACGAGGTCGCCGCGCGTCGGGTCGGGCAGCCCGCGATCGACGTAGCCGTGCGCGATGGCGCTGCGGTAGTTGGAAAGCGTGCGTTCGGCGCGGCCTTCGATCGACCCGAAGAAGCGGGCGACGACCGCCTCGCCACCGTACGGATTCTCGCCGCCTTCCGTCGCCCAGCGCACGAACGCACCGAAGAGCGCGTCGTACTGCTGGATGGTGTGCGGGCGATACCCGCCGTGCGCGAGCGTGACCGACGCGCGCAGCTCGGGCGCGTCCTCGCGGGCGGCGACCATCTCGGCGAGCAGCGTCGCGTCGGCTGGGGCCGGTGGACGGCGGACGATCCGCATCAGCCCGGCTCCCCGAAGAGAAGCGCGACGTGGTTCGAGCGGAACGGATCCTCGGGACGGACGTACGCGAGCATCTGCCCGCGGTCCACATGATCGCTGACCTTCATGATCGCGTCGCCATCCGCCCCGCGCTCGTACGCGGAGGTGATCCCGCCCGAGCGCAGGGAGTGCGAGCTGAACGCGCGATCGTCGAGGTCGAGGCCGGTCGCGCGCACGCCTTGTCGCACGATGTTCGTGACGGTGAGCGTGTCCATCATCGAGTCCCGCATCGTGCCGTCGGCGCCTACGCCGCGGAAGAGGTAGCCGGGCGTGAGCCGCGCCGTCCGGACGTAGCGCTCGAGGGCGGCGACCGCGCAGATCGGCGAGTCGGGGACGCGGTGCACGGCGATGACGTGCGGCGGGTCGTTCGGCCGACGCGTCTTCGAGCGCCGCGAGACGATCTTCGCGCCCTGCTCGTGGAAGGTGACGTCCTCGGTCCGCAGCGACACGAGCGAGTGCGCGCGCAGGTCGGTCGCGAGGCCGACCGCGAGCAACGCGAAATTGCGCGTCGCGCGGACCGGATCGACCCGAGCGGCGCGCTCGTACCACGGCTGCGCCGCGCGGAGGTACTCGACCACGAACGCGCGGGCCCGCCGGCGCGGCGCGCGCCCGTGCTCGTTCGCGACGCCGCGCAGCGTCTGACGGACGACCCAGCTGCCGGTCGTGGCCGAAACGTCGATCCCGAGCGCGCCATGCAGCACGTTGATCGCGACGAGCGCGCGGCGCAACACCGCGAACGCGTACGTTCCGGCGCGATCGGTGAAGTAGCGCACCAGCGCGAGCGGGGCCGGCGCGACGAACGGCTCGCCCGCCTCCGCGCACCAGCGCTTGAAGTCCGTGAGCGCGGCGTCGTAGTTGTCGTAGGTGGCCTGCGCGCGCGCCGCTCCGAGGTAGGCGACGCGCGCCGCGTCGTCGTCGAGGCCGGTCTGGGCGATGAGCGCCGCCGTCTCGATGGCCTTGAGGTCGACGCGCGACGCGACGGGATCGAGCAGCGCGGCGATGGGCGGCGCGAGCTCCGGGCCGAAGCGCGCGCGCAGCGCCTCGCGTTCCCGCGCGCCGCGACGTCCGCGTCGTCGCCGTCGATGGCGACGACGAACGCGATCATCTCCGCATCGTCGTCGCCGTCGTCCACCCACGGCAGCGCGGGCGGGAAGAGGAGGATGGCCACGCGCGCGGCGTGGTCCTTGGCGTTGGTCTTCATTGGGGATGCTCCGTTGTCGAATGGTGAGCGGCGAATCAGACCGCGATCAGTGCGTGCACTGACTGCCTCTGATCTACCACAAAGTCTCGTGCTGCGAAAGGCCGCGGCGTCTACGCCGTGCCAGCGTCGCGGATGAACGGGATGATCTTGCGCATCTGCGCGGGTGAAGTCGGTGTGAACATCGCGCGCTTGTCGCTCGCGTATATAGAGTTCTCCGGAGCCGGATGATGCAAATCTGATTCTTGATTTCCGGATGAACGTTGCACGCCGCGCGTCCATCACCGCAGTCAATCGGAGCGATGATGGACGCGCCTTAGCGTTTTCCGACAAGCCGCCCGCAATATATGTTGCAGCCAACGCGAGCAACGAACGTCAGATTACAACGGAGACCATGAAAAAACACGAACGCACGAACCGAAAGTGGAAGCGTCAAGACCTGGCCGCAATGTTCGGCATTCCGGAAGTCGTCCCGATCGAGTTCGTCGCGGCCGTCTTGGGCCAGACGCCGGCGCAAATCCGACGACGACTCACCCGGACCTATCACCCCACCAGGTTCCACTACGTCGTGCGGGACGGCAAGAAGCTCGTCTACGTCGCTCACCTACTCGAAGACGAGGGAGCGGAGCACGGCAATCCACCACTGATGCTGCGGGACGGTGAACTGCTCGTTCGCCCGTCGTTCCCGATCGAGCACCTCGAGACGATGCTCGCTGGCCGTACTTCCTTCGATCTTCGCGACGTCCAGCAGCTGACGGGCCAGACCCGCGATGAGATCGTAGTGGATATCTCTGCGCGGCGCCTGCAGGGCGTACGATGCTTCCAGCCTTGGCGTTGGCGCGTCTTCCACGAACAATTTGCCACCGGCTACGCGGGGTATGCCGGTTGACGTTTTTATCGCCGATCCCGCCCGTGGTACAACAGAACCATGGACGAGTCCAAGTACTATCGCCCCAAGGACGTCCTCGAAGCCGTCAGCCGGCGTCGTGGCCATGGAACAACCCTGGGCTTGCGGCGATTTTCCGGATGGGTCTCGTCCAAACTGGTTCCCGGCGCGAAAAAAATCGGACGCGAATGGCTCATCGAGCGGGAAGTCTGGGACGCACACGTCGCCGCCAACGATTGGGATTGGATCCGCACAGCCGCCTTCGAGTTTTCGGAAGCCGAGCGTGCCGCAAAGGCGCGACGGCTCAAAGGCGACTACGAAAACCCCAAGATGATTCGCAAGGATGCTGTCCCACGAAAGAAGTTTACGCCGGCAGCATTCATCCTGCGCGCAACGCGCGTATCCACCCTTCGACCCGTGCGCGTGAACGTGGTACGGGACGCGGAGTCTCACCTGCTCTACCAGCGTTTGCGCTGCGACCTGCAGAGCATGCCCGCAAATATCCGGCGATTGCGCACGAGCTTCATGACCCGTTGCGGTCCAACGACTTGCGCCGCAAGTCACGAGCATCGTTTCGTGCTCATGGTCCGACGCTAGCGGCTGCAACATACGTTGCGGGCGACTTGCACGCCCCGACCTCGTTCGATCTTCCATCGTGCGCGGGCACTGCGCTACAGTGACTCTGACGACGCAGTTGCGCGGTCGCTCCGCTGTCCAGCGTCGGCGCGACCGCGCAACTGCGCGCAACAGACTACGGAACGGAACGCACCATGACGAGCCAAGAAGAAGAACCCAACCCACAAATCGCGCTGGTCATCGACGTCGTCACGACGTCGATCGACCGCGCCGCCATCGCCGCCGAACTCCAAGGCCGCAGCGCGTCGGGCGAAGACGAACTCGTCCTCCCGCGCAGCCGCGTCGACGCCGACCTTCTCGACGACGTCGTGCACGTGATCGACGGCCTCGAGTCCGACCGCTCCGAGCGCATCGAGCGATTCATCGCGAGGTATCCCGGCACGGGTCGGCATGGCGACGATCGTCCACGCCGAGACGAAGACGGGCCATGACGACTAGACAAGCTCCGCTTGGACAAAGCGTGCTCATCCTGATCGCCGAGGGATCCGCCGCCGATTGCCACGCGCTCGTCGCCGATGCTCGGCGCCGCGCTCTGTCCCGCCATGATGACCTGGTCTCGGTCGGCGGCCAAGTCGCCGTGGATCGCATCGGCGACGCCCTGCACGTCTACGTCGCCATCCGCTCGACCGACGCCGGGCCGATCGACGCGTACGTCGCCGCCCATCCCGGCATCGACGCTTCGGCGACCATCCTGACGGCCAACGGCGACGACCAGTGGCGCGCCGACTTCGCTCGCGGCTTGCGCACGTGCGCATGGCGGCGCGTCCACGTTCCGGCCGGCGTCACGCGCATGGCGATCACCGGTCCTGGTCCGGAGCTGGATCGCTTCGCCCGCATGACCGGCGCCCCGAGCGAGGACGACCTCGAACTTCTCGCCTGGCGGTCGTCCGAGTTGGAGCGCCACGTCGACCGCGACGTCGTCCGCCTCGAACACTACGCGCAGGACGTGCGGAAGATGCCTGCATTCCTGACCGGACTTTCGCGCCGCTTTCCGCAGCTGACGTTTCGCGCGGAGATCGCCCCGAACGATCGGACGGAACCTCGGGTGAAGGCCGTGCTCGTCGCAGGCGCGGCGGTCGGCGATTGGACGCGGGCGCATCATGACGAATGATCCATCGCCGCACGATCGCGCCGACGTCGAATCTTGCCGCGAATTCGCGCGGGAAATCTTCGGGCTGCCGCGCTTGCTCGACGATATCCGCCCGACCTATGCCGACCTGGATTATCTCCGCGCGCACGGCGAGCACTTTCCCGGACCTCCGGGACTTCACGGCCACCGTCGCGGCAAAGAGGGAGAGTGCTGGCGCAACGCGATGCAGGCGACGTTCGATAATTCGAAGCAGCTGACGTACGTCCAAGGCTTCGTGATCGGATCGATGACGCAAGTGGTCGCGCACGCCTGGTGCGTCGACCGCGACGACCGTCTCGTCGAACTCACGTGGGACGTCGCCATCGCACGTGGCGACGAGCGCTACTTCGGGGTTCGCTTCACGCGAGAGCAACTCGCGGACCTCGTCCTGGCGTACGGGACCTACGACTGGTACGAAGGCTTCTCGGCCGTCGTCGCGCCGTCGTCGTCCTTGGGCGGAGATCGTCGTGGGTGACGTCCACGGATTCACGTCATCGATCGCCTCCTATCCGGATCGCGGGCCCGACGGCACCGCGAAGTATCGTGGCAACACGAGCGGACGTCTCGTGCGCGACTTCATCGCGACCTATCACGGGCCGAAGACGAACGTCTTCGTCGATCCGATGGAGGGCGGGGGGACGTCGCGCGACGCGGCCGCCGCGATGGGCGTGCCGTATCGCGGTTTCGACCTGCGCGACGGCTTCGACGCGGTGCGCATGGACTTGCTCGCCGCGCTCGACGGCGTGCATTGCGGCTCCGTCTTCCTCCACCCGCCGTACGCGGCGATGATCCCCTACAGCGGCAACATGTGGGGCGAGCCGCATCCGGCCGATCTCTCGCAGTTCGGCAACGACGTCGATGCGTTCCACGAACTTCTGCAGGCGGTGCTGCAGAACGTGCATGCCGCGCTGCGGCCCGGCGGCCATTACGGCGTGCTGCTCGGAAGTTGGCGCAAGGCGGGCGCGTACCACAACCTGCCGGCGACGATGACGCGCTACGCGCCCGGCGTCGCCGTCGCGGAAATCATCAAGATCCAGCACAACGTCCATTCCGGTCGCAAGACGTATTCCGCAAGCGTCGTCCGCATCGCGCACGAGTCGCTGCTCGTGTATCGTCGTGCCGACGATCCGAGCCTCTTCGCCGTCTTCGCGGACGCCCTCGACGGAATCAACCGCACCTACTCCGCGACGTGGCGGAACCTCGTGCTCGGCTTCGCGCGCGAGCGCGGGGCCTTCGATCTCGAGGAACTCTACGCGGCGTTCGACGCCCATCCGCGCACGCGTTCCAATCCGAACTATCGAGCCAAGCTGCGGCAGATCATCAACAGCGAGGGGACGATCGAGCGATATAGCCGCGGGCGATACGCGCTCAAGGACCGCGTCGCGTCGTGACCGCTCGGCTCCGGCTTCGAGATGCCTCCCGTGGGTGGGCGATAAATCTGCGCCGGTTCGGCCGTGCGCCTTCGGCGACCGATGCGGCGCCGGAAAGCGAACAACCATGGACGACGAACCATTCATGCCGGGGGAGAATCACCGATTCCTCAGCGAGAACGCCAACCTTTCGGATCGGCTGATCCTTCAACTCGCAGGGCACTCGTCGCTCGAAGCGGTCCTGTCGTTGACGACGAGCTCGCTCGTCAGGCACCTTGGCGCGCACGGGCCGTTTGTCTTCAAAACGGCGGCCGGAGACGTCTGCATGACGTGGGCCGAGGTGCATCAGGTCGAACATGACCTCATGCAGCGACGCGTCGCGCTGATCACGAACGGCATCCCATGTCCCAAGTCGGCGGTCTTCTTCGACGACGAGACGGGCGGAGAGATGAGCGTCGGTCATCTCTTCGGACGCCTCAGCCGGCCGCGCAACAAGCACCTCGATGACTTCGATTGAATCCTCGGCCCTATCTCGACATGCCCCCTGACGGCCCGGACGGGCCGTTCCTGCCCACGTCGCGGCCCTGGGCGCGTTCTTGCGCCATCGCTCTGCGGTATGCTGCAACCAGCGACTCGACGCGCTCCGGCTCCATCTCGAGTTCAACTGCGAGTTGTCTCATGCGCTCGTTCTTGTCCCACATCGAGACGAGGTTCCGAGGAATCTTCGTCCTGTTCGGTATCTGTTCGACGAGCCGCGTCATGTTGAATTCGCGCCCGACCTTGACGTCGACGTGGAGATAGAACTGTGCCCCGGCCGCGAAGGCGGCACCCACGGCTCCCGGTCGTAGGTCGAGGTCGTAACCCAGGAAGGAGCGGTAGACGAGCTGCGCGGCCAGCGACGACGTCGCTGCCCATGGAAGATGCGCTCGATTTTCCAAGATGAGACCCGCGGGAACGACCGCGACCCGCGTATCGTGCGCCGAGGCCGCGAGGCCAGCCGATAGCACACGCCGTGGCCGTTCGGCAATATCGAACGCAAGCGCATATAGATGCCCAGAATGCTTAAGGTAGTCCTCGGGTTGGTCGTTTAGGAAACGCATTCGGCCAGATCGAACGATCTTGTTCTCGAAGTAGGCCACGCCTTGCGCGGCATGTCCGTCGTCGAAAGCGAAATCGACGATGAGTGCCATGTCGCCGTAGACCTGCTCGACGGAGCCGTTTTGCTCATACGGCATGACCCGAACGTCGACGAAGGCCCCGTCCTCCGTAGCGAAGGCGAACCGCCGAAGGAAGCCGATCTGTGCCACAGCGCTCGTGGTCAACACATGTTCGTTGATGGAGCCACGGCGCTGCCGATGATGTTCAACCGATTTGTCCAGCCGCCGCAGCAGATTTTCGAATACTTGACGTTGCGTCGTGACGTCTTTCGTCGAAGGTTCTTTCAATTCTTCACTCCTTTGATTTGAGAACTTAGAAAATCCGCGATCGCCAGCTTCCGACGGCGAACCGCCTCGTTCTGCGCACGCCGAAGCGCTTTAGGAACGGCTTCGTGGACGACGTTGCTCCGAATGCCAGACGTTTCGCCCATCCCCCAGCTTATGGCCCGGGCCGCTGTTGGAGGAGCTAGGAGATACGCCCGAGCTTGGCCGCGGATGGCCCCATCTAACGGTGAGATCGAGGCGAGTCGCTCGGAGGCAATCAGTTTGTTTGGGCTGACGGGCCCCGTTTTCGCAAGCGAGGCCTAAATGGTTAGCGATCGAGTCCATGGTTTACCTTGAACAAGAGCGCCTGGAAGACCCGATCGAGCCCATCTGCGCCCCTGAGGAGTCATCGATTGAGACCAGCTGCGGGGGCATAGTTCTGCCTCAACAAGGGACATTAATAGGAGTGAAACGCACTTTGCAAGGCTTTCAACCTCGCGGCTTGATCGGTGCTACATCATCGCTATGCGGTCAAGGCCCTTGAGTAGGGGTAAAGTCAACTATCGTGACTTCCTCAGCAGATTTGGCTAGTCCATTTGCGACGGGTATCTTGAGAGGAGGCGCGAGAGAAGCGATGGCGGTTTCTCGGCCGGTTCACGTAATGGTCGTAGTCGATCAATGACTCCGCGCATGTAAGATTCACGGTAGCGCAGTGAAGCGATTGCACTTACCCTGCTTTTTGCGTCTACGCCGGGTGCGGCTGTAAATCGTTGCACTACGGCTTCCGTTGCGGCGCGTAACGCGTCTTCGTCGTCCCATCCTGGCTCGACCGTTAGTGCGGCCGTCGTTGCGACACGTCGGCGCATACCGCGGACCATATAGGCGTTGAGGCTGGCCAAGACGCAGGCTCCGCACACGACGCATGTCAGAAATGTCGCGATCGGCGAAGCAGGTATCGTCGCTTGATAGGATGCCACGCCAGCCGCCAGTGAGAACAGTGCTGCCGTCATCCCGACGTAGTACGCATCTAATTGCGCGTTTGCTTCGCGCACGGCCTCATGCGGCGCGAAGATCGGCGGGAGAGGGGGAAGCACATCAGGTTTGATTGCGGCGAGCGGCGAGACGCCCCATAACGAGGTCGTTGCGAGCGCGCCTAACGTCAACAGCTCGGTTGTCCAGTAAGGATTCCCGTGACCAGGTATGCCAATTGCGTAGAGCATCGCAAAGATCAATCCGCCGACTCCGTTTAGTGTGTCGTGGCCAGTCGGAAAAAGTGTTACTTTGGGAACCATATTGAGTCGCGTTACCCCGACGCAAGGCCCAAGTTACGGCGGGATCGCCGGCCCCCTGATCTCGGAAGGGTTATTCCGACCCCTTTGTTGACAACACGATTTAATGGGTTCCTAGCGCACGTCGCAATCGATTTGAGATTTGGGGCCGTTGAATGCTTCGCGGCCGGCGTCGTGGAGCCGTCGCCCAATGGCGGCTACCGTGGGACCGCGAGCGGCGCGAGCCGCGCAGGGGTCACCGGACCGACCCAGCATGGCGTCGCAGCCGAGTTGCACCAGCGGTTCCCGGACGCCTCCGTCGTGGCCGGCCGAGTCTGCAACACATCCGTGAACAGCCCGGACCAGTTCCGGAAGATCTAAAGGGTCTTCGGGCCTAGTCTGGAGTCAACACAGTCGCGGGCGCTCGCCTGCGGATGCGCTGGTGTGCCGAGCGCATTTTAGTACTTTAGTGCGACTCGACTGACCATCCATGGACGTTTTCTGAAGGACAAGCAAGCGCTTATTGGGAATCATTCTTCCGGTTTATCTCCGGTTCCGGCAGGGCGGTGTTTAGTGCAGGAGCTTGTTCTTCGGCGCGGTCTCGACCGTCGCCGATCGTTCGTTTCGTCGCCTCTTCGGATCACGACGGTCAGATGAGACGTGTCGCAATCGTCGAGATCGCGGCTCTTCTGGTCGTGCTCTTCATGCTCTGTTTCGTGGTCGCGGCGTTTGCGCCGAAAATCGGCTTCGAGCCGCAAATGCACTGGATAGCGATCGGAACCATGATGCTGGTTCTCGTCTTCATCGCGGCGCTGCTCGTGCTCGTGCTGGGTCTCATCGTTGGCGGCGCCATCGCCGCATGGTCCCTCGTCGTCGAGAAAAAGAATCCGTTCGCCCGAGTCGATCCGAACGATCTGACGTCCTTTAAGAACGCCGCGGCGGTCATCGTCCTGGGTACGTTCGTCATCGGTGGCCTGACCGCGATCCCGTTCGCGTTCCGCCTGCCCGGCCTCGTCACGCGCGGCTTGCATCCCTGGCTCGCGGCGGAGTTTACGGCTCTCGGCAACATGCTCGTCGGGACGCTCTTCGGCTTCTTGTTCGGCTTGCCGCATTTCAATGACCCGGTCGCCGTCTCGGTTCCGTCCGGCGGGAGCGGCACGTCCACGAACGTCGTCGCCACGCCGCTCTTCACACCGAGCAGCAACCTCGAGAAGATATCGAACCAGCTCGTCGTGCTCTTCAGCGGCGCGGCATTCGCGTCGCTGTTGACCATCCCGCACTACATTGCTTCGTTCGCGGCGTTCTTCAGCGACGGCATCCATGGTCATGAATCGACGCTGCTTGGCGCAGCCATCATCACCTACTTCGGGCCACTCGGCTTTATTAATGCCTACATCGTGACCCGAACGGTCGGCGCGCAAGCGTTCGCGCGGAGCGACGTCGCGCTGATGGGCATCGCATCCGACCTTACGAACAACCTTGCGCCGGTTCCCGACACGGCCTTCGCCGCGACGGGTACCGCGCGAGGAGGCGGCGGCACCGTTCTGAGTGCGGACGACCTGGCGAAATTGAACGACGTCGTCGCCGTCTCGTTCAGCTCGCTCGACACGCCCGAGAAACTCCAGACCTGGGGGCGGGCGCAATTCGCGCTCGGCAACGTCGCCTCAGCCCGCCAGGCTTTCGACCGCGCCTATGCGACGGCTCCAACCAACCCGCGCGTCGTCCTGGACTACGCGACGGCACTGTATCAAGATCCGTCTTGGAACGATTTTGGTTACGTGCTCGACAAGGTGGAACTCGCCGACGCTCTCGAGCAGAAGAACTCAGCGAACGTCACCCCAACGTTGCGCGCGCGCACGCTCGCGCTCAAGGCTGCGACCAAGCTCTATCTTCCGGACGGCTACGTCGACGCGATCTCCATCGTCAGCGGCCTAATCCAGGACGCAACGCTGCCCGTGCAGCAGGTCGAGCACTTCTACCGCGCCTGCGGCCTCGGGCAGCTCGCATGGGCGTACGCCAAGGCCGACCTGATCGCCGTCGGCGACCACGATTGGAACGCGCTCATCGATGCCATCATCTTTGATGCGGCGGTCGCGATGGCCATGAGCGATTCGCTCCGCAAGCAAGTGCTGATGGTCGCCGATCCGAGCGCCGGCCGCAGCATCGATCAGGACTGCGATCTTCAGTTCGTCGCCGCCGCCGATCCGCGCGTACGATCCGCGCTGGGCATCACGGCGGCGGTCGCGCTACCGAACCCCGTTTTTCTGCCTGAGGTCGTCGCGATACCGGGCATCCCGCCAGGGTCGCCCGTCGGCTCGATTGCCGCATGGATCGCGAAGTTTTCACCGCCATCGTCATTTTGCACAAAAAACTGAAGGGAGTCGTACATGAAAGTCTCGCCGTACCATACGAGCACCGAAGAAAAGCCGAAGCAGCGCGACGTTTACCATGACCACGCCGACTGCCCTGACGGCAGACGGATTCGAGCGGAGAACCGCCGCAACGGAACGGCTGGAAGGCCGCGCTGCGACGAGTGCATTCGACTCGGATGAGCGGTCCGCATTATGAAGTGGCATCTTGTGACCAATGCTTGGTCCACATTCACGACAACCAGGCTCTACCAAAGTGCTCCCTTGGGCTAGCGATAGAAGTTAAGACGGATTAATCGCGAAAAAGGGGTTGCCATGTCTGCGGTTCTGGGCTTCGTTTACATTAAAATCGTAGACGCGCCTCGACTCCTCTTGATGAAAAGGCGGTTTTATAGTACTAAGGTTTTATCAGGAAAAGATCCGATCAAAACGCCCATCGAGCTGAATCCCGCGGCGCGTGGCGCCGGAGAGGTCGGGCCCTTTCATCGTCTTTCCCTTGTCGCGTCTATGCGGTCAGTCTTCCCCGTTTTCGTCCAGCGGCTTCGCCGTGCCGGGGAGCGCTAGCGGACTCGTGTAAACAATCATGATTCTCTCGACGTCCACGCGGAGCTTAGCCTAAGACGATCGAGTCACTCGTCCCTAGCGGAACATTTCCGCAGTTGCTATGGTGAACGTATCTCGGGAACATTCCTGAAAAAAACTTGGGTGCCATCCCGTGAGGTGTACGGGAAGGAGAGCAAATTATGGCTTCATACGCCATTGGGCCGACGATCGGCGTGGCGCGCTTGGGCAACAGCCCGAGCGAGTTTTATCTCGGACCGGAGTCAGCAGGTGGGCTTCCTATTGCCTGCGACACCCAGGGAAACATCGAACGCGACGGCGGAATCCCGCGGCTCGTGACGACGTTCAAGGACGCGGCGGGTTGCATAAAGCGCCAGGGAGCACTATTCCGCGTCTTTCGCATCGATGACGCGCACCCGCTCGGCGTAGAGGTTACGCTCGCGTCACCACGCGTGAAGTCGATAACCTGGACGGTACACGTCGCCAACAAGAAGGCGGCTTGGTATAATTTTTCCGAGCTTGACGGCAATCTTCTGTATCCAAACAACAGCTACGAGCAGAAAAACGTGCCGCTTCGCAATGTCGACGTGACCGGCCCTGATGCGCGTCGCAAGTTGATCATCGACCCTGGTCCGAGGACACTCGCCGGTGCGAATTTATCGGCCGACTTCGACGCGAACGCCGGAGGCTATCCGTTCGTCAGTTTCCCGCCGCCGGTGACGCAGGGTGAGCAGATACAAAGCCTCGGCGGCATGCGCACCGACAGCGAAGGCCGTCTGGTCGTTCTTGGTGGATTCGGGAAATCTGGCGGAGACGAGAGCATCGGCTCATTCGCGGGTGCAGACACGTGGCACGACGACATATCCGACGGCCCCGTTTCTTGCGTCGTCGAGTTCCACGATGGCACCTCGGTCGCACTAAAAGCTTGGGTGCTCGTCGGGTCGCCGAAGTTCGTGCCTGAGATCGTGAACATCTCAACCCTTGAGGATACGATGTACGACACCGCGGTTCGCAACCTGCGTGCGGATCCCGAAGTCTTCAACAACGGGTCCTACAATCCGGACTACGTGGCCAACTTCGAGCGCGACATCCGCCCGATCCTGGACCGACCGGGTGCGTATCGCTGGGTCGCAAACGTGCCATCGATGAACTCGATGTCGCCCCCCGGTTTCGATCCCCGCGACAAGAGCGATGCAACGGTACGCTTGCGCCAAGCGTACCTTGGAATGTTTCGTGCGCCGGGGCCGCAAGATGAGATCGACCCCAGTCACAACCAGCTGTTCTCCTCGAACAACTTCCCGATGATGCCGCTAAATTCGGGGAGCAACTCGGTGAGCGACGATCTCATCGATAAGTTCGCGACGCTCACGGCGACACAACAGTTCTTTCTCGGGCAGTGGGCCGCGGGTAACTTCACCACTGACCCGCCACCGCCTTATTCGGAACCCGATCGTCTGACGCGCGCGAACCTTGCGAACTGCGTCGGCAATCCGTTCTGTCCCGGCATTGAGGTCACGTGGTCGACGCGCAACCCGAACCTTTATGACGCGCCGCTCAGCTTACGGCATCGACACGACGAAATCTGGTATGCGGCTCATGGTCTCGACCCCACCGAGGACGAGACTGATGGCGTGTTTGGGCTTGAGCCAGGCGATCTCACGAAACGCATGGCCATCCCGTGGCAGGCGGACTTCTTCCAGTGTTCGATTCAGTTCATCAACTTCACGGATCCCACCGTGAACAAGAGTCCAGATGGCATACCTGCGCCGCCAACGTATTTCGCGTACTGGTGGCCGCCGCAGAGTCCATGGCAAGTCATCACCGGCGACCTTACGGCGGAAGCGCAAACGCTCGCGGGAACGCCGGCGGGCTACCAGGTGCTCTATGCGCGCGGCATCAACACGTTTGCCCAGATGATCACGGGCTGGTCCTACCTTGGATTCATCGTCAATCAGACCACGGGATCGCTCCGTGAGTACTTCCCGTATCTGGTCGAGCAGGAGCGAGCGCACGAAAAATTCGTCGCGGCGGCGGTGGCCGTCGGGGATGCGAGCAACGTGATAACTGGTGCCGACACGAACTTCGCAAACGCATGGTTCCTCACGCCCACGGCCGGTCCGGTACAGGGCGCCGCGAAGTCGACGGAGTCTGATGAGCAGCGACCCGTTCGCACGACCTTCGCCGCGAGCCGCTCTCGGGGAAGAATCGCGGGGCCGCACGACGCCTAATTTCGACATCGTCGTCGTCGGTGGGGGCGTCGCGGGTTGTGCCGCGGCGCTCTCGTTGCGCCGCTATTCATCTTGGTCGGTTGCCGTCGTGGAACGGACCGTGCGAGCAGATCAACGCATCGGCGAGACTATCCCCGCGGCGACGCTCCCGCTGCTTCGATATCTTGGCCTCGACGACGATCTGGAGGCTCAAGGGCACTTGCCCGCCCACGTTAGCCGCGCCGCCTGGGGGCAAGCTCATCTTGCGTGGCACGACTTCACCTTCACGGGTCGCGGCAACGGCTGGCATCTCGATCGTCAGCGCTTCGACCAGTCGTTGGCCGAGGCGGCGGAGTGCGCCGGGGCGATGGTCCTCCGCGGGCGAGGGATCCGCACGATCGCGCGTATCGATGACGAGTGGCGCGTCCAGACCGGACTGGGCACCGTGACGACTCGGTATCTCATTGATGCGACGGGACGGGCGAGCGTCGTCGCGCGCCGCGTCGGGTCGCGGCGCCTCCGCCTCGACCGGATGGTCGCCGTTGGCGCGCGATATGCGACGAACTCGGCTACATTCGTCGAGCACGGCGTGCTCATCGAGGCAACGGAGTACGGCTGGTGGTACGGCGCTCCCGTACCGAGCAACGAAATCGTGGTCGCATTTCTGTCCGACGCCGACCTGCCAGGAACGTCGGTGCGTGAGCCGTCTCGATGGGATGCCGAGGTCGCTCGGACGCGGCATGTCTCCGCGCTCCTTCGAGGTGCGTCGCGAACCGATTCACCACGGACGTGGTTGGCTGACTCGTCATTCCTAGATCGCGTGATCGGAGACGGCTGGGTCGCAGCCGGCGACGCCGCCATCAGCTACGACCCGCTCTCATCGCTCGGGATCGGTCACGCACTCGTGAGTGGCATTCAGTGCGCTCGCATTGCCGACGAAGCATTGCGGGGTGGTCACGCCCTTGCATCGGGGTATCCTGAAGACGTGCGTCGACACCGCATCGACTACATGAAGCAGCGAAGCAATCTCTACCATCTCGAGGGAAGGTTTCGCGCCGCGGCGTTCTGGGCGCGTAGGACCGGAGATTCCTCCGTCGATCGGCCGACTTCTGGACTTGCCAGAGAGGATTGATCCGCCAACGAGCGGCCTTCTCTATCGTCTTGACGTCGACGTACGGGCCGTCGCGTAGATAGATTTCAGGAACGCTTCACCCGTCGCGGGACACGTTGAGACAGCCCATATCTGCCAGATCGCCACCTTGTATGCACACCCGTGCCCGTCGTGATCGAGTCTTGCTTGGCGGAGATCGGTTTTCGGCAACGCAGACGCGAGTAGTACTTTCGTATTCTTAGGGGCTTGTCGTGCTGCCGGTCTCCATCGTGCGCCGCGAAGTCGTTCCGGCACGCCTCGTGGGGACTTCAGTACCTGACTTGATGTTGAGGCCAGGGTAGAAGCTCAAGCGACCACTCTAGCCACGCTCAAAGCGTCGTCGGGAATTCTGGACGGATCTCTAAAAGTCGCGCGCCGCAGCACCTTTAATCGCATGAGGGCGTGGCAGAAGAAGGGACCAATCGCTCGGCGATTGGTCCCTTTGGAATTGTTGCACGGCTTGTGGCGTTACACCGAGCCGCGCCACCTCACATTGATTCTAACCGGAAATGTTGATGGTCAGCGTCTTGGTCGTGTAGGTCTCGAGTCCGTAGAGGCTGCCGGGCGGATTGTCCACGGCACCGTAGAGTAGGAACTTGATGGAGGCACTGTATGTTCCGTCCGCGATCGTGCTCGGAGTCGTCAGTTGCAGATCCATGCAGTGATTCGCGGCGACGCTTGGATTCACGTGGTACAAAATCTGGCCAAGACTATTGTTGTATAAGAACGCCTGGAACGTCGACGTGACACCTTCTACCTCCCAGGCAAGATCATTCGTCGTCGGTTGCGGGTAGAGCGGAAAGCCTCCGGGGACCGGGACCCCGGTGACATCGTAGGCTGGACGATTGCTCCCACTCTGGATCTGAATCGCGCACGTATACGTGGTCGTCGAACCTCGAGTCGCATTGAGCGTCGCCGTATTGAGCGTGACGATCAAGTAGTTTGGTGGGAGCGACGGGCTTGGCGATGGTGAGGGAGACGGCGACGGCGAGGGAGTCGGCGTCGGTGATGGACTCGGAAGCGGAGAGGGAGAACCGCTCGGCGTCGGAGTCGGGTGCGGCGGCGGGGTATGCGTTTGCGCGGCGACGTTGTTCACGGTCCAACCGACGTCGTAGGAGCCGTCATATGGTCCGGCGCTGTAGGTGTAATGCGGACTCGTCGTCGGGGTGGTCTTGAAACAATCTGGCGTGCCGGCCCCCCCGATGATCTCCGGAGCGACGATCGTTCCGTTTATGTCGTCGGGAGTCGCCTGGTTGTTGTTCAGGTAGGTCCCCAAATACGACACGCTTTGTGACGTGATGGTCGGGCATGCGCCGACGACGAAGGAGTTGATGTTGAACGTCGCTTGTCCCGCCCGCTGGGTGGTATCAAGGACCGTGGAATCGTATAAGTCGTCATAATCGCCATCGGCGAGGTCGTAGATGAACAACGACCATACGCCACCATAGTTTCCGACGTACGCATAGAATTGGTTCACCGGGCCGTTGTATGTTGTCTCGTACGTCGAGACGAAGTTGGCGTCGATCGTGGCGATTGGCCCACTCGAGCCTCCTGAGCAGGTATTGTTCACCGAGAGCACTGGAGATGGAGGAGATGCGTTCCCTGCCGTGTTCTGATACTGCACGTAGACCTCGATGCAGCTGTCGGAGCCGACAACGATATCTGGCGAGTTCAGCGTATCGGTCCCCGATGCGGGTGCCGGTAGTTGCAGCGTCGGGTCGGCCGAGGCATAGAATTGAAAGGCTTCGTAGGCGTTCCCGTTGATGTCGTTTGCAGGCCAGGAGATGCCCGCCTCTTGCTGCTCATTCGCCGTTCCGACGACGGCCTGCGGAGCGCGACGGCTCGCGAGCGTTGAAAATCCGGTCGCGCGATGTGCCGCTGCCGCTTTGAAGTACCGGACGTTCCCTCTCGGCCCAAACCGAATTGGCGGCGGACGGAATCGGCCGCCCGAAAGCGACTGCAGACCGCTGGCGCTTCCACCGCCGTTTGTCGTACCGCTAGCGGCTGGGCGGAGAGGGTTGGACGCACCGGAACCGCCGCAGCCGGCGATCACCGCGCACAAAGCGAGGAGCACGACACCGCGCGAGAGGCGCGATGCTCCAAGAGAAGTCAACAAACCGTTTCCTCCATGAGAGCATACAAAAGAGAATCCATCAGGCTCATAAGACTATGGACAGGTTTTACGCAACTACGAAAATTTGCGGCTTGCATGGTCAGAGGTGGCCCCGGATAATCGGACAGCCGGCTAAGTGATGACTCTGCTCACCGGGGGGCGAAAGCCCTCGGAAATAGGAGCAGAAATGGCAAAGCGCATCCGGCGGAACCACTCCGCGGCCTT
>Ga0116226_10001112_pt1 | contig 23350 bp, 20 predicted proteins | sample S1TSphfallax_FD_89692 | JGI IMG/M metagenome (GOLD analysis project Ga0116226, IMG submission 89692) | Host-associated microbial communities from peat moss isolated from Minnesota, USA - S1T2_Fa - Sphagnum fallax MG | ecosystem: Host-associated > Plants > Peat moss > Unclassified | place: USA... | reverse complement strand
ATGCAAACTTTGCAAGATGGGAAAAAAATCTGGCAGGAAAAAGTTGATAGCCTCAACTTAAACTGACAGTAAACTCATAACTAAAAAAATGGGTAACTGTCAGATCAGGTCTAAACTTCTACATTTTAGGATATCAAGATACACTCCAACTTAGTGATCGATTTTTCCGCGGTCTTCTTCGAGTAGCTCTTAAACAAAAGCATATTACAGAGGATCGTTTTCCTCCTTCCATCAGCTTAATCACAGCTATGGAAAGGAAGGAGTATTGGGGCAAAGGGAAAAATGAGAAAGAACCCCCTGAGGAAAGAACTGAAAGAATTTGTCAACTAGTGGAAACAAGAACAGAAGCATCAAGGAAAAACTTTGTTAACCAAGGTAGAACACATAACACTCGCGGTTATAGTGGACGACAATCCTATATAATTCATACTATCACAACCCCCCTCTATTACGCTGTTAAGGAGGGAAATCTAAAAATAGTCCAAACGTTACTGAAAAACGGCGCAAGAATAGATGACCAAAAGGAGGGTATCAGATCAGTACGTGATTTAATTAAATCTTGGCAATTAGCCCCTACAGGCGAAAATCCTTCTGCACAACAGCAAATACGTGATTTAGTCGAATTACAATCCTATATTGAAACACGCGCAATAGAATCTGATTTTACTGGGCTTAAAAACGCATTTAATGAACTTTATCTGTTTTTTAAACCCGAACATCTTCCCGATGCAATAACCAAGTCTGTTGGTTTTGTTGAGGAGCAAGGTTTTGATACAGATGTCAAAGAAACTAAATTAAAGTTGGCTAAGGAATTAAGAGATGCGGCCTGTGATCGTGAAAATCCAAAACAGGCTTTAGCAACGTGGTTAGATAAGTTAGATCAAGCTGAAAATAAAGATAAGTATCTAAAATTCCTTAACGATGGGAGGCTAGAAGGCTTTTTTTAAAACTATTTTAACGACACATGGCATTGAAGTACCTGAACCACCAGCTACAGAGCAAAAACTTAACTTATAATTTTTGTCATTCCGGCCTAATAATCAGAGGATTCTTTCATTATTGTATCCGGATCCTCGCGACTCGATTGCGAAAGTTCAATGCTTCTTTCCCTATTGCGGGCAATCTCGCGCGAGGACGACGTGACCTAGATTATGCGTCAATCTTAAACCTCTTCCAATTCACCCTCAGTTTCTAATATTGGCTGTTGAACCACTAACCGTTCACGAACTTTTGCCTCAATAGCCAAAGCCATCACCGGGTTTTCCTTTAAAAATTGTCTGGCATTATCTTTGCCTTGACCAATACGATTTTTTTCATAGCTATACCATGCGCCAGATTTTTCAATCAAATCGGCTTGTACACCTAGCTCAATGAGCTCTCCTTCACGAGAAATACCTTCCCCATAAAGAATATCAAATTCAGCTTGTTTAAAGGGCGGAGCAACCTTATTTTTAACTACTTTAACGCGCGTTTCACTACCAACCACTTCATCTCCTTTTTTAATAGCACCAATTCGTCTGATATCTAACCGCACAGACGCATAAAACTTAAGCGCATTTCCACCGGTAGTGGTTTCTGGATTACCAAACATCACCCCTATTTTCATCCGAATCTGATTAATAAAGATCACCAAAGTATTAGAGCGCTTAATATTTCCGGTTAATTTACGTAGCGCCTGTGACATCAGACGCGCTTGTAACCCAACATGCTGGTCACCCATTTCTCCCTCAATTTCGGCTCGTGGTGTTAAGGCAGCAACTGAGTCAACCACAATGACATCTATCCCGCCAGAACGAACCAACATATCGGCAATTTCAAGCGCTTGTTCACCGGTATCCGGCTGAGAAACCAAGAGATTATCAACATCTACTCCGAGTTTTCTCGCATAATTTGGATCTAAGGCATGTTCAGCATCAATAAACGCAGCGGTTCCACCCAGTTTTTGGCATTCGGCAACCACTTGGAGGGTTAATGTTGTTTTGCCTGATGATTCAGGGCCGTAAATTTCAACAATTCGTCCACGTGGTAACCCACCAATTCCCAGTGCTATATCTAGACTAATTGAACCCGTTGGAATGACTTCCACCTGCACCACTGTAGTATCACCAAGCCGCATCACTGATCCCTTACCAAATTGCTTTTCAATTTGGCCTAAAGCAGCTTTAAGTGCATTGCGTTTGTTGTTTTCTGTCATATTAAGCCTCTTTGTGGATAAAAAATTACTGACTCTTACTAGAAAAATCCCTGGATTGCTTCACCCGCTACGCGGGCTCGCAATGACGGCCTCACGGGGTTTTTTTAGCTAAAAATTTCTTGCTAGACGCTTTGCCATAGTTTGCGTTGCTTCAACCAAAGCACTGGTGGTCCCTGGTTCACTGGCGGAATGCCCCGCATCCCGCACAATATTAAGCTCAGAGCCTGACCAAGCTTGATGCAGCAACCAAGCATTATCTAGTGTACATACCATATCATACCGGCCATGAATAATAATGCCAGGTAAATGCTGTATTTTTGGTAAATCAGTTAAAATTTGATTAGGCTTAAGAAAACAGCGATTTACAAAATAATGGCATTCTGTGCGTGCCAAACTAATCGCAAAAAAAGGATCAACAAAATGACTAATCGCCTCTGGATTAGGCTGTAAGGCCAAGCATTGCCCTTCCCATAAAGACCAAGTTTTGGCAGCGGCCATTCTCACTAGTTCGTCATCGCCAGTCAACCGTTTATAGTAAGCATTGACTAAATCATGTCGCTCATCTTCTGGAATAAAAGTATAAAATTCCTGCCAATAATCAGGAAAAATATAACTTGCCCCTTCTTGGAAAGTCCAACGTAAATCTTGATCTCGCCCTAAAAAAACACCTCTTACTATCAATCCTAATACAGCCTCTGGATAAGCTTCGGCATAAACTAATGCAAGAGTTGCACCCCACGATCCGCCAAATACAACCCATTTATCAATATTAAGAAATTGTCGAATTCTTTCAATATCGCCAATAAGATGAGCAGTTGTATTATTCACTAATTCAGCATGCGGAGTAGATCGCCCCGCGCCACGCTGATCAAATAAAACAATTCGGTAAATTTCTGGATCAAAAAACCGTCTGTGATCAGCGCTACAACCGGCTCCTGGTCCACCATGCAAAAAAATCACCGGTAAGCCATTAGGATTACCACTTTCCTCTACATAAAGCGTGTGTATGTCATCAACCGGCAGTTGATATTCAGCATTTGGCGTAATAGCAGGGTAGTAGGTGTACATAAAAACATCCCTCAATATTTTTTAACATAGGCACTACTTCTCAACTGCTGTAGCCACCCTGGCAAAGACTGTTGAATTTTTTGCTGATACGCTATATTCCGCGCTTGGTTTGAGATTAAATCCTTTGTGTCCTCTGTTTGCCTACGGCCTAGAACTTGCACTAAATGCCAACCAAAGTGAGTTTTGACTGGACCGCCAATTTGCCCAACTTTAAGGTTATTCATTGTTCGTTCAAAACCAGGATCCAATGCTCCTTCAGGCACCCAACCCAAATCACCACCTTTGACATTACTTAAAGGATCTTGAGAGTTTGATTTCGCCATTTCAGCAAAATCAGCACCTTTTTGTAATTTCTCTTTTAACTGCAAGAGTCGTATCTTAGCAATTTCATCATTAGTGGTTTTGTCAGTTTTAATCAAAATATGACGAACATGTGTTTGCTTAGTATAGTGAGGCATAATACCAGCACCTTGGACATCTACTAATTTAATAATATGTAGCCCATTACCTGCACGAATTGGGCCAAGAATCTGGTCTTTAGACATGCCTTGAACTTTTTGCGCAAACAATTCAGGGAGTTGATCTAAAGTTTGCCAACCGAAATCACCCCCGTTGGGAAGATGCGCTTCAGTAGCTTGTAGAACGGCCAATCGAGAAAAATCAGCACCTTTTTGCAGACGTGCCATCAAATTTTTGATCTTAGTTTCTGCAGCACTGACATCCTTTGCAGTTGGATGGTCAGGAATAGCCACAAAAATATCAATAACGTGATAACGAGCAGCACCCTTAGCCATTGGTTTAATTTTACTCTCAACCTGCTTAACCTCTTCATCAGTAACTGTAACGCTTTGCACTAATTGCCTTTGTTGAATTTGACTCATGATGATCTGCTCACGAAGATCTTGTCGGTAAGCAGAAAAGCTAATTCCTTCCTGAGCCAATTTCTGTTTAAGAACTGGTACGGCAATACGGTTACGTCTTGCAATATCATCTATAGCTTGATTTAAAGTAGCGTCACTTACCTCAATTCCTGCATTTTTTGCGAGTTGTAATTGAAGTTCTTTATCAATCAGTTTATCTAATGCTTGGCTATGTAATTTATTTGCTGGAGGGATTGCCATGCGCATCTGCTTTAATTGCATTCGCATTTTCTGTTCTTCATTTAATACCTGGCGCTCGGTAATAATGCCATCATTAACCACCGCCACAATTTTATCGAGCGAATGGCCCTCTGCATGAACATTAGTAAAAAACAGTAATAAAAAGGGAATAATATATTTACGCATAATAAAACCTATTCAATTAATTCACTCACCACACAATCATGGATTTCTGCAAGGGAGGTATGGTTTAAGGGACGTAGCGGCCATGGATGGCGTAAGCTTCGAGCCCAGGATGGGCGTTCCCTTAAAAGCATATCTCCCTTGCAGAAATCTATAAACCTATCACCCAAACATATCCTGATAACCTGCAATATTGGCTTTAAGCAGTGCACTCGGATCGCTTGTACCAAAATTGCCTAGTCCTTTTAATTGTAACTGCAAGTAAAAAACATTACCAAAAACTGGATTGGTATTTTGGTTAAGTGAGGTATAAGTACGTCCAGCAACCGCACGAATAGCAAAACAACAGCCATTATACTCTAAACCGCCAAAATAAGTTTGTGAAAAACCACGACTTAAATTGTAATTCCAATCGCCAATCATGTGCCAGTGGTCATTAAGTGCCCAAACAAATGAAAAAGCCGTTTGATTCAAATTACGAATACTATCTGCGGTTACCTGTCCAGCCGGATTGAACTCAAGCACATCCCCATTGCGAATAAAATTATAGCCAAAATTAAATATGTGGTTTGATTCTGGCATATATTGAAAATTAAGCGTAGTGTTCTCTGCATGATTATTATTGGGATCCCACGATAAACTAACGCTCGTATTCCAGTTTGAGTTGAAAAAATACTTCACCTGGGAAACAATAGGGGAGGTAGCGCTTTTAGGCGGCACTGCACCAATTCCTACATCTTCACAATCAAATCCATTCAACCCACGGCATAGTGTCACACGCCGGTTTTGGAAATAAAAAATTTCACCGATACTAGCATTCGCTTTTTCCTCACCGGTTTCAGTCGATAAAAAACGGGTTGTTGCCGCAACAGTAATTTGATTGGCATCACCAATTCTATCTATTCCAGTAAAGCGATTAGTTCTAAAAAGTTGATCGGTGTTAAAAACTGGCGCTGTCGTATCAAAAATAGGAATATCATTTTGATTACGAAAAGGTACATATAAATAAAATAATCTTGGTTCCAAAGTTTGACGATAAAGAGTGCCAAACCAATGCGTTAGCCGATCAAAATAAAGTCCAGCATCTATATCAAAAATAGGTAAAAAACGATTGATTCTATTAGGATCGCCCGGCATTGGATGATTAATTTCATAACTAGTAGCACTTAACTGTAAAGTTGGTGTGAGATAGCCCATTGCGCTAATTAATGGCCAACTGATTTGTGGTTGAATATTCAGGCGCGTGGCTGCAGGAGGTGTAATTAACTCACCAGGATTTTTTTGCCGCTCAAAATAAACTAACTCACTATTAAATAAATAATTTAAGCCATAAAAACATTGTGGCGCAGTATTACTTAATGTTAACTGTGGCAATCTTGCATATTGGTTATTTACTACGCTTTGGTTAACTGGATGCAACGTTTCATAGCCTTGAAATTGTCCGGTAAATGTCCAAACATCATTAGTGTAAGTTACTCCAGCCTGCTGTAATAACTGATTAGTTAAAGCAAGTACTGAGCCATTACCAAAATCCCGAAACCAATAATCATCACTCACATAAGCATAATTAATATTGCCAGACCAATGCGAATTAAACTGCATATTGTCTTCCCAAAAAACCGAAGTACGATTGCGGCTTGCATTTAGTAGACGAGGCAAAGCAGGATTCCCTGCAAAATCGACAGCCATCTTTCGTTGAAAAGTTGCAAATTCGCGATCATCTGGTAAAAAACTTGCCGTTACCGTACCGGCATTTACTTTAGTTAAATAACGAAATAAGTTGTTAAATTGAACACCGCGCTCGCTAAAAAATCGCGGCGCGAAAGTGTCGTCGTAATTCGGTGCAATATTCCAGTAAAAAGGTACACTTAAGTTAAAGCCTGATTCCTGAGAAGAAGCAATAGTTGGAAATAGAAAGCCAGTTTTTCGCTGTTTATCTAAGGGAAAACTGATATAAGGCACATACAAAACCGGTAATTCTTTCACCCGAAAAGTAACATTTTTTGCGTATCCTCTGCCTGCTTTCCTATCCAAATCAACTTGTGAACCAACTAATTTCCAGGTGGTATTAAGTGGTGAACAAGTTGAATAAGTTGCCTGTTTTAATTCAATTATCCCAGATGGTTTTTGAATAACGGCCTCTGCTTGTCCCCAGGCACTAGCTTGACAGGTAGCACAAGTAACAGATTCACCATAAGGAGTTAATGTCGGACGTAAAGTTTTTTCGTTTAATAACAAACGATAAAGTACCCTACGCAAATAGCCTGTTCTGTTTGGCCAATCAACATGTGCTTGGCTTGCCAAAATGAGCTGCCCAGGCTGCTCCAAACGCACATCTCCCTTAAAATCAATCTGACTTAAGCCCCCTGAAACAGGACTTCGTGTGACTGATGCATGACTCGCTTGAATTAAACGGCCTGGTTCAGAAACATGTACTTTTCCAGATAAACTGGAAGCACCGGACATCGATAAAAAAGATTGATTGGCACTAATGCTGATAGGGCTTTGACCAATAGGCTTAAGAAGCTGATGAAAATGGTCAAGAACAGATAGTTGATAATAACCTTCACAAAGATTATGCACGCAAGGATCGGCAATCCAGCCGAGTCTATGAGCTAAGTCTTCCGGAGTATCTTGCTTGCAAGCATAAGGCACAGTTGGATAAGACTGTGCAAAGGATAGGGGAGTAAAAAATAATAAGAGCAGAATAATTATTTTTATAGATAAAGTAACTGCTCGCCTCCTCCGTGAGGCCATCATTGCGAGCGCAGGATGCGCGCGGCAATCCAGAAAAAATGCCTGGATTGCTTCACCCGCTACGCGGGTTCGCAATGACGGTCTCACGGGGGGGCTAGATAAACACTGATGGGACATAGTTACTCTAAAGTTTCTACTGGCATGACAGAATGTGCCTCGGTAAGCCACCGATTAATCGAGCACAAATCATTAGGCGTTAATATTCCTGCTGCCTGTTTTAAAAGCAACGTATTTATCAAATAATTATACTGATCTGACGCACAAACCTGTCGTGCATTCAATAAATTTTGCTCGGCTAACAGAACATCAACTATAGTTTGCGTTCCCGCATCAAACCCAGCTTGATTTTCCTTTAGCGCAGTTTGATTAGAAATAACTGCTTGGCTGTCTGCTTTAACTTTACTAATGGCAGTGATGACGTTATTAAATTGTTGGCGCGTGTTAGAAACTACTTCTCGATGGGTTGTTTCCATATCGGCCGAAGCCTTTTGATATTGATACTCTGCCTGCCTAACTTGTGAACTAACTGCTCCACCTGAATAAATAGGCAAAGTTAACTGCAGTGCTGCTGAATCTGTTTTAGTGTTTGCTAAATTATAAATTGCGCCATTTTGCTGCTCATGGATTCCGACTGCGTTAATCACTGGCAAATGACCAGCAAAATTAATCTTAATTTGTTCCTTGGCTGCCTGCATACCGTAACGGGCGGCAATCAGCAAAAGATTATGTCTTTGCGCAGCACAAATCCATTGATCACTATTATTGGGTTTAGGAGTTAATAAAGGCAGATCTTTTTTCAAAGTTGCTAAATTACAATAAGTTACACCCGTGATTTGTTTGAGTTTTTCAAAACTATTAACTAAATCATTTTGCGCACCGATCTCTGCTGACACAGTGCTATCATAAGAAGCTTTTGCTTCATCTAGTGTGGCAGCTGTCTCAAGCCCTACTTTATAACGCTCGCGAATTTGATAAAGTTGCCGCTCCAGTGAATGCTTTTTAGCTTGAATAAAAGTTAAGTTATCTTGCGCCAATAACACGGCAAAATAAGCTTGTGCCACACGAATAACAAGATCTTGTAAAGCAGCTCCATAAGTAGCACACGCTTGCTTAACTGTGGCTTTTGCCTGTTTAAATTGAACCCAACTAGCAAAATTAAATAACGGTTGTGTCAAAGTCACCGCATAGGCATTGGAGTTAAAACTGAGTAACCCTGCCGGTAGAAAATTCATACCCATTTCAGTCGGTTGAACAAGTATATTATTTCTCGTGGTATTCGCGGTTAAATTTGCATTGGGTAAAAGATTAGCGCGGCTTTGTGGCAAAGCTTCAGCTGCAGCCAAATAAGCTGCTCTTGCACTTTGGAATACTGGATCACATGCACAAGCTTGCTGATAAATGGCAACCAAATCTTGTGCATAAGCTACATTTGAAAATAACAACCATAATAACATCCAAGCATGAAAGGCATGTTTCATAACTAGAATCTAAATAATCTATCAGATGGCGCGTGAATCAAAGGCGCTACCACCGTCTCAAATAACTTAACCTCCTGCCAATTCCGATCATGAGTATAATTCAACTGCAGCACCGTCATTACCGGAGCAACGCCAACAATGGCCAACAAGCGTCCACCTCTAGTCACCATGCTACGAAATCGATTCGGCAAAAAAGGCAAGGAACCAGTAATCACGACAGCATCATAAGTTGTAGTAGTTTCCAAACTCAAAGCATCTGCTGTGGCAAAATGAACATTTCGAACATCAAGAGAATTTAGTTTATATTCTGCTTCCTTAATAAAATCAGGAAAAATATCTATAGTATCTACCTTAAGTGCCATCTGTGCCAAAAGGGCAGTGAAGTAGCCACTTCCCGTGCCAATTTCAAGTACATGGTGGAAAGGTTCAAGAGCAAGAGCATCTAATATCCAAGCCTCTTCCCTAGGCGTCAACATAAATTGCTGATGGCTAAGTGGTATACAAATATCAGTAAAAGCAAGATGTTCAAACGAGTTTGGTACAAAAAGATTACGAGGAGTTTTAGCAATCACGCTTAATACCGTATCACTTGGCACATGCCAAGTTCGCAGTTGCTGTTTAAGCATGTTGATTTGAGCTTGATTGATATTCATGGAAACTTTAGGCCTCAAGTTCAACCATAGCATTTAAGATAAATATCCATAATAGATAGCGTCGCCTAAAAGCACCAGCCATCGTTAAAGGTTAGCAAAAAACTCGTCATTTAGCGCTGCTAAACTTCTCATTTTTTGCTAACCTTTGCCTTGTCATGTACTTTTATGCTCGCTCTTATTACGGATATTTATCTTAAATGCTATATGCTGGAATGCAAACAGTGAAATAAAACTAAACGCGAGTCTATAGATTACTTAATCTTAGTTTCTTTAAACAAAACATGCTTACGAACAACAGGATCGTATTTTTTTTTCTCTAATTTTTCGGGATGAACCTGTCGATTTTTAGTAGTCGTATAATAAAAACCAGTGTCTGCAGTCGACATGAGTCGAATTTTTTCTATTTTCTTACTAGCCATTAGTTTTTACCTCGTTTTTCTTTGATACGTTCAAGCACTTTCTCGATGCCCAACTTATCAATCAAACGCATACCGGCGCTACTTACTGTTAAAGTAACATATGCTTGTTTTTCAGCCACCCAAAAACGTTTTTTACGTATATTAGGCAAATAACGTCTTTTAGTTTTGTTATTTGCATGTGACACATTATTGCCAACAAGCGGGCGTTTGCCAGTGACTTCACAAACGGTGGACATACATGAATTCTCCTGTTATTTCAAGGTCGAAACTTTATCGTAAAACGAACATCTTGGCAACATATGCCCAATTTCATCACATTCCTAATGCTTCTCTCTGCTTTTCAAACAACTGTAGGCTACCTTCTTTAGCAAGGGCTAAAAGCTGACCAAGCTCATCTTGAGAAAAAGGCTTCTTCTCAGCAGTACCCTGAATCTCAATAAACCCACCTTGATCATCCATAACTACGTTCATATCCGTTTGGGCTTCTGAATCTTCCATATAGTCAAGGTCTAAAACTGGCGTTCCTTGGTAAACACCAACAGAAATTGAAGCAACTAAACACTTAAGAGGAGAGACTTTAAGTTTCTGCTTTTTTTCAAGATAGGAAATTGCATCAGCCAATGCAACACAACTGCCGGTAATAGCAGCAGTTCGAGTACCACCATCTGCTTGGATAACATCGCAATCAATATATATTGTATTCTCACCAATAAGCGATAAATCAACAGCTGTTCTTAATGAGCGCCCAATAAGTCGCTGGATTTCCACAGTACGCCCGCCTTGTTTTCCTTTGCTGGCTTCTCTGTCAATGCGTTCGTGAGTCGAACGGGGTAACATTCCATATTCTGCAGTTAGCCAACCTTGGCCACTATTTTTTAAAAATCTTGGCACACCTTCAACGATACTGGCTGTGCAAAGAACTTTAGTGTTGCCAAATTCAACTAAAACTGATCCTTCAGCATATTGAGTATACCCACGAGTTATAAGAATAGGGCGAAGCTCGTTTACTGATCGCTGACTGGGACGCATCTTTTCTCCAAATGTTAACGCCTGCTCAAAATCTCTATTTTGAGCAGGCTCTTAAATCCAAATGGCAACTACTGCCATACCAATTAAACCTACTGTCATTGCACTAAATTCTTTTAAATTGCCAATATTTTCGTGAAGATGTTTATGGTGAATTTTATGCAGTGTCGCAATATATAAAAAAGTTCCTGCAGCAAGCGAATTGAAGATAGGCTCTAAAAATGGACTTTGGATACCTATTGATGTTTCCGCCAAGAGGTCACCTGCTAAAATTCCCAATGGCGTCATTGCTGAAAATACTAAAAAAACTAACATAGCTTGACTGGGAAATGTCGAATTTCGCACTAAATTTGCTGCTAATGCTAAGCTTTCAGAACCTTTGTGCACAATAATGGCAACAAATATCAGCACCGTACTTGCCAGTGTTTCACTAATTCCTAAAGCTCCCCCTTCAATCAAAGCATGAATCGACAAAACAACTGCTAACAAATAGGAAATAGGATTAGTACGATGCCGATTAAATCGTAAGATCATATTTTCTAATCCTAATAAAAGCATAAACCCAATAGCACAGATCAAATTTGCATAAGGATAACCACTTTGACCTAAAGCATCTGTAAATCCCTCATTGGCTTCAGGCAGCATATGAAATAAAGCAACTCCAAGAAAAATACCACCTGCAAATGCCTCAGCCAATCCAAGGGTATGAGAATGGGTTTTCTTCCACCAATTGCGGATAGGGGCAAGGCCACAAAACAAAGTAACCGCAAGAATGATAAACCCTGCTAAAATTTTAAGTAGTAAAGGTGACATATTGAGTTTTAGTGGCAGGTTAGTTCACAATAAGAGAATGCACTGTAATTTAAACTGACAAAAGAGGCAAATATAATGACAAGCGATTTAGTAGTATCAGTAAATGATAGTATGTTTGAACAGGAAGTTTTGAACGCTGAACTACCCGTACTGGTTGACTTCTGGGCTGAATGGTGTGGCCCTTGCAAAGCAATTAGCCCCATTTTAGATGATATTGCGCCCAACTACGCTGGCAAACTCAAAATTGTTAAAGTTAATGTTGATGAAAACCCAAGTATACCCGCTAAGTACAGCGTGCGAGGTATTCCTACACTCATACTCTTCAAAGATGGCAATGCTGAAGCAACTAAAGTAGGCGCTTTATCACGTACCCAGCTAACAGCTTTTATTGATAGTTGTATTTGAATACTCCCTCTTCCCCCAAGCATAGATTGGATTTTTTCATGGGTTTGTATGTAGGCGATGTGTTTTAAGGGACGTAGCGGCCATGGACGGCGTTAGCTTCGAGCACACGACGTGCGTTCCCTAAAAACACATCGCCTACATACAAACCCGTGAAAAAAGGAAGTAACAATCTATCTACACCATCTCACCCATACCCAATGACCAGGTATCCAAACCCTATCATTGAATCTTGAACGATATATCCAATGCCCCCCAATCCATTGCTTATGATTATTGCAATAGTGATGGTAGTAATGGTGATAATAACCCCTATCTCCATAATAGCGATGATGGTCATGGTATACCACAACACGTGCATAGCTAGGCAAAATTGAGAATGTTAATAAAACAAATAGAATAGATTTAAAGATTTTAGTCATAGCTCACTTCTCCTTATGAAACGATGTACTACTCTTAGGTAAGTATAGCTACTCTATGAAAAAACGTTGGGTGAGATGAGATTTCGAAGAGATTCTAAGCGTCTATTTAATAGACACTAAAACTGGAGAAAGATTAGGTCTATGTAAAGACCTAATCTTCCTGCCAGACTTGATGGGCGTTATGTTAGCCGTAAACATAGTTACCAGAGCAACAACCCCTATGATAGGAGTGGTTAGTATTACAGCAACCATTACCACCACTGAAGAGGTTAAATGGGAAACAACGGTGCTGCTGGCAGCCACAATAGTGACGGTAACCACTGTACTGATGGCCACAATAATGGTGACGATAACCGCAATAGTGATGGTGATAATAATGATGATGGTGATGATGTCGATAATGATGGCGTACCGTCACTTTTTGACCGGCACGATCACTTTTTTGCTGCTGACTTGCTGTCATATTAGTGCCCATCCCTGTATCCGCCGTGGCTTGAGTAGCCGCATAAGCTGGACCAATTGAGGCAGCTAAGAAAACAAATATAATGGGTTTGATAATACTATTCATGGCTTCACTTCTCCTTGTAATTTAATGAATGGTCGTTTTCAGTATAGTTCGCTTTTAAGAAAGTGGTAGGGAAGAAGAGGATTGACAAATAACGTTAAAAGGTATCTGCGTAAAGGGGCTGAGATTTTTTATTCCACAGTTACCGATTTTGCTAAATTTCTCGGTTGATCAACATCTGTGCCTTTTAAAATAGCAACGTGATAGGCTAATAATTGCAGAGGGATAGTATAGATCAATGGGGCTGTGATGGGGTCAACTGTAGGCATTGGAATAAAATGTGTCCCGGGTTCATTTTCAATTGAAGTTGCTTCATCAGCAAATACAAATAACTCTCCACCACGCGCTCGAACTTCTGCCAAATTAGATTTAAGTTTTTCTAGCAACTCATCATGCGGCGCAACTGCAATGACTGGCATGTTTTTATCAACTAGCGCAAGTGGCCCATGTTTAAGCTCACCGGCTGGGTAACCTTCCGCATGAATATATGAAATTTCTTTTAACTTTAAAGCACCTTCAAGTGCAATTGGATATTGTATTCCTCGACCTAAAAACAGTGCATGCTCTTTATCAGCAAAACGCGCTGCTAAATCTCGAATCATAGGATCTAGTAAAAGCACTCGATTAAGTTGTTTGACTAAAGCTTTTAATAACTCTACAAGATTTACCTCTTGGGCTTCTGTTAAGTAGTGACGTCTACCAAGTACCGCAGTCAAAAGCAGTAAAGCAGTTAATTGGGTGGTAAATGCTTTCGTCGAAGCCACTCCAATTTCAATACCAGCCCGAGTCATAAAAACTAGATCAGCTTCACGTACCAAAGAACTTTGTGGCACATTACAAATAGCCATAGTTGCAAGATATCCTTTCGACTTAGCAACACGAAAAGCTGCCAAAGTGTCTGCTGTTTCGCCAGATTGAGAAATGCCTACCAATAAAGTATTCGGCTGAACCACTTGATGGCGATAGCGTATTTCACTGGCAATTTCTACCTGGCAAGAAATTCCCGCTAAACCCTCAAGCCAATATCGCCCAACCATTCCTGCATGGTAGCTAGTACCGCAAGCCACAATCTGCACTTGTTGAACTTGATTAAAAATCTCAGCAGCATTTGGACCAAAACACTCTTCTAAAATTTTTGTGCTCCCCAAACGCCCTTCAAGCGTATCCTTAATAGCTAAAGGTTGCTCAAAAATTTCTTTCTGCATGTAGTGACGATAGATTCCGCGATCGATTGCATCTTGTTGAGTGCTTAACTGATGCACCTTACGTTCAACTGCTTCATCTTTGTTATTAAATATATGTATGTGCTTACGAGTTATTTCTGCTACATCACCTTCTTCTAAAAAAATAAATTTCTGCGTAAATGGCAACAATGAAATATGATCTGAAGCAATAAAATGTTCGCCCATTCCAACACCTATTGTTAATGGACTACCGCGCCGAACAGCAATTAATCGATCAGCTTCTTTGCTGTTCATAAAAACAATCGCAAAAGCACCTTCTAGCTCTTGTATCGTCATTTTAACTGCCTCAAGGAAATGTTGACCTTGGTTTAAGTGCTGATGTAAAAGATGTGCAACCGTTTCAGTATCTGTTTCGGATTGAAATTGATAACCTGCCGCAGCAAGCTTTTTGCGCAGTGCTTGATGGTTTTCAATAATGCCTTTATGTACTAATGCTATTTCTCCTGACATATGTGGATGCGCATTATTTTCACTAGGTTTTCCATGCGTTGCCCAACGAGTATGAGCAATCCCAACTTGTCCTGACAAATTTTGATGGTGCATCGCTTCTTCTAACTCATGAACTTTTCCAACCGTACGAAGCCGTTGTATTTGGTGGTGTGCATCAAGTATCGCAATACCTGCAGAATCATAGCCTCGATATTCTAATCGTTTTAACGCTTCAACCAGTATTTTGGCTACTTCTCGCTCTGAGATTGCGCCAACAATGCCACACATAAGGAATTCTCCTATTTTTTGTCTGATTTCTTATTAGACTGTTGCCAGCCCTCTATAGAGACCTGTTTTACCCGACTTAAGGTTAATGCTTGATCAGGAGTATCTTTAGTAATAGTTGATCCAGCACCAATAACCGCCCCTTCTCCAATCGTCACTGGAGCAACCAATTGCGCACCCGATCCAATAAACGCATTATCTTTAATAATAGTTCGATTTTTATTAATTCCATCATAATTACAAGTGATAGTACCCGCACCCACATTAACATGACGACCCACTGTGGTATCGCCAATATAGCTTAAGTGGTTAATTTTACTTCCTTCATCAATTTGAGAATTTTTAATTTCAACGAAATTACCAACCTGCACCTCTTGGGCTAATTGTGTTCCCGGACGTATTCTGGCAAATGGCCCCACGATACAATCATCAGCAATAACAGCATTCTCAATCATACAATGCGCCTTAATTTCTACATTTTTACCTAGCGTGACATTTTTGAGCAATGTAAAAGGACCAATTTTACAACCAGAATCTATTATTCCCGTACCTTCAAGAATTACATCGATATCAATTGTGACATCTTGTGCTATTTCCCAATAACCACGCATGTCAAAACGGCTAGAATCACAAATAGTAACTCCTTTAAGCATCAGCGAGTTAGCCGTTTTTTTCTGATAATAACGTTCGAGATATTCAAGCTGAGAACGATCATTGATTCCCATAACTTCTTCTGGCTCACTGGCACAAGTAGCATAGACCTTTTGTCCGCTTTTTGCTGCGATATTAATGACATCGGTCAGATAATACTCACCTTTAGCATTCTGATTATTTAGTTGCGGAATAATAGCTTTAAATTGTTGTGCTGTGCTTAAAATAATACCGGTATTCACTTCTTGAATAGCTCTTTGTTGTTCTGTTGCATCTCTTTCTTCAACAATACCAACAACCTCACCAACATCATCGCGTAAAATACGCCCCATTCCAGTTGGATCTGCTAAAACCGCAGTAATTAATCCAAATTGACTATTAGCTGTCATCTGAATTAAATGCGTTAAAGTTTCTGCTGAAATTAAAGGGATATCGCCAACCAATGTAAGCACACTAGATTCATCTGAAATAGCAGGTAATGCCTGTGCCAAAGCATGTGCCGTACCCAATCTATCATGCTGATGACACCAATGTACTGGATAACCTGTCAGCATTTTTGGCAACAAATCATCACCATTTCCATAAACAACATGAATGCCTTGGGGATTAAGTTTTTGCACAGTTTGTAAAATTCGCTCTAAAATAGGAACACCAGCAAGAGAGTAGAGTACTTTTGGCCATTTGGAATACATTCTCGTACCTTGGCCAGCAGCTAAAATAACAATATGGAGATTCATGGATTAAATTCCTACAAATTAAGGATGTTTGAAAGACCGGCATACCCAAAAAGCCTAATTTCAAAATGTGGCTATAATTACAAAGGTAGACAAATTTGTCGAGATCGAAAAGCAGTGCCCGTTGGTTAAAAGAACATTTTAATGACCCCTATGTTTATAAAGCACAAACAGAAGGGTATCGCTCACGAGCAGTATACAAATTAATTGAAATAGAAGAGCGAGATCATTTATTCAAAAAAGGCATGACAGTTATTGATTTAGGTGCAGCACCTGGAGGATGGTCTCAAGTCATTGCAAACCGGATAGGTCAGCAAGGATTAGTGATAGCTGTTGATATCTTACCCATTGATCCTATTGACCGTGTGATTTTTATTCAAGGGGACTTTCAGGAGGAAAGTGTAGTTGAACAGATACGCGCCACACTTCTAGACCGACAAGTAGATCTAGTAGCCTCCGATATGGCCCCCAATATGAGTGGCGCAAAGGCAGTCGATCAGCCACGCGCCATATATCTGGCAGAATTAGCATTTGATTTTGCTAAAGAAGTATTAAAACCAGAAGGAAGTTTTTTAGTAAAAGTTTTTCAAGGTGAAGCTTTTGATACTTACCTGAAAATGCTTAAAACTTATTTTAAGCAAGTTATTGTTAGAAAACCCAAAGCTTCCCGTGGCCGTTCTGCAGAAGTTTATTTGGTATGTAAAGGGAAAAAGTACTCTGTAAGTTGAAGTAGAGTAGTTAGATAAGCTAAGATACTATTAACACAATTAAACTAAAGGTATTTCAAAATTGAACGATATTTTAAAAAATCTCTTACTTTGGACAGTCATTGCCATTATTTTAATTTCTATTTTCAGTAGCTTTAACCCACGACAAGTTTCTGAAGACAAACTCAGCTATAGTGAATTCCTACGGCAAGTCCAACAAGGCAGTATCAGCTCAGTTACCATCGAAAATCAAAATATTCATGGTGTTACTCAGAACGACAAACCTTTTTCAACTTATATGCCGTTACAAGATCCAGATCTTTTAGTCACCTTATACAAAAAAGGTGTGAATATTAAAGGCCAACCACCAGAACAACAGGGCCTTTTAATGCATATCTTTATTAATTGGTTCCCCATGCTATTACTCATTGGTGTTTGGGTATTTTTTATGCGACAAATGCAAGGAGGGGGCAGTGGGCGAGGAGCATTATCTTTTGGACGTAGTCGTGCACGCTTACTGGGCGAGGATCAAGTTCAGATTACTTTCGCAGATGTAGCAGGCATTGATGAAGCAAAAGAAGAAGTCAAAGAGTTAGTCGATTTTCTTAAAGATCCAAATAAATTTCAACGATTAGGCGGCAAAATTCCACGCGGTGTATTATTAGTGGGTCCGCCAGGTACTGGTAAAACATTACTAGCTAAAGCAGTTGCTGGTGAAGCAAAAGTGCCTTTTTTCACCATCTCAGGATCAGATTTTGTTGAAATGTTCGTTGGTGTGGGCGCTTCACGGGTTCGTGATATGTTTGATCAGGCTAAGAAGCAAGCTCCTTGCATCATCTTTATTGATGAAATTGATGCAGTAGGGCGTCATCGTGGTGCAGGCCTTGGCGGCGGCCACGACGAACGTGAACAAACTTTAAATCAATTATTAGTTGAAATGGATGGTTTTGAAGGTAAAGAAGGAGTGATTGTCATTGCTGCAACGAACCGTCCAGATGTACTTGATCCGGCATTACTTAGACCAGGGCGCTTTGATAGACAAGTGGTGGTTTCTCTACCTGATATTCGTGGCCGTGAACAAATATTAAAAGTACATATGTCTAAACTGCCGCTAGCAGAAAATGTAAAACCGAAAGTGCTAGCTCGCGGTACTCCTGGATTTTCCGGTGCTGATTTAGCAAACCTTGTCAATGAAGCTGCATTGTTTGCTGCACGTGATAATAAAAAATTAGTGCACATGGAGGATTTTGAAAAAGCTAAAGATAAAGTGATGATGGGCGCTGAACGTCGCTCTATGGTCATGAGTGACCAGGAAAAGCAACTCACTGCTTATCACGAATCAGGTCACGCTATCATTGGACGTTTAGTCCCCGACCATGATCCTGTTTATAAAGTAACTATTATTCCTCGTGGCAGGGCTCTTGGCGTAACCATGTTTTTACCTGAAGAAGATCGTTATAGCTACACTAAACGTCGACTGGAAAGCCAAATTTCAAGTTTATTTGGTGGTCGTATTGCCGAAGAAATTATCTTTGGCATTGATCACGTAACAACCGGTGCTTCGAATGACATCCAAAGAGCAACTGAAATTGCACGTAGTATGGTAACAAAATGGGGGCTTTCCGAACGATTGGGGCCTTTAATGTATGGGGAAGATTCCGATGCAATTTTCCTAGGACATTCAATTACAAGGCATAAAGAAGTATCAGAAGGCACTGCTTATCTTATCGATGAAGAAGTGCGCGCTATTATCGATCGAAATTATCAACGCGCCGAGCAGCTGCTTAAGTCGAATACCGATAAACTGCATATTATGGCAAAAGCATTGATCAAATATGAAACCCTCAATGCTGATCAAATTAATGATGTTATGGCTGGCAAAGAACCACTTCCGCCGGAAGATTGGTATGATGATCATCCACCAACATCACCAACATCACCAACGTCTGTTCAGGACGAAAATTCGACTATTGCTGAGTAGAGTAGAGGACAATAGAGTTAAAAACCAAACTAAATAGCGCCCAGTGGAAAACAAAAACATATTTGACTGTAATGGAAAATCATTAAATCTCGCTTATCCGCAAATCATGGGTATTCTTAATGTTACTCCCGATTCGTTTAGTGATGGGGGACATTATCAAACTTTAGATACCGCTTTATTTCGTGCTGAGCAAATGATTAGCGAAGGCGCTGCCATCATTGATGTGGGTGGTGAATCCACTCGCCCTAATGCCAAACCAGTAAGTGTTCAGGAAGAGCTAGACCGCGTTATTCCTATTATTGAAGCATTGCGTGATTGTCCCATTCCAATCTCAATTGATACCAACAAACCAGAAGTCATGATCGCTGCTACCTCCGCAGGAGCTGGGTTTATCAATGATGTTACTGCACTTGCAAACGAAGCAGCCTTATCATTTGCTGCAAAAGCTCAAGTGCCCATTTGCCTCATGCATTGTCAAGGCACACCGCAAATTATGCAAAAAAATCCTCATTATAAAAATGTAGTCAACGAGGTATCTCAATTTCTATTAGAACGCATACAAACCTGTGTCTCGGCAGGCATTCCTCAGCACCGCCTAATTCTTGATCCTGGGTTTGGATTTGGAAAAACTTTAGCCCATAATTTAAGCCTTTTAAAATCCCTTAAGCAGTTTGTTGATTTAGGGTTCCCCATACTCGTGGGAACATCAAGGAAAGCAATGTTAGGAGAGTTATTGGACAAATCTGTCTCTGATCGTTTAGCAGGTAGCCTAGCACTTTCTACATGGGCTTTAACTCAAGGAGCTAAAATCTTGCGGGTACATGATGTCCAAGCAACAAAAGATACTATTGATGTCATTATGGCAATTCATCAAGAAACAACCATATAGAGAAGTAAATGATAAAAAAACAAAAGTATTTCGGCACAGATGGTATACGTGGAAAAGTTGGAGAATCACCTATTACTCCTGAATTTATTTTAAAACTCGGTTGGGCTTTTGGGCGAGTACTTGCACGAGGAGGGGCCAACAAAGTCTTAATTGGGAAAGATACTCGTATTTCAGGTTATATGTTTGAAGCAGCATTAGAATCAGGATTAGTAGCTGCAGGGGCAGATATTTATTTACTAGGTCCTTTACCAACACCTGCTATCGCTTATTTAACGCGCACACTACGTGCAAGTGCTGGCATTGTCATTAGTGCTTCTCATAATCCTTTTTATGATAACGGCATTAAATTTTTTTCATCAGCAGGCACTAAACTGCCAGATGAAATTGAAATTGAAATTGAAGAACAACTGGAAAAACCTTTAGAGATTGTTGATGCTGCAAATTTAGGCAGAGCAGCAAGGCTAATTGATGCTCCAGGCCGGTACATTGAGTTTTGTAAAAATGTGCTACCGCATCACACCACTTTAGATGGGTTTAAATTAGTAATTGATTGTGCTAATGGAGCTACTTGTCGTGTTGCTCCTTATATTTTCCAAGAACTCGGTGCAAAAGTGATTGAACTTTCTACTCAGCCGAATGGATTTAATATTAATGATCAATGTGGCTCTACACACATGGAACACTTACAAAAAGCTGTATTAGAGCATCAAGCAGACTTAGGGATTGCATTTGATGGTGATGGTGATCGTGTCTTAATGGTTGACGAGAAAGGTGAAATTGTTGATGGCGACGAAATGCTTTATATCATCGCCAAAACTATGCTGACAAAAAAACAGTTAATAGGCGGTATTGTAGGCACCCAAATGAGTAATATGGGTTTAGAAATTGCTTTAAATCAGCTAGGGCTAAAATTTATTCGATCGGATGTCGGCGACCGTCATGTACTGGAATTACTACAGAAAAATAACTGGATACTTGGTGGGGAATCTTCAGGGCATATCATTTGTTTAGATGTTGCCACCACCGGTGATGGCATTATCGCTGCTTTACGCGTGTTATCCGCGCTATCACTAGAAGAAAAAGGCTTGCATCAAGTCAAAAAAGGCGTTATTAAATATCCTCAAACCATGATTAATGTACCGAGAAAAAAGCGGAAAAATCCCTTAACACAACCCGAAATCCAAAAAGCTATTGCTCTGGCCGAACAAAAATTGGCAGGTAAGGGCAGGGTATTAGTGCGTTTATCAGGGACTGAAGCAATCATACGAGTTATGGTCGAAGGAGAAAATGAAACCTTGGTGAATAAATTAGCTAATGATTTAGCAGCGATTGTGGGGAAGGTGGCATAAGCGCCTTAAAAGGAGCAGGAGTGAGGGGTTTAATGGATTTTTCTACCTTTAATAAGATTATCAATTACCTGCGGATCCGCTAACGTAGAAACATCTCCGAGATCAGCCAAATCATTATTGGCAATTTTACGGAGCAATCTGCGCATAATTTTTCCGGATCGTGTTTTAGGAAGCCCATCGGTCCATTGAATATAGTCTGGAGTTGCAATTGGACCAATGGAATGCCGTACTTGTTGAATTAATTCGGTTTTTAATTGTTCACTTGCTTTAGCATCTACCTTCAAGGTAACAAACGCATAGATACTTTCACCTTTAATTTCATCGAAAACACCTACAACTCCTGCCTCTGCAACCATAGGATGTTCCAGCAATACGCTCTCGAGTTCACCTGTACTAATGCGATGGCCTGAAACTTTTAATACATCATCGTTACGTCCAGTTATCCAAAAGTAACCATCTTCATCACAGCGGGCATCATCACCAGTAAGATAATTCCCAGGAAATTCTTTAAAATAAGTATTAAAAAAACGCTCTGGATTTCCATAAACCGTACGTAACATACCAGGCCAAGGACGAGTAATAACTAACTTCGCTACTTTATTAGGAGCTGCTACCTCTCCATGGTCATCTAAAATAGCGGGTACGATTCCAAAGAATGGCTTGGTTGCAGACCCAGGTTTAAGCGGTGTTGCACCAGGTAATGGTGCAATTAAAATCCCACCTGTTTCCGTTTGCCACCAAGTATCTACAATTGGACAGCGATTATCTCCAACCACTTCATAATACCAACGCCATACTTCTGGATTAATCGGTTCGCCAACTGTGCCGAGCAATTTTAAACTTTTACGATTTGTCTGGGTGACCCACTTATCACCCTCACGACGTAACGCTCGAATTACAGTAGGTGCGGTATAAATAATATTAACTTGATATTTGTCGACAATTTCCCAATAACGAGAGGGAGTTGGAAAATTTGGCACTCCTTCAAAAATCACCGTGGTTGCACCGTTACATAATGGCCCATAAACACCATAAGAATGTCCGGTTACCCAACCCACATCAGCAGTGCACCAATAAATATCACCTTCCTGATAGTTAAAAATATATTTATGCGTGATAGCAGCATAAAGTAAATATCCGCCGGTAACATGTAAAATTCCTTTAGGTTTTGCTGTTGAACCTGAGGTATACAAAATAAAAAGGGGATCATTAGCGTCCATGATTTCACATGGACATTGACTAGAAACCGTATCGATGTATTGGTGATACCAAACATCACGCTCATTTTTCCAGGGAACTGGATTTTCATTACTTTTTAATACAATAACCGTTTTTACATTAGGACAATCCATTAATGCCTCATCGATATTTAATTTAAGTGGGATAATTTTGTTACCGCGAATGCCCTCATTAGCAGTAATCACCAGTCGACAATCTGCATCTAAAATTCGTTCTTTTAATGCCGTAGATGAAAAACCAGCAAATATGACTGAATGAATTGCACCAATGCGCGCACAAGCCAGCATCGCAATAATAGTTTCAGGAACCATCGGCATATAAATACAAATTCTTTCGCCTTTTTGCACACCATATTTTTTCAATACATTAGCAAAGCGACAAATTTTTTCATGTAATTCTGCATAGCTAATCTGTAATGCTTCAGAAGCATTATCTCCTTCCCAGATAATGGCAGTCTGATTTGCACGCTGAGGTAAATGTCGATCAACACAGTTATAGCACGCATTTAATTTACCATTGGTAAACCATTGAACATTTAAGTTTTCAAAATCACCGCTCTGCACTTCGCTCCAAGGTGCAAACCAATGAATAAACTTTTCAGCTTGTTCAGCCCAGAAACTCTCTGGCTCTTTTAATGAGCGTGCATATAATGTTTCATACAAATTTTTATCAATATAGGCGTGTTGGGAAAATTCATTTAGAATAGGGTAAATTTGTTGATCAACCACGAATAAATCCTTTATTTAATTTATGCCTGAACTT